>Ga0123355_10000702_pt1 | contig 45395 bp, 40 predicted proteins | sample TergutEmb28metaG_3_FD_89872 | JGI IMG/M metagenome (GOLD analysis project Ga0123355, IMG submission 89872) | Embiratermes neotenicus P1 segment gut microbial communities from Petit-Saut dam, French Guiana - Emb289 P1 | ecosystem: Host-associated > Arthropoda: Insects > Digestive system > Gut ...
CTATTTACCGTCATTCATCGTTGAAAATCCTTGAAAGGCCACAGGCATTACTTCGGATTTTCGCCTTGAATGACGAAAAATAATCTCACAAATATATCAACGTTTTCTATTAGTGATCAGTATAAGTATTATGGCAGATATTTCAAAGCTGATGCAAAATGACTACAAGTTCCCCAAAGGGTCACAATGACCCTTTGGGGAACTTGTAGAAAATTCTAGCAATTATAACAATACTAGCTTGATAATTACGCTTCAATCCAATATAATGTTTCTGGGGAAAAGTAGTAAGGCAGGACGCTAGATAGCGCTTACATAGTTAGATTCATTTTTAGAGATTTTGTGAGGATGGTTGAGTGAATAACAAACTTGATGAGTTGCTTAAAAAGCAACAAATATCTACTGAACGTGATACAGAAATGGACATAGTTCATGGTGGTGCATACTCAATACGCGATTATTGGTGACAATCGCAGTAAGGATGAAAAAAGACAAAAACTTTCCGGAAAGTAGGGATATTTTTGAACAGTTCAAGATTCATAGCTTATGGTGAAAAAATAGTAGACAACGTCTCTCGCGTAATTGTAGGCAAGGAAGAAGCAATCCAAATGATACTAACATCATTTATTTGCTCAGGTCATGTGCTTCTGGAAGATATTCCAGGTACCGGAAAAACGATGCTTCTCCGTGCATTTGCAAAAAGCATTGGCGGCAAGTTTAATCGGATACAGTTTACACCGGATTTGTTGCCCTCAGACCTTACGGGAATCAACTTTTTCAACCAGAAGATCAATGATTTTACCTTTCGTGAAGGACCACTCTTTTCCGACATCATACTTGCCGATGAAATAAACAGGGCGACGCCGAGAACTCAGTCCAGCCTGTTGGAAGCGATGGAAGAACGCCAGATTACGGTTGACGGTGTCACCTCGGTTCTGAACGAATCATTTATGGTCATGGCAACACAGAATCCGCTGGAGTCATACGGAACTTTTCCGCTACCTGAGGCGCAAGTTGATCGCTTTCTAATGAAGTTAAACCTTGGGTACATGACGCGCGTGGAAGAACTCTCCGTGCTCCGTCGTTCGCCTACACTCGAAATTTTAAACACGCTGGAAGCTGTTGTGACAGAGGAAGACACTGCCTTTTTGAAATCTGAATTTCCAAAGGTAGGTGTGAGCGGCGAAGTCGGCGATTATATTATGGACATTGTTTCCGCGACGAGAGATCACCCGCGCTTCGCGGTGGGTGTTTCTACAAGAGGAGCACTGTCTCTCTACAGAGCCGCTCAAGTAACTGCGGCATTTTCTGGCAGGGACTATATGATTCCCGAAGACGTGAAACGAGTTGCAATACCTATCCTCGCCCATCGGATTACACCGAGTATAATCTCCCGTACATCTGAAGTAAGCAAAGACTTGTCTGACCTGATCGATACCATTGCAGTTCCTTTGGAGTCTGTCAAATAGGGGCTGATTTCTTCAACTATGATTAGGGGGTGAATAGCCATGTTGTGGTTAGCAATACCTGTTCTGATTGCCGGTCTTTATGTCCTTGAAAAATATAGCACAAAGAGCGCGTTTCGCGGCATAGGCTACGACATAAGACCAAGCAGGACGCTTGTTGAGGTGGATGAAGCATTCACCCTTGAAACAACAATCATAAATACCAAATGGCTTCCTGTTGATTTTTTAAGGCTCGGAGAAATATTGCCTGAAAACATAAAACTGCTAGATGGGGAATTTCACATTGCATCAACGCAGCGTGGAAGCGCACTTGTTGACTACACCTATCTGAGGTCACGGGATGAACTAAAGCGTACATTTCAAGCGTCTATACAACAAAGAGGTGTATATTTCTTTTGGGGTGCAACTTTAACAGCAGGAAGCTTTTCCGGACTTTCTGAGATAACTAAGGAATTCCATCTTACTCGTGAAATTGTTGTAGTGCCGAAACCGACTGAAAACCTAGAACTAAAACAGCAACTAGGCAGATTTATCGGAGAACACTCTGTAAATATATTTTTATATGAAGACCCCATCCTCACCATTGGCTTTCGGGATTATACAGAGTATGATCCGATGCGTGCAATTTCTTGGAAGCAAACGGCACGTTTTGGCAAGCTAATGACAAAAAAATTCGATCACACCCTTGATTTGACAACAACCATTATATTAAATGCGGATGCGGTGCCGGACGAACTTGAAGCATTACTATCCATGACAAGGACCGTGTGCGATTTCCTTGAAGTTGCTGAAACCCCCTACAGACTTGTAACGAATGCAAGCATCACTGGAACTGCACGTATGCCGGTTGTACCGGACGGTTTGGGTTCCGACCACTTGGTGGCGGCCTTAGGGCTCTTAGGCAGAGTCTCGCAAAATGTTACTTATGAGAGCTTCAAAGAAACGCTGGCAAAGATAGCGAAGGGTGCAGAACATGGGCGGGCGCATATCTTGCTGACATCGGAACTCTCGCCGGATGTCAGCCCGTTTTTGCATAGACTGCGGGCTAAGACAGGGCGCAATGTCTTGATGCTCACACCGGAAATGGTACTTGCTTCTGAAGAGGAGGTGTCCAAAGCGGTATGATGGTCGTATTTGTCTTATCCATCCTCTACAAGATGGCTTTGTACATGATCTATGCGAATTTAGTGATCTATGCACTGTCATTTGGTCGTTCTCAAGTATCCGATCCCGCATATGCTCTGTTTGACGGAGGGCATTCCTTACTTGCAAGCACTCTGATTAACTTCATGCCGCTTCTGATACTATCCATTGTTGCAGTGCTTGCATATCTGCTAAACAATCTTCGCTCATCGTTACGATTTGTCCCAATTGTTTTGCTACCTTTGTCTTTTTTTCGACTGATTCAATTTCCGCTTGGGCTATATTTGGCATATAATATTGTTACCGCAATCGTCCTCTTAATGCCTTTAGCTTATTTATGCGTGAAAATAGCAAGAAGAGACTTCTCTCTTAAAGCAGAGTGGATGCGAAAGAGCATAAAAGGTCTTACGATACTAGCGTTTGCACCGATTATCACTTCTGCCTTTGGTGGCTTTGCGATGCTTTCCTCTGCATTTTATTTCCACTATGTTATCTTGTTCATTGCATGTGCGATGGGAATTTTACGTATCGCCCGTGCGAAAGAAAGTATGCATTCTGATCCAAAATTTTTAATGATAAGTCTCGCCCCGGTATTTGTCACTGCCCTGTTGATATTGACTTCGCTGCAGATCGCCAGTGTAATATGGCGTACAGTGCAGTTTATTGGTGGCAGCATCATTGTTCCTCTCGTATTATTCATCGCAAGAGGAATTGAGTGGTTTTTCGGTCTTTTTTATACTCATGAGCCCGATAGTGTTCCGGTGCCCGATGATTATGATTATATACTCCGCGAAGTCACAATTCAGGATGAAACTCCGATAGTTGTGGGAGATATATACATTTATATTCTTGCAGGCATTCTTACTACTACCCTTGCCTTTGTTGTTTATAGAGTGCTAAAAGCTATCTATAGGCGTAAGCAGACAAGTACAAATAAAGGCATAAGCGAAGTGCGGAGCCATATCACGTCCTTGCAGGGCAAAAGTGCAGAAAAGAGCGCAGAGCATAAACATAGTCTTTTCACACCACGAGATCCGCGCATGGCGGTGCGCTATCACTACCGTCAGTTTTTGAAGCTATGTGCCGAGAAAGGCAGTCCGCCTGAACAGGGAGATACATCGGAAGAGATATGCACAAAAAATAAAACGAACTTTCCAATCGAGAGTATGTCAAAGCTCAGAGAACTCTACATAAAAGCACGATACAGCAAGCATGATATCAAAAAAAGTGAAAGCAAGGAAGCAGGCAAACTGCTTAAAAAAGGGTTTGAATTTGATTGATGGCAGTGTCGCACATCTATTCTAATATGCGCTTACAAAGTCATCAGACGTCAAAATTAAATGATCGTCTAGTCTTATGCCTAGTAAATCTCCTGCTTTGCGAATTCGTTTAGTTACTTCTCGGTCTTGGGTGCTAACATCAAGCATACCACTTGGATGATTATGTGCAATGATAATCGATGCAGCCCTATCTTCGATGGCCAATGAAAATATTTCGCGCGGGTGAACAAGGGAACATGTCAAAGTGCCGATGGTCACAATTCTATTGCTAATCAATCTTCTGGCACCATCAAGGGTAAGCAAGGCAAAATGCTCTTGCTTTTTATTTCTGATTCCACTCAATTGATCTGCTGCTTTTTCTGGAGAGTCAATCAGTGGAGCTGTATGTTTTGTGAATGATCTTCGCCAGAATTCAAGTGCAGCAAACACAACAGTGGCTTTTGCATCGCCAATTCCCTTAATGGATTTAATATCATCAAGGGTAAGATTATCAGCACCTTGTTTCTTTATCAAAGCGTTAAGATTTTTTGCAATTGTTTTAAAATCGTTATCTTTACCGCCACTCCCAATAACTGCTTGCAACAGCTCAATGTCGCTCATTGATGTTGCACCTCGTCTGAGCATTTTCTCACGTGGTAATTCAACTAAATTTGTCAACACATCGACCTCCAAATAAGTGTGCCATAGATACTTCTATGTTACACCTAATTGTAGGTAAATTTCAATATGAATTTGATGGTGAAAATACATGCTCTGAGCTGTGAAAAATTAACACTTTGATTTTTTGAGGAGGTCGCTGACAAAGTGCATATTTTTACCTATCGTCATTGCTGGCCGGAGCCTGTCCTGAACTTGATTCAGGAAGCCGCAATCTGATAGAATCAAGCTTTGTAATAAATCCCGGGTCAAGCTCGGGATGACAAATGGGACTTTTTCAGCAGCCTCTTTTAGAGGTGCCCACTATAGAAACAAAAGTTCCACATTACGCCCATTAACAGCAATGAGACCTTCGTTTTCCATTTTTCTTAACTCCTTAGAAAGTGCGCTTCTATTTGCTAAGATATAGTCAGCGAGCATTGTTTTTGAAAAGGGGATTTTAACAGACACAGATGCTCCATTATTACTTAATAAGAATAAATATGCCATAATCTTCGACCTTAATGTTTTTTCTCTTAAAATTGCAATTCTATCAAACATGTTGAAATATTTATCACTAATGGTTTTAATCATGTTTTGTAAAAATACTCTATGGGCCGAACAAGCTATCGCACACATTGAGTATATCTTCTGATATTCAATAAAAGCGACTACGACATCCGATGTTGCATAAATTGTGACCGGACTTCGTTGTGATTTTGTGCTGACCAACACTTCACCAAATATGCTCATAGGCATTAGATTTGAAATTAGCGTGTGGCTTCCACTCATGTGATCTAAATAGGCGCACGCAGTACCATCGAGGATAATTCCTATATGCTGAACAGAATCTCCGGTTAGAAGTAGTATTTCATTTTTTGAAAAATGCTTTATTTGCGGAGAAAGGCAATTTATCAAGTTCGAATAATCATCATCATTTATGTCTTGAAATAAAGCAACGCTTTGCATCGATTTTAATTTGTCATACATCATACCAAAACCGCCTATTGTTGCCAGGGCAACAGTATTATATTTTTGATTATAGTACAATATGTATGTAAGAGCAAGTCTAAGAATTTAGGGGATTGCGGCTCGGGGGCGCAATGACGAGATGGATGCAGTTCTTATTTTACACAATCTAAATTTTTAAGAGGTACATTATGAAAAAAATCTTGGTATTAGTTATTGTTTGCATATTTGCATTAGTCATGCTTTCTGCATGTGGTGATGAAAGTAGTAGGGAAGATGTTGATATTAATGTTATAATGGTAGACGGAGCACCATTACTTAGTATGGCATATATGAAGTCGGACGATTTTGTGGGCATAGACGGCTACAATATATCCTTCGATATGACAAATGATATAGATGCAATTGTCGCATCTTTGCTCAATCAGGAACCGGATTTTGCAATTGTACCTGTAAATGTTGCAGCAATGATGTATAATAATGGCAGTGGATATCATCTTGCCGCAATTACCACGTGGGGCATTATGCACATTGTGTCCGATCGAGATATATCAACCCTTGATGATTTAATTGGTGAAACTGTTGTTGCATTTGGACAAAGTGGAACGCCGGGTATAACACTAAGAGCCGTATTAAAGCAAAATAATATTCCTTTCAACGAACCCATCGGCACTGACTTCATACCTGATCCAGATATGGTAAATATTGTTTATTTAACTGCAGCAAGTGATGTAAGAGATGCCATTGCAACCGGAATGGAAATAGGCGGAGAATTTGTAAGCTTTGGACTTCTGGCAGAACCAGTGGCAACAGCCATTACAGGCTTTGCAGCTAACATGGATAGACCCGGTTTCACAGCAAGAATAGACTTGCAAACTGAATGGGCAAGAAATAATAATGGCGAAATCTACCCGCAAGCAGCATTGATATTTCATGAAAGACTTTTAGAAAACGATGCAAATTTCGTGAATGAATTTATTAACTCGGCAGAGCAGTCATCCATTTTTGCAAATAATAATCCGGTTGAAGCAGGGGATTTGGCTGTAGAACTTGGTTCAATTGCAATTCCTAATGGAGCGGTTGTGGGTAATGCACACAGCGCAGGGCGACTTCCAATGGATTTCACCCGTGCAGGCAATGCAAGATCAGCAGTAAATACATTCCTACAGACTATTATGGAGGAAAACGCCAATTTAATAGGTGGCAGAATGCCGGCGGACAGTTTTTATTATACTCCTTAACGCCTAAAACTCACACCTACTGACTGGCAACTTTTAGGAGTTAAAGAGTATGCTACTGAATAAGCCTAAAAATTTTTTATTTTCAATATTGTCTTTATCAATAATAGTGTTGGTATGGTGGATACTCGCTGAAACAAGATTTCAGCAAACAGGCATAATTCCGACGCCAATGGATACGTTACGGCTTATTGATGAAGAAATGCGTAAAGATAGCTTCTTTGAGGCTATCTTTAGCACGTTACAGAGGTCATTATTGAGCTTCGTTATATCATTTATCATTGGAAGTGTATTGGCAGTAATAGCTCATTTTAGAAAATTCATTGGCATTATGATAAATCCTTTTATTGTAATCTGTCGCTCTATGCCAACGATGGCTTTGGTTCTAATATTACTACTTACTGTTGGAAGTGAGATGCTGCCTATTGTGGTTGCATTCTTGGTAGTTTTCCCACTTTGTTATGAAAACATGAGAACAGCAATAACCGAAACAGATAAAAAGTTAATAACAATGGCCAGAGTATTCAAAATACCAAAGTGGCGACAAATCACGGGAATATACATCCCGTCGATGCTGCCATTTGTATTCTCATCAATCATAGCAGGATTTGGTTTGAACATCAAAGTGGTGATTTCTGCAGAAGTAATGGGCTTACCATCAATGTCTATTGGTCATTTAATACTGTCAGCCAGACAAGGTTTTGACTTTGGAGTTTCATTTGCATGGCTGATAATCGCAGTACTACTAAGCCTTATTTGTGAGTGCATTCTTAGAATGGCACGTAGATTATGTATGCCATATAGATATCCGGATTCGAAAATAATCAAGGAATTTATAGGCAAGTTTTTTTCAAAACGATATAAACCGCAGAGGTAATGTCAACTATTCTATGAAAAACCAACGTCATTCTGCGACTACGCGCAGAATGACGAATTTGGAGGAACTAAATGATAACTTTCAAAAATGTTAACTTACGATTTAACGATTTAGTAGTTTTGGAAAACTTCAATGAAGAATTTGAAGAAAACAAGATTAACTGTATATTAGGACCTTCCGGATGCGGAAAAACGACTTTACTCAACCTGCTGTGTAACATTGTAAATGAAAACAGCGGTCAAATAACAAAGCCGGAAAAAGTTTCATATGTTTTTCAAGAAGAAGCTCTTGTGCCTCAAAAGACAGCTCGAAAAAACCTGGAACTGGTTTTAAAAAGTATATACGAGGATAAGGTAGAGCTGAAAGCTGTAATAGATAAGTTCTTGAAAATTTCTAATTTGGAGAAAGCTGCAGATTTATATCCGCATGAAATGAGCGGGGGAATGCGACAGAGGCTTGCGTTGATTAGAGCCTTTGCCTACCCGTCTGATGTATTATTGATGGACGAACCATTCAAGGCATTAGATATAACATTGAAAGACAGTATTATAAAATCATTCCTGAACCTTTATGAAGAAAACAAGAGAACAGTGCTTTTTGTAACACATGACGCAGATGAGGCATTGTTGACAGGAGATTTCATATATGTGTATGGCAATAAACCTATGTATCTACAAAGGAAATTTGAAGTGAGTGGGGAAAGAGAAAACAGAAAAATATATGACAACAATATCTCACAAATTAAAAATGAGATTTACAAAGAAACAGAGAAGTGGCATATATCTACAAACAATAGGTGAACTATGGAATGTAAAACATATGCCACAAAATTAGTTGATAATTAACAGTTATGTAAACAACTATTGCAAATTGCTTCCTGCACACCAGTTGAGCGCATTTTCTAATATATGTTGATATTGTGGATTGTGCCAAACAGCCAGATGATGACCTGGTGTTAATACACAGACGCGACCGTTGCCTTGTGTGCGGACATAACCGGCAGCACTGATCCATGCTTTTGTATTTTGATAAGGTTCGGTTTCGTACAATGCTTCGCTACCTTGTGGTGGGGAGTATGATGCGAGGAAAATGTCAATATCATCTGCGAGAATTTCTAAACGATAGTGCTCATCTACTTCACAGAACATTTCAACACCAGCTACAATGGGATGAGGTTTGATAGGCTGCACAGTGACAGGGCAATCCTGAGGGTGGTAATCAAACCGCGATCCAATCAAGCAATGAAGAGCTTCTGCCTGTTCTCCGGCAACCAGTCCACAGTGAACAACAAGCAAACCTCCACCGTTTTCAACATAACTAATGAAAGCTTGTTGGAGAGCTTTGGTTTTCCACGAAACTTTATTGTCGCGGGCAGACTCATCACCTTTACTGAGTATAACAACATCATAACCTTCAAGTGCTTCAGGTTTGACATCTTCATCATTAGTTATAATGTCAAATTGAAATCCTCGTTCTGCAAGTGGAGCAACACCATCGGTTGGGATTTGACCAGGGTGCCAAAAATCATCGCAAATTAATAATACACGCATTTTAATAGCCACTCCTTTTAGTAATTTTTAGCACAAAACAATCATGAAAATATGATGCTTTTATTGATTTACGAAGAATATATAAATATTATACCCGAATTCGGCTACATGTAAATGGTAAATAACAAGTTTGGTAACAATGGTCGTAACAATGGGTGCATATCAGCAACTCACATGAGGAATACATCGCTTCTATCGTGTGCGAAACTTTTCATTTGTTGTGTATATCCGCTTTTGCTGAAGAAAACAAAATATTCTTGACGTGTGTTGTTTTTCCATACAACTGCATCTTTTTTTTCAATAAGCCTATAAAATACATCCAAGTCCATTGGTTCGTTTGTATATTTGCACTCACCAAAGATAATATCAGTTCCCATGCTGTCGAGTGCTACAATGTCAATTTCTGTGTTGTTTCCCCACCAACGACCAACCTTATTGAATTTAAAGGGAAGGCTCATTTTTTCCGGTAAACTCCAAAACACTTGTTGACATACATCTTCATAAACATAAGAAACATGGCGCATTATAAAGCCCTCACGGATTTTTTCAACGACTTGGCCTATATGTCCTGCTTCTATTGCACCTTGCATTGGGTATACAAATTTAAACCAGAATTCCAAAAAATTGTCCCTTATTTTGTATAGACCACGTTTGCTTTTTTCTGGATATTCATCTGTTATAGGTACTTCTCTCTCAATAATATCAAGATCAATAAGAGTTCTTAAGTATCTGGTTAAACTCGTCTGTTTAACACCTATATTTGCAGCAATTGCATTAAGCTTGTGATTGCCGGCTGCAATTGTTCGCAGAAGAGAAAAGTAGCTTCCAATTTCTGAAACTTCTTGATTGAGTAAAAAATATGGTTCTTCGTAAAGAAAGCTTCGAGTTGTTAGTATATTTTTTTCAATTGCTGTCCATATGTCTACCTCTTCATAAAACAACTCAATATATTTTGGGACTCCGCCGGTAACACTATAATACTCAAGCAAATCATGCTTATTATTGTCATAAAATTCATGGTAGTATTTAAATACAATAGGCTTCAATTTTATTTGACCTGTTCTGCGTCCGTACAGTGGGCTATCATACGCAAGAGTTTGAGCTTCCATCATTGAAATTAAAGAACCGCACAACACCACCATAACATTTTCTTTTTTTAGACTTTCCCATATTTTTTGGAAAATAGACAAAAATGCAGGGTTACTTTTTCCTAAATATTGAAACTCATCAATGACGATAAGTTTTCTATAGGCTGTCTGATGTTTTGCAAGAGTGTTAAAAATGATTTCCCAACTATCAACGTCAGCTACTTTTAATAGCTGGTTGTCAGTATAATCTGCAACAAGATTTTTGAAGTTGCTTTGATTGATTGATTCCGACTCCTCGGTTGCGAGAAAATATAGTATATTCTTATCTTTGCCGAACTCGGAGATAAGTGATGTTTTACCCACTCGTCGTCTTCCGTAAAGTATTACTAGCGAGGCATCGAGGCTGTCATATTGATTTTGCAAAAAAGTTAAATCGTCATGTCTGTTAATAAAAGCTTTCAAATTGGCCTCCTAACGTTTGAATTAATTGTGAGGAATGTTATGAACGAAAGTATTATGAATAGAAGTATAATAATTGAAAGCATAACATTTCTCGGCGAGTTGTGTCAAGACTGTTTTTTTGACACAACAATTTTCACCCTCCCATTACCTACTTCAACCCAAGCAATTGCCTAACTCGCTTTTGCAAGTGTTTTTCTATTGCGACCAGTCGTTCTTCGGGCCAGTTAATTGATGGATGACGTTTGAATTGAAAACCAATTAATCTCCTGAGCTGCTGTGCCTGTGTTCTGCCCATTACCTCAGAGCAAATGCTCTCATAGGTTACATTAGCATAAGCAGGAAAGCGTGTTGCGGCATATTCGTCGAGATTAGCGATATCATCATTCATGGCAAAGTTAAATAAAGAAAGACCATGATCAAATAAAGGAGCGGGAGCTATAACAGCTCCGGAATGGTTATCTCGCAGAATTCCAAAATTACCAAAATGTCGATCAACATTATAAATCACTGCATCAAGTACCAGCATACTTCGCATGTTTTCAACAAAGATATCACCTAGTTCATCATAGTAATCTATACAGGCTTTTAAGCCACCTGAACGTACAAGCCTTCCCACAGGAACAAAAGCAGTATCAATGTCAGTAAACAATTTGCATTTGGACGCCAGAATTCCTTTCCAATTTTCAAGGTCATAAGATACGGCATTGAGTCCCATCGTATGTGTAATCTGGCAGGCGTAATACTCGCTAAATGGCTCGTTCCCCGTGTTTGCAGCACCACTTGAGCCACCTTTGTATAAATAAATACCATCACCCTCAATCAATCGCCATGCCTTTGGCAACATGCCATTTGTGGTCAGCTCCGGTGAGGTTGTAAAAGCCATTTTGCTTTGCCCTATGCCTGTGTATGCAACAAATGAGAGTATTTCTGAAAAGCGATTCTCATACAAATTATATTTCATAAAACTGCCATCAAAGCTTTTCGGGACAATCCAGTAGCTGTCGTTGAGAGATAAACCCCTACAAACATCGATGATACCTTTGGTGTTTCCAATTGACAAGTCAAGTGTTTTTAGAATTTCATCAACAAATGCACGATTTTTGGGGATGATGCGATGTTGAAGCCATTTGATAACACCGGGACCATTTAGGTCTAAGTCAAGTGGAAGGAGTTTATTGTGTTCTTCACTCACATTTAAGATGTTTGCAACAAGGCCATCTATACCTTGTTCTTCAAGTGTGAAAGTGAGTAAGCTTTTATCGTATAAGCGTAGTTCGTATGTGTCATTTATAGTATCAGATACATTTATACTTTCTTTAACTTCAAGTTTAATATCAAGAACATTCATAACACGAAGTAAGAAATCTAATGATGGATTATGTTCACCACTTTCTAATCTAGAAATATTTGAACGTTGCGTGCCTAAAAGCTCTGCAAGTTGAGATTGCGACATTCCCTTTGAAATACGAGCCTGTGCAACCTGTTTAATAATATCTTTTCGCCACATATTCATGACATTATTGTTATCGTTCATGTAAACGCTCCTTTGTGGGAATTCAGTTAATGGTATCATATATGATACCGAATGTCAAAAAATGCTTTCTCATAATTGCACTAACAGAAACATGTTATTGCAGCGTAGTCTGTAACCATTGACTTTTACGCACCAATTGTGATACTTTCTAATGGGTGTAGCTGGAAGAATAGTCGTGGCTTATGCATCCAGCGATTTCTGAAAGGAATGAACATATATAATGAACGAAAAGCTTTGTGCCAACTGTGGAATGGCTAATTATGATAATGCGAGATTTTGTAAAGGCTGTGGTGCAAGTACTGAACAAGCGATGCAATCACTACAACAATCATCACAACCTGAGCCACAACAGTATCAGTCAGATTTGTACACGCAATATACGCCACCACAACCAGATGGATACCAATACCAACCACAATATCCACCACCACAGCCGGAACCACAACAATATCATCCACAACCGGATACACAACATCACGTGCAGTATCCACCGCAACCAGAATTTCAACAGTACGAACCACAATATCAACAAATTCAACAAGAGCCACAGCAGTATCAGCAACAACACCTAGAGCCACAGCAGTACCAACAGCCGTATTTTGAGTATCAGCAATATCAGCCACAATACCAGCAACAATATCAGCAACCACAAAAACAAAAAACTCTGCCACTTATCTTAATTGCAATTGCTGTAGTAGGTACAATTTCACTTTTAACTGTAGGGGTTTGGTATCTGCTATTTCCCAATGATGCCGGACCGGATGTACCGGATAGGGGAGGTGTAGTAACACCTGTACCTACACCGCCGGTTGAGGGTACACCTACACCTGTCATCGATTCGGAATTTTCTGATGTGGATATAACCATGCCAATGATGCTAGGAACGTGGGCTTTGGCTACGGATAGAGCGTTTAGCTTTGACTATATGACGTTTTTCGAAGATGGTGTAGGGTTAGGTAAATCATATGCAGATGCAACTACAAGAGAAGATTTGAGAGCAAGTCCGTTTTTCTGGGATGTATCTGACAATGTGCTTTCATTGTACCATGATTTTGGAGTACAGTTTCACGTTATTAACACATATCCTATGCAGTATACAGACGGCTCAATTTTATTTTCATATCCTGATGGTTCGACTGCAACATACGTGTGGATAGATGAAAATATCCTTTTGCCGGATCAGCACGCCACATCTCCATTGGTAGGGCGATGGACATTGGATAGTGATTCACCATTTAGTGTTGATGAAATTATGTTTTATTCCGATGGCACCGGATGGAATTATAGTTCAGGAGGATACACACACTTTGAGTGGAGTGTATATGCAGGCTTTGTACTAATTGCAGAATTTGGCGGATGGGCTGATGTGTACATGATCGTGATGATTGATGATGAACTAACGTTCTGGGATCGTAATTCTGCTGCGACTTCTGATGGTTTGTCTGATCCAACATCCAGATACGTCAGAGACGATTAATTTTTAACTCAGGAGAAACATAATACGATATGACTAATTATTTAACTGTACCAGCCGCAGGTGAAGCAGAGCTTATTGAGAAAAAGTCTCGTTTCATCGGGCATATATCACCGGTGTCGACTTTGGAATGCGCAAACTCATTCCTTGAAGAGATACGTTCAAAACACAAGAAGGCTAATCATAACTGCTTTGGATTCATACTCCGTGAAGGTGGTGTTGAAAGAATGAGTGATGACGGTGAGCCAAAGGGAACTGCAGGACCGCCGATTCTTGAGGTTATCCGCAGAGAAAATATAACTGATGTAGCTATTGTTGTAACACGATACTTCGGCGGGGTAATGCTCGGAGCAGGTGGCCTTATTAGGGCATATGCAGGTTCAGCAAAATTGGCAATCGATAAGGTAGGGATTGCAGAAATGTGTCTTTGCCATGACCTTGTGTTGAGCATACCGTATCCACTTTATGAACAAGTAGCAAAACTCATCGAAAGTCACCCAGTGCAAGTGTTAGGCACAGATTTTGCAAGCGATGTGGCTATGAATATCAGACTTAGGGTCGAAGAGGTTGCCAAAATTGAAATAGCACTTAGTGAGCTTTCAGCCGGAAAGATAAAGCCACAACTGCAAGGTGAATTATTTGCACCCGTGAGTGTGGGCTTTTAGTGTGTTTTTAAACAATTAGTATGAGTGGCTTTTGACAATGAGCAAAGAAATATGTAAATGACAATATTTTTGTTGACAAAGACATCTTGGGTAGTATAAAGTTGACACGTAAAATTCATAAAAATTATATTGAAGTATCAGGAGGTGAGGACGTGGACCCCGGAGGTAGTCGATGTATTAGCTCGAATGATGGATTATATGAAATTTCACGAACTCACTTCTTCAAGTTGAGACGCTATGCTTGTACTGAGCACAGTTAGTTCTCATTTTAGTGGTTTTGTAAGTTTGATTTAATGTCATCATTCGGATTCTCCGAACGGTGGCTTTTTATATTAAAGCCCTGTATTTTAATTACAGAGGTGCAACTTATGAGCGAAACAATAATTCTCAAAACAGAAGATATAGTTGATAATTTTAGAGATTCTGTTATGCATAACCTAAAAACAAAGAACGTGAGTGTTTTGAAGCTTGTTCTCGATGATGCAAATGAATTCGAGTTATTGAGCATTATCGGCGAGTTGTCTGCTGAAAATCAAGCAATTGTTTATCGTCTGCTGTCGAAAGACAGGGCGCTATTTGTGTTTGAACAGCTCGATATTACAGACCAGGAAAGGTTAATGAACTCATTTACCGAAGAAGCGGCAGTAGAAGTGATTTCAGAACTTGATCCGGATGACCGTGTTCGCCTTTTGGATGAGCTTCCTGCAGCAGTTGCGAAGAGAATGCTGGCAGCACTTTCTCCTCAGGAGCGCGCTGCAACGAACTTGCTAATGGGATATGAAGCGCATACTGCGGGTAGAATAATGACACCTGAGTATGTACGGCTTAACAAGGATATGACAGTTTCCGAAGCAGTTGCAAAGGTTAAGGAAACAACGAACAGAAAAGAAATGATTTATATTTTGTATGTAACAGACTATACGAGAAAACTAGAAGGTATAGTCTCCTTGAGTGACCTATTCTTTGCAGAGCCATACGATACAATCGAATCAATAATGCAAATTGATATTTCAATGGTTTCAACTGATGAAGATCAGGAAGAGGCTGCAAGAATGCTACAAAAATTGGACTTACTCTCTATTGCTGTTGTTGACAAAGAAGGTCGTATTGTTGGAATAATTACGGTTGATGATGCTATGGATATTCTGGAAGAAGAATCAACTGAAGATATGTATAATCAAGCAGGTCTTGCCAATGTAACCGGTAAAGAATTTGACCGAAGCGATGTCTTGGTAAATGGAAATTTATTAAGAATTTGGGCAGTACGATTGCCGTTTTTAGTGGTAATACTAATTGCAGGTTGGCTTGCAGGGCTGGTTATCGGCGGTTTTGAAGAAGCTCTCATGTCAACAGCTGCAGTTGCAGCATTTATACCTTTCATAATGAATATGGGCGGTGCCGTTGGTACACAATCTTCAACCGTTTTTGCACGTGGTGTTGTACTTGGTCATATTAGTATGAACAAGTTTATGAAGCATTTTCTAAAAGAAATTGGAGTTGGTTTTAGCATTGGCGGAATCACCGGTGTTGTCGGTGGAGTGCTCGCAGCGTGGTTTGTTGTATGGTTTTTCAATGGTGATCCAATGCTTGGAATTCCAATTGGTCTTGCTCTACTAGGCACTGTAACATTAGCTGCACTTATGGGATTCTTGGTACCATTTGCATTAATCAAAATGAATGTAGACCAGGCAGCAGGAGCATCACCAATCGTTACGTCGTTGAAAGATATTTCAGGACTAATAATTTATTTTGTATTGGTCAACGCATTCATGGGCGGTTTGATGTAGAATAAAAAATTATTGCATAAATAATGGTCGTGGACTAATAATACATTCCATGACCATTTATTCTTTCTAATCAGATATTCTAGGATCAGGGTCAGAGTCTAGTGTACTGAGGAAGTCGTAGAATGGCATTAGAAACTTGTAGCCTTCGACCAGACGGTCTACCAACTTCGATGAAAACAACTCTTCATCATTTTGGTGCTCATGAAGAAGCACAATGGATTTTTTATTATACCAAGCGGCAGTCTTTTGAGACGGTGCCGCTTTTTCACGTTTATATTTCTCACCATCGAGTATAAACTCATTTTGTCGTTCCAACGGGGCTATCAATTTTTCGAATTTCTTGGGAGCATTGTCGATTCGTGCACGAAGTTTCGCCATTGTGAGAGCTTTCGCTTGATAATATCCAAGACCATATCGCCAAGTCTCAGGTGATATCTCAAACCAAAATACAGGTGTGGCAGTCCAGTCCTCGCTAGGCTTTTCAATCGAAAACCACATATTACAACGATAAGGCTCACCATCACGAACACGCCGTGCGTCCTTATATATTCGAGAGACTTTATGTTTAAAGCCATAGTCTTTATAATCTTCTTCAACACGTCCGAAAACTTCCAGAGCCAAAGCTTTCATAGGGTTTTGTAAACTCTCTTGAAAAAGCGTTTTATTATCTTCAAACCAAGGCTTATTGTTGTTTAAACGCAGACCCCACATAAAATCTATTGTACTTTGAGAAAAACCAGTGAACATATTATTTAATCCATCCCTTCAATATGGTAATTTGATTTAATGCATTAAAACCAGTGCATAGCCAGTAGTATTATTGCAACTTGTATCACAATAATTACCGGAATTCCGACCATGAATTTCAAGTGTTTAGTTTTATGTCGAATAGATAGCATAGTTAAAAACATTGCAAGAGAACCACCAAGTACGGATATGAGCAGTAGTGTTCTTTCGCTCACACGTCGTGATCTCCGTTTAGCGGCCGTCTTATCGTGACATGTGAGGATAATTGCTGTTAGGCTGATTAAAACGAGATATGCGAAGATAATTACATGTATGCTTGGCATTGTATACAACCTCCAATAATGTAGCTTAGAAGAATATACCATGCAGGCGATATAAAGTCCATTATTCTTGCATTTCTCTCATTAAAAATGCTATAATCACAACTATGAAACAACATATTTTACTCGTTGAAGATGATATAATGATTGCTTCCGGGCTTGTTTATGCACTTGAGCAAGAAGATTATACCGTTACACATTGCCAAAGTGTAGCGGAGACTTCGTGTGCAATAAACACGGCACAGTTCGACCTAGCAATTCTTGATATGCAATTACCAGACGGCACAGGAAGTCAAGTTCATGAACTTCTACAAAACACAAATACAGACGTGATATTTTTGACAGTCGTTGATGATGAAGGGAATATTGTTAAAGCTTTCGAAAGTGGAGCGGCAGACTATATTACTAAGCCGTTTCGCCTGAGAGAACTTCTCGCCAGAGTGCGACGGGTATTTAACTCATCAAGCGGTGGTAACACTTTGCGCCTCACACTTGGCGGTGTTTCTATAGATACATCTGCAGGTAAGGCATACCTCAACGAGACATTGCTAGACCTTACAGCTCTTGAATATCGCTTGCTTCTGACTTTTGCAAGCAACAGGGGGCAGCTTCTCACAAGAGGACAGATTTTGGAAAGTATTTGGGACTCTTCCGGTAGTTTTGTTGAGGACAATACACTCACAGTATATATAAAGCGTCTAAGAGAAAAGCTTGGAGACACGGTTAATATAGAAACAGTACGGGGGCTTGGTTATCGTGTGGATTAGTAAACGTGAGGTCAGAGAACTCTCAAAGAATATTCGTGAAATCATTGACGGACAAGACATAGATTTACGAGTCAGTAATGAGGGTGATTGGAATGTTCTGAAAAATGACATCCATATTTTAGCAAAACTGAAAAATGAGCAAGTAAATGTTTTACAACATGACAAAGATATACTCAAAGAGACACTCGCAGATATTTCTCATCAACTCAATACACCGCTCACGTCAATGCTGATTATGATCGACCTACTCGAAAATGCTCCACCGGAGAAGCAAGTAGAATTTATCCAAAACATAAAAACAGGGCTGGGACGCACAGAGTGGCTTGTTTCGACATTACTCAAAATGGCAAAGCTGGAAGCAGGAGCAGTAGAGTTTTCGCGTGATGAGATTACTTTTAATGCAATAATCGAACAAGCAATGATACCGCTTCAAATCCAATTGGAAGTTAAAAATCAGCAAATCGAAGTCTCAGGTGAGACTGAACTACGCTGTGACAAACGTTGGACAGCCGAAGCTCTCACAAATATTATTAAGAATGCGTCAGAACATTCTCCTGATGGTGCGACTATACATATTGAGTCCGGTGAGAATCCCATTAGCACATGGGTCAGTGTGACAGATTGTGGAAAAGGGCTTACAACAAAGCAAATAGCAAGTATATTTCGCCGCTTTGAGGGTTCAAGAACCGGCACTGGTTACGGAATAGGGCTGCCACTGGCTTTAGCAATTATGCGAGGACAAGATGGTGATGTAGAGGTAGCAAGCGGAGATAACAATGTCGGTGCGACGTTTACGTTGAAGTTTTATCATACTTAGAGTGACTAAATTGTCACTTTCAGCGCCGCAATAGTCACCGAGCTGTCACATTAGCTTGTTAGAATGGCTCCAGTAACAAGATAATCATATCGATTAAAGGAGAAATTATATGGCTATTCTACAAGTTGAAAATCTAACTAAAACATATGGTAAAGGTGATACTACTGTCACAGCCCTTGGTGGGGTGTCTTTTTCTGTTGAAAAAGGCGAATTTGTTGCAATCATCGGGGCATCTGGTTCTGGTAAATCTACACTCATGCATCTAATCGGCGGTGTTGATCGTCCGGATTCAGGACGAGTAATTGTTGACGGCAATGAAATTTTCAAGAGAAATGAAAGTGAGCTTGCAATATTTCGGCGCCGTAATATTGGACTGGTGTATCAATTCTACAATCTCATTCCAACACTTACTGCAGAAGAGAACATTATGCTGCCGTATCTTCTGGACAATCGTCACCCGGGAAAGAGCAAGCTTAAAGAAATACTCGATACAATAAGTCTCTCTGACAGGGTAACGCATCTACCAAGTGAACTCTCAGGTGGTCAGCAACAGCGAGTGAGTATAGGACGTGCTCTAATAAATGACCCTGCTGTAATATTAGCTGATGAACCAACAGGCAATCTTGACAGCAAGGCAAGCCGTGAGGTTATGGATTTGCTGAAATATTCAAACAGAAAATATAACCAGACATTGCTTATTATCACCCATGATGAAAAAATCGCACTACAAGCCGACCGCATTATAACACTATCAGACGGACATATTGTTCGCGATGAGGCGGTGCGATAATGAAGCTTACTGCAAAATTGGCGAAAAGCCAACTAGAAGTAAATCGTCGGCGTACAGGATGGACACTCATAGGGATTATATTATCAGTAGCGATGTTAACGGCTGTCTATGGTTTTGCCTTAGGTGGCAGAGATTTACTTACGAATTTGACCTTTGAAACATGGGAAATAGTAGCATTAGAAGCAGATGAATATGGCATACAAGCAGAGGCAGAACTTGTTGAGCGGTATATATATCAGTCAACACGATTTACCAGAGTATTTATAATCATCTCGGCAGTATTGAGTGCCGTTATTGTTGGAATATCTGTAGTTATTGTTTCTAATGCCTTTCGTATTAGCGCAGCAGAAAGGCTTCGACAGTTTGGTATTTTGAAAAGCGTGGGCGCAACCCGTCGACAAATTCGGCAAACTGTGATTTATGAGAGCATTTTCCTTGCGATTTTCGGTATCCCTATCGGGCTTATAGTTGGATTTCTTGTACAAGGGATTGGCATACAAATTGCCAACTATTTTCTGGAAACCATCGTTATACATAACACAGAGACTTTGAATTTTGTAATTTCGTGGGAAATAATACTTGCTGCAGTGGTGGTATCAATATTTACAGCAATCCTCGCAGCATGGCTGCCAGCCAGAAAGGCGGCAAAAGTCCCGGCAATCGATGCAATTCGTGGAGCCGGGGAGATAAAGGTTAAAGCAAAGCACTCGCGCAGTGGTCGCGTAGTTGGCAAAATATTCGGTTTTGAGGGTGCTCTTGCAGCAAAATCTCAAAAACGAAACCGCCGTAGTGTCCGTGCAACTGTGATAGCACTTACAATCAGCATCATATTATTCATAGCGGCAGCAGGATTTGGAGAAACTATCGACCGGGCATCTCTTGTTTTTATGGGGGATGTAACAGATCATATTGTAGCAGCCGGCTTTACTGCTAACTGGCATGATAGAGATACTAATCTGACAAATGAAAAAGCAGATGAAATAACACAACGACTTCAAAATTTTGGAGATGTTGATTTGATTGGCGTTGGTTCTGATAGATTCACCTATTTAGCGAGCTTACAACGTGAAAATTTAACTCCTGCCATGGTGGACTTTCTGTATGACGTATGGCACACGGAAGCGGACACTTCACACTACATACTTCCAGTCAGTCTTGTTACAACCGATCCCGAGACCTTTGAAATGCTCGCAAGGAGGGCAGGTGTAGCTGAGGGTTCAAATATATTGATAAATCATATTACTTCGCGATTTATGCATTTCGATGATACCGGGAGACTAACTGAAACGCGATGGGTTGATTTTGTACCTTTTGCATTTATTCCCCCTACTATAGAATTTACTGATAACGAGGAGTATGTACATCAACTAGATATCCAAGGTGTGCTAACCAGAGATGAACTTCCAATTGAGGTATGGGATGCAGCCAGTGGCCATAATGGTATAAGTATTTTAGTTCCGGAGCTGAGTACGGAAATGTATGCATGGTATGCTACCCCTGCTGATGACATCAATATGTTTGTGGAATATGCAAGGTCAGTATTACACGAAGTGGTCGATATACCTGTGAGAGAAATAGGCGACCATGCGCCTGGTATTCGTCTTCAAGTTATAAATATATTACAAGAGACAATGATGGTTACCAACACTTACCGACTTGTTATGGTGTTCATATATGGTTTTGTAGCACTATTGATTGTAATCGGTCTAACTAATATCATCAGCACCATATCTACGAACATACAAGCCCGTTCTCGTGAGTTCGCTATGTTAAGCAGTGTGGGAATGGATGTACGTGGATTGCACAGAATGTTGAATTTCGAAAATATATTTTGTTCTGCAAAAGCGCTTATCATCGGATTGCCACTTGGAGTTTTAGCTTCATGGTTAATCCATGAGACAGTTGCAGACGGTGGCATAATGTTTGCCTATGAGGTTCCATGGATGGCTGTATTGTACTGTGTAATTGGTGTATTCGTCATAACATGGCTGGTGACACGAGTTTCCGCCGGAAAGTTGCGAGGACAAAACATTGTAGAGACGATTCGCATGGAAAGCGGAATGTAGAACATTTGCAAAAGCTGTGATATAATCAAGCGAAGCGAGAGTCGCGGACAAATTTATTTGTCCATGACCGAGCGAGTGAAGATTAGAGTGCGCGTATAATCAAGCGAAGCGTACACTGACTAAACATACATGCAAAATGAGTAGTTTCTGATTACCTGTCCAGACCACTTTATCGTCATTGCGGCCTCCGAGCCGCAATCTGATAGAATCAAGCTTTGTAATAGATCCCGGGTCAAGCCCGGGATGACAAATGGGACTTTGTCAGCAGCCTCGATCAAGTCCGCAATGACGAAATCTGTTATAACATGCGAAAAGAAAGCGAGGTCAGTACTATGTTATCAAAAAAAATCAAAGCTAAAGCAAAAGAACTCGGTTATGTCAAATGTGGGATAATTCCTGCGACGGTTTTTGATGAACATTTTCGTGAAATGGACAATCGCAGTAATCTGTTCCCGAACTCGAAGAAGTACTATGACACCTACAAAGAGTGGACATCTGTACCTGAAAACAGTAAATCAATAATTGTGTGCTCACAGCGATATAATAGATATCAAGTGCCAAAAGAACTTGAGGCATTTTATGGGAAAATGTACCTTTTTGACAATAGGATTTCATATTGTGATGAAGGAAGAGTAAATACTGAATTTGAAACATTTCTAAAGATACTTGGGTTAGAAGTGTTTGGTGGCACGATTCCGGATAGATGGGCAGGTGCCAAGGCTGGAGTGGGGAAGTTTGGACATAATAATTTCCTTTATGATGAAACTCACGGCTCTTATATTATTGTTAATACATGGGCAGTAGATAAAGAACTGGAGTACGATGATATTCCGGAAGATACTAATTTGGCAGCCTGTAGCGATGAATGTCATTTATGTATCAAAGCATGCCCGACGAAAGCTCTATCAGAAAAGTTTGTGATGGATGCAGGGAAGTGTATTTGCCGTGTTCAATTTGACGTGAACGACGCATTGACCGATGAGATGAAAGAGGGCATGGAAACATGGCTCTATGGCTGCGACGCCTGCCAAGACGTATGCCCTAAGAATAAGGATAAGTTTGTTGAAACACTTGAATATCCGCTGCTTGCAGAGTTTGGGGAGTTTATGTCGTTAGAAAGCGTTCTTGCGATGAATGAGGATACATATAAGAATGTTGTTAATCCCAGATTCTGGTATGCCGGTGAAGAAAGTCTTTGGCTTTGGAAATGCAATGCAATAAGATGCATGGTTAACAGCGGAGATAGCAAGTACCATGAGCTGATTAAACAAAGCTGTAATAATGAGGATAAGCGAATAAGCGAGATGGCAGAGTGGGGTTGCAAAAAACTTAGAATATAGCCGTCATACTAACCCCTAGCCCCTACAACAACAGAACCCTGCGACCTCATCGGCGCAGGGTTCTGTTGTTGCTGTATATTCTAATAATTAACGTTCCTGATTTCGAAGTATGCTTTTGGATGTGAGCATACAGGACATACCTCAGGGGCTTCTTTGCCGGCAAGTAGTTTTCCGCAGTTTCTGCAATGCCATGTATTTTCCTCGGCGCGTGCATATACTTTGCCTTCTTTTACATTTGCAAGAAGTGTTCTGTAGCGCTCTTCGTGATCTCTTTCTACTGTGGCAACTTCTTCAAACTGTTTTGCAATGTCCAAAAATCCTTCTTCGCGAGCTTCGAGTGCAAAATCCATATACATTTTTGTCCACTCGAAATGTTCGCCATCGGCTGCAGCCTCAAGGTTTGCAATAGTACATGGTACATCTCCATCATTCAGATGCTTAAACCACATTTTTGCATGCTCTTTTTCATTAAGAGCAGTTTCTTCAAAAATTGCTGCGATTTGCTCATAGCCATCTTTGCGAGCTTTCGATGCGAAATAGTCATATTTGTTTCTGGCTTGTGATTCTCCGGCAAACGCTGCCTCAAGATTTGCTTCTGTTTTTGTTCCTTTAAGATTTCCCATAATACTAACTCCCTTTCTATAGTTCTGCTTTTATATAAATTTATTTAGCTTTTATTTTTTTCAGCTTTGCAAAACGTGGAAGTGAATTTTCTTGTGCGCGGTTGTTATCACCTTGGATTAATGGCAATACATAATCAATAAATTCTTGTGTTACAAATGTGCCATCTTCGGTAATCCATTCTCTTGGAATTTTCTTTTCTGTATTTGCACAGATGTCTAGCGGTAGGAATGTTATGCCACATGAATATTTTCCATCAACGGTTTCCCGGGTGAAACCGGCCATTTTTCCGCTTCCGCCTTCGACGGCATGTTCAACAGCAGATTTACCTGCGAGAAATGCTTCGTCGATATCTGTTTGTGATGCAATATGTGCTGCACAACGTTGTAGTAGGCTGAGTTCAATTCCGCGAACTTTAACGCCGTACTCTTTGCCAATTACTGCAGCGAGTCGTGCTGCGGTGCCTCCGAGTTGTGCATGTCCAAATCCATCAGTTGCAGAAGTTGTGGCTTGCGAAACAAATGTTCCGTCTGCATATTGAGCACCTTCTGAGATTGCTACGAGACATTTATTCTTCTCGTTTAAAACAGCTCCAACATCTTTGATAAACCTATCCATTTCGAATGGGATTTCCGGTAAGTATATCAAATCCGGTGGTGAGCCTGAATAGCTTGCAAGTGCAGCTGCACCGGTAAGCCAACCTGCATTACGACCCATTACTTCAACGATTGTCACACCTGGTGTGTCGTATACATATGCATCTTGGTGGACTTCTGCGATAGAAGTTGCAACATATTTTGCTGCACTTCCGAAACCAGGGCAATGGTCTGTACCCATTAGATCGTTATCGATTGTTTTTGGAACGCCCATGACACGGCACTCATATCCGACTTTGTTGAAATAGTCGTTGACTTTATTACATGTGTCCATTGAGTCGTTTCCGCCGTTGTAGAAGAAATAGCGTATATTATACTTTTCGCACATTTCATGGATTCGCTTTAGGTCTTCTTCACAAATTTTATATCTACATGAACCTAATGCTGATGATGGGGTATTTAGCAGCAATGATAGTTCATAAGAATCTTCTTGTCCAATGTCATAGAGTTCGTCATTTAGCATTCCCACTATTCCGTGAGCCATGCCATAGACATTTGTAATTTCTTCCGCTTCAAGCGCTGTTTTAAATACTCCATATGCACTAGCGTTTATTACTGATGTTGGTCCGCCGGATTGTCCAAATACTGCTGCACCGATAAGTTTTTTTGCCATAATTAATCTTGTTCCTTTCACACTTTTAATATAATTACAATAGCATAATACATGCCTAAAAACAAGGCAAAAAAAATAGTGTTAATTTTATAGAAAGTGTAGTATAATCTTTGAGGTAATAAAAAGTAATTTTACAATAGAAATAGGGGGTTTTTATCATGCCAATAGTAACGTCAACTGAAATGTTCAAAAAAGCCTACGATGGCAAATATGCAATTGGTGCATTCAATGTTAACAATCTTGAGATTGTTCAAGGTATAACGGAAGCTGCAGCAGAGCTTAATGCTCCACTTATTCTTCAAGTGTCTGCAGGTGCAAGAAAATATGCAAAGCATGTTTATCTAATGAAACTGATAGAAGCAGCTGTAGAAGATACAGGCTTGCCGATTTGTGTTCATCTTGATCATGGTGAAGATTTTGAAATTTGTAAGTCTTGTATTGACGGCGGCTTTACATCTGTAATGTTCGACGGCTCAAAGCATTCATTTGAAGAAAACATCAGACAAACAGCCGAAGTTGTTAAGTATGCTCATGACAGAGGAGTAGTTGTTGAAGGTGAACTTGGCAAACTTGCAGGAATTGAAGATGATGTTCATGTTGCAGAAGAAGACGCTGTATTTACTCGTCCTGACGAAGTAGAAGAGTTTGTTGAAAGAACAGGTGTTGACTCACTTGCAATCGCAATTGGAACAAGTCATGGTGCATTCAAATTCAAGCCAGGTCAAAAGCCAAAATTAAGATTTGACATTCTTGAAGAAATTTCAAAAAGACTGCCGAATTTCCCGATTGTTCTGCACGGTGCATCTTCGGTCGTTCCTGAGTATGTTAAAATTATCAATGAAAACGGCGGAAATTTAGCAGACGCAATTGGTATTCCTGAAGATATGTTACGTGAAGCTGCAAGATCTTCTGTTTGTAAAATTAATATTGACTCAGACTTACGTTTAGGTATGACAGCAGGAATCAGAGAGCATTTTGCGAAATATCCTGAGCACTTTGACCCACGTCAATACTTAGGTCCTGGTCGCGATAACATTAGGGATCTTGTTAAACACAAAATTAAGCATGTTCTTGGTTGCGATGGCGCTGCAAAGTAAATATTAGGGTTTAGGGGTTAGGGTATAGGGGTTAGTATGGTCCCTAGACCCTAACCCATAATATTAAGAAAGGTGGAGTGATATATGTCAACAACTTACAATCCGTATCATAACGCGCAGACTCAATTCGATGGTGTAGCAAAACTTCTCAATCTAGATAGTGGAATGAGTGAGTTTTTACGCCAGCCGATGAAGGAATTACATTTTACAATTCCTGTAAAAATGGATGATGGTTCTACAAAAACGTTTAATGCATTTCGTATGAAGCACAATACAGCGAGAGGTCCTGCCAAAGGTGGAATTAGATTTCATCCTCACGAAAATGCCGACACAGTACGTGCTTTGGCGATGTGGATGACATGGAAATGTGCAACTGTAGATATTCCTCTAGGTGGAGGAAAGGGAGGAATCATTTGTGATCCCCCATCACTTTCAAAAACAGAACTTGAGAAACTTTGTCGCGGTTATATCCGCCAAATATGGAATCAAATTGGACATGAAATGGATATTCCGGCTCCGGATGTTGGTTCAAATCCGCAATGTATGCTATGGATGATGGATGAATATGAAACTATAACCGGTGCGCATTATCCCGGCGTTATAACAGGCAAGCCGGTTGGCATGGGTGGGTCACTCGGACGCACAGAAGCCACAGGTTATGGTTGTATATATGTATTGAAGGATTTACTTCGTATTTTGGAAACACCGGCTGCATCGACTACTGCAAGCTTACAGGGCTTCGGTAATGTGGCAGAGTACGCTGCACGCATGTATACAGAACTTGGTGGTAAGGTTATTGCTGTATCTTGCTGGAATCAAGCAGACAAAACAGCATATACATTTAAAAAGTCAGATGGATGTGATATTCCACAACTTGTAAGCATTAAAGACCAATATGGAAGCATCGATAAAGATAAAGCATTTGCACTTGGGTATGAAGTGCTTCCCGGAGATGCATGGCTAAGTCAAGATGTTGATATTCTCATGCCATGTGCTTTAGAAAACCAAATTACACCTGACGTATTTCCAAATATATCAAGTAAGGTGAAAATTATTGTTGAAGGCGCAAATGGTCCGACAACTCCTGACTGCGATGTGCTGATTAAAGAACGCGGCATAATAATGCTGCCCGATTTCCTTGCAAATGCAGGTGGCGTTACTTGCAGTTATTTCGAACAAGTTCAAAACAATATGAATTACTATTGGGGTAAGGAAGAAGTTTTAGAAAAACTCGAGTATGCAATGACAAAAGCGTTCCGTGGCGTTTACGAACTAGCTCAAGAAAGAAATGTTTATATGCGTGATGCTGCATATATTATTGCAATAAACAGAGTTGCGGATGCAGTAAAGCTTCGCGGTTGGGCATAAATTGTCTCATAAATATATAATACTGCCTGTTGCTTAATAATATGTGCAACAGGCAGTATATTATATAATCTCAAATCTATCGAATAGTTACATCGGCTCGTGTGGATGTAACACCGATGTACGTGCTTCCTCTGCCTAGCTCAAGAGGTGAGCCGTCTAAGTTTGTGAATACAAGAGGTGATTCTCTGTCGGCTCTTGACCAGTTGATGGGAACAGATCTTCCGCCGTGTATGAAATAGCCCTCACCTTCGCCTACAGTTACAACATCTTGTCGTCCTGCTCTATCTCCAGGTAGTGATGTTATGGAAGTTCTCATGACAATTACATTTGTAAATCCGGGGCGTGAGCCGTCATTTGCATCTACAAAATCTCTTCTAAATTGACTCATGCGATAAACATTTTCATTTGTATCAAAGGTAAATATTGATGTTTTGCCACCTGGGAAGGTTACGACAGCGTTAGTTGCTGCAGAACCTCCTGTTGGAGTAGCATCATCAGCAAAAATCCAACCCTGTTCAAAGCCAAGTGTGTGGTCTAAATCAAAATCATATTGTGGTAAAAATTGTGCAACTCTTGCGTTAGTTGTGACAACTGCGTGCAATGTATCAATTCTTCGACCACCAATTCTTCCGCGATCTCTAAAAAATATCTCTCTGCGATTACCGCCAACTTCGTCTAGATTGGGAACACCTAACTCAGAAATGGTTCGGTATGCGTACGGTTGACTACCACCGGCATGAATCAAAATTGCATCATGACTGCGAGCGAACTCAACTGTATAATGTCTTGCACTACGAATGCTCCCGACCATTTGAACATCAGAGAAATCTTGATACAACGCGAGCATTCGAGTTATTCCGCCCTCTACGAGGAGCTCATAAATGACATCAGCTTGAGACACACCATTCATCGGTATAGAATCTACACAGTTAGCAAGTACAATAGCTAACGGTCTATTTTGGGCTCTTGCTTCATCCATTGGAAGCCCGGTAAGAGGATTATATGTCATGATCCCGGTGTCGGGAACTAATAAATATGGATTTCCGGGCTCTTCAAATCTCGGCTCTTCAAATTCAGGGGCTTCGAGTGAATCTTGATCAGGATATTCAGGATAGTCATGTTCGATATGTTCTTCGGGAGCTACTGCAAATCCAGTCATATTATCTAGTGAGCTTGTTGCCAGCAGTGCGGCTAAAACTGATAAGACAAGAAGCACAACAACACCTTTATTGAACGGATTATCCTTTATTACAGGCTGTACTAGGGATTTGAGGAAGTTCATTAGTAATCTCCGGTTTCTTTATTTAGTTAAAATCAATAGTTTCACTTAGAGGAGCTATTGCGATATATGTATTGCCACGACCAACTTCAAGTTCTGAGCCGTTGCTGAGAGTGTAGACAAACGGCGAAAACTCATCAGCTCTTGACCAAGTGATCGGAATAAATTGACCGCCATGTGCAAAGAATCCTTGACCAGTCCCTACTACTTCAATATCGCGTCTGCCTGACCCGCCATGTGGTCCCTGTAAAGCAGTGACTGAAGTTTTTATGACAATAATATTTGTAAATGAGACTTGTTCGCTATTATTGGCGTCAACAAAGGGATTGCCAAATTGACTCATATAATAAGCATTTCTATCTGCGTTGAAGTTAAATGTTGAAGATTTGCCGCCAAATCTGACTATAATTTCGTTTGCAGTCGATCCGCCTACAGGGGTTGCGTTGTCTGTGAAGTTAAGCGGTTGACTAAAATCATCCTCATGAGTAGTTCTAATATCGAAGGTCGGAATATGGCTTGACAAAAGTTCACCATTAGTAGTAACCGAATGTTCGCCGGCAAGAGTGCGTCCACTGATTCTGCTATTATTTCTGAAATAAATTGAATTGAAACGTCCGCCCTCAGGTAGATAGGTGACACCTCGAGAGTTAATCAAGGAAAGTGCAAGTGGACTTCCACCTGATGTTAAAATCATAGCATCATGGACTCCTGCAATATCGACGTTGGTGTGTCGCACGCTACGTATAGAACCAATAGTTGGAAGGTCTGAATATTCTTGGAAAAAAGCCATCATTCGAGTAATGCCGCCTTCTACAGGGATTTCGTAAACTATATCAGCTTGTGTGATACCATTCATTGGTAGTGCAACTTGAATGTTACTCATCATTACTGCAATCGGTCTATTCATTGAAATGTCTTCGTCAACCGGCAGTCCGGTCAGTGGATTTATGTGAGCACCATCCGGTACGGGGGTAGGCTCTGGTGTTTCTTCCGGTTCAGGTGTAGGTGTAGGTTCCGGAGTAGGCTCTGGTGTTTCTTCTGGTGTCTGAATTTCGGAAGGCTGTTCTGTGTCTTCATTAGAATTAGTATCGCCACATGCGCTTATCGCAAATACTACAACAAGTGTTAACAATACAAGTATTATCACAATGTTTCTTCCAAGTGTGCTTTTCTTTTTTCTTGATGGTCTTCTACGGCTACTCATTTGTTAATTCCACGCTCCGTTTTATCGATTAATATTCCAAGCCACCATTATATCAAAAAACAGTGTACTATGCAACTATCATATGATATACTTTTGTATAAAAGAGTAGAGTTAGTTGTGAAAGTAAACACATAGACTACAGAGAGGTGTGGTGATTGTAATGCCGGATAATTTTGGTTTTATTCATGAACAAATTGAAGTTAAAGTACTGATATTATTCATTATGCGTCGATTGTCTAAGCCAGTTTCTCTTGAGGTTTTGACAAACTTAGCTTTATGTGATGATGGAATAAGCTATTTTGATGTTATCGAGTGCTTGTCGAATCTTGTAGAAACAAACCATTTGTCGCTAGAAAACGAGATATACTCTTTGACTCCAAAAGGCGATCGAAATGGTGAGATACTAGAGAAAAACTTACCGTATTCAGTCAAAACAAGAGCCGAGGCCGCAACAACAATGGCGCGTGCAAGCATCAATCGAGATGCTATGATTGTTACTGAAAAAGATGCTATCGATGATGGTGGTTACAAGGTGAAGTTCTCGTTGTCGGACGGCATTGGTGATATAATGTCAATGGAGCTTTTCGCTGTAAATGAGAGGCAGGCAACTACTTTAGAAAAGAGTTTTCGTAAAGATGCTGAAAAAATCTATCACGCTATTGTGAAAATGCTGGTTGAGTAATAATTAATATTCAAGTTCGTTTTTAGACGGGAAGCTATGTCATTGCAACGATATTCGCGTCGCTGATAGTCACACGCCGGAAGATATTGCAACTGCTACAAGCGAAGGAGAACAAGTACTTTAAAAGTTCCCACCAAGTTGGAAATTTATTGGTAAGAAAAAACCTGCATATCGGCAAGTAGCAAATGCATTGACAAATTGCTGCCACAAGCATGTCTAAAAACTTTCGAGGACAAATTGATACTAATACACTTTTAAACGGGGATTAGTCATCCACGTCACCAGTGTCACCAGCGCGACACACGAAATTATTCTATTCTATTTCACAGGAGTATGAGGACAGGACTCTATGTTTTCGAACTATATACACAAAACTAACCCCTTACAATCTTAGTGATTGCAAGGGGGTGAAGGTGGTGGACACTAACGGACTTGAACCGCTGACCTTCCGCACGTCAAGCGGAAGCTCTACCAGCTGAGCTAAGTGTCCTAGTCGTGAGTTTGTATTTTACAGTAGTCTAATCATATTGTCAATAGAAATTGCTTCAATTTTACATCAATTGACAATCAGACACTATGGAACAATCGGTGTTAGTGTAATATTAGAAACTGCAATGCCGTAGTTTCGTGCTAGTTCAACAATTTTTTCTTTGGCGAGTAAGTCAAAAAGCTCAGAGATTGCGGAAGGAGGGATGGTTGCCATTGTTTCGCCTATGAACGGTTTAATGATTCGTAGCACTTCAGTTAATGTTGTATTGTGACTTACTTCATTTGTTGAATCAAGCGTTTCAGTTATGAATTTCGAAACTGTTACGTAATCGATATTATCTACTAAGATTGATACTTTTATGAAATCGCTATGCTTAGTATCTGGTTTAAAAAACACCTTGGAATCTACAGTCAATTTAGATATCGCAATTCCATATTCTTCAGCAACAGAGAATACGAGGCGTTTTAATATTGATGGTGAATGAATCATTTTTCGTACAACAAAAGGACTAATTGCAACTTTTATTGTTTTTGCAAAAAAGTTAGCAAGAGATCCTTTTGATTTGCTTGGCGTTTGGATACGTGTTATTAACTTTTTGAAATCAATATAGCACAGTTTTGCATTGATAATCATGCGTTAATTTTTCCTTTTACATCTTTCGTGATATAATAGTTTGGATAGCATTAATTCAGTTGTTTTGAAAGGGGAGGACACTATGGTTTGTTCCAGATGTGGAAGTAATAATATAACATTTCAAGCTATAACGGAAGTGAAAACAAAACGTAGAGGTTGTATTGGCTGGTTCTTTTGGATTCTTCTCGCAATTTGTACATTTGGACTCATCTTAATAATTCCGTTATTGACAAATAGCAAAGTGAAATCCAGAACACATACAGAGGCCATTTGTCAAAACTGTGGAAATCGTTGGCGTGTGAATTAAATTGCGTAATTACTTGCGGAACGGTGAGCCGTTTTTTAGCAGATAGATGACCAAGATAATCAATGCAATGAGACCAAGTGGACCAAATATAAACCTTAATATCAAGCTAGTAATAGCCCCGATTATGCTGAAGATTAATCCGAACAATGAAATGAAGATGATTACGCCTAGAATAATAAATAGTATTGCTGCAGGTCTCATGACAATTTCCTCCATATAATATTTCGTCATTCTGCGGGTCGTCGCAGAATCCAAGAACTCTGTACTTACTAGATTCTGCGACGACCCGCAGAATGACGTTAGTTTTTCACAGGCTATTTGACGTTACCATTTTTTAATTACTTACACAGCTTCAATTGAGCGTGCAGCTATGAAATCAATGCCTGTTCCTAACATATTTGCAATAATAACATCTCCCGTCTTAATTGGAGCAGATATAGATGTTTTGCGCAGTAATTCAGCTGCATCAAGCAATAAATCTTTTGGGATAGGGGAGCTGGTTTTCACAGGTATGACAGGGTGTGCGGCACCTGTTACACGGACAGTTCCGGATATATCTCGTCTTGGGTCGGTTTGTTCATTTTTTGCATATGCAAGTCCGCGCGAACAAGAATAACCACTGATATTTTCGCTTTCAACTATTAATGAGCATCCCCAAGGACAAACAACACATGTAAATTCTAACATTTATTCACGACCTTTATTGTTATATTATCGGAATTTTTTATGAACTCCTTGGACAACGATATGCGCGCCATTTCTCCCGGAGTCATATGACCGCGTTTGATTTCGAGCACTTCGCTTTCTGAGTGCACTTCTATAACAGCATCCTCATAGTTTGAACGAATACGGAAAAATATGTCACATTTTGCATCAAAGTGAATGCCATGCACATGGATTGCGCCTTCAATGTTATCGGGGCGTATTTTTTGTGGAACAGTATAGGAAACACCGTCTCCAGCTACTATGTTGACGGTTTTTAGATTGCTATCGCCTTTATCTGTATTAAAGACAGCAGCAGCTTGTCCGGCAATCGAGGCTTCAGCTGATGCAAAGTCGGCAAGATCATGAACATGAACAGCATTACCGGCCGCAAAGATTCCGGGGATGCTTGTCTCACGGTTCTCATAAACAATAAGTCCACCCATTCGCGTATCCATTTCAATTCCCGCTGCTTGTGGAAGTTCATTTTCAGGTATGAGCCCAACAGATAGGAGCAATGTATCGCACTCCCAAAGTTTTTCTGTGCCAGGAATAGGTTTTAGGTCAGAATCAACTTGGGAAACCCACACACCTTCAACCCTTTCTCGTCCTTCCACAGCAGTAACAGTATGAGATAGGAAGAGAGGTATTCCAAAATCGTCAAGACATTGTGCAATGTTACGCCTTAATCCTCCTGAGTAAGGCATAAGCTCGAATACAGCTTCAACCTTTGCACCCTCAAGAGCCATGCGTCTAGCCATAATTAATCCGATATCACCCGAGCCAAGTATACAAACACGGCGTCCTACCATATATCCATCGATATTGATAAGTCTTTGAGCAGCACCTGCAGTGAAAACTCCGGCAGGACGACTTCCGGCAAGACCAATAGCGCCACCTGTACGCTCTCTACAGCCTGTACATAGGACTATAGCATTTGCTTTGAGCTCCATAAATCCGTCATGATCATTGATTGCGGTAACGGTTCTGTCCTCGGATATAGAGAGAACCATTGTATTAGTTTTTATTTCTATGCCCGTATTTGTAAGCATTTCCAAAGCGCGCTCAGCATATTCGGGACCTGTAAGTTCTGCCCTGAACATATGTAGACCGAAACCGCTGTGGATACATTGTTGCAATATACCACCGGTTTCACCATCACGTTCGAGAACGAGAACATTTTTTGCTCCATTACCACATGCAGCAGCAGCGGCATATAGTCCGGCAGGACCACCACCAATTACAATTACATCATAAATCATAGGTCTCTTCCTTTCTCTCCGGTGAGAATAAACGAGCCGTGCCGGTCTTTTTCCACGTCAAGTGGGTCAATGTTGAATCTTTTTGCGATTAGTGCGATTGTTTTTGGAGCGCAAAATCCGGATTGGCATCGTCCCATTCCGGGATAACATCTTCTCTTGACGGCATCAAGTGTTGTGGGCGGTAGGGGAGAGTTAAAAGCATCTAAAATTTCGCCTTCGGTAACACTTTCACATCTACAAACAATGCGACCGTATGCAGGGTTCTTCTTAATTAATTCTGCACGTTCTTCATTACTTAGATTCTTGAATCGAATCGTACGGCGCTCATCAATGAAGACATCTTTTGGTGTTAGTTCTATACCAGAAGCATCCATCATGGATATAAGTTCTTCAGCTATTGCAGGCGCAGCTGTAAGTCCGGGTGACTTAATTCCTGCAAGATCATAAAAATGCTTGTCAGCTTCACGTATAATAAAGTCATCTGTATCGGCAGCTGCACGAACTCCCGAGAAGTTACGTATGCATTCACGCATATTTATATTAGGCACCGAATGTCTAGCCTTGTCTACGACAAAGCGTAATGTTTCAGCGTCAGTATCGGTATTTTCACAGCAATCAACATCTTCGCTACTTGGACCTATGAGTAGATTGCCGTGTGTGGTGGGAGTGACAAGTACGCCTTTGCCGAGTTTGTTCGGACATTGGAATATTGTGTGTGAAACTATTTCTCCCGCTGACTTATCTAGCAAATAATACTGTCCTCTTTTGGGCAGTATTTTGAAGTCCGGCTCTTTCACAAATCCGTGAACTACATCAGAATGTAAGCCTGCAGCGTTGACAACAGTACGAGTTTCAAAATCACCTTTTGTGGTTTTAACTATGTAACCGTTTTCAGTTCGATTTATTCCAACGACTTCGGTATTGAGTGAGAATTTTACGCCGTTTTTTATTGCGGTTTCACCGAGAGCAACAGCCAATTCCCATGGTCCGATGATTCCGCCGCTAGGGGCATAAAGTGCACCGACGACTTCGTCGGAGAGATTTGGTTCAAGTTCCCTTGCTTTATCTGCAGAAATCAGGTCGATCCCCGGGACATTATATTCGATACCACGATGATAGAGTTCCTTTAGTGTGTTTTTGTCAGTATCATCAAATCCGAGAACAAGTGAGCCGTTTTGAATATATGGTACATCAAGCTTCGGGCATAGTTTGTTAAGCAGCTCATTTCCGCGAACATTTAATTTTGATATTACCGATCCGGGGACAGGGTCAAATCCGGCGTGAACTATTCCACTATTTGCACGTGTGGTTTCTCCGGCAATGTCATTGAGTCGATCAACGGCTACAACAGACAAATTATAACGTGAAAGTTCATATGCTGCAGCGGTTCCGACAACTCCACATCCGATTATTAATGCATCTATCATTTGCATGTTTTCCATTACACACCTCCTGACTCTTTTTGCTGCTTCAAAATGCCTCTGTAGTAATCAATGCAATTTTCCTCGTGATTAATCCCTTTGGCAATAGCTGTAGCCATTTCCTGGCAGGTGTTAAAGCCACATCTACGACAATCATGTGTACGTAAATCACTTGTAGGTTTATGCATAGCTAAAAATGCTTGTTCAAGTTCAGAGCGATCAACAAACATTGGTGTTATTTTTCTGGGAGAGTAGCAGCGTTTGAAATCTGCTAAGTCCAAATCTCTATCAAATTGTTTAAAATCCGGACCAGGTTGAATGTTATGATCGACCTTGCTTTCCAAAGTATCTGTTTTCACCTTATGCATTGCTTTGTCTACAATATATCGCTCATGTTCACTTCTACATGCTCCAGGTCCGGCATTACAGCCGTGTTGGCAATTCAAGATATCAACAAGGAAAGGAGCATCGCCTCTTTCACTTGCGTACTCTTGTAAGAATTGAGCTGCATCTGGTTGACCTTCAACCTGATAAATCCACTCACCTTGTATATATTGTTCTACATTTGCTTTTAAACCACCGGGAGAAGAGAAAATCGAGCCAAAGCCGTGAGTTTCATTGTCATATTCTGCAGGTTCACATGTTCTAAAATCAATATTATTTTCATCTAAATATTCCATTAATTTCTTAAATGTAATATTGTACCCGACCAAGCCCTCCGTGTTCGGACAGTTAAATTCATCGCTCTTTGCAATACATGGAGAAAGAAACGCATAAGAGCCTTCAATATTTTTATATTTACTCATGTATATGGCAATACACATTGCGGGGCTGTGTATTGGTGCGAGTCGGCTTAGGTGTTCCGGAATATAATACTCGATATAGTTTACGATTGCAGGGCAGGGTTGAGCAATCATGCTCGTTATATCATGAGTTTCGATGTAGCGCAAGTACGCCCATGTGCAAATATCGGCTCCAAACGAGGTGTCATAGATTGCATTTAAACCGAGTGATTTCAAATAGCCCAGTAATTGTGGCCATTCAGCTACATTGCTACGTAGGGCAGGAGCGACTATTAGCGATATCTTATGTCCTGCTTTGAGGTCGCCAAAAAATCGCTCGGTATCATCAGTATAATCACGTGCTTCATGCTTACAAACTCGGAGGCATTCACCACATGCAATGCATTTATTATCGTCTACGTAAACTTTGTATTGATCGTCTTTTTTGTATGCAACATTTGCTTCGTCGCATGGACATTTCAATATACATAGGCTACAGCCTACGCATTTTTCATTGGTGAAAACGTTATTGTCATTCATCAATTCACTTCCGTTCTCTTTTGCAAAATTTAGTATATTTTTCTGGGTATTATTATATTGCAAAATGCGCATTTGGTCAAGATGAAGAACAGCCCAAAATTAATCACAGATTATGATTTTAGTGATTGTTAGTTTGAAAGATTTCAAACTAACGAGAGAATGTGCCAATTGCGATCTGTGGAATCGCAATTGATGCACGGAATGACCATCCTTTTCATGGTCGTTTTGTGCCAAAAGATTAACGAAAGGCATGGTCATTATTATGAAGAACTTTCTTTACCCATGAGCAAGTATATTGTATAATGGAGCGAAGTGAGAGTCGCGGACAAATTTATTTGTCCATGACCGAACGAGTGAACATTAGAGCAAAGCGATATAATATGTGTTATGCATTACGAAAATATCAATCACAATAGGGGGTACAGATGCATAATTTTCAAGATGTAAAACTGAAAGCTAAAGACGGAGCAAATATCTCTGCTATTTCATTAGGTATTGATAGCAGCGACAAAAAGGGCATAGTGGTTATATGTCATGGCTTTGGTGAGCATGCAAGTTCGTATAAAGAGTTTATGGAGCGGTTGTGGCAGAGTGGATATGCCAGTATAGCTCATGATCAGCGTGGTCACGGTAAGCCTCCGGAAGGAGTTAGTCTTGAAAAGTGGCAAGGTATTATAAAGAACTACCAGAGTTTCGTTGATGATATTTCGTCAATTATTGATTATTTGAATGAACAAGCCAAGGGAGTTCCACTGGTGATGTATGGGCATAGTATGGGTGGAAATATTGCTGCAAATGCATTGTTACGCTTGCCATCGAAGCAGCTATCCTTATTTTCCTGTGCAGTTTTGGAATCTCCTTGGTTGGAGTTATACAAACCGCTTAGTCCTGCTATGTTGTGCGGGTTAAGGGTGCTAAATGTTTTTTGTCCGAATCTTGTGCAAAAAATTAAATTCAACGTTGATTCTATTTGTAGTGAAGATGAAAAACAGAAAGCATATACAAGCGACATGTACTACCACGGCGTTATGTCGGTACGGTTGATTTGTGGGATGACTGATAGTTGCGCATATGCTCTTAGTAATGCAGAGAAGTTGTCGATCAAGACATTTTTAGCAATTGCTGATAATGAGCTGGTTTTAAGTAATGATGCTATGCATCGTTTTGCAGATAAAGCAGGAGATATTGTTACAGTAAAAATGTATAAGTCAAATCATGCGATCCATAATGATGTAAGCCAAGAAGAATACTGTGATGACTTGATTGCATTCTTAGAAGAAAACATATAATGATACCGTTGAAAGGATTTTGATTATGCCTAAGTATTTACTTTCTCTCGATAATGGTACAACCAGTTCCCGTGCTGTTTTATTTGATGATAAGCAGAACATTGTTACAATCGCGCAGAAGGAGTTTACTCAGTTTTATCCTCATGAAGGTTGGGTTGAGCATGACCCTATGGAGATTTATTCATCGCAAATGTCAGTTATGATGGAAGCGGTTGCTCAAAGTGGTGTGAGTGTCAATGATATTGCAGCGATTGGGATAACTAATCAGCGTGAAACTACGATCGTGTGGGAAAAGTCTACAGGGAAGCCTGTGTATAACGCAATTGTTTGGCAATGTCGCAGGACGGCTGATATTGTTCAGAGACTTCTATCAGATGGCTTGGGGGAAGCAATACAAGAGAAGACAGGCTTGATTCCTGATGCGTATTTCTCAGGTTCTAAAATTGCGTGGATTTTGGACAATGTAGATGGTGCTCGTGAGAGTGCAGAGCGTGGTGAGCTGTTGTTCGGTACAGTAGATACCTGGCTTCTATGGAAAATGACTGATGGTAAATCGCATATTACTGATTACACAAATGCATCTCGAACTATGATTTTTAACATTCATGAGCTTGACTGGGATGATGAGCTGCTTAATGCGCTTAATATACCGCGTGGAATGTTGCCGGAGGTGCGTAAGTCCAGCGATATATTCGGATATGCAGGTGTGCAAGGTATAAATATACCCATCGCAGGTATTGCCGGTGACCAACATGCAGCTCTTTTCGGACAATGTTGTTTTAGCAAGGGCGAAGTTAAGAATACCTATGGTACTGGCTGCTTTCTGCTGATGAATACAGGAGAGCAGGCATACAAAAGCAAAAATGGTTTGATTACAACAATAGCTGCGTCTATCGATGATAAGCCATCATATGTACTTGAAGGTAGCGTGTTCTCTGCAGGTGCAGTGGTTCAATGGCTGAGAGATGGATTGCGCTTTTTCCCCGAGAGTCGCGATGTTGAGTATCATGCCTCAAAGGTAGAAAATACTGGCGGTGTATATCTAGTGCCTGCTTTTACAGGGCTAGGCTCGCCCTATTGGGATATGTACGCTCGGGGGTGTATTGTTGGCATAACAAGAGGGACAACATGTGAGCATATTACGCGTGCAGCTTTGGAGTCTATTGCATACCAGAGTTATGATATGATTCGGGCGATGGAAAGTGATACTGGCATTGAACTGACTGAATTACGAGTGGACGGTGGTGCGTCTATCAACGGTTTGCTTATGCAATTTCAAGCAGATGTTTCACATATGCCGGTATTTCGTCCGCTGATAAGTGAGTCCACAGCACTTGGTGTGGCTTATTTAGCAGGCTTGGCTGTCGGTGTATGGAAAGATCTTGAAGAGTTGAAATCAAAGTGGCGAACAGAAACTGTATTTAAACCGCAAATGGATAGCGAAAAAAGATTGTCGTTACTTAAGGGTTGGGACAAAGCAGTCGGTCGTAGCTTAAATTGGGCGGAGGATTAGGATTTAGGGGCTGCAATGCTGTCAACTTAACGAAAACTAATTCATCCGTCATCCCGGGCTTGACCCGGGATCTATTACAAAGCTTGATTCTATCAGATTGCGGCTCGGAGGCCGCAATGACGATAGGTAAAAATATGCACTTTGTCAGCGACCTCGATCAAGTCCGCAATGACGAGGCAGCTTAAGTTGACAGCATTGTTAGAGGCTGGGGTTCAGATAATTTACAATAAACATAAGAAAAATAACTAACCCCTAACCCCTAGACCCTAACCCCTAAACATGGTACAATCATGAAACACATAAAAGTAAATGGGGGAAACATATAAATGCTCGTGTATGAAAACATATTAGCAAATGAATTTAATTGTAGGGTTGATCATGTTACAAATGTGATCAATCTTATTGATGAGGGGAACACTATTCCCTTCATTGCAAGGTATCGTAAAGAATTACATGGTGCGATGGATGACCAAAAACTTCGTGAATTGGCTGACAGATTGCAGTATTTACGAAATCTTGATAAACGAAAGCAAGAGGTTCGAGAGTCTATAGAGGCTCAAGGCAAGCTAACTGATGAACTTATAGCTGCAATAGATGCTGCACAAACGCTTGCTGCGGTCGAAGATATTTATCGCCCATATAAACAAAAACGTCGTACCAGAGCTACTGTGGCTCGTGAACAGGGTCTTGAACCCCTTGCAGAGTGGTTGTTATCCCAAAGCCTTGATGCAGGGTTGCCACTTGATAAAGCTGCTGAATTTATAGATGAAGAAAAAGGCATAGAAGATGCAGAAAGCTGCATAAAAGGCGCATGTGATATCCTTGCAGAAGATTTTTCAGATGATGCGGCACTTCGGACAAAGTTGCGTCCATTACTACACCGTGAAGCGATTATTAAAACGGAAAAAGTCGGAGAGGGTAATCCGGTTTATCAGCAATATTATGAATATGAAGAACCGTTACACAAAATTCAACCTCATCGTGTTCTTGCTATCAACCGTGGTGAGAAAGAGGGTGCACTAAAGGTGACGCTAAGAGTGCCGGATGATGCTGTACTAAATATTATGGATCAAGAGTTTCTGGAAGAACATGATTCGAATGCAATGGAGTATATTCAACGCGCTATTGACGATAGTTGGAGCAGGCTGTTGTATCCGTCAATGGAGCGTGAAATGCGTTCGACTCTTTCCGAAGGCGCTCAGACTCAGGCTATAAAAATGTTTGCAATAAACCTCAAACAGTTATTGATGCAACCTCCGGTGCGTGGACAAAATATTCTTGCCGTTGACCCGGCGTATCGTACCGGGTGCAAATGTGCAGTTATTGATGCAACAGGTCTTGTACTCGATACAGTAGTTGTATATCCAACGCCTCCAGAATCAAAAATTGCTGAAGCTACAGCTACTCTAACAAGACTTATAAAAACACATAAAGTCACAGTTATTGCAATAGGAAATGGCACTGCATCAAAGGAAACAGAGATTTTTATTGCAGAACTTATAAAGGGCACACCGGGTGTTTCATACATGGTTGTTAATGAAGCAGGGGCATCTGTTTACTCTGCATCAAAAATTGCGGCTGATGAATTCCCACAATTTGATGTGTCAATTCGTTCTGCAGTGTCAATTGCCAGGCGTTTACAAGACCCACTTGCAGAGCTAGTTAAGGTTGATCCGAAATCCATTGGTGTTGGTCAATATCAACATGATATGCCACCGGCTCAATTGAGTAATACCCTGGATGGCGTCGTTGAAGACTGTGTTAACAACGTTGGAGTTGACCTAAATGTTGCATCTGCTCCACTGCTTGAAAGAGTTGCAGGACTGGGTCCAGCGATTGCTAAAAATGTTGTGACATATCGCGAGGAAAATGGAGCGTTTCCAGATAGAAAAACGCTGCTAAAAGTGCCGAAGCTTGGTCCAAAGGCATATGAACAATGTGCAGGATTTCTACGTATTCCGGATGGAAAAAATGTTTTGGATAATACATCCGTGCATCCAGAATCATATAAGGCTGCGAAAGAGTTATTATCGACATTTGGTTTATCACTAAAGGATGTTGGCAAAATGCCACCGCTTAATGAGCTTGTTGAAGAGCGAGGCGAGGAAAGTGTTGCAGAAGCTTGTAACTTAGGTGTACTTACTCTAAAGGACGTAGTGGCATCTCTCCAAAAACCGGGTCGTGATCCCCGTGATGAGCTACCACCTCCCCAATTGCGCACAGACGTTCTCGATATGAAAGATCTTGTACCCGGTATGACGTTAACGGGTACTGTGAGAAACGTTATTGATTTTGGTGCATTTGTAGATATTGGTGTGCATCAAGATGGTCTGGTGCATATTTCAGAAATAGCAAATCGTTTTATAAGACACCCATCAGAAGTAGTCAAAGTCGGCGATATCGTTAATGTTATAGTTCTTGAGGTAGATGTAGAAAGAAAGCGCATTGCTTTAAGTATGAAACAAGCGTCCGCCGGTAATGCAGAAAAGCAAGAGGAGAGTAGCTTGCTTCAAGTGAGTCATTAGCGATATAATTGTCCATTATGAGCTGCAATAAGCGATTAGTTCACAATAGAAGGAGTGGTCATTATTATGCGAGTTACCGTTATTGGAGCGGCTAACATTGATATAAAGGCAAAGAGCAAGGAACAAATAATTCGCGAGGATTCAAATCCGGCTGAGATAAGTTTAAAAGCGGGTGGTGTTGCACGTAATATTGCGGCAATGCTTGCACGAAACAATGCGATGGTGCATTTAGTAACTGCAGTTGGTAATGATCCGTTTGGGAAAATGCTACAAGAAAGTTGTAAAACTCTTGGTATAAATACAGACGCTTGGATAATAAAAAAGAATGCAAATACAGGTGTTTATGTGGCTGCACTTGAGGAAAATGGTGAACTGTTTGCGGCATTTAACTCTACATCTATTCAGGAGTCAATTAGAACAGCGGAAATAATGAAGCATAAGGAGCTAATCATAAGTTCTGATCTCCTTATAGTTGATTTGAATTTATCTGAGAAAATACTAAATCTATTAATCGAGTTGCGTGATGGACGTCCCATTATGGTGGATGTGGTTTCTGCAGCTAAAGTGCCACGAATAAAGTCACTTGTTGACAAAATCGATATGTTAAAGCTTAATCGAGTTGAAGCAGAACATATGACAGGAATAAAGCTTGACACTAAAGAGCGGGTAAAGCAAGCATGTCGCCAAATTGTGAGTCAAGGTGTGAAACGTGTTTTTATTACATTGGGCATGGCTGGTGTGTGTGCTGCAGATAATCATGATGATATAATTGTGCCTGCTATTCCGATGGCTGTACGAGATGTGACAGGTGCCGGTGATGCATTTGCTGCAGGTATTGCAATGAATATTAATGAATCATTACTTGCACAAGCTCAAGCTGGTGTAAAGTTTGCCGCAGAGCATTTGCGAAGTAAGAATTAGACAAGGAATGATTGTGCAAATGAATAAGTATATAGATGTTTTGCCTGAAGTAAAAGCAGCATTGGATTCTAATGCTCCTGTGGTTGCATTAGAATCTACAATAATATCTCATGGGATGCCCTATCCGCAAAATTTGGAGTGTGCAAAGGATTGCGAGATGATTATTCGTGAAAACGGCGCGACTCCTGCAACAGTTGCGGTAATTAACGGGCGCATTAAAATTGGTCTTTCCGATGAACAACTGGAATATTTTGCAACTTCAAATGATATAATAAAATGTTCCCGTCGCGACCTTCCTTATGTTATTTCGACAGGAAAGAGTGGAGCAGCGACGGTTTCGGCAACAATGATAATGGCATCCCTTGTCGGAATACGCTTTTTTGCAACCGGGGGTGTGGGTGGTGTGCATAGAGGTGCAGAAGATTCGATGGATATATCTGCCGACCTTACGGAACTGAGCATTACCGATGTTTGTGTAATCTCAGCAGGTGTAAAAAGTATACTGGACATAGGGCGTACACTTGAATATCTCGAAACTCTCGGTGTGCCTGTCGTAGCATATGGGCAGGACCAATTTCCGGCATTCTACACACGAGATAGTGGATTCAATGCTGCATTGCGTCTTGATTCTCCTAATGAAGTTGCTGAAATGATGCGTGCTAAATGGGAGCTTGGTTTATCTGGCGGTGCTATTATTGGAAACCCTATTCCAGAAGAATACGCGATGCAAAAGGATGAAATCGATTCTGCTATTAGTACAGCTTTACTAAATGCATCAATGTCGGGAATTAATGGGAAAGAAATAACTCCGTTCTTACTAAGTAGTATTAAGGAGATAACAAAAGGGCATAGTTTAACTGCAAACATTCATTTAGTACAAAACAATGCCCGCCTTGCTGCTCAAATTGCTGCGGCATATTTTGCTGATAACTAGTGGTTTTTGCTTAGTTACAAGTCAGACCACGCATACCATCCGCCTCCATCAAGCAATATGTCGCAAATTTTTCGCTAGAACGGGTCTCATCACCCTAATATGAGATGCGTTCGCCGATAGGCGAATGAGTGGCGAGAGCCACTGGTGCGAAGCGCCACATTGAAATATCAACGTAGTTACATACGCGAAAAATCCGCGACATACCGCTTGATTACGGCTAACATGGGACTGGCAATTTTGCTTATGATTCAAAATAAATTGATAGTAAATTGATTCAAAATTGAAGTAGTAATTTTGTAAGAAATCTGGTATAATATACATGAATTTTAAAAGAAATGCATTAGCGCAAGTTTTCTTCCACGGAGGTGCATTGTGATGAAAATTAAGTTGACAGAAATGGAGTTTAGACGTCTTCTTGATATGGCTTATGTAGGAAATTGGGTTCTAAACTCAACACGTGGTACAGATAGATTTACTGAATATGACAATGTAGAGAGTCTTTTATTCTCTCAATGTCCGGAGCATGGAATGGATTCTTTAACAGAGCTTGTCGATGGTGTGCCTCGTCCCTCCGCAGCTTTTGAGCAAGGTGGAATTCATGAGGCAATTGCTGACTATGAGGATTCTATGTTTTTTGAGATTTTGGCTGAAGAACTAGCTAGACGTGATATGGATTTTGAACCAATAAGCCCTGAGAATTTTAACGAGCTAACAAACCGCATAGATGAGTATATTGCAGAGTTTGAGCTTAACGGAATTGACAATATTTCATTGGATACATAAAATATTTCACTATAAAAGAGATCATACTATTGACTTTCATAAAAAAAAACGCTACAATTACTTCGTTCCGAAAATAGATTAAGTATAATTAATCTATGTTTTGAAACGAAGTATCATGTGGAGATGTACCCAAGTGGCTATAAGGGGCTCCCCTGCTAAGGGAGTAGGCGTGTTAAAGCGTGCGAGAGTTCGAATCTCTCCATCTCCGCCAACTGGAACAAATACGAACCCCGTAATCATCGGAGATGTCATCATATTTGTTCATAAACTTTAACCTCGCAAACGACAAAAGGGGGTCACGAAACGTGACCCCCTTTTGTTGATAAAACCGTCACGTTTCGTGACGGAATTGTTATATTATTATTTAATTTTTTGCTCCTGTTCTTTTTTCCTTTCCTCAAATTCTTGCTTGCCCTCATCCGAATCAAAAAACTTCTGAATCTCTGGAAGTATTCGCCGAGCAAGTTGTTCTAGTGGTTCATTTGGAATTAGGAACTCATTGTGTTTTTTATTTGCCATTGCTGAATAGACCTCCGTGATAATGAATTGATATTAAGTTGTAATTGGACGGTTCTAAGATTATCTCCCTCCTCTTTCGTGGTAATTTCTTGATTGGGATTTTTGCTTTGCACGAAGTGACTGTGCAGCTTCACGACGTATATCTTCCGGTATTGCGTCATATATTGATTTAAGTTTGTCGAAGTTACTTCGCATTTGCATTGCATCTAATCTTTCGTTAATTCCCACCTTGCTTGCTTCA
>Ga0123355_10000703_pt1 | contig 45383 bp, 46 predicted proteins | sample TergutEmb28metaG_3_FD_89872 | JGI IMG/M metagenome (GOLD analysis project Ga0123355, IMG submission 89872) | Embiratermes neotenicus P1 segment gut microbial communities from Petit-Saut dam, French Guiana - Emb289 P1 | ecosystem: Host-associated > Arthropoda: Insects > Digestive system > Gut ...
ACGACCAAAACGATCACGGTTGAATTTGAGCTTACCCGTAGTGAGAGCCTCTAGTGCGGGTTTGGCAAGCTCATCCATTTTAACAAACCATTGCAGCTTGAGCAGCGGCTCAATGGTCGTGCCGCAGCGGTCATGCTCGCCAACAGAATGCGAGAGTGCGTCTTTTTTATCATACAGCCCTAGCGCATCCATTTCAGCAATTATTTTCAAACGGCATTCGTCGCGACCAAGCCCGGCAAACTGTCCCCCGTTTTCGTTTATCGTACCATCATCATTCATTATATTCACACGCGGCAGGCTATGCCGCAGGCCAATTTCAAAGTCGTTTGGGTCGTGAGCAGGGGTTATTTTTACCACGCCCGTACCATAGTCTTTGTCCACATAACTGTCGGCTATGATGGGGATTCGTCTATTGACAAATGGTACTGTAGCAAATTTGCCAACGAGGTGTACATAGCGTTCATCTTTTGGGTTTACGGCAATTGCGGTATCACCAAGCATGGTTTCTGGGCGGGTAGTGGCAAATGTAATGCTTCCACCACCTTCAACTTCATATCGGAAATGATACAGCCCACCTTCTCTGTCTTCGTGGTCTACTTCAGCGTCAGAAATGCTGGTCTCGCATTTAACACACCAGTTTACCAGCCGTTCACCTTTATAGATTTTGCCATCGTTATAGAGCCGCACAAACACCTCAAGTACAGCCTTAGACAGCCCCTCATCCATGGTAAAACGCAGGCGTTCCCAGTCTGCAGAGCAGCCAAGTGTTTTTAATTGATGCACAATAGTTCCGCCGTATTTATCGTACCACTCCCACATTTTTTCGAGAAACGCTTCGCGGCCAAGGCTATCCTTGGTTATGCCTTCCTTTGCAAGCGCGTTTACTACAACCACTTCTGTAGCAATTGCAGCATGGTCTGTACCCGGCAGCCAAAGTGCCTCGTAACCCTGCATCCGTTTGAAGCGAATAAGCATATCCTGTATGCTATTGTTTAGCGCGTGGCCCATATGCAGCTGGCTGGTGATATTTGGCGGTGGCATCATTATGGTGTACGGGGGCTTTCCACTGTTTGGTGTGGCGCGGAAATAGCCTGCGTCAGCCCAACGGGCGAAAATATCTGCCTCGCGGTTTTTGTCATAAGTTTTTGGTAGGGTGGTAGTCATGTGATTCACCTTTCTCTCTGTTCTTGCACAAATTATACAAAGCAACTCTCAAAACATTGTGTCATATATTTGAGGCTGCTAATAACCTTGTAGATACAAACGCCGCGTCAATAGCTGTTTAGTGTTTCGCATTTTGCCTGCAGCAGCGGCAGTTTCTCCTCCGCCCTGTATGCGCGAAAGCCCATGTCCTCAAGTTTACTAGTATGTTGTAGCAGGGTTTGTTTTGTATGGTTATGCGTTTTCAAAATCTCTATACATCAAGCTGGGCTGTGTCCCCTTATTGTTCTGATACTTGCCAGAAACATATGGCTCGTATTCCCCTTCTATTGCATGGTAATAAATTTGGCAAATGCCCACACCGGCATATATGCGAATAGGCTGTACGCAGTGTATCTCTAGTGTCCAAAAGCCCTTAAACCCCACGTCTCCAAAGCCTGCGCACACATGTACACTTAGCCCAAGGCGGCCAACACTGCTGCGGCCTTCCAGCATTGGCACGTATTTCTCTGTTTCGGTGTATTCTGCAGTACGTCCAAGGTATAGCCTACCCGGCTCAAGCAGCAGACCTTCCTCTGGGATTTGTATGATGCTAGTAGTGTTCTCTAGCCGCATGTCCAGCACGGAGCTGTCATACACTAGCAGTTCGTTATGCAGAGTCAAATTGTAGCTGTTGGGGTTGAGCGCGCGCGGGTTGTATGGCTCAATGATTATTTCGCTTCCCAACTTTGCATGAATTTGTTTGCCAGATAAAATCATAGTATCATCCTATCGTAGTATCGAAATTTGTCACACTATCATAATAAAGGGGTGGTGGTACGTCAAGGATTACGATGTTATATGCCGTAGCAACCTTGCTTGCAAAACATAAAACAAGTCTGATCCTGCGGCTGTTGGCGCAGACAGTGTCAGCACCTGATCATATTCTGTAACATCAAGCCTTGTATTGTAGAACGATGCCAGCGTAAACATTTCCACTATATCGCCCCATTCTTCGAACGGTGGGTCTATAGCCGCAAACGGGAAATCTGGCGGAGCTACATAGAACGCAAAAATTTCCCAATCGTATTCCGCATAGCGTGTATTAAATGTTATAACCGGGTGTGCAAGGAAAAAATCGTACTCCATATACTCACGTATTGTCTGCTGCAGAACACTGCCAGCGTAGCCGTGTAGTACAATGTTAAGTTCAAAGTCCAGCTGGATATCTACTCCATAGTCCACAAAAACCCAACCCGTAGGTGATGGTTGACGGAAAATGTCGAACTCACGGTAAAATGCGTTATCATTGGCCTGCACAACGTATATATCAAGCGCAGTACCCGGTATGAACAAATGCCCGGTAATGTCCTCGTTGCCGTACTCCTCCCAAAGTGCTACAAACTGCGGACGCGGGTCTAGCACGGGACGCAAAGGAGCGATAGGGACGTACGGGAGATACTGATCTGGCTCATATTGCACCGGGGTGTATCCGTCCTGCTCTGGAAGGTACTCCACGTGTTCTGGATGCGGTGCAGGGTTGATATCTGCGATATTGGCAATAGCTGGGGTGGCATGTGCAGTGTTGTCAAAGTACGTGGTGTACCAGTAATAAATACCTGTGCCAAGTGATGCGATGCACAGTATAAACAACACCGCCGCCGTAAATTTGGGGATTGGGGGCGGATATTGAGGTGATAGCTCTGTAGTTGCAGCTGGTTCTGCAACTTGTGGGGGTGATTCAGATGTATCGTTTTGGTCTAGTGGTTTATTCTCGTCTATCATGGTTGATAACCTGCCTTTGTATATTTTGTTTACGCATACGCCAATAGTATCACATCCGACACTTTTTTCATACACCCATGCCTACCAAACATATACATTATACAACAACCTTTCAAAGGCGGCCTCCCATGCGCGACTTCATGATTCTGCTCACCGAGCTATTGCTCATTGCCGTACTGCAAACAATTATCGAGTCTGTAATGGACACAGAGAAACGAGAAAAACAAATGAAAGTGGTAAATATTGCATGTATTGCAGCAAGCTATGTTTTACTGATAAGATATGTGTATAATAACCTGTGGGGCGAACTTGCAACTATGGTGAATTATTTCTAGGGATATACAGGAGGACAAACATGAATTACAAACAGCTCTTATCAGAAATACTTGCAGATTGTACAAGCCTATCGGCCAGCGACCTGCTTGCTGCAATAGAAACGCCAACAGACCCGGCACTAGGCCACCTTGCATTCCCATGTTTTAGGCTGGCAAAGGAACTGAAAAAAGCCCCGCCAGTCATAGCAGCGGAACTTGCCACACAACTTTCCCAAAGCCGCCCTGCTTGGCTTGGAGAAGTGCGTGCAACAGGCCCATACGTAAACTTTTTTTTCGACCGTGCGGCATTTGCCGGGGATGTACTGCATGAGTTGTTTGCAAAGGGCGAACAATACGGCGCAAGTGGTATTGGTGCCGGTAAATGTATCGTAATGGACTACTCCTCGCCAAATATAGCAAAGCCATTCCATGTAGGACATCTTGGTTCTACTATTATTGGGCTGTCTATCGATAAAATCCATCGCTTTCTGGGCTACAATGTAACTAGCATCAACTACTTGGGCGACTGGGGTACACAGTTTGGCAAGGTTATTGTAGCGTACCAAAAATGGGGCAGTAAAGACGACATAGACAAGCGCGGCATAGACGGGCTTGTAGAGTTGTACGTCCGTTTTCATGACGAGGCAGAGAAAGACAAAACCCTAGATAATGATGCGCGTGCATGGGTTGTTAGGCTAGAGAATGGCGATGCGGAAGGTCTTGCACTGTGGCGTTGGTTTGTAGATATTTCGCTTGCGCAATACAAGAAGCTGTACAAACGCCTTAACATGGACTTTGACGTGTACGGCGGCGAGAGCCACTACAACGGCAAGATGGAACCCACCGTACAAATACTACGCGACAAAGATCTGCTGAAGGAAAGTGACGGCGCGCAAATTGTTGACCTAGAAGATTACAAAATGCCGCCATGCCTGATACTGCGCAGCGACGGCGGTTCGCTGTATCCAACACGGGATATAACGGCGGCGATAGACCGATACAACAACTACAATTTTGACCGCTGTCTGTATGTAACGGGGCAGGAGCAGATTTTGCACTTTGCACAATTCTTTAAGGTTCTGGAGCTTATGGGCTACCCTTGGGCAGGTGGGCTTGTGCATATCCCGTACGGCATGTTCCGCTTCGACACGGGCAAGATGTCTACCCGGCGCGGCGAGGTAATAAAAATGGAAGAGTTGATAGACGAAGCCGTGGAGAAAACTATCGCAGTAATTCATGAAAAAAACCCGAACCTGGAGAACAAGGAGCAAATAGCCGAGCAGGTTGGCATTGGCGCACTCATATTTAACAAGCTGTACACCAACAGAATCAAGGACACCGTTTTCAATTGGGACTTGATGCTCAACTTTGATGGGGAAACAGGGCCGTATGTGCAGTATGCCCACGCACGGGCTTGCAGTGTACTAAAAAAGGCGGGTGCAAGCAACACCGCCTTAGAGTTTGACTCTGCTTTGCTAACCGATGATGCCGCCTTTGATGTGCTACGCCTGATATACGACTTTCCATCCCGTATCGAAGAGGCGGCAGAAAAATATGAGCCATACATGATTGCCCGCCAGCTTGTTGCACTTGCACAGGCATTTAACGCGTTTTATCACCATCATATAATTTTGGTAGAAGATGAGGCGTTGCGCAACTCGCGTGTAGCACTAGTTTCGGCTGTGCAGTTGCAGCTGCAAATTGGGCTTGGGCTGCTTGGTATGGCTGCGCCAAGGGCTATGTAAGTTTGCGGATAACTAATTTTGGAAATAGGCCGAGCCAAAGCCCATACAATGCCTGGGTTTTTTGCCTCGGCTTCAATTGTTACAAGATAAATTTATATGAGATAAACTTTTCTGCAGTCATGCCGTATATCTTTTCAAACGAACCAAAATCAAACAAGGAGATGATAGTATGACTTGCAGAACACATCCGGAAAGAGGCGCGACAAACATGTGCAGCAACTGCAGTAGCCCACTATGTGCAGATTGCGCAGTAGAAATTAGAGGCAAACAATTTTGCCGGCCATGCATTGCGGTGGCAGCCCAAGACCCTGCATACACCAGCTACGACGAGCCTCCAATGGCAGGCCACCCACCACGCAAAATCTCGTGCGGCATGTTATTCCTATGTTCGTTCCTGCCGGGGGCAAACTATATGTACATGGGGCTTATGAAGCGAGGGCTTGCAGCAATGTGTGGTTTTTTCCTAATAATTTTTATGTTGTCTAATGTTGGCGGGCCGCTTGCGGTAATGCTTAGCCTTGCAATTCCAGTATACGTGGTAAGCATATTGTTTGACGGGTTTAACGTACGCCGCCGCATTATTGCAGGCGAAGCTGTGCGGGACGAAATTGGCGATGCACTAAACGGCATTATTGCCAACAGAATGCTGCGCAACGTAGTAATTGCAGTGCTTGCAATAACCCTTGCGGTTACTGTACTAGGCTGGCTAAGCTCAATTATTGCTCGTTTACTGCCACTGCTTATTGTGGGTATTGGCGTGTATGTATTGGTAAAGCGCAAGCCGCCAGAGCGATAGAACCAAAACAATAGAACAAATATGAAAAAGAGCATTTGGATGGTGGGGTTGATACAATCACACCACCAAATGCTTTTTATATTAGACATCTTCCGAAATTACCGAATTAGAAAACTTCTGTTATAGTTTAATGTCACAGACAAAAATTTCCACCTTGCACTCACTCAAAAAATGTGCTACACTCCAGCCGTTTACGAAATTCGACAAGCGGGGGACAAAGCTTATGCACTCCACTCATACGATATATAGAGGTCGGCAATATTCCTACGAGCGCGTGATATTTTTATTTTGAAAATATCATACGCTCATTTTTTTATGTCATTGGCACAAAAATATAACCCATAAAGGAGAAGAAAAATGTCAGCAAAACAGAAAATGTCTTACCCCAAAATGGCCGTGTTTGGCCTACAGCACATGTTTGCAATGTTTGGGGCAACAATTCTCGTGCCGCTACTTAGCGGGCTTTCGGTACAGGTTACGCTGGTGGGTGTTGGTGTTGGTACGCTTATCTTCCACTTTTTTGCAAAGGGGCGCGTGCCTGCGTTCCTTGGTTCGTCCTTTGCTTTCCTTGTTGGCATTAGGCTCATAACAGACCCTACTGCGGGTATTTTTCCGGCACTTGCGCTAGAGCCAGCCTATGCAGGGGCTACCCGGTATGTGGAAATACAGGGCGCGATGCACGGGTTGGTAGAGGGTAGTGTCATAACTGCTACAGCCTTCCGTGATGCTACGCTTGCGTATGCAACAGGCGGCATACTTGTGTCTGGGCTTATGTACCTTGTGTTTGCGGCAATAATCAAGCTGGTGGGCGTTAAAAAGTTTATGAAATTTGTACCACCAATTGTTACTGCACCAACGGTTATACTCATTGGTATAATGCTTGCGCCGCATGCAATAAACCAATCTTCGCAAAACATTTTGCTTGCTGTGGCAACACTTGCGTTTATACTCATTGCCTCTAGCTGGGGCAAGGGCATGATAAAAATCATCCCAATCCTGCTGGGTATTGGTGGCGCGTACGCGCTTGCACTTGTACTGCACCACTTTACCGGTATGAACCATGGCTACAACGCTGCTGGCGAAGTTATCCCCATTATCAACTGGGCTGGCGCACAGGCAAGAGTTGGAGAAGGGCTTATTGGCCTCCCGCCATTTATGGCACCGAGGTTTAACATTATCGCAATCCTTATAATGATACCTTTCGCGCTGGCAACCATTGCGGAACACATTGGCGATATGGTGGCACTAAGCAGCATCACGGGCGAAAACTTTGTAGAAGACCCTGGCCTTTCCCGCACCCTCATTGGCGATGGCGTTGCAAGCTGCTTTAGCGGCGCAATAGGCGGGCCTGCAAGCACAACTTATGGCGAAAATGTTGGCGTGGTCGCGCTCACTCGCATTTTTAACCCGCGAGTTGTACAGATTGCCGCTATCTTTGCAACAGTACTCGCGTTTTCTCCGTTGTTTGCAGCCGTTATTTACTCGATACCAGATGCTATAATTGGCGGCGCATCGTTTATGCTATACGGTATGATAGCTGCTGTTGGCATACGCAACCTGGTAGAAAGCCGAGTAGACATGGCACGCACAAAAAATCTAACTGTTGTGGCTGTTATGCTTGTAACAGGGCTTGGGCTACGCTTTGGCAACCCTATAACATTTTCCATTGGCACAACCAGCGTACCGGTGGACAGGCTGGGCATTGCAATAGCCGTTATCCTTGGTGTTTTGCTTAATGCCATACTGCCGGATAAAGAGGTAGAAGAAGGGGTAAAATAGCCGCATATATTAGACTTCTTCCGAAATAGGAATCAAGCACGCGAAAATGCTCCCTAGTTCCAAGAAGGCGGTGTCTTGTCCGCTTGGGCATAACATTTTCGTGTACGTTCGGTAATTTCGTAAAAAGTCTATTGTGCATATTGGAGACTAAGCAAATGGAGATCCGACTGCAAAAATGGTTAGCGAGCGCAGGTGTAGCATCACGCCGCAAGGCAGAGGAGCTAATACTCGCAGGCCGTGTAGAACTAAACGGCAAAACAGTGCAAGAGCTTGGCGCAAAGGGCAACCCTGCCCGCGACACCCTGCTACTGGACGGAAAGCCGGTAAAGATATCCGAAGAAAAGGTATATATCATGCTGCACAAACCTGAAGGGGTCGTTACCACGGTAACAGACCCCTTTGGGCGTGAAACTGTAATGGATTATGTCCCATCTGCAACACGCCTCTTTCCGGTTGGCAGGCTGGATGCAGATACCAGCGGGCTATTGCTACTAACCAACGATGGTGAGTGGGCGCAAAAGCTCACACACCCCAAGTTTGAGACACAAAAGACATATGTAGCCGTTGTAAATGGTGTGCCAACGGATGTGAGCCTGCGCAATTTCCGCCGTGGGCTTGTTGTTGATGGCAAGAAAACCGCGCCAGCAATGGTGAAGCTGTTGGAAAAACAAAAAGCAGGCAAAGCGCAAAATGCAAAACTGCTGATAACCATACATGAGGGGCGTAACCACCAGGTACGCAACATGTGCGAGGCCATTGGACATAAGGTACTGACACTAAAGCGCGTTGCAGTTGGCGGGCTAGAGCTTGGCAACATTGCAAAGTGTAAGTGGCGAAAGCTGACACCCAAAGAAGTGCGAGCCTGTCTGGAACGGTAAGGAGGCACTTGCAAGCCTCACGGCCTAAAAAAACAGCCCGCAGCCTTGGAAAACAAGGTTTGCGGGCTGCTTGCATATGAGGCTTTTGGTGTGTGTATTGATACTGTTTCCAGTTTGAAAACATTACTTTGCTACGCACACATTCGCGCCTGCCCGCAAAGCAATGTTTGATGTTACAATGGAAACAGCATGATATTATAGGCATAGACCCTGTACAACAAGCTCATGCAAATTTAATTAAGCAAATTCTAAATTTAGGGGTGTGGTATAAAAACTATTCTCCCCAGCAAGATGCCATCAATACCATAACCCCACAGATAAAAATATTACTATAGCTTGGACGAGATACGGCGATGTTGTCTGTAATAGGAAGTGGAAGCACTGTCGCCAAAATGCCTCCTCTACCGAACATCCCCCCACCCGTATGGCTAGCTCTATTGTTTTCAATCGTAGTATCTAAAAATTCAATCCAACCGCGGTCAGAGTATATCCCGCCACCAGTGTGCGCAGAGTTGCCGGAAATGGTGGATCTTGCTATGAGTGCCTGCGCCGAAGAAACAATGAAGGAGTCCTCAGAAATGTCAAAATAATGCCTTACATAATCTGAACCAATAAATATACCGCCGCCGCTGCCTGCTGTATTATCATTAATAATAGCACCCCATATTGTAACATTAGAGCCTACAAATATGCCACCGCCATCGTGTGCGGCAGTATTTCCGGAAATAACTATTGTGTGAGAATGGTTCTCTTCGCGACCAATCCGAGTATTGCTGGAATACGCCATATTAGCAATATATATGCCGCCGCCAAACGAAGCATTATTGTTGATAATTTGACCACTACGGATGCTAAAATGGCCAGACACGTACACACCGCCGCCACGGTAAGCACTGTTGTCACGGATAACACCGCCACTCATATCAAAGTATGAATCAGAATTAGCAACATATACACCGCCGCCACGGTAAGCACTGTTGTCACGGATAACGCCGCCACGCATATCAAAGTCTGAATCAGAACCAGCAACATATACACCACCGCCACGGTATGCGGTATTGTTACTAATAGTTCCACCCTCCTCAATGGTGAAGCGCGCATACCCATCAAATCCAGCTACGCCCACAGTTACAGCAGAGCTGTTAAAATGGCTAATTGTGCCATCGTTAAGGTCAAACCCCCCTATTACATAAACTGCTCCATGGTCACCGCCTCCGGAGCCGCGCAAATTAACTCCATCAATACTAAGCCAGCTGTCATCATTTACTAAAAATACGCTGTTGTCGCCATGGAAGATGGTAAAGCCGCCTTCTGGGGCATGTGCTGCACTTGTCAGATCAAGAAACTGCCCTGATGCAATAGGTAACACAGTATTTGCACCAAGATTAATATCTGCCTGCAGTTCCAGAGTCAGATATGGCGTCGGAGCTTGATACATAAGTATCGCCAACATCAATTGCATAGGATTGTGGATAGCTAAAACTCCGTCCACAGAAGGCCCTACAAGTGGAAACCTTGGGGCAGCTTCATTTATCCCAAGTGATTCTAAAGTTGTAACTTCAAGCCCAAGAACCTCTTCTATGGACGGGGTGTCCACAGCCAAAGCCTCATTCCTGTTGCGTGCAAAGTCAAAGGCCGGGAAAATAGATAAAACCATAATACATACTACAAATACCGCAATTTTCTTACGTGCTTTTAACATTTCTTTTCCTCCAGTCAGTTTTTTGTTGTGATATTGTATCTCCTGCGATGGTTCTGTATGGTGCTATCCTCCCCTCTGTTATAATTTGTGGACGCTTTGTATATATGAGCAGGCTTGTCTTGTAGTAGACAGGCTCTCATTTACTCATGTTTTGAACATAAATAATTAATAATTTTTACAAATTGTTGTTCAACAACATGGTCATCGATGACTCAGTCAAGCATAGATATCATCTGTAATTGTCTTATAATTGTTGTGGCTACGCTGCAATATGTAGCCATTTGCAAAATTCACCAAAATCATAGCATACTCGACAGCAATTATCAAGCCATTTTATATATTTTTGTTGTATATGGGCTTTATGTATATAAGTACGGGGTGTATTTAACCAACAAAATGTCACCTGAGGCAAGAATACAAGGGATTATTGACTTGACACAATTGTATCAATTGCAGCCCTAACCGGGCTGTCTCACAAAGGCATCTTATCAAAGCTCAAAAAACGAGAGTAATTAACTCTCGTTTCTGGTTGTAAAATAATAGACATGTCCTATAACTTCAAAATTTCAGTTGCAGGACATGTCTAATACTATTGCTTATTCACATTAACAAACTCTTTCAATTCTGCTACAGCCCCTGCTGTGGGTATCCCAACACCTGTTTTGGGGTCGCGCTTGGTATTATCAAATGCTGGTATTGTTTCAAAAGCCGCGTCGTGGAATGGTTGTAGCTCCTTTGGCAGGTTTTCTTGTTTTTTGGATGATAGTCCCATGGTGGTTGCTCCTCCTGTATTATATTGTTTTTGTAGTATCCGCAAAATTGGAGTATACTATGCGTAATGGAAAAAATGACTGGAGTTCTAGCATGAAAAAAATATTGCAAAATGGCCGACTGTTTCTAGATGGTGGCTTTGGTACAGAGTTATATAAACTTAACATAACTGTCGACCCTGCCGCCGCAAACCTTACCCACCCGCAGGCGGTCATGGATATTCACCGTGCATATGCGGCAGCTGGTGCGGATATTATTACTGCAAACACATTTGGCTCACACAAATTTGACAATTGCGGCGAAATAATATCCGCTGCAGTGCAGAACGCCCGCACTGCAGCCCCAAGCAAACTTATTGCGCTGGACATTGGCCCAACCGGGTTGCTACCCGAGCCATACGGCACAACAACCAGGGAAGAGCTTTCCGCCATTTTCGCAAGCATTGTCTCGCATGGTGTATATAATGGTGTCGACTTGATTTTGGTGGAAACAATGGGAGACCTTATTGAGATTGAAATTGCCGTGACAGAGGCCAAAAAGACAGCCCTGCCCGTTTTTGCCACCATGAGCTTTAGCCCCACTGGGCGCACTATGTACGGAGTTAGTATTGCAGATATGACACAATTACTCACACAGCTTGGCGTGGACGCTCTTGGCCTCAATTGTGGCGAAGGGCTTGACGCATATGCACCAATAGTTACGGAATTGCTTGATACCACAAAGCACAGTGGCAAAGGAGACTCCTTCATGCCCGTTATTTTTCAGCCAAATGCAGGGCTGCCTCAGGTGCTGGGCGATGGCACAGTGTCGTACAGCGTATCGCCAGAGGGCTATGCCCGCTTTATGGTAAAAATGGCCAAGCTTGGCGTAGCTGTTTTGGGTGGCTGCTGTGGCACAACGCCCGCACATATAGCAGCAATGGTAGGGGCAGTGGACAAGCTGCCAACAAAAGTATGATTTCATTTTTTGGGATAGCGGCGGCAATTGTGGCGGTAGGGTCTATAACCCTGTTGGTGCTACATGCAAAGCTTATGCGGAGGCGGGAGGCAGCAGACAGAGCGTTACTACTGGTGGATGAGCTTTCATATATAGCGGAAGATGACACGGACGACATTAATCCACATGAGCTTGAGGACGCAGTATTTGCGTATAACATTGCCGTGGGCGAGTATAACGCATATATAGCTCAATATCCTGGCAGGTTGATGGCGGTGCTTGCTGGCATCCGCAGGTTGGACGAGATATGAGAAACTTGCCGGAAGTTTTGAGCGAGTTTGCACTGGTAAATGACTGCGATATTGGCGTTACGGACGCCGCGCCACTTGATACTATACCGCATAGCGATGTTCCTTTTGTGAGCCGAGATATGAGAAAACGCACAAACCCTACCGCAATACTACCCGGCGCAAACAGCGTTATTGTTGTTGCCGTGCCTCTACCACAGCCAGCCATATACAGTGAAGAAAAGCACTCTGGAAAAGCCCATTTATCCTCTCTGGCTACAACGCCAGACTATCACCCCCGTGTCAAGACCCTGCTCCAAAAGCTGGCCACAGAGCGGCACATATACAAAATACTCGTGGATAGCCCCACCCTAGACGAACGAGCCTTTGCCGCACGTGCCGGGATAGGTTTTTTGGGCTTGCATGGGTTGATAATTTCCCCGCTATATGGCACAAGGTTTAACATTGGGTTGTTGGTGACAGATATCCAAGTCGACAAACTGCAGGAAACTACAGCCAGGCCACAACCGTCATGCCTATCCTGCCAAAAATGCATCGCCGCATGTCCAACCAACGCGCTTTCTCCCGGAATGCCGCTTAATACAAACCGTTGCATCTCGTATATGACCCAAGCAAAAAATATCACACCGCAGCAGGAGGCATTGCTTGCGCAGGCCGGGCAGTTGTACGGCTGCGACATTTGCCAAAATGCCTGTCCATACAATACCACGCGTACTCCAACAGTAGTTGACCCGCAAGAATGGATTACTCTATCAGATGCCGACTTTGCAAAAAAATATGGCCACACCGCAATGCTATGGCAGGGTACGGAACTACTGCGGCGTAACGCACGCTTGGTACACAATTACCTTGACAACCCCATCAGCAACACATAAACTCTAACAAACAACATAAACTACTAGGAGGAATTACAATGAGCAAAATGTTAGCGGCACTACAACTCTACACCGTACGCGATTTTACAGAAAAAGACCTGATAGGCACACTCAAGGAAGTTAAAGCTATGGGCTACGACACAGTAGAACTTGCCGGGACATACGGCAAACCTGCTGCAGAGTTACGCGCAATTTTGGACGAAATTGGACTTTTGGCAATAAGCGCGCATGTGGGCATCAATGCCTTTGAAGAAGACATGTCCGGTACAGTAGCAGATTACAAAACCCTTGGCTGCAAGTACATTGGTATACCTTGGCTATCTAGTGAGCTTCTGCCAGGTGGCGAAAACTGGGAGGTAACAAAGGCTACCATACAAAAAATAATAGCCGCTTGCAAAGAAGCTGGTATTTGTGTCATGTACCACAACCACGCGCACGAGTTTGATAAATTGCCTACAGGCGAATATATTAATGACGCTCTACTTGCACAACTGCCGGGAATAGCAGCAGAAGTGGACACAGGCTGGGTAGATGCTGTTGGCCTTTGCCCTGCAGAATACATTGCAAAGTACAGCGGCCGCTGCCCTGCAGTACACCTGAAAGATACTGACCGTGTGGCAAAAGAGGACCGCCCAACAGGGCATGGCACACAGGACATGCCAGCCATCATTAAAGCGGCAGAAGCAGCAGGTTCGGTAGTGCTTATTTCTGAACTAGATAACGCCGTAGGCATGACCAGTATGGAAGCGGCAAAGCTGGGCAGGGCATTTTTGAAGAGTATGGGGTACTAGACCGTCCTGCAACTGAAATTTTGTCTCACCTGTGTCTGGTGAAATCGTTCGCTCAAGGCACATTTTCTACAAAAACACTTGTTCGCGAACTCGCTAGCACAATGGTTTCACCAAAGTTTTGAGGTTATAGGACAGGTCTACTAATTAAATAGGCTTTTTGCGAAATAGGAATAAGGCACGCGCAAATGCGCCCTAATTACGTGAAATTTGCGTGTGTGTTCTATAATTTTGCAAGAAGCCTAATAAAAACTTTTCCCACAAATTTACGTAAATGTATATGAAAGGATTGATGCAATTGGGTAGAAGAGGCGGTTTTGGCGGAGGTCGTGGTGGTGGCCGCGGTGGTTTTGGTGGCGGAGGCCGTGTTGGAGGCCGTGCCGGTGGCGGAGGTCGTATTGGCGGCAGCAGCCTTGGCACACGCGGCGGACAAGGGCTTGGTGGCATAGGCCGCGCACCTGCTCCGCGCGCACCACGCCCGGTTGCACCAAGGCGCGGGCCTGGCTTTGGTACGGGTGTTGGTGTAGGTATGGGCATGGGAATGGGTATGCGCCGCAGGCGTGGCTGGGGCTGGGGCATGGGTCCCGGTTGGGGCTGGGGTTGGGGTCGCAGACGGCATACAACTGTTATAGTCAACAATGGCGGGCCTGGAATGCATGGAGGTCCCGGTGGGCATGGTGGCGGAGGCTGTGGTTGTTTTAGTATCATCTTCGCGCTGTTTATGCTTATACTGGTTGTGTCGGCTATATCAATGTTTGCAAACTTTTCTCCATCCGGTGCGGTTGCCCGTACTATCCGCGTAGATGTTGCCCGCTCTACCGTTGTACGCACTGCACTTCCACGTGGCTCTGCCAACGACAGCGGCCCTTGGTTTACAGACAATATGAACCCGCCTTGGATTGGCAACACGCAGGCACTTGAGAACGGAATGCGTAATTTCTTTGCGGCAACTGGTGTGAGGCCGCATCTGTACCTTGTAAGAGAAATAAACGGCTCATCCGTACTACCAACTGTGGCGCAGCTTAGCGCGTTTGCCGAAAGCAGGTATGACGAACTATTCAATGACGAAGCGCATGCGCTGCTTGTGTTTTTTGAAAACGCAAACCACGATTATGCAATGTACCTCCTGCCCGGCGCACAGGCACGGACAATATTTGACGACGAGGCGATTGGCATTGTTTTCGACTATATCGGAAGGTACTATTATTCAAACCTTAGCAACGAGGAAATGTTCAGCCGCGCATTTAATGGCGCAGGCACACGCATCATGGATGTAACGCGTTCGCCATGGATTAACGTAATGATAGTATTTGGTGTATTGCTGATACTGTTCTTACTGTTTACATGGTGGAAGAGCAAGAAAGAGCAAGCCAACCTAGAGGCCGAACAAACCGAGCGCATCCTTAGCCAGCAGCTTGACAGCTTTGGCACAGAAACCGGCGACGTGGCCAGCCAGCTTGCCCAAGAGTACGAAGACAATAACAATAACAAAAACTAGGACGCGTTATTTCAAAACACGAGGGGAATATATAATGAAAACTAAACTTTTGGCTATTGTATTTTGTTTTGTATTGCTTGTTCCGTCCGGCTTTACAGCCCAGGCGTCGGCGTCAACGTTCGACGACACCGAGTTTGTTGCGTTTTTGCGTGAGCTTTCTCAGGCAGAAATATCACGTGCCGGTGCTACAACAGTAGACCAGCAGCTTCGCGCAATTTACGACTTTGTTACCATGCAGTTTAACCACACTCACGAAGAGCGCACGTCCAACCGTCGCAGTGCGATAGACGGCAGCAGACGGCCACGCAACACAGACGTACCCTTCCCTGGTGGTGTAAACAACGTGCTCGAAATGGACGGGATACCGCTTATCATGGGTAGTAGGGCAATGGCTTTTAGCGGTTCAGACTTTATTTACCCTGCATGGCTAATGCTAGAAGGCATTTTTGCCGCACCAACAAACTATGCATCTTTGTTTACAGAAATGGCGCGTAGTATCGGTTTTGATGCTTCTGCTTTTAACGGCTGGTTTATGCCAGAAAATGGCCAGCGGTTCGAACACACATGGGCAGGCATAAGGCTAGACAACAATTGGTACTTGTTTGACACACAACAAGAGTCTTTTACAAACACCACTGGCCAGCCGCGCCATCGTTATTTCATGCAGCCCATTTCTGAGGCTGCCGTGCAAGACAGATACCACCTTTGTGCAGACTGCTTGGCTTTTATGGCAGGTTTCCCTGTTTACAGCGGTGCTACAATAACATCCAGGGGCGGCGGCACAGCACCAAGCCCAACGCAGCCAACACAACCAGAACCAACGCCCGAGCCAACACCGCCAGCACAAGGCGCACCACCACTTATACAACGCCCACAAGCACCACAACCACAGTCAGGCAACCGCCCAAATAGCGATATTGCCGTAAACATAGACGGTTACTACGTTAATTTTACAGGGCAAGAGCCGGTTATTGTTGGCGGCAGGACGCTTGTGCCTGTGCGTGGCGTGTTCGAGCAGCTTGGTTTTGTTGTAACATGGAACGGCGAGCTACGCCAAGCAACATTAACCAGCCAACTGTACACTGTAGTTATCACAATAGACAGCGATGTATTTACTGCCAATGGCACAAACCACAGGTTAGACGTGCCGGCACAAATTATAAACAACAGCACAATGATACCATTGCGCGCCGTGCTAGAAACCGTTGGTTTTGAGCTGGACTGGGACGCAGACGCAAGCACCGTGCTTATTCGTTGTTTGATACTGGAGGCAGAGCGGTTTTTTGCCGTGCCACTTGCGGGTCGCAGCGCACGTGAGTTTGACATTATCACAGGGCAACGTACAACTATAACCACAGGAGAATGGACACGCAACACGTCACGTATAACTCTACCAAACAGGCGGCTAACACAGGCCGAAATGCAATTGTGGATTTACGAATACGACGCAAACGGCGGCCCAACAGACTTTGAGCTAGAGGTTGTGCGCCTCATAAACGAAATACGGCGCGACTACAACCTGCCAGCATTAAGCCTGGACCGCACGTTGGGTATGTCTACGCGTTTTTATGCGCAAACTTTAGACAACTTACGTTTGCCACTTGGCCATAGAGAAGGGCCTTATGGTGGTAGCATGTACACCGTTGCCGCGTTTGGCGGCGGGTGGAACACAGCAAACGGGACACGTTCTTCTGGTTCGCCACAGGCGGCTGTTACAAGCTGGATGGGCAGCCCTGGCCACCGCAACAACATTTTAAACTCTGCGGCGCGTGTCATTGGTATTGGCCAGTTTGGTAGCATCGTATACATGCAAACGTACCGCAACAGTAATGGGTAAAGTATATTATAGGAGGTATTACAATGGGAATACTCACACGTTTTAAGGACATTATTTCATCAAACCTAAACGCGCTACTGGACAAGGCCGAAGACCCGGCCAAAATGATAGACCAGTACCTTCGCAACCTATCCAATGACCTTGCGACAGTCAAAAAAGAGACTGCCGCGGTTATGGCAGAGGAGAGCCGCACACGTCGTCTTGTGCAAGAGAACGAAAAAGAAGTGGCGAAGTTTACAGAGCTTGCAAAACGCGCGCTTGTGACAGGCAGCGATGACGATGCTCGTGTGTTTCTTGCCAAAAAGCATGAGCTGGAAGATGTGGGCGCAGGCCTGCAAACCGCAGCAGCCGCGGCACACGAAAACGCGCTTAAAATGCGTCAGATGCACGACAAACTGGTAAAGGATATCAATTCGCTAAACTCACGTCGTAACACAATAAAGGCTAAAGCTGCAGTGGCAAAAACCCAAGAGCGCATTAACAAAATTGGTGCAGCAGGCAGTGGTGCAGAAAGCGCGATGGGCGCGTTCAACCGCATGGAGGACAAAATCAACCAAAAGCTTGACGCGGCTAACGCCCGCGCAGAGCTTGATGCAACTCCATTTGACGAGGCCATGGCTCTTGAGGAAAAATATCGTGGCGTAAATGTGGATTCTTCTGTGGATGATGAGCTTGCAGCAATGAAGGCACAGTTGGGATTGAATTAGTTGACGAAAAAAAGCAAAAGAAATAATAGAACTCAAGGCGATGTAAGGGTGCGCGGTGCGCGCCCTTTTTCCAATGCCCGTCATTCCGAGGCAAAACCGAAACAATCCGGTGAAAAAGCGCGATATGCTGCAGGGGTGTCTCGTAACTTTGCTCCCGACAACGACGAAGGTATTTCCGGCAAATTTTCCGGCAATGCGCGGGGTTATGGCTTTGTAATGCCAGAAAATGGTGGAGAGGATATTTTTATCCCCCCAGATGCCACAAATGGCGCGCTGGATGGGGATATTGTGCTGTGCAAAATTGTTAGAGAACGCAGTGGAGACAGCACCTCCCGCCATAGCGGCAGGATAGCCGAAATTGTGTCACGAGGTACACTTATAGGCACGTTTTTCACAGAGGGTAAGCACGGATATGTACGACCAGTGGAATCCAAAATTCCCTATATATTCACTGTGCCACCTAAGGCAATCTCGCGTTTTGGGCTTGTAGACGGCCATAGGATAATCTTCACGACAGACAAGCGCGGAAACGTTGCAGACGGTATCGTTACCTGCTTTGTTACAGAGGTTTTAGGACATATTCACGACCCGGGCATGGATGTACTCACACTTGTGCGGCAAGCAGGCGTGCAGTATGAGTTCCCTAGTGCTGCAATGGACGAGGCAAACGCAAAGCCAGAAAGCGTGACGGATGCAGATATGGCAGGGAGACTAGACCTTCGCGATACACTCACGTTCACCATTGATGGGGATGATACAAAGGATATCGATGATGCAATCTCCTTCGTGCAAAACAGTGACGGCGGATACAGGCTTGGAGTGCATATCGCAGATGTCTCACACTATGTGACAGAAGGGACTGCGTTGGATAAAGCCGCACAAGACCGTGGCACTAGCATATACCTTGCAGACCGTGTGATACCAATGCTACCGTATCGCCTATCCTCAGGCATATGTTCGCTGTTTGAAGGGGTGGACAGGCTCACGCTCAGTTGTCTGATGGAGGTAAATGCGGACGGCTTTGTAACGGCGTATGAGATAACACCTTCGGTAATACGCAGTGCAAAACGTTGGACGTATGACAAGGTGCAGGAGATTCTTGATACTGGGCAAGCCGAGGACGACTGGCCTGCCATCATCCACGACATGGATAAACTTCGCGCCACACTGCGCAAAAACCGCGAACGCAAAGGTGCATTAGACTTTAACCTACCGGAAGCCAAAATACGTGTGGATGAAACAGGCACGCCCATCTCTATAGAATCCCGCGGTCGTACCCATGCAACAGGCATTATCGAAGAGTTTATGATATTGTGCAACGAGACAGTGGCGGCTCACTGCCTTGCATCCGATATTCCGTCGATATACCGCACTCACGAGCCTCCAACGTCCGACCGTATGGCAAAGTTGGCCGGCATCACAAAGCCGTTTGGCTACAAAACCCCCAAGAGTGCCGAGAGTCCACTTGTGCTGCAACGCTTGCTCAACCGGACAGAAAACACGCCTGCAGCTTATGCTATAGCCACTGCAGTGTTGCACAGCTTGCCACAGGCGCGTTATACAACGGATATTCCTACTCACTATGGGTTAGCGTCTTCGGCGTACTGCCATTTTACATCTCCGATACGCCGCTATGCAGACCTACAGGTGCATCGCGAAATTAGGAGGCAGACACCAAATACAGTATCACTTGATACAATAGCCGCCATATGCTCTCGCACAGAACGCATTGCAGAAGCCCTTGAGCGTGAAGTTGAGCAACTAAAGAAAGTACAGTATATGGCTGCACACGCAGGTGAAGTGTTTGCTGCTGTCGTAAGTGGCGTAACTGCATGGGGCGTGTATGTAATGCTAGCCAACACAGTAGAAGGGTTGATACCGTTCGAGAACCTACGTCGGCACGGGTTTGTTTTTGACAAGGAGAAAAATATATATGAAAGCAAGAGCCGTAAAAAGAGTAAGGTAATTACCTTGCGGCATGGGGAGGCACTGCAGGTTAGGCTAAGCAAAGTGGATACAGAAGAGCGGAAGCTTACATTTACCTACACCTCATAACCCACGCCGGCGGCAAATTCCTGACCACCCGCGCTATCTCAATCTCGTCAAAATATTGCGAAATAAACCCCTTGCGGAAAAGGGTATACTGAAACGTTACAAACATCCCGCCATCGCGCAGCCACTTGCGCGTTTCAGCAAGTATATTGCGAGACACTTCCTCCGGCAAGCTGGCAAAAGGCAAGCCGGATACTACATAATCTGCTTTCCCGTATGACACAAGTTCCGCGCCAATGCCAGCCGCAGAGCCGTTTATTATATGCAAATTTGCCTCCCCGGTAAACATCTCGCGCAATCCGCGGCAAAACGCTTCATTCATTTCAAACACAATTACCACGCAACCGGGGGTACGGTTCTCGAGTATCTGCCGCGTAAACACGCCCGTACCTGCACCGTACTCCACAATACACCGTGCCGTTTTGAAATCTATCCCCTCAACCATTTTACGTGCAAGATAGCGCGAAGACGGCAAAAAAGCTCCCACAGTACGGGGGCGGAAAACGTATTGCAACATAAACTTCAAACTACTGCCGAATGGCTTGAATTTTTTCATCACTACTGCGTCATATCCTCCCCATATATCAATCATGCCGTAGACTATAAGAAATAATATATTGAGGTCTGGATTATTGTCAATAATGTTTTGCTTTGCCGTGTTGTGGAATCGCATCGTATCATATATTATAAGGTAAGCGTGAGAACCTATTATTGGAGTGAAAGCTAAATGAAAAAAACCAATGAACAAATTGCCATGCGCACTGCGCGCCACAGTATAGCGGTAAATATACTCCTTGCCACATTCAAACTATTTGCAGGCATTTTTGCAAACTCTGCTGCCATGGTGGCGGATGCGTTGAATTCTGTAACTGACCTTGTAAGCACCATAGTCGTAATGATTGGCATAAAGCTATCTGGACAAGGCCCGGACGAAAAACACCAGTACGGCCATGAACGTTTTGAATGTGTTGCCATACTTATTGTATCTGCACTTATTGCTGCAGTTGGCATTGGTATTGGCTGGGCGGGTGTGCAGTCTATCATTGCCGGCAATTTTGACGAAATTACAATCCCGGGTTTGCTCGCGCTGGTGGCCGCAGCCATTTCTATTGTGGTGAAGGAAGGGTTATATTGGTATGTACGTGCCGCCGCAAAGCGCATAGACTCTGCCGCACTAATGGCTGACGCGGTACATAGCCGTGCGGACGGACTGTCTTCGATAGGCAGCCTTGTGGGCATTGCCGGGGCACGAGCAGGATTTCCTATAATGGATGCTGTGGCTGCGCTTGTGATTTGTGCGTTTATACTAAAGACCGCAGTAGAAATTTCGATTGATGCAATTGGAAAAATGACAGATAAGGCCTGCGATGCAGAAACTACGAATGCAATGCGTGAGCTTATATTGTCTCACGAAAATGTTGATGGCATTGAAAACCTGCGTACGCGCACATTTGGTAATAAGATATATGTCGATGTTGATATTTGTACGGATGGTTCTCGTACATTGAATGAAGCGCATGAAATTGCAGATATTGTCCATGATGCTATAGAACGCGAGTTTCCTAAAGTGAAACATTGTATGGTGCATGTGAGTCCGACATAGAGCAGAGGATATTACAGATAGTTTTGGGATGGTTGCGGGGGCTGTATGTTTTGTAGTTAATAACGCCTGAAGAAGGAGATGTTTTAATGTCAACGAATAAGATTTATGATGTAATCAAAGTAGACGTACCGAGGGTTTGACAAAGTGCATATAGTCCACCATCCACTAAATAGACATATCATTGCTATAAGTGAGTGGGTTGGGTATAAATTTGGTTTTCTTGAAACTACATATGTGGTTGACTCTTACAGAGCGTAGTATGTGCGCCATTAAAGGTGGAAATAACGAACCTGTGAACCATTCTTCACTTTTGTCGTATTGAAAAGGCCTTTCATGAAAACTCGCCAATTTGTATACCCTCTCTAATTATTTTGCGTGTTTATGTGCTATAGCTTGCACTCCCTAAAACTATAGTGTATAATCTCTGATTAATATATTCTCGTGACCACAGGCGGTGAGTTGTTTATGACTATATCCCGTACGATAATAAAGGAACTGCTATCTAACTTTGCCGTGTTTGTGCTTCCTTTTAGTATTGTAAGTGTTATTTATTTTATGTTTTATGGCATGATGGAGCCTGTTTTGTGGGTTCTTATTGTGCCGTATTTTTTATTGTATGCAATACGCAAGCGGGTCAATAATATCGTGAGTTTTCTTGTTTTGCATGTGCTGGTTATAGCACTTGCGTGGTTTGTTATTGGTGATAGGTACTCCCATGGGTTTGTGCTTGTGTTTCTTGTGATATGCGGGCTGTTTTCGCTTTATCTCAAGACGCGGGAAGAAATAAGCCCAGAGCGGGCGTACAGCGGAGTGCTGTTTACCCTGCACATTGGGTTGTTTATTTTGGTGACATCATTCAGCCAGCATGATCCGCATGTAGTGCAAGCCCAGCTTGTTGTAACCGCGCTTGCGGCTAAGGTTGCAAGCGTCATATTTATGCACATGGACAATGTGGATTATCGCTTGCGTATTTTATCCAAGATAAATGGCTATATCGACCCGTCCGGCAAAGTGCTTGCCATCAATAACCTGCTAATTGGAGCGTTTGCTGGCATTATGTTTATTGTCGGGGTGGGTTTGCTGTTTGGGGCAAGGGTTTTCCAGGCTATGATGGCTCTATGGGCGGCGTTTTTGGTGTGGTGGGGCTGGGACGACAGACGGTACTTTGCAAGGCGCGAGGTAGAGGCGGGGTTACAAAGATACGAGGACCACATGGCGTATCTAAGGTCGACACCGGAGGCACAGCTCTATGCAGATATGACACAACAAATGCTGGATGATATGGACTTGGTTGAGCATGAACAAGAGGCACTGTATGAATTTTTTGTGCGCTGGTTTAACATATTTGCCACAATCATTCTTGTTCTATTCACTATCTACCTCTGTCGCAAGTTTTACAAGCACTTTCGCAGCAAGCAGGATGCTGCAAACGGCGAAGACCCCGCTGAAACGGTAATTGCCCTTGAGCGTAACGTAGTGGGTGACTTGTTGGACATGTTGCCGCGTTTTAGGAACAAGCATCGCCATCCATTGCGACGTGCATATGCAAAAGTCGTGAATAAACATATAAAAGCTGGTGTGGGCATTGATGTAGCAGACACTACAGATGTGATTGCGGAGAAGATACTCGCAACAGAGGATATTAGCGAACTGACCGCGCAGTATGAAGATGTGCGGTACGGGGGTAAATACTAAACTATACAAGGAGGCTATATAATGAACATAAAAACTCAAGCGGACGCGATAATCCGCAATATCGAAACGGTAATATTGGGTAAAACAACCGAAATAAAGCTAGTGCTTTCTGCATTCCTTGCCGGTGGGCATGTGCTGCTGGAAGACGTACCAGGCACGGGTAAAACCATGCTTGCACGTGCGCTTGCACGTTCGTTTGATGTAGACTTTTCACGTATACAGTTTACCCCAGACTTGCTGCCGAGCGAACTCACTGGCATCAACTTCTATAGCCCCAAAACGGGAGATTTCACGTTCCGCAAAGGCAGCCTGTTTGCCAACATAGTACTTGCAGACGAAATAAACCGCGCAACGCCACGCACACAGTCTGGGCTGCTCGAAAGTATGGAAGAGCGGCAAATATCCGTAGATGGAACAACATATCCGTTAGATCCGCCGTACTTCGTTATTGCGACGCAAAACCCAATAGAGACGCAGGGTACGTTCCCATTGCCAGAGGCACAGCTCGATAGGTTTCTTATTCAGCTAAACCTTGGCTACCCTCTTGCCCAAGAGAGTCTTAATATTATTAAAGCGGCAATAGAGGGGACACCGCTTGCAAAGCTTGCCCCAGTTTGCACTCGTGATGACTTTGCTGCACTGCGTAATGCTGTGCAAAAAGTCTTTATACATGACGAAGTAAATGCCTATATGGTGCGTCTTGCAGAAGCCACCCGCGAGCATGAATCTATCGCGCTTGGCATTAGTACCCGCGGCGTTATTGCACTTGCAAGGCTTGCGCAGGCATACACAGCAATGGAGGGCGGGGAATATGTAAAGCCGCAGGATATTGTAAAACTTGTGCCATATGTATTTGCGCATCGTATTGCATTGAAGGGTGGGGTAAAAAACCGACAAACCGCGGTGACTAACCTGCTTGAAGAAATTGTATCAGGAGTGAAGCCACCGGTGGAGGAGTTCAAAAACGTATAACAAATAATAATTGCAAATGTGCAATGAATGTAAACGGCGAATGCGTCCGTAAGGCGGGGAGCAATTTGACTGCGGCAAACCAGTGGCTCAAGCACGCGATTGTTTGCCGTAGTGAGCTTCACGTTTCTGGCCATTGTTTGCAATATTGTTATGCGAACGCAAAGGTAAAGGAGAAATTGATATGAAAGAATTTAATAAATACTGTGACAATTACTTTCCAAAATGCAGCAAATTCAAAAGACTAAAACTAGCGTGTGATTGCCTGTGGGAGTACTTCGTTTATGGCACAAGGTTGAATAATTATTTTTTGTATGATTTTCATAAAAAAACAAAAGGCGAACGGAGAACATTCTTTACACTGGGAGAGGGATGGACATATCGCCGACGTTTGAATGGAAAAACTCCGCATCAGAAGCTAAAAAACAAGAGAATGTTTAATGAAGCATTTTCTGATTTTGTTCAAAGAGATTGGATATATATGGCTGAAGCAACTAAAGAAGAGTTTGACAATTTTTGCTCAAGACACACATCTTATATGGAGAAACCAATTGATTTGATGGGTGGTGAGGGAATAACAAAACGAATAGTTTCAGATGAAGATAACGCACAAATGTATCAAATGTATGCTGGCAAGCCAATCCTCTTGGAGGAAGTAGTGGTTGCCTGTGATATTATTAATGATTTGCATCCGGAGTCGTTAAATACAATACGAGTCTCAACAATGCTAGATAAAAGCAAGTCTAAAGTAACAATATTGTCGGCTACATTGCGGGTTGGTATGGGCGGTAATGTAGTTGATAATTTTACGATAGGGGCATTATTGGTTGCAATTGATGTTGATTCTGGGATTGTATCACACAAGGCATTGGATAAAATGGGAAACAGATATGAGTTCCATCCAGAAACAGGCAAATTAATTTTTGGAATTGCGATACCGGGATGGCAGAAGGTTATAGACATGTGTACAAAAGCCGCATTATCGTATCCCGATGCGCCTTTTATAGGGTGGGATGTTGCAGTATCTCAGACAAAAGACGGGCAAGATTACACAGTTCAACTTATTGAAGGTAACGATAGCCAATGTTTTCTGGGCATTCAGGCTCCTTGCGGTGTAGGGGCAAAGGAAAAAATAATGAGGGCAGCAAATTAGGAATAACAGTGACGTGCCTTCTAACGAGAAAGGAGTCCTTCATGCCCATAATCATCTTATCCATTTTTGTACTTGTCATCCTATTCCTGCAAGCCCTGGCATACAAACGCCTGTGGAATCGTGGGCTTACCTACAATGTGCGATTTTCTGCCAAAGAGGCATTCGAGGGTGATACAGTACAGCTACGGGAAGAAGTTGCGAACAAGAAATTTTTGCCGCTACCTTGGCTCAACACTCGCATACAAGTCCCTGTAGAATTTACGTTTATAAACCGCAATGGGGAGTTTATACCGCCGGATGGTAAGGGCAGTAGCCTGTTTGCCATTTTTGGTTACACTGCCGTGCGGCGCAGACATAGATTTGTATGTACGCGGCGTGGGATATATAACTTGCGTGAGGCGCAGATTTTTGCCAGTGATATCCTGCACACATCCAGGTATGAGGATAGTTTAATGCTGCGTGGCGAGTTGTTAGTGTTCCCCAAAATACTGGATGATTTTGATAACCTTGATCTTGTGTACAAGCAGCTTGATTCTGCAATAATGTCAAAAAAAATAATAGACCCCGACCCGTTCGAGTTCCGCGGTATACGCGACTATCAGCCTACCGACCCGCTCAAGAGTATCAATTTTAAGGCCTCTGCGATAGCGCAGAGCCTAATGGTAAACATACACGCGCCCACAACGGCGCAAAAACTGGTGCTGGTACTTAACCTAGACTCTCTAGGCCCATGGTTAGACCCGGAAATTTATGAACAGAGTATTCGCCTTGCGGCAACACTTGCAGGGCATTATATAGAGCAGGGGGCGCAGCTTAGCTTTGCCACCAACGGGCGTGACAGTATAACTGGCGAGCCAATGCTAACAGCCGGAGGCACAAGTGGTGGACATTTGTACCGCATACTTGAGTGTCTTGCTCGGGTAAGCACAAGCTACCAGCGCGCGCCAATGGTTGAGTACATGCAAAACTTGACCGACCGGGAGATGGTGTACTTGTTTATATCGCCATACCAGGGCGAAGAACTGATGGGCGCATTTGAAGGCCTTGCTGCGCGCGGGGTTAGTGCTTGCATGGTTGTGCCGTATATTGGGGATGACATACAGTGCGGTAGCAATGCTATAGCATGGAAAGCGGGGTAATGCCTAACCCTGCCATGGCTCTACATTCATTTTTGCGGTTATCGTTGGCGCACCAACGGCATATGGCGCAAGCGGTCTTTCTTCCGACAGTTCCTCAAACCACTTAAAGTCTTTGCCAATATTTTGAATGCTATGCAGAAAGTCCGCGCCGCAGCCCCAAACAACATAGTCTGTAATAGGTTCGCAAACAACGCCCCTGCGTATGCGGTAGCCTTCGGATACACGGCAGGTAAAGTTGCCGTTTTCGTCACCGCTTGCACCATGACCGTCCACTAGGTAGTAGCCATCGTCTATGCCGTTACGCATTTTTGCAAAAGTGTCATTTCTGGGCATTAACGCTAGGTTGCGTATAAATGTTTTTGGCAGTTCGCCCTCTTTGGGTATCCTTGCATTGCCTGTACTTAGCGCTGCACATAGTCAAGAGCCGCAAACATGCATCATGATACAATAACAACCACCAAAAACACCAGTCCCGCAACCCCAAACGCCTTCTGCCATAGCCCATACTTAACCAGCGCAAAGCCACTAACCATTAACATACCCACCAGCACAAACGTGGTAGACACGATCCAGAGTGGCGCGTTATACATTACAACGCACCATATTGCAAATGTTACAAGCGTCATGCTTGCTGGTACCGGCAGCCCCTTAAAATGTTCGCCCCCGCCCACCAGGTTATAGTTGGCAAGCCGCCAAAGCCCGCACATACAGTAGAAAATGAGTGCGATAATTACAACAGGGCTGTTGTCCAAGAGGTCAAACACCATCCAGATAGGCATGATAACACAGGTGAAAAAGTCCACAAGTGTGTCCAAGTGTTTGCCGAACTCGGACTGTTGTTTCAGCTTTGTGGCAACGTACCCATCGAACAAGTCCATAACGCCTGCGAAAAATAGAAATATAATGGCCACACGCAGGTTGCGCTGTGTGAGGAAGTACGCGGTAAATATGGCAAACACCATGCCAAGCGTGGTGATTAAATTTGGGATGTTTATGTGCCGTAGAATTGGCGAGATTTTTTCTGGTTTCATAATAGCCTCCATAGATGGTGGTGTGGGTGTTATTTGCTCCCCCCAAGCGGCTTACCGATGGGGATTTTTGTCTCATAACCTTCTGCGCTATGCTGTACAAGGTCTGCGTCAGGTGTAAAGCAGCCTTTTTTCAAAAACATAAGCACTAGCGAGCCGCCAGGCTTGAAATAGCTTGCCACATGTCCACGGTTTACTGTCTCGCCGCTGTCGAAACAATGTACTATGCTACCTACAAAGGTCGCGCCCACTTCCACCAGTACAACGTTACCAAAGTTCTCTGTGGCAAAGTTGATAATTGCGCGTTTGTTGCGGCAGTACAGGCGTACTACGCGGCGTAAGGCCAGAGGGCTTACAGAGTACAGGTCACCTTTTATCATATGCGTGTTGGTTACAACTCCGTTGTCGAAAAAGTGCATACGATGGTAGTTTGCTGGAGTGAGGCGAATGCTTACCATTGTGCCGCCCTCGTATTCCCGCGCAAGGGCTTCGTCCCCAAACAACTCTGCAAGGGAAAAATTAGAACCCTTTGCCGCAACAACCAGCTCTGGCTTTATGTTTGGAAAAACGGAAACAAGCCCCTCGCATGGGGAGCCAAGGGTAGCGGCATCTTGAGGGAAGAGGACATTCTCCTTCTCCCGCGCAAAAAATTGGGCAAAGTTTTTATACTTGCCATTACATCCGTTCATATCCACATCGTATTTTTTGATAAACCGCGGGATGACCTTTGCGGAAAGCGGTGTACGGCAGTATAGCCCATACAAGCGCGAGATGGTCTTGCGCTTTACCAACCACATTAGTGATGCACCGCCAACGGGGTTTTCGTAAATAAGGCGCATAACACGCTCGGGGCAAATGCGCTCTTGCTCTAGTTTATTGCCGTTATATATCCATATTTGTTGTTTGTTTTTCTTGTACTGGCGCAGTAGCCTGTGGCGTGGCAGCTTGGGAAGCCTGGGTCTTGGCAGTCTTGGCATAGGTCGGTTCATGTGTTCCTCCAGTCTTTTGATATGTACACACATTGCATTATACCCCCTTGTAGGGCTGTTGCCAAGCAAATATAATTATGGTAAAGTTCATCCGAGGTGATTTTAGTGCAAAACAATGCAGAAAAACCCCGCCGCTTGCTATTTTTTATAGTGGTGTCTTTTTTTTGGTTTTCATTATATGCTTATGTTCCATACATAACTCCTTATGCAGATTATCTTGGAACAAGTTTCCGCCTTGCGGGGCTTATTGCAGGGGCATATGGCTTTACACAAATGGTAATACGCTTTCCGCTTGGCATTTTTTCTGATAAGCTGCGTCGTCGTAAGGTTTTTGTGCAGGCAGGCATGGCATTTGCCGCTCTTGCGGGTTTTCTTGCATTCTTTTTCCCAAGTCCTATAATGCTGCTTGTTATGCGTGGGCTTGGCGGCGTTGCAGCAAGTGCGTGGGTTACGTTTACGGTGCTTGGGGCTAGTTATTACCGTGCGGAAGAATCGACAAAGGTGATGGGTAGCATGTCTGCAGCCAATGCAGTTGGCCGTACGTTCGCGCTATTGCTTGGTGGGCTGTTTGCACAGTTCCTTGGCATACCCTATGCTTTTTTACTTGCAGGGATAGCGGGTGTCGTTGGGTTGGTGTTTGGTGCAGGCGTGACAGAGCAAAGAGATATAGTGCAGACACAGCCTCCCACATTTAAGGACTTACTGGATGTGGCGCGGAACAAGCAGCTGCTATATTGTTCAGTTTTGGGCATTTTGGCCATGTATATCAGCTTTGCTACAACGTTTGGGTTCACTCCTATGGCGGCGGCACTGCTGGATGCCTCGTGGATGCAGATAGCTCTACTAGGAGTACTTTCCACAGGCCCTACGATATTTATTGCTCCGCTTGCTGGTACGGTTATGCCGCGCAAGTTTGGTGCTAGTGCTACCCTCGCGATTGGCTTTGTTGTTGCAGGCGCAGGCAGTGCGTTGGTTGCTTTCAGCAATACATTGGTGATGCTGTTTGTTGTGCAAATATTAGCCAGCCTTGGTGGGGCAATTGTTGGTACTCTTTTACTTGGGCTATGTATACGCGATATTGAGCCTGCGCGGCGGGCTACAGCTATGGGGTTTTTCCAGGCGGTGTACGGGCTTGGTATGTTCCTTGGACCTTTAGTGACAGGTTTTTTGGCAGATGGCATAGGGTTAATGGCAGCATTTATGTTTACTGGCGGGGTTGGGCTTGTTGGGGCTGTACTGGCAGTGATATTTGGCAGGATAGGCAAAAGAGGTTAGAGAGACAGATATTTGGCGATACTTGTGAAAACAGGTGTCGCTTTTTTATATCCGAGGTATACTATGAAAAAAATCGTTCTACTATCATTCATCCTTCTGCTCCTTACCTCCTGCGCTACAGACAACCCCGTTAGCATCACGGGCAGCCCAACACGTACGCGGTCTCTGGTTTCGCCATTTCAGGCAGTGCCGGGTGAAGATGCTGTACCATACCCGCAGCCTGTCTCCGTTTTATTTCAAATGGAAAACGCACCCCGCGCAATGTACGAGCCAAACGACGGTGTATACCTCGCTGGCTGGTTGGCTTCTCATACAGCTAAACGTGGATTTAACTTGCAGGCGGGGCGCAACCATGCCGTGTATGTGCATGAGATGTATCTTTGCGATGAGTTCCCACACATGTGGTTGCTTGAATGCATGGCTGCGCTTGCTACGCCTCTTATCATACTGCACCCTCCCGTAGATGCGGATTGCCCTGTACCTATTGGCGACAGAATAGAGTATTTTGCCCGGCGGCTTGGGTTGTTTCAGATGCCAATGTTTGTGGTATATCATCCGCCGTGTAACCGATCTATGGTTGTATCGGCGGCAGAATATACACTCATTTTTCGCTATGCTCGCGCGCTGTTCCTTGCGCACGCGCCACAGGCAGCGTTTGTTTGGCTTGCACCGGATACAACTGTCACACCGCGCAATGCGTTTTTCCCTGGGCATGATGCCGTTGATTGGGTTGGTGTGTCACTAAGTGCAGTGAGAGGGCAAAATGGGCTAGATAATGTTATTGATAGCTTTGCACCATTTTATCACAATTTTCAAGCGCACCATCCTGTCATGGTGCTTCCGCTTGGTGTGAGCCATTTTTCGCGACTGGACTATACCTATCGTATCACAGAAGCTTCGGATGAGATTTCGCGCCTCTACCGTGCGCTGCTTGGCTTCCCGCGGGTTGGGCTTGTGGCGTATGCGGACGCATTTGGATTGACTTACGCTAGTAGGTTGCTGGGTCACAATACACCAACGGATGACTTTGCTGTTTCAATAGAGAGTGAGCTGATGGAGGCATATGCGGCTGCTGTGGCAAATCCATTATTCCTATCGATGTTGGAAAGGGAGGCCTTGCCATTGGCGCATGGGCAGGCAGCAGATGGAACAAGCACCCAGCCAGCACCACGTTGGGTACGGTCGCCAAACTTTGGCTATTTTTATGACGGTGCTTTTTATGTAGATGTAGAGACTCTTAACTCACTGAATATAGCAACCCCGCGCGGCACTGTGGCTATTGGCGACCGCAGCTTTGTAGAAATGGATCGCTTAGAAGCGGTGTTTTGCAGGGACAGGTATGTTATACTGCTAATGGGAAACTCCATTCGAAATTGAGCTTGAAGTTTCCCGTTAGTAACAACAGCCAGTACATGAGAAAAAGCTTTTATTACTATGTGTTGTATATTTTGTTGCAGCCCTGGACGATTAGTGTTATACTCACAACCTAGCCAGAGGGGAGGTAAAATATGACAAACCACATAGTAGTGGACAGCGGGTGTGATTTGGATAATTTGCTAATCGATACTGACGATTGCAAAATTACAACCGTTCCAATAAACATGCAAATAGAGGACACAGTGTATCTTGACGACGAAAGTTTTGTCCAAGACGAATACCTTGCCTGTATGGAGGCCAGTACTGCGGCAGTTAAAACATCTGCCCCGTCGCCAAACTTGTTTATTGAGCAATTCAAAAAGGGTGAAAACATTTTTGGTGTAACCATTTCCAGCAAATTGAGCGCGACCTACCAAAGCGCAATGACCGCAAAGGACATGTACCTTGAGCAATACGGCAAAAAGTTCATCCATATATTTGACAGCCTTGCTGCATCTGTTGGCGAGGGCGTTATCGCACTCAAGATTTCCGACCTCCTCAAGAGCGGACTTGGAGCGAGCGAAGTGGTGGAGCAGGTTAATCAGTTTATTAGTGGTGTGAACACGTATTTCATACTAGATAGGTTCGATAACCTGGTAAAAAGCGGCAGGGTAAAACCATATATCGCAAAAATTGCATCATTGCTTAATATAAAGCCTGTATGCGGCAGCGATAACGGTGAAATAAAAATGTTGGATAAGGCACGCGGATACGGAAAGGCACTCAACCGCCTTGTGTCAATAATAAAGGAAAACACACCCGATATTGAGTCGCGCATTGTTAGCATAACCCATGTAAAGGCGTACGAAAAAGCTATCGCACTTAAGGACGAGCTTAGTAAGCTCATGCCAAAGGATATTATTATACAGGAAAGCCGCGGTGTGACCACGACATATGGGCAACGCGGCGGTGTGGTGGTGGCACTTTAGTCTACACCAGCATCCAATAAATCTGTTCAAATACCAGTCCTGCTACTGCCCATGCGGGTAGGTAGTCGAAGCGTATTATACCGCGCACATTAAAACGTGTGTGGCTATAGTCCCATGGGCAAACATTCACCCGTTTTAGCAGGCTACCAGTCACGAATTCGCCAAGCAGTATAAACACCGCGTATATAATGCCTCTAAACAAAAAATGCAACGGCGCGACCATCCGAAAGAATGGTTCAAGCGCGACAATGCACCCATATATAAAAAACATCCACAGGCTGGTTTTTGAACTCAGCCTGTAATTTTTATTTCTTAGCTCACAAATTCCCGTCCAAAGCACCTCGATAAGGCAGCCTATTGCGCCGTATATAACAAATCGTATAATCATGATGGTAGTATGCCCAGCGAAGGCTAAGATAAACATGGTAATACTTGCTTAGTCGATTATCGTGTTGGTAAACGCATTAATCAAGTATGGCCTGTCGCCGCTACATATAGTAAAAATACGGTAAAACGGCACAGCGTGGTACAAGCTCGGCTGGTCGGAAAAATACTCTTGAAAATATACGAGGTCTATGCGGCGGATAGTCTTCGGAGTCTCTAGTGTTATATGTCGTACACGCTGCACAAAGGTCAGTAATGCCTCATCTGGCGAAAAAATTGCGCTTGGCGTGCCGGCAAAGCCTAAAATTTCACCAAACTGCATCTCTATTTGTGTGATGCCAGAGTCCGTAACAATAAACTCAATAAAATTGCTGTGTACTAGCTGGCCGCGGTACTCTTGTCGGTATATTAGCCTACGCCCATACCCGCCATCAATCGAGAAATTGCTATCTGGCACAAAATCAGGGAAATGCGCGGCTATAAATGCGTTAATTTCACCTTCTCCGTCTCCAAAGCCATATGGGTTTTCATAAAATATAAACCCGCCGGAGATAATGAGCGTACTACTGCCGTATGCATAAAAATGGCTGCCAAAGCGGTAGCTATACTCTACCGCCTGAGGGTATACAAAAAACATCGCAACAATTTCTTCATGGTTGTAATAAAACCCTGTGATATTGATAGGCCGCATAGGCGGGAAACGCCGCAGGGGCAAGGTATATAAGCTTATGTTATAGCGGTTTAGCACAGTACGGATATGCCGCTCTTGGTCGCCTGTCATGGTGTACTGGCGGTTTTCTTGCAACAATAATAGACCTAACGCAGTGTTAAGCAGGATAAAGAAAATCAGCAGGTAATTTTTTGCCCGTTCCCAGTCCATGGTTAGCTTCCCTCCAATATCATGTGCTCCCTCGCCCTTGTCCCAATAGCAAACACCAGGGGTGCTTGCCCAACATTCGGTGCCAGTGCGGCGGTTACACTCGTATCTATACTGAAGGCAAACGCAATTTTGCGATAGCTTATTACCCTGCCATGGTCAACCACCACCTCTATAGGATGTATAAGAGGTGCGGTGCAGCTGGGACCTGTATACCACGGTTCGGCAAGAACAAGCGGGAAGTTGCCCAGCGTGTACCCGAACCAAAACACATGCTCGCGCCCGCGTACATCGTAGCCCGCAAGGTAAATTTCAGTAGCGGGGCGGCTAACGTTTGGGTCGCTATTTACAAAGTCTAACGCTGCAGAAAAGTCTGCCACAAAGCTACTCGACACCGCTCGTCCTATTGTACGGAAGCTTGTGTATTCCACAACATCCCAGGGTAGGTAGCGCACAACGGTGTTGATATTGCTAAAGGTGTAAATGCCTCCAGGTACTCCGCTGTTTATTGTAGCAGGTACATCAAAAAAATGTTCAATTTGGCTGCGTATAAATGGGATATGCCTAAGACCGGACGCATTCTCGTACGGGTTGGTGATTAGTATTGGATGATAGGTGAAATTTGTGTGAAAATCTTGTACAAACGTAAGAAAGCCCGGTGCTATTACAAATCGGCGATACTGCTGCTGTGCGGAAGGGATATCCAAGTTAGCAAGTGATGGAATATACATATTGCCGAGCAGCACGCGGCTAAACACCCAAATTTCCTCTTCACGTATAAAGTATATGTCAACCCCATCGGGAGTTGGCGAAATAGCCACAGCACGGAAGCTTTGTACTCCGGCATCCACAAGCACACCACTGCGTGCGCCAAAAGTTTGCGCAAAAACACGCGGGTCCATGCAGAATGCGTATTGGTAAATTACCACGGCATTGTCTAAAATATACGTCGCATCTGCATCTACATCACGGATAAAATTGCCGCCTTGTAACACTGCACGTATTGCCGTTTGTCCAATTTCCCATAAAGACGACTCTGCAATATCACTGTATGTTATATCAAAAAAACCGTCACCCGCACCGCTTACGATGCGGAATGGGCGCACTAGGTCATCCGCACCGTCGGGTGCTGCAGACGCAAACCTTGCCTGCATATATGGGAAAAAGCTGCGGTTTGGGATATTAACCAACCATAGTTGTACTGTAAGTACAACAGAAAGTCCTGCAAGACATAATATAATTGCAGACTTGGCGATGGGCAGGCCGCGAGCTTTGAATAAGTCCATCATAGGTTGCTCCTGTTAAACCGAAGCACCATGGTTGTACCCTGCCCCATTTGGCTGGAAACATGTACCCTGCCGCCATGCTCTTCCATTATTTCTTTCACTATTGCAAGGCCAAGGCCTGTACCCCCCTGTGCGCGGGCGCGTGCTTTATCTACGCGATAGAAACGCTCAAAAATGCGGGCTAGGCTCTCCTGTGGTATCCCCATGCCTTGGTCTTTTATGAATATGCGATAGTATTTATCGGTTATCTCCATTGTCACAAATATGCTGGTGTCCTCCGGGCTGTATTTTATCGAGTTTGACAATATATTTGTGATAACTTGGTTAATACGCGATGCATTGGCCTCTACAAAGCATGAGCCAGACTCTGCCTCAAGTTGGATAGTTTGGTTTTTTGTATTGGCAAGAAACTGACTCTGCCGTACAGACATGCGCAGGAGTGCCAGCAGATCAACCATATCCATCTCCAGTGCAGACCCTTTGCTGTCTATGCGGGAAAGCTCCAGAAGGTCGGAAACAAGCAGTGTCATTCGCTGTGATTCTTCGCTTATGACCTTAAGGAAATTTTTTGCGGTTTTCTCGTCCTCCAGTGCGCCTTCCATCAACGTTTCTGCATATGTGCGTATGGATGTAAGCGGTGTACGCAGCTCGTGAGATACATTGGCCACAAACTCTTTGCGCATGTTGTCTAGCTTCATTTGGCGTGAGACGTCTTGTAGTACAATAATATAGCCGTCAAGCTCTCCGGCCTGACTAGTGTAGCTTGTGACACATGCCTGCATAAAGTAGTCTTTGTCTTGGTACGTAGCTTCACGTATTTCCTCTGGCTGCAAGTCAGATATATCTGTTCGGGAAAGGCCTAAAAAGTCTAAAATGTCATACAAATTGTAGTGCTGCAGCGCAACGTTGGACAGCAGTTCCATACTAGCGTTGTTTGCGTGGGTGAGACTACCTGCGGCATCGTATGCAAGCACGCCATGCGAGGTGTTTTGCAAAATAGCTTCGCGTTTATTGCGCTCGCTGGTTATGCTAACTAGTGAACTGGACAGCTCCTGCTCCATGTGATTAAAGTTTACTATAAGCTGCCCTATTTCGTCTTTGCTTTTTGCCGTTATTTTGCCGGAGAAGTCGCCTGCGGCAATAGCTTTTGCATGACGAGATAGCCGCTCTATCGGCGCAGTGATGGTATTTGCAAGAAAAAACCATAGTATCAGTGTAAGTACAATAGAAATCAGCACCATTATAACAAGCGAGAATGCCACATTGGACAGGCTCTCGTTCATAAAATGAGTACTGATGCGTGTGTATATTATGAAGTCTTCGCCATTTCGAGTTACCGGCATAGCAAAGCTAATCCATTGCTGCTCTGTTCCGCCAAGCCCGGGGCCTGGATGCCCAACAAGGAAGCCAATTTCCCCAGCCCATGCTGCGGATATTGCTCGGTTGATAAAATGCATGCCTACATATGACTCCGGTGCGATTGCAACGCCATCGCTTAGTATCATGCCCTGAATTTCGTACTCACTTTGCCCCAGCAGAGTCCACACTGGTGCTTCGATAAAGTTTATACGTTCGTATTGTTGCACTACTTCAGAGTATATCTGTCGCGCAAGCTCGGATAGCTGGTGTTTTGTGCGGTTTATTTCCATATTGCGCATGTCAAACAGCAAGTACGAGCCTGCTACAATCATTACAAGAAGGATTGCCGCAGTGTATGTGATAACTAGCTTTACCTTTAGTGTATTAAGGAGTTTCCTCAAAAACCATCACCACTTCTCTGTTTATGGTTCATGATAAACCGTCACTACTTCTTTGTATATAGCCCATGTTAAAACCCATCACCAAATTCTTGGGTGAAGTGGTAGCCTACCCCGCGTTTTGTGAGAATAAAAGTAGGAATATCAGGTGTAGCTTCGAGCTTGGTACGCAAACGGCGGATTGTAACATCCACAGTACGTACATCGCCGAAATACTCATAGCCCCATACCTTTTCTAAAAGTGCCTCGCGGGTAAAGACTTGGTTGTTTTGAGTCGCAAGGAAACGCACAAGCTCAAACTCTCGGCGCGTAAGGTCAATAACTTCGCCTGCGCGGCGCACCTCGTACAAGTCTAGGTCAAGCACTAGCTCCCCAAACACAAGGCGGTTAGAACTATGGGACGAAGCCTGTGGCATGTTTACACGGCGCAAGTTTGCCATTATTCGGGCAAGCATTTCACGCATACCAAATGGCTTGGTCATATAGTCGTCTGCCCCAAGCTCAAAGCTAAGCACCTTGTCTGCCTCTTCGGCTTTTGCCGTAAGCATGATAACAGGCACTTGCGACACTTTGCGTATGCTGCGGCACACCTCGTAGCCGTCTAGCCCTGGCATCATTATATCTAACAGAACAAGATCCGGATTTTCTTCTAGGGCAAGGGCAAGACCTGTTTCCCCGTCGTACGCGGTAATGGTCGTGTAACCTTCCTTGCGCAGGTTGTAGTCCAAGATATCTACAATGTTTGTTTCGTCGTCTACAATTAGAATTTTTGCTGACATGTATGCCTCCATAATTATCCGGATATTATCCGGGACGGGTTTCAAGTACTGTTTGGCGTGTGCCTTGTTCGATAATGCGTGGTATTGGAGTGCGTATATCTACCGCATCCAGCGTTACATTTTGTACTACTACACCATTTATCCTTGTTACATGTTGCGCTATACGTCTTTCGCCTGCCTCGCCTTCTTGTATCACTTCAAATGTAGATAGGGCGCGGTCCGCAGAGTAAACGGTTTCGATAGGCATTTCTATCGGCTCGTAGGTTACAGTCTCGCATATTGTGCGTACCGAAAGCAGTGGCTGTAACGAGCGTATTGTCAATTCTTGACCGGGCTGTATGCCCGAATGAGTCATATTATTTGTGAGCATTATCGCATCGGGAGTGATACCGAAGCGTCGCCCGATAACGGTCAAATTTTCGCCATCCTGTACTGTGTATAACGAATACTGTATCTCCTCACGGTCGAGGATCGCCACCGCAGACACTGCGGAATGTAAGTATTCGTAGTCTGGCTGTAGCTGCATTGGCTCAATACGCCAAGGCACTGTAAACTCGTAAAGGATAGTGTCTGGTGTACGCCAGCGTTCTGTAATCATGCGCACTATTTGGTCTACACAGCTATCACTTGCTACAATTACTTGCAGAGTCTCGTTTACATATATGCCACGTGCTATAATGTAATAGTGTATCTCTAGCCCAATTCGGCTTATTAGGCTACTACGCTCGCTGGTTATAACCCTGCCGGTACCCCAGCGTGAAGGGGAAACAGTAACCGTTTGTGTAACAATGACCTCAGTCATTGCCCCGGCTTGTAAATGGTCAACAACCTCTTGATGGAACGACTCGCTGGTTGTTTCGCTGGTCATTGGGATGTAACCTACATGCTCGCCGTCTATGAACACGGCCAGCGCGTTGTTGCTAAAAATCCAAAGCGCAAGCATTAGTATAAACCCGCCAAAGACTACAATGGTCAAAAAACGGTTGATGTTCTTTTTTGCACGCGGGCTTAGTGAGCGTGCGGGGCGAGTAGAGTTTCGGCTGTCACGTGCATTCCTGCGGTTGTTTTGATACTGTGGATAGTTGCGTTCCGGCCTTGGTTGTATTGGAGGTAGGGGCGTATGGCGCGGCGGCGGTGCGGCATCACGTGGGGGCGGAGAGTCTGTTGTACGCAGCTCGGGTAGTGGGGTTAGTTTGCGCGGCGGCTTTGGCTGGCGCGGTGCAACTTTGGGCGGCGAAAGGTCGACCAGATTTGGTGGGCGTAGGTCTGTCCGCCCTCCCGACTGGCGTTTTGCGTTATTATCGTTCCTTGCCACATGTCCACCTCCTTACATAAAGAACATCGTATGCGAATGCTCCTTCTGCAAATGTTCCTTAGCCCTTAGGGCGGTATTACCGTCATCGAAAATAGCAAACACAGTCGCTCCGGTTCCAGTCATGCTTGCGCCCAGCGCACCATGGTTGCAAAAATCTTCTATCAAACGAGAAACTATTGGAAAGCGCATTGCAGTAATGGGCGTGAAAACATTATAAAGCCTGTGTGCAACTTGTGATATATCTTGTGCATTGTAAGCCTGTGTAAACAGTGCGATTGGTTGCCTCTGCTTTATGACAGCAAGCTCCCCGAAAACTTCCGCTGTAGAAACATGGGCATCAGGACACGCAAGTACAATGTGACACATTGGCATTGCAGGCAGTGGCGATAGCTTCTCCCCAATGCCTGTAGCAACTGCCGCGCCACTTGTTCCGTGCATATTTGCAAAAATGCAAAACGGAACATCCGCGCCTAGAGTCTTGCCCATTTCCATCAATTTCAACTCGGGAATATCAAGTCTAAAGAATTTATCTATTGCAAGCAGGGTTGCGGCGCAATCGCTGCTACCGCCACCAAGCCCTGCACCCATTGGTATGTGCTTGGTTAATGTAATGTGTACCGGCGGTATGCCGTAATGTGCCGCAAGCAGTTTTGCGGCCTTAACACATAGGTTACTGTCGTCTGTTGGGATGTGAGGTGCGTTGGTGGTGAGAGTAACGGTAGACCAGTCACTTTCAAAACGTGAATCTGTACGGCATTGATTCACGTCGTTTGCAATGACGGACGATACCCGCACGGTGTCTTTAAGTCCTACCCGTACCATAACCATCGCAAGCTCATGGTAACCATCGCTACGATGTCCCAGAACGTCCAAAAAAAGGTTGATTTTGGCAAATGCGTCAACTTCCACAAAACCCCCAGCGCACGAACCGTAGTCCACTGTCTGGGGGCTTGATATGGGTTTTATGCACACATTAGCGTTTTGAGAACTGTGGTGCACGTCTTGCACCTTTAAGACCGTATTTTTTACGTTCTTTCATGCGTGGGTCGCGTGTTAGGAAACCCGCACGTTTTAACGGCTGTCTGAAATCACTGTCTGCAATAAGCAGTGCGCGAGAAATACCGTGGCGAATTGCGCCCGCCTGTCCGGTAAAGCCGCCACCAAACACGTTTACACGTATATCAAATTTTGCCAATGTGCCGGTGAGTTCCAACGGCTGGCGTACGATTAGCTTGAGAGTTTCGAGCCCGAAATAATCATCAATTCCGCGCTTGTTGATTGTAATTGTACCTTTGCCCGGTAGGAGATAAACACGCGCTACGGCGGACTTTCTCCTGCCTGTTCCGTAATATGAAACCGATGCCATATGCAATACCTCCTATCCTAAGTTAAGCACGAGTGCTTCGGGTTGCTGGGCTTGGTGCTTGTGTTCAGGCCCTGCGTATACATGTAGCTTGTTAAACATTTGGCGGCCAAGGTTGTTTTTTGGCAACATGCCTTTTACCGCGTGGGTAACAATAAATGCGGGGTTTTTGTTCTGCATGTCACGCATCTTAATTTCCTTGCGTTTGCCAATGTGGCCAGAGTGGCGCACATATATTTTTTGGTCTAGCTTGCGACCTGTAACTTTTATTTTGTCTGCGTTTACGATAATGACATAGTCACCAGCGTCAACATTTGGAGCAAATATTGGCTTGTGCTTGCCTCGTAGGATACGTGCCACTTCTGAAGATAGGCGACCCAAATTGAGGTCTGTCGCATCTACAACAAACCATTTGCGCTCAACTTCATGCGGCTTTGTAATGTGGGTGGTGCGCATGTATGAACCTCTTTTCTTCATTAACTGAATAAGTTATCTTAGTTACACAAACGGTGATATCTCAATCGGGGTAGAGATTCTTATCAAGAATAGACATATTTAAGGAATTTGTCAAGACAAAATGTGAAAGTTGTTGTACAATGGGGGAGGAAAATTACGAAAGGATTTGATATCATGAAAAAGAAAATTGCAGTACTAACAGGCGGAGGAGATGCTCCGGGACTTAACGCAGTAATCCACACGCTGGTGCGCGCATGCCACAGCATGATGGATTGCGAACTCATTGGCTATAAATTTGGCTATCGTGGGCTATACAATAACGACTTTGTGCCGCTAACACGCGAGTCAACGTCCGGAATTTTGCACAGAGGCGGCTCTATTTTGTATAATTCAAACAAGGACAACCTCTTCGACTATTCTGTAGAGGAAAATGGAGTTACTGTCAAAAAAGATGTATCGGATGTTGCAATTGCCAACATGAAAAAAGAAGGCGTGTATGCCCTTGTTGTGCTTGGCGGAGATGGCACTCTAACCAGCGCGCGCGACTTTGCTCGCAAGGGGATAAACGTTGTTGGTGTACCAAAAACAATCGATAACGATCTAACATCAACAGAGACGACCTACGGCTTTGACACAGCAGTAAACATTGTGACAGAAAACCTTGGCCGCCTGCACACCACAGCAGAAAGCCACCACCGTGTACTTGTTGTCGAAGTTATGGGGCGTAGTGCGGGTTGGATTTGCCTACACGCGGGTATTGCGGGTAGTGCGGATGTAATCTTGATTCCGGAAATCCCGTACTCAATGGAGGGCGTAGCAAAAAAAGTGCGTGAGCGCAGTGCTGCAGGCAAGCCATTCACCATTGTTGCGGTGTGTGAGGGTGCAATGGAAAAAGGCGGCGAAGCTATTGTGGGCAAGGTAGTTGCAGACAGTGCGGATGCAATCCGTTTTGGTGGTGTTGCTGCATATGTCGCGAATAGACTTGAAGCCCTTGTTGACAACGAAGTGCGCCACTGTGTACTCGGTCACATTCAACGAGGTGGAGATACTTCCCCTGCGGACAGGATTTTGTCTGCTCGCTATGGCGTAAAGGCTGCAGAGCTTGTGCGCGATGGCAGCTTTGGCAACATGGTTGCCTTGCAAAATGGTGAAATGACGCAAGTGCCTTTTGCAACCGTACTTGGCGATGGTGCAATGGGTGAAACCAGCAAGGGTGGCGCGAAGGTAGTTGACCCAAATGGTGAGCTTGTAAAGGTTGCAAAAGCGATGGGTATCTCATTTGCAGACTGACACGACGCGGGGTGTGGTATTGCGACCTCCTGTATTATGGTAAGCTTGCTATCGTTTTGGAGTGGATTGGATGAATAAACAACGCGCTATAAACTGGGTGATATTTATCGTTGTGGCGGCGGTACTTGTAGCACTTGACCTGTGGCTCAAGTATTGGGCTAATGCCAACCTGCAAAGTACTCCCACGCGAGATGTGATTCCCAGACTGCTTGGTCTCACGTATACACGCAATACCGGAGCGGCATTTGGCCTGCTTTCTGGTTTTGAGTGGGGACGCTGGGTGCTTGTGGCGGTCAAAGTCGTACTAATGTGCGGGCTGTTGTTCTACTTTAACCGTTTGCCAGAAAAGCGTAAGTACTGGTGGCTTCGAGTGCCAATTATATTGGTGTTTGCTGGTGGCATAGGCAATTTGTACGACCGTATAAGGTTTGGCTACGTGCGGGACATGTTGATGTTTTTGTTTGTCGATTTCCCCATATTTAACCTTGCAGATGTTTTTGTTGTATGTGGGGTGTTTGTTGGAGGCTTTTTATTGTTCTTTGTATTCTACAAGGAGTTGGTATAATGAGCATTATAACAGTTACAGTCCCTCAGGACTGCGAAGAGACCCGTATAGGTGTATTTCTGAAAGGCGTTGAGGGCATACCCTCCCGTACCTTGGCAGAAAGACTTATTTCGAACGGGCGGATTACGGTAAACGGCGAACTCGTACCTAAAAACTACTCAATTAATGAGGGAGATGTAATAGTTTGTGATATCCCCGCACCCAGCGAGCCAGAAGCATTACCCGAGGATATCCCGCTGGAGGTACTATATGAGGACGATAGCTTGCTTGTGTTAAACAAGCCACGTGGGCTCGTTGTACACCCTGCGGCTGGCAACTGGACTGGTACGCTGGTGAACGCGCTCTTGTTCCACTGCAAGGGGCGGCTTTCTGGTATCGGCAATGTGCTTCGCCCTGGTATTGTGCATAGGCTGGACAAAGATACATCTGGGCTAATGGTGGTGGCCAAAAGCGATGCCGCGCATGTTGGGCTTGCATCGCAGTTTGCACTTAGTTCGGTGACGCGGGTGTACAATGCCGTCTGTTTCGGCAGCGTAAAACAAGACCGAATGAAAATTGACGCGCCAATTGCCCGCCATTCCGTAGATCGTACAAAAATGGCTGTGGTGGACGAGTCAGACCGAAAGCAGCGGCATGCTGTAACATATATAGATGTGATGCATCGGTGGGAAAAATACACTCTTTTTTCCGCACGTCTTGAGACGGGGCGCACACATCAAATACGCGTGCATATGGCATTCGTTGGACATCCGTTATTGGGTGACACCGTGTATACCAAGCGAGTCCAGCCCGAGTCCATTCTTGGCGAACATGCAGAAGGGCAAATATTACATGCGTCGCATCTTGAATTTATACACCCCATCACAGGGGAATCGATGGCATATAACTCTCCGTGGCCGGAGTACTTTAAGCAAGTGGTTGAAGAGTTGGGCAATGCGTGATGGTGATAGTTTTTCATTAATAAACCTCCTCGTAAACTCGTTCATGCATGTGAAAATGCGCTCTAATTCAGTAACATTTTCATATGCTACCGACAGTTTCCGAGGAGAGTTAATCATAACCTAGGAGGAAGTAAAATGGAAAAAGGGCTAATCGGCACCGACGTGGTTGTACAGGTAGGCATATTGGTGCATAATATCGAGCAGGCAATCAAAGACTATGCCGCAATGCTTGGCGTAGACGAGCCGGGTTACATCGTAACCGGCCCACTTGAGGAAACACAGACCGAATATATGGGCAAGCCATGCGATGCACGTGCAAAGCTCGCGTTCTTTTATGTTGGAGGCAACTTGACACTGGAACTTATTGAGCCGGACGAGCAACCGTCTATCTGGCGCAACGATTTGGAAAAATATGGCGAAGGCCCGCACCATCTTGGAGTAGTTATAAATGGCATGAAGCAAGCCATCCAGCGGCTCGAGGCCAATGGTATTCCAGTAATACAAAAGGGCGAGTACCCAGGCGGTCGTTATGCTTATATGGACTCACGTGAAAAGTTCAAGACTGTTATAGAGCTTCTCGAAAACGACAAATGATAGTCATACTGTTGATGTTTGAGGCGATTCTCAACTAAATATATTACTAATAAAATGCAAATTACAGGCCAGCAACGTCAGGTGTGTATACTTGCGTTACAAAATTCGTCAAGGAGGATGAAACAATGTTTTGCAAACAATGTGGAACAAAAATGGAGGCAAGTACAAAATTCTGCGGCGGTTGCGGCACAGTAAACGAAGTTCCCGAAACATCCCAAAGCAGCCCTGCGCCACCGGCAGTAAAAAAAATTAGCAATACGCACATAGGTATAGCTGTCTGTGGTGCTATTGCTGTAGTCGCGCTTATCATCATACTTTCCGTAGCTTTGGGCGGTGGCGGCGCGGATGGCACAATACGCCGTTATGTAAATGCGATGGGTACCTTCGATTATTACCGAGCGCAGCGTTACCACGCATTTGACGTAAACGAAGTGCTGGATCAAGTTCTTGCTGCAAATGACATGAGCATGAGCGAATTTAATGCCGAGCTGCTTGATTCAACAGGTGCGAGTGACATTAGAGCGTTTTATCGCGACTTAGCAAATGAAATAAGTGCTGAAGTAAGCGAAATGTTTGGCCGCAATGTAAGGTTTTCCCACGAAATAATTAGTTATCGCCAGCTCAACCCTCAGCAACGATTAGACGAGATTAACCGAGTGCGCAACGCGCTAAACAACGTCGGCATTAACATGGATGATCTAATCCGCACAGACAGAATGCACGAAATGGTTACTTATACTGTTGGTATAACCCTTTCCGGCAGCTTGGGTGAAGAAAGTGACCGCGAGACTATTCTAATGGTGCGCATAGGCCGCAATTGGTACGTATGGGAAAACCCACTTGAAATGTTTTGGGACCTGCCACGTAACTTAAGATTCTAGCATAAAGGAGAAATTATCATGGAAAAAACCAGATTAGGTATCACAATTAGTTTGCTTGGTGGTGCTCTATACTTCATAGGCCTTATGGGAATAACCCCGCTAATAATAGCCGCAGGATACGTGCTTGTAATGGAAGAAAACCAATGGCTCAAAAGGGTTGCTGTAAAGGCTGTTGCGGTTGTACTGTTCTTTACAATACTGTCTAACCTCGTTGGTCTTGTCGGAGACTCATCCTCGTTTTTGAACAATTTGGTGCAACTCTTTAATGGCTCGATAAACTTGGCTACAGTAAATCGCTTGGTTAGCATGGCAAGAATCGTAATTTCCTTCATATCAACTCTTTGTCTATTGATGCTTGGCTTTAGGGCAATGAAAATGGGCGATGTAAGGGTTGGAGCTGTTGATAGGGCTGTTGATAAGAATAGGTAAAACAATGCGTTATAGTATTGAATACGCGGCAGTATGCAATACTGGCCACATTCGCCACAAGAATCAAGATAACTTATGGTGCGCGGGCGAGTTTATGCAAAGCGAAAATAACGGCTTACAAGAACCCATCTTGGGCAAAGTTGCGGCAAACGAAACCCCTGCATTCGCCATTTTCGATGGTATGGGCGGCGAACTGCAAGGGGAAGTTGCCGCTCATATTGCCGCAGAGAGTTTCCACAGGTTTATTCAAAACCAGCCAAGGGATGATAGCAAAACATTCCTACGACATCGACGAAGCAGAACAGAAGGATATGGGTCTAAAAGACGAGGCAAAGCACTGGACACCGGCAGATATCGAT
>Ga0123355_10000704_pt1 | contig 45346 bp, 39 predicted proteins | sample TergutEmb28metaG_3_FD_89872 | JGI IMG/M metagenome (GOLD analysis project Ga0123355, IMG submission 89872) | Embiratermes neotenicus P1 segment gut microbial communities from Petit-Saut dam, French Guiana - Emb289 P1 | ecosystem: Host-associated > Arthropoda: Insects > Digestive system > Gut ...
CTCAATCGGCACTTCTCGTCTTTGTCAAAATTTCCTGCGTATTTCTGTTTCATTTCATCAAATACTTTATCGCTTGATTCCTTTGTACTCGCTTATGTATTTATACACGCGCTTCGTTCTCAGTCATCGCTTCTCGTCTTTGCCGAAATTTCCTGCGTAAGTTTGTTTGCTAGTTTTCGTCAAATACTTTGTCGCTTAATTCCTTTGTACTCGCTTATGTACTTTTATACACGCGCTTCGTTCTCAGTCATCGCTTCTCGTCTTTGCCGAAATTTCCTATGCATGTTTGTGTCTCTTAATTACTCGACACATTTAGATATTATATGCTAATCCACTGTCTATGTCAAGTATATTTTTTAAAATTCGGCTTCAATATTGCGTAAAACATTGTCCAAATTTGAGTTAAAAAAATTGGCTCCAAGGGTGGGGCTCGAACCCACAACCTATCGGTTAACAGCCGAGTGCTCCACCATTGAGCTACCTTGGAACGACCGTGGTTTAACGTGAACCGGTTTTTATATTAACACAACCGTGATATCGTGTCAATCATATTTTTTATTTTTTCAGGTTCTAAATTGCCCCTCCCGCTGCTTCCATTTCATACTTCTTAAGTCTACCATAGTCACCATTTGAAATACAGACGTTCATGAGCGTTCCATTTTCTAGATATTCCGACGAGTAAACTTCTGCTTTTTCACATAAGTACGATGAAATATCGCCTCTGTCATACGGAATCAAAAGTGTAACTACAACTCTATCGCCAAATATTTTGATTTTAATCTGCTCAAGTAATTCCTCGATTCCATAACCTGTTTTTGCAGATACGTTTATGCTTTCTTGTGGTGCACCTATGACACATGGCTCTGCTTGTTCTACACCAGACAAATCTTCAAGCAAGTCGATTTTATTAAACACCAAAAGTTTCTCTTTGTCACCAGCACCGATTTCCTTCATTACTTGCTCCGTAACCTCAATATGAAAATCATAATTTTCATACGATGCATCCACGATATGAAGCAATAAATCTGCATAGTTCACTTCTTCGAGTGTCGATTTAAATGCACTCACAAGAGAGTGTGGAAGCTTACTCACAAATCCTACAGTATCTATCAGTATAAATTCTAGGTTATTTTCTAGCTTAATTCGCCTCTGTGATGTATCCAAAGTCGCAAACAGCATATCTTCTTCAAAAACAACTTTTTCGCCGCCGTTTGTCATTTCAAGCAGCTTATTCATCATTGCTGATTTTCCAGAATTCGTATATCCGACAAGTGCCACTATTGGAATTTCCGACTTTTCTCTTTTGGCACGTTGAGTACTTCTGCTACTTCGCAGTTTAAGAATTTCGGCTTTTATGTCGTCCATTCTCTTTGCGATGTGCCTTCTATCTATTTCTAGCTTCTTTTCTCCTGGACCTCTAGTTCCGATTCCACCACCAAGTCTCGAGAGAGATTTACCAAACCCGATTAATCTAGGAAGCCTATACTGCAATTGTGCAAGTTCTACTTGAAGTTTTCCTTCACCAGAAACAGCTCTTGACGCGAATATATCAAGAATCAGAATAGTTCTGTCAATTACCCTAACATCTAACTGTTCTTCCAAATTACGAAGCTGTATACCAGACAATTCGTTGTTAAATATCACGGTGTCTGCTTCCATGTTAACACACATTTCCGCAAGTTCTACTACTTTGCCTTTTCCTATATATGTGGCTTTGTTGGGCTTCTCAAGATTTTGAATTAGCAAGCCCAAAACCTCGACATCCGCCGCTTCAGCAAGTCCTGAAAGCTCTTCCATCGAGTATGTAATGTCATCAGAAGTTTGCACTGCAACTAAAATCGCACTGTGCATTTCTTTACTAATCACTTCATTGTTTTCGTTAAATCTTAACATTTTACTATTTTACTTTTTCAAGACCTTCTATGAATTTGTGATTCAAAATCTTAATATGTGTGCCTTTCATCCCTAGTGATCTGGACTCAATAATTCCTGCACTTTCGAGTTTCCTAAGTGCATTGACAATTACAGACCTCGTTATACTTGAACGGTCTGCAATCTTGCTTGCAACTAAGAATCCCTCTTTTCCTTCAAGCTCTTCGAAAACTTGATGCACAGCTTCAATTTCAGAATACGAAAGCGTTCCAATTGCCAGTTGCACTACTTCTGTAAGTCTTTGTTCTTCTCTCTGCTCAAGTGCTTTTTGCCTATACATTTCAAGTCCTACAACTGTCGCTCCATACTCTGCGAGTACTAAATCTTCGTCAGTGAACTCAGGAGAATACCTAGTTAGCACTAAAGTTCCCATCCTTTGTTCCCCACCGATTATAGGCACGACCGTATGCAGTTTGTGCTTTGTATCATGGTCATATTTGAAAATTTTCAAAGCATCTTCAAGTGCAAGGTTTGCCTTTGTTTTAATAACTCTCAAAAGTGCCTCATTGTATTCCTCTGGAAGCTTTTCACCACCAGTACGTTCATCTGCAATAGCAGAACTATCCGAACGTATTTTGTAATGAACACCTACTACGCCACCCTTTTTGTCCACAACATAGACATTGGAGTCCATAAGTTCGCTCAATATGATACAAAGTTCATCATACGAAAATGCTCCCTCTGTACTTTGTTGCAAAACCCAGTTTAACTTTCTTACTTTAAATAAAATATCCGTTGCCATAATAGAAACCTCTCTACCTAACCTAACATAATCTTCTAACTTTTAATTATAAAATATATTTATCGATATCTTCAGGTTGGACTTTTTCTCTCAGCTTTTCCTGAACATAGCTGCGATCGATTACAATGTCTTCTTTCATTTCAGGAATGTTAAATGAAATTTCTTCAAGCAACTTTTCCATTATAGTGTGAAGTCTTCTTGCACCAATGTTTTCTGTTTGTTCGTTCATAATGAATGCCATATTTGCAATTTCGTCAACTGCACTTTCATCAAACTCTACTTTTATGCCTTCTGTCTCGAGCAACATCTTATGCTGTTTTAGCAATGCGTTTTCAGGCTTTGTAAGTATCTGAACAAAACTTTCTTTAGTTAAATTGCCAAGTTCTACCCTGATAGGAAATCTCCCTTGTAGCTCTGGAATCAAATCTGTCGGCTTTGCTACATGGAATGCCCCTGCTCCAATAAATAAAATATGGTCTGTCTTTACCGATCCGTACTTAGTGTTAACTACACTGCCTTCCACTATAGGAAGAATATCCCTCTGCACGCCCTCTCTTGATACATCTGCTCCTGATCTATAGCTCGAACCTGATGCGATTTTATCTATCTCGTCAATAAATATCATACCATTTTGTTCTGCATTAGCAAGTGCTTCGTCTGTCACCTGATCCATATCTATAAGGTTTTGTGCCTCTTGTTCACGCAAAAGCTTTCTTGCGTCTTTAACTCTCGTCTTTTTCTTTTTCTTTTTTGGTGGCATCATATCACCAAAAATGTTTCCAATCGCAATGCTCATGCCCTCGTTACTCATATCAAGCATATTGCCCTTTGGAGAATCCACTACTTCAATTTCAATAAACTGTTCTTCAAGAAGCCCATCTTTTAACTGCTGTCTAACTTGCTCACGCGCAAGCTCTGTTTCTGACTGTTCTTTTTCTTCTTCTTGCTTTTGCTCTAGCATTTTAGATTCTTCATACTGCTGCTTCTGACTCGGATAGCCGCCGCTTCCCAAGATAAAGTCAAATGGTGACCTAGTTCCACCTGCTGCAGGTGCGTTCTTCTTTCCTGGGATAATTGCTTCGATTATTTTTTCTTCTGCAATTTCCTCTGCAATTGAATACTTTTCCTGTAAGCGATTTTGCTTCGTTATGCGAATTGCCGCTTCAACAAGATCTCTCACCATCGAATCAACGTCTCTACCTACATATCCAACTTCTGTGAATTTAGTAGCTTCAACTTTTACAAACGGTGCATCCATAAGTTTTGCAAGTCTTCTAGCAATCTCCGTTTTACCTACTCCAGTAGGACCCATCATCAAAATATTTTTAGGTGTAACTTCTTCCTTCATTTCTTCAGGCAAAAGACTTCTTCTATATCTGTTTCTCAGTGCAATTGCAACCGATTTTTTTGCTTCGTCTTGCCCAATTATATATTTATCTAGCTCCGCCACAATTTCTTTTGGCGTCATTTTGTACAGTGTGTTTGCCATCTTTATCCCCCTTATAACTTCTCAATCGAAATATTGTCATTAGTATATACGCAAATTGATGCAGCTATCTTGAGCGATTCTACAACAATTTCTTCTGCCGTCATATCTGTGTTATTGTAAAGTGCACACGCTGCGGCATGGGCGTAATTTCCACCAGAACCAATCGCAATAAATCCTTGATCCGGATCTATTACTTCGCCATTTCCTGAAATTACAAGTAAGCTCTCTTTATCTGCTGCAATCATAAGTGCCTGAAGGTTACGCATTGCTCTATCAGATCTCCATGTCTGTGCAAGTGCAACAGCCGCCCTCTTCAAATTCCCTGCATGTTCTTCAAGCTTCTTCTCGAATTTTTCCGTAAGCGTAAAAGCATCTGCAACTGATCCTGCAAATCCTGTCAGTACGGTATTCTTATATATTTTACGGACTTTTTTGGCACCGTGTTTCATGACGGTTTTTTCACCCATAGTTACTTGACCGTCGCCACCAATACAAATATCATCCTCGCCTTTTCTTACTGCTACTATAGTAGTTGCATGAAAATCTCCCATTATTCTAATCCTCCAAATTTATATTTATACTTATTCTTTATATTTACATTCTATATTCGAACACGATAAATTGCTATCTTTGAGTTTCTTTTCAACAAGCAAATGACCACAAAGATTACATTTAGTATTTATCGGTTTATTCCAGTATACCTGATTACAGTCAGGATATCCACTACAGCCGTAAAACAATTTTCCTGTTCTTCCTTTTCTAGCAATAATATCTTTCCCACAAGTAGGGCAAGTTACGTCAATTTTGTTTATAATCGGCTTTGTATTCTTACATTCTGGATAACCGCTACACGCTATGAATTCCCCAAACCTACCTTGTTTTATAGCAAGAGGTTTCCCACAAAGTTCACAATCTTCACCTGTAAGCTGGTCTTCTATCGTGACTTTTTCGATTTCGCTGTCCGCTACCACAAGTTCTTCTTTTAACACAGCGTAAAATTCGTCGATGATATTTTTCCAGTTCGCATGTTTTACTTCAACGTCATCTAGCTTGTCTTCAAGTTCTGCTGTAAATCCTGTATCTACTATTTGCTTGAAATATTTTTCCATAAGCTCAGTTACGATAAAGCCTAATTCTGTTGGAATTAAAGATTTTTTCTCTCTAACTAAATATTTTCTGTCAAGCAAAGTTCCAATAATCGGCACATACGTACTTGGGCGGCCTATATTCTTTTCTTCGAGGTCTCTTACAAGCGATGCCTCTGTAAATCTTGATGGCGGTTGAGTAAAATGCTGTTCACTTTTAATTTCCGACAATTTTAACTTTTGTCCCGTCTCAAGTGCTGGAAGCAATTTGTCCTCGTCATCCTCTCCAATATCTTTATACACCTTTAAAAATCCGTTAAACTTAAGTTTTGATCCAATTGCTCTAAAAGTGTAGTCGCCATTATTTATTTCTACAGAAACACTGTCAAAAACAGCAACGCTCATCTGGCTTGCCAAAAATCTTGTCCATATCAATTTATAAAGATTATACTGGTCTTTTGTCAATGAATCCTTAATACTGTCAGGGCTCATCGCAACATCACTAGGTCTTATTGCCTCATGTGCATCCTGTACATCTTTTTTCTTGTTTGAATAAAAATTATTTCCCAAATATTCTTTGCCAAATTTCTCAGTTATGTACGCAGCAGCAGCAGCTTTTGCATCATCAGAAATTCTAACAGAGTCAGTTCTAATATATGTAACAAGACCTACTGTGCCATGTCCTTTGATTTCCACGCCTTCATAGAGCTGCTGTGCTATCATCATTGTTTTTTTCGTGAAAAAGTTCAGCTTGTTTGATGCATCTTGTTGCAAGCTACTTGTTGTAAACGGGGCATACGCTTTTCTGATGCGTTCTTTTTCTTCGATACTTCCTATTATGTAATCGTTTTTAGAAAGAGCTTTTAATATTTCATTATTTTGCTCCTCGTTTTCGACCGTTAATTTGCTTCCTTTATATTCTGCAAGTTTTGCAGGGAATACTTTTTTAGATTCGAGAAGTGCCGTTATATTCCAATACTCTTTTGGAATGAATTCTTTAATTTGATTTTCTCTATCACATAAAATTTTCAGAGCTGCTGATTGCACTCTGCCTGCAGATAATCCTCGTTTAATTTTACGCCAAAGCAAAGGACTGATTTGATAACCCACAAGCCTATCAAGAACCCTCCTCGCCTGCTGTGCATCGACAAGTTTAAGGTCTATCGGCCTAGGATTTTTTATCGCCTTTTGAACTGCAGCTTTAGTTATCTCATTAAAGACTATCCTGCAAGATGCTTCTTCATCCATTCCTAAAATATGTGTTAAATGCCACGAAATCGCCTCACCTTCACGGTCAGGGTCGGTCGCGAGATATATTTTCGACGCTTCCTTTGCCTCTTTTCTAAGTGCCTTTATTACATCGCCTTTGCCTCTTATTGCAATATACTGTGGCTCGAAATTGTTTTCAATATCAACGCCCAGCTTACTCTTTGGCAAATCCCTTACATGTCCCACAGATGCGACAACTTTGTAATTACTACCAAGGAATTTACTTATAGTTTTAGCCTTTGAAGGCGATTCCACTATCACTAAAGATTTTTTAGCCTTGCCCATTAGTCTTTCCCCCTACTTACTTCAATCCGTTAGTTGATTATATTTGTATTTTCCTTAATTTGCAATAAAAATTTTCCCCATGAAAGTATAAACCATGCCTTTTATTTCCAAAATAGTAATAATTCCATTGATTTCTGATGGCTGTTTTCCTGTAATTTTACACAAATAATCGACTGTGACTTCACTTTTTGTAGAAATATAATCTAACATTTCTTTTTCTGCTTTTCCAAGCTCATCTAAAGCATATGCATCAATATTTCTCTTTATTTTAAAATCGTCAAGTATATCTTCAGCGACAACAAGCGGTAATGCACCCTCTTTAATCAACTTATTTGTGCCGATGCTATATACGCTATCAATATTGCCTGGCACAGCATAGACCTCTTTGCCCTGCTCCCCTGCGAGCTCTGCTGTAATTAAAGAACCGCTCGCAAGTCCGGCCTCTACCACAATAGTTGCCACCGAAACTCCACTAATTATCCGGTTTCTATTCGGAAACGTATATTTAGATGCCGGCGTGCCAGCCGGATATTCGGAAATTAAAAGCCCGCTATCTGCGATTTCTTCCATAAGATCTCTGTTTGAAGAAGGCGTGCAAATATCAATGCCACTTCCCAAGACAGCAATAGTCTTTCCTTTTGCCTTTAATGCACCTTTGTGAGCGTATGTGTCAATCCCAAGAGCCATGCCACTTGTAATAACGATATCATGCATCGCAAGCTTCTCAGCTATATTGCTCGCTGCCCATATTCCGTAGCTCGTAGCCTTGCGAGTTCCCACCATCGCAATCGACAGCTTCGTGCCAAGCGAAATATCGCCCCTATAGAAAAGCTCCTTCGGCGGATTTTTAATATGAGAAAGAAGCATCGGGTAATTTGGCTCTCCTAGTTTTATTGTTTTGATTCTGTTGTTTATTTTGTAGTTCATTTTTAATTTCCTTTGTTATTAATAATTTCAATAATACTATTTTTATTAAAACCAACTAGCAGTTTAATCTTTGATATGAGATGTCATAGAACACAGTTTGGCAAGTCACGTTTCTCCAAATCAAGATTTGGGAACGTAGTTGCATAAGGTCTTCTTTCAAATCTCTATTAGAGATTTGAGAAGCACCATTAAGTACAAATGACATTGACTGCAAATTCTATGAACGTAACCTTTGGCAGGCTGCTTGCAGACTACGCTTTGGCATTATCAAATGGGTTAAAGCTGACAAAGCATCCAAAGGTTGTGAAAAGAATTTATATCAGTCATCCATTTGTGCGATTGTGTTATATGGTGTCTCATATTTATAATAACTGAATCTGATTGACAAATTGCTAGTTGGTGATATTTACAATTTCATTTTTACACCCGATAACTCAGAGCTTCCGCCAAATGATTCAATCGAATATTTTCCGAACCCTCAATATCCGCAATCGTCCTTGCAACTTTAAGAGCCCTGTGATATCCCCTTGCACTTAGAGCCATTTTGTCATACGCCTTCTTCATCAAATCCGAAGCATCCTTATCAAGTGTGCAAAATTTGCTGACTTGTGTAGACGACAACTGTGAATTATAAATTATCCCTTCATTTATATATCGCTCTCTTTGAATTATAACTGCACCCTCAACAACTCTTTTCATTTCAGAAGACGAAGTGCTCTTGCTGCCTGCTGTATCTTGATGTTCTTTGAAAAGTTCGTCATACCCAGAAACTCCCATAGCAACTTGTATATCTATTCTATCAAGAAGCGGTCCTGAAAGTTTTCCTGCATAATTTTGTATTTGTTGAATACTGCACTTGCATTCATTTCTCGGGTCATCCCTATATCCGCAAGGGCAAGGGTTACTCGCTGCAACAAGTATACTTCTGCTCGGAAACACCACTGATTCGCCGTTTCTGGAAATCAAAACATGCCCATCTTCCATTGGCTGTCTGAGAAGGTCAAGGACATTACGCTTGAATTCAAAAAATTCATCGAGAAATAAAATTCCCGAATGTGCAAGTGAAATCTCCCCAGGAATAGGTCTTATCCCCCCACCGACAAGTGCACAAGGCGATATTGTGTGATATGGCGTGCGAAACGGTCTTTCGTAAACGAGCGACTCTTTATCAGTAAGTTTTCCCGCAACGCTGTGAATTTTAGTTGCCTCAAGCATTTCCTCGTAAGTCATTTCCGGCATTATTGTTCGTAGCCTCTTTGCCATCATGCTTTTTCCTATGCCTGGACTTCCTACCATGAGGATTCCATGAAAGCCTGCAGCACATATTGTCATTGCTCTTTTCACACGCTCCTGACCATGCACATCTGCATAGTCCTCGTGATATTCTATCGGCTTAAATCCGCTTGACCTGCCTTTATGCTTTGCTATCTCATTTTCTGTCTGCATATGCTTTATTACTTGCATAAAATGTTCTGCTGGAAATAATTCAACGTCCTTCACAATTGCTGCTTCGTCTATATTCGCTTCAGGAAGAATTATTTTTTTGATGTTGTTTTCCCTAAACCCTATCACGAGTGGAAGTGCACCTTTTACCCTGTTTATCTTCCCGTCCAGCGAAAGTTCACCGATAAACGCATATTTCTCTACTATATCCTCTTCAAGTTCACCAAGCGAAGTTAGTATTCCAACTGCAATAGGCAGATCAAAGTGACTTCCGTCCTTTCTAGTAGAAGCAGGCGAAAAGTTAATAGTAATTCTCTTTTGCGGAAAAGAATATCCCGAATTTATGATTGCAGCCCGAATCCTCTCAGCCGCTTCCTTTACCGTAGCACTAGGAAGCCCCACCATGTTAAGTGCAGGAAGACCGTTGTAAAAGTCCGTCTCCACCTGCACCAAATTCGCTTCAAGTCCTGTTAATAATCCTGTTGTTATTTTTGATAACATATTTCTTGTCGGCTTGTTATTTTGCTACAATACTTTGTTGTTGCTCATTCATTTCGTCGGTTACGTATGTCTGTATACGCGCCACTCCTCATTCATTCACACGCCTCGTCTTGCAGCAAAATTCCTACGCCTTATCCCCCTTTTATTTCTTCTTAATAATCGTCATATATCAACCGTTTTTGCAATCGCTTCGGAACATATGATAGTAGATTGCGGAGCGATCTTACTTATCCGAACCCGATTGCTAAAATGGTTCGGTATATGGCATTTGATTTTAACTTTTATACATTTTCTAAGTGTCTGATATATGATTTTCCGTCAATAATCAAAATCTCGATTACATCAATACGCAAATTTTCATCTTTAAGCCCATTCATCATTAAATACACTCTAGTTATCTTTTTGATTTTCTGTAGCTTTGATGCTGTAATCGATTCACAAGGAAGTCCAAATGCACAATTCCTCCTTGTTTTTACTTCAAAAAATACGATACTTCTGCCTTTAATCTCCCTTGCGACGATGTCTATCTCGCCAAGTTTGCATCGAAAATTGCGATGTAAAATTTCATACCCTTTTGAAATCAGATATTCTACAGCTTTTTCTTCCCCTGTTTTGCCTAAAGTTATTTTTGATATTGGCGTCAAATTTTTCATTGTCATATTTTATCATTGGTTACATTTTTTGTCAATCGCAAAAACAAAAAAACTACAAGTTTTTACCTTGTAGTCATAAATATTAAAAGCTACAGAACAAACTTCTCTATTTTTGAAAACGGTATTGTGGATTTATTTATAATCACATTTTTATCTAACGCATCAATAAGTGATTTTGCACGTTCTCCTTCATGATAAGTTTTCCCTGATTGTATAAATAATCTTTTCATTTTTGACTTGCCTTTTTTCCCTGATGGAATTTCGCAAGTGGGTATTTCTAAAAAGCGACACACTCCGTCTACATCCAAAAGCATTATATCTTCAATATCCGCACTTGCCGCCAAATCTATAATTAATGTATCTTTATTGTTTGCAATGTCTTTTCTAAGTGCTTCCCAATCGCCCTCATGGAATTGGGTCACATCATAATTGTGTGATTCCGTATCATAGCACAAAAATACAGTCCAGCTAATTTTATTGTAAGAGTTGTGGCAAGCATTTTTAAACCAGTTTGCAGCACGTAACGTATCACTTGTGATTATACCACCTGCCACATGAAACTTTACAACTATTGATTTAGTTCCATTTGACAATACATATCGGCGTTCAAGAGTATCCTTTTCAAGTTCTTCTTTTAATGTATAGTCGGAATTAATCTATAAATAGTATTCTAAAAGGGAGTAATAAAATACTTCTTCTGTTTGCCCCTCACAAACAAATGCTATGCCGCTATTTATTTTACTCATTGTTATGATTCTCCAAAAACTGATTAAGTATATCGACAGAACCACCACTAGATGACATTAATTCAAACAGATACTCGCTCACAGAAATACCAAGATTGCGAGCAGCCAGTATTAATTTTTTCTCATTATTTTTTGCAATTCTTCTAAAAGTTGCCACACCTTTATTCGGAACGCCTAAATAAATTTGTTCCGTTTTTAAATATTTTATCAAAAATGGCGAGTGACTGGACAAAATAATATTAGTATCTTCTTGGGCTTCAAAAATAATCTCTATAAAATTTTTCAAGAGTTTAGGATGAATGCTCGTTTCAAGTTCTTCAATTCCCAAAAGCGAAATCCCTTTATAGTTTGAGCCAAAAATGTTCGCAAGTAGCCAAATTATTCTTTGCGTACCTGCTGACATATGAAGTACACTAACTGGTTGATTCAAATGGTCGCTTTTAATGAAAAGTGCATATGCATCCTCCCTAACTTTAAAAGGAACATCAGGAATTGGGTCGTTTAGCTTGTCTTGATGATTCACGGAAATTTTAATCTCGAATTTTTTTATCCAAACATCCGAAAACTCAGGGAAAAGCGTAAAAAGAGCATCCTTAAAGAGTTCAAACTTTTCAGGATAATTTTCCTTCAAAACAAATAATTCCTCTGGAACATTGTTATTGTTGAAGCCTGTATTTTCCGACTCGTCTAAAAACTTGACAGGTTGAGTAGCGAAATTACCACTAACATCAGTTACTGCACAAGTTCGATAATGCACATTCTGAATAGCTTTTATAATATCAGTTATTTCGATTTCATCAGTTGCAGATAAAATATCAATCATTAATTGCGAATCGCTCAAATTGATTTTGCTTCGTGCTTGTGACTGGCTACTCTTGCGATAATTCCCCTCATTTCTTTTAAAAAGCGAGGTGTATCTTGTGCTTTCATTTTTCCTTACTTTAAGCCATTCATCTGTAATTTGTTGTCCTGTTGTGTCATCTCTAAACCAAGAAAAACTAAATCCGTAATTTATATATCTATGCTCTTTAAGTTCTGGCACGTCAATTTCAATTTCAAAAGTAAATTTTTCACTAGAAAGTTCTGGCGTCAATGGAATCCCAGATATCCAGCTCATCATTGACTTTCTCTGTTTGCTATTTGCTTCTATAAAAGCAAAGCCAAAATCAATCGCTTCTATAAGGTTTGATTTCCCAAAGTTGTTGGGTGAAGCAAGCACAATTAATTTGCCAAAGTTGATTTTTGTTGTCGATAAATTTTTAAATCCACCTACCGTTAATGATTTGATAAACATATTAACTCCCTCCTCGTTAAATAATATCATAAAAGAAATCATTGTCAACCATTCAGTTGAGTATAATGCGAAAAATACAAAAATAAACACGTTAACCGTCGACGTGTTTCATCTTTTGATGCCATTCACTCTCGAAGGATCGAATAACAATCTTCTCTATAAATACCATAATCAAGTAAGTATTTTCGGTTTAGAAAACAAGTACATAATTGGTCCAAAATAATCCTTAAAAATAGATACAAATTCATCGAAAGTCACGTCACCATTTGTCGACATAACATCAAGTTTATTACCACCAAAAGTACATAAATAACCTGTGGACGAATACCCATTTTTTATATAAAACTCTTTGCGTTTCTTTCTTATCTCACTGTCTGTCGCTGTTTCATCTTGAATATCGAGGTTTAGAACGATGCGGTTATTTGGATAAACTTCGATAAGGTGTTGCATGATTTGCGAGCCATAACCCTTCGTACGTAAATTCGGATCAGTCGCAAGGTACCATAAGTAAGTCATGTCTTCAAAAGACATTGTATACGCTAATCCTACAAATACATCTCCGTCATAATAGGCATCAAATCTTACAGTATCTTTTTTTGTTTTATTAATCAAAAACGATAACGGTACTTGCTCTTGCCTTGGAAAGGCTGATGTATATAATTCTTTTATATTCTTAAAACCTTCTTTGTCGTGTTTGATATCCTTTGTAATTGGTTTTATCGTTAGCATAATACAAACCTCTCTATCGCCTCTGCAACGCCATCTTCATCGTTTGTCGATGATACATATTTTGCAATCTCTTTTACTTCGCCTTTTGCATTTCCCATCGCAACTGGAATCCCCGAAAACTTTAACATCGCCATATCGTTTGGGCTATCTCCGCACGCCATGACTTCACTTTGAGAAATTCCATATTTATCACAAAGAAATTTTATCGCATCTGCCTTGCTAGTCGTTGCACCGCCTATTTCGAGATTGTGGTCAAATGACGTTGTGACTGTAACATTTTTCAGAGTTCCAAGCACTTGCCTCATCATACTTCTGTCATTTTGATATTCAAAATTAACATTAATATTTTCTACAAGTTCTTTATGCATAAGAGCAAAATCAAGAAGATTTTCTATCGGCTTTCTTGTTTCTATTATATAGTCTTTGTGATGCTGCTTTAAATTCATATCGCTTACTTTGTCATATATTTTCTTATCAACATAAGCATAACCTTTTATGAAAACTTCAAGCATAAAGTTATAATTTCTAAGTAGCGAAATCGTATCTTCGAGAGCTTTAACATCTATGCAATTACTATAAATTATTTCGTCAGTCCGTATGTCTGTAATAATTGCACCGTTTGACGTTATAAGATAATTCATGCCATCAACGCCAAAAACCTCCACAGGCAAAGCCGAATGAGCCCTTCCTGTAGCAATTACTACATGTACACTTTTTTTAATTGCATTTTCAATCGCAGTCCTCGTCCTTTTCGTCAACTCACGTTTTGAACTTAACGCAGTCCCATCAAGGTCAAGTGCAATTAACTTTACTTGCATAAGTTCCCTCTCATGATTATCATAACTCATTTGTATATAGTGTCATACTGACTGCTTTTCATTCGCCTCGGAACTTATGATAGTACAATAATCGCTTGACGATTATTGTTACTTATCCGAGCCCGATTGCAAAGTGGTTAGTATGGCGATTATATTTCAATTGAATTCAAATTTCATATATGAATTTACATCGCTATTGCTTCAATAAATTCATGATTGCGTTCTCTAACAAATTTCATAGAACACGGGTCGCCATGCCCTGGGTATATTGTTATTTCGTTGCTCCAAAGGTCAATGATTTCTTTCATAGTTGCAAGCATTTTGTACGGATCGCCGTCCTCAAGGTCAGTTCTTCCGATGTCTACATTGAATATAGTATCTCCTGTAAATGCCAATTTGCTCTTTTCGCTGTAAAGACAAACGCCGCCCTCTGTATGACCTGCAGTATTAATCACTTTGATTTCCTCGCCATCAAGCATTATGATATCGCCATCTTCCATCGCAACCTCGACTTCAGCTTTGTACATATCCATATCATTGCGGTGCAAGTAAACAGGACAACCTTTTGCAGCTTTGATTTTGTTTACGCCACCAACATGATCATAATGATGGTGAGTAAGCAGTATCCCTTCAAGATTCAACTTGTTTTCGTCGATGAAGTTTATAATTTTCTGAGCTTCACCACCTGGGTCAACTACATAACAACTGCCGCCCTCATTTTGATAAATAATGTAACAATTCGCTTCCAGCCCACCGATTGCAAATCTTTTAATTTTCATCTCATATCTCCTTTTCATGGAATTCAAAGTCTATTTGCCTCTCCTGCACATCTGCCGACTTCACAACAATCGTAACCTTATCGCCAAGTGCAAATATCTTATTTTTCCTACGTCCAATAACTCTATACTTTTGCGATTCAAAATCGTATATATCATCGTGGAGTGAATCTAACCTAATCATGCCCTCTATCGTATTTGGTAGCTCTACATAAATCCCAAAAGAAGTCACTCCGCTTATGACACCCTCGAAAACTTCCCCAATATGCTGTGACATGTATTCTGTTTTCTTGAGTTTTTCAACTTCGCGTTCCAACTCCAGTGCTTTTCTTTCTGTAAGAGAAGCTGTTTCTGCTGCGACTTCCGCTTTTTTATTTAACACTTTTTTACGCTTGTTTGAAGGGAACATTTCAAGAGATTCTTTTATGATTCTATGAATAATCAAATCCGGATATCTTCTTATCGGTGATGTAAAATGACAATAATATTTTAGCCCCAAACCGAAGTGTCCTTCACATTCTGTACTATAAAATGCCTTTTTCATCGACTTTAGCATTACTGTATTTACAACACTTTCATATGGTTTGCCCTCGATTTGACTTAATATATCGCCGAGAGTTTTAGAGTGAATACTTTCTGTGTTACCTTTTAGCATAAGTCCAAAATTCTTTATAAATACTTTGAATTCTTCCATTTTTTCAATTGATGGCTTTTCGTGAACACGATACACAAAAGGAAGTTCAAGCCAATAAAAATGCTCTGCAATCGTCTCATTTGCCGAAAGCATAAACTCTTCTATCACTCTGTTTGCGATTCGCCTTTCTGCAATTCCTACAGACTCAGCTTTGCCAAACGAGTCAAGACTTATGTAAGATTCGTCTAGGTCAAAGTCAAGACTTCCACGTGCTGTTCTCTTTTTCTTTAAAATTGCCGCAAGCTCTGCCATCAAAAGGATTTCTTTATATATATGGTCATATTTTTCTATAAGCTTTTCATTTTTATGTTCAAGTATATCTGAAACATCCGTATATACCATTCGCTCACATGAGTTGATGATACTCTCATATATTCTATGATTTACAATTTCTCCAACTTCGTTTATTTCCATATCAATAGAAAGTGTCAGCCTGTCCTCGCCTTTGCTAAGACTGCAAATTCCGTTAGAAAGTTCTCTTGGAAGCATTGGAATTACTTGATTGATAAGATATACACTGTTACCTCTTTTTAACGCTTCCTTATCGAGAAAACCACCTTCCTCAACGTAAAAACTTACGTCTGCAATGTGTACGCCAAGAACATAATTTCCTTTTTCGTTTTTATAAATTGATACAGCATCATCGAGGTCTTTTGCATCTGCGCCATCAATCGTAAACACAATCTTATCTCGCAAATCCACTCTCTCGAATACATCATACTTCTTCGTTGCAGCAGATTTTGCTTCGGTCACAACTTTTGACGGGAACGTTTCAATAAGTCCGTGCTGTCTTATAAGTGCCTTAATATCACTGCCAGCTTCATTTGCTCTGCCGATTATCTCGACAATCTTTCCCTCTGCACTATAATCTTCATCGGGATATTTAATTATTTTTGCAACTACTTTATCACCTGTCTGTGCATCTCTAAATGAACCTTTGGCAATAAAGATATCTTCGTTTAACTTTCGGTCATCGGGAATTACAAATCCATTTTTCGTAATTTTTTCAAAAGTTCCAACAACCTCAAAGTGTGCTCTTTTTAGAACTCTTACTACCTCTCCCGATATTCCGCTTCTTGCAGCCTCCACATCTTGCACGTTTAAAGCAACTTCAACGGTATCACCATTCATCGCACCGCCGAGGTCATTTCTCGATATAAATATATCTTCCATTCCGTCTTTTTCGGGAATCACAAAACCGAAACCTTTTCTTGTCTTTGAAAAGGTTCCTTTTACAACCATCTGTTTATTCGGTTTTTTTCTCGCATTATTTTTTTTAAAATTCATCTAAGAAGCCTTTACACAATCCAACTATTTAGGTACTTCTCTTGCTCGTCTGATAGTTTATCTATCTCTATTCCCCAACTTTTTAGTTTTCTTCTTGAAACAGTATCATCTATTTCGTCCGAAACATTAACAACTTTGTTCCCTATAGTTTTGTAATTGTTCATAACATAGATAGCCGAAAGCGCTTGCACTGCAAAGCTCATATCCATAATCTCCGCAGGGTGCCCATCGGCAGCGGCAATATTTACAAGCCTGCCCTCAGCAATAATGTTTACTGTTTTGCCATTTGGAAGCTCGTAACCCATAATATTTTTTCTTGTTTCTTTCTTTGAAATTGCTGTCTTCTCAATTCCGTCCATGTCAATTTCTACGTTAAAATGACCTGCATTACATAAAATCGCACGGTCTTTCATGGTAAGCATATGCTCTACTGTAATCGTATGCACACACCCAGTTGCTGTAACAAATATATCGCCAACTGGTGCCGCCTTATCCATCGTCATGACATTAAATCCGTCCATCTTAGCTTCAATCGCCTTAACAGGGTCTATTTCCGTCACTATAACGCACGCTCCAAGCGAAGCTGCACGCATTGCTATACCTCTGCTACACCAGCCATAACCTGCAACTACTACTGTCTTGCTTGCGATTATAAGGTTTGTGTTTCGCATGATACTATCCCACACTGACTGCCCTGTACCGTAGCGATTGTCAAATAGATATTTACATCTCGCATCATTTACTGCGACCATCGGGAATTTCAAAATTCCTCCACGTTCCATAGCTTTAAGCCTTATAACGCCGGTCGTTGTTTCTTCACACCCGCCCCATGTTTCTTCGCCGAGGTCAGGTCTTTTGTTGTGAATCATTCCAACAAGGTCACCGCCATCGTCAATAATAATATTAGGTCTATGTTCAAGTGCCATCTCAATATGTCTATCGTATTCCTCTGCACTTGCACCATGAGTCGCATAAACTTTCATGCCAGCATCTACAAGTGCCGCAGCAATATCATCTTGCGTCGAAAGAACGTTACTACCTGTAACAGACATGTCTGCACCACCTGCCGCAAGGACTTTGCATAAATAAGCAGTCTTTGCTTCAAGATGCACAGATAGAGATATCTTTACACCTTCAAATGGTTTGGTTACTTTAAATTCTTCTTCCAGCCCACTTAAAAGTGGCATGTTGTTCCTTACCCACTCAATCTTCTGATGTCCTGTTGGAGCAAGATTTATGTCTTTAATTTCGTGTTGTTTCATATAATATCAAACTTTCTTTTGTTAATTATTATTTGATTACAAACTTAGTTGTTTTGCAATCACCTCGGAACTTACGATAGTATGATTTCGTAGAAATCATTACTTATCCGAGCCTGATTGCACAAATGACTAAGTTTGTATTATATTATTATTTGCAATTTGCCTCGGAATTTTTATCCAAACTTTTCTGTTAGCATTTTTGCCAAATTTTCTGCAAGCCCTGTAATCACTTCTTGGTCTTTGCCCTCAATCATAACACGAACAAGTGGCTCTGTGCCTGACGGTCTTATAAGTACCCTGCCTTCGCCTGCCATAAGCTTTTCGAGTCTTTCTATTTCTGCTTTTATTTCTGTGTCGCTTTCATATTTTTTCTTGTTTTCATTTTTAATCTTCGCATTTTTTAATACTTGCGGGAATATAGTTATTTCGTCTGACAGCTCTGATACTTTTTTGCCTGACATTTTTACAGCTTTGACAAATTGCAACGCCGAAAGTATTCCATCCCCAGTAGTCGCATGATCAAGAAATATCATGTGCCCTGATTGTTCTCCACCTATTACACTGCCTGTCTTTAACATGCTTTCGAGAACGTATCTATCGCCAACTGCGGTAACTTCCACGGTTCCGCCCATTTCTTTTATTGCCTTATGAAATCCAAGGTTGCTCATAACCGTTGCTGTCACTATTCCTTCTTTTAGCTGATTGCAATCTTTTAGCATCTTTGCACATATACACATCATCTTATCGCCATCGACAACTCTACCTAGCTCATCAACTGCTATAAGTCTGTCGGCATCGCCATCAAAAGCAAGTCCAACATCAGCTTTTTTGCTCACTACTAATTTTTGCAACGTTTCAGGATGTGTCGACCCGCATGCCTCATTTATGTTAAGGCCATTTGGCTCGTTTGCAATTACAGATACTTCTGCACCAAGGTCTTTAAATACTTTTTCTGCAATCTTATATGCCGCACCGTTCGCACAGTCTAGCACAATTTTCATGCCACTTATATCAACGTCTATCGTTGTCTTTAGATAATCCGCATAATGATCAAGTGCGATATCATCAGCTTTTAAGCATTTTCCAAGTTTGTCACCTGAAATATGGCTACTCACGTCAATATCGCGAAGTACGATATCTTCTATTTCGTCCTCGATACTATCGTCGAGTTTAAAGCCTTCGCTGTTAAAAAACTTGATTCCGTTGTATTCAAATGTATTATGCGAAGCTGAGATAACCACACCTGCATCGACCTTGTAATGTTTCACAAGGTACGCTATCGCTGGAGTAGGCAAAACACCTACTTTGATTACGTTGCCACCCATCGAAAGTACACCTGCACTAATAACGTCTTCAAGCATATCACCTGAAATCCTTGTATCTTTCCCAATTAAAACTACAGGGCGGTCTTTCTCTTTACTTAATACATACGTCCCTATTTTTCCAAGTTTGTACGCAAGTTCAGGCGTAAGTTCCGAATTTGCGACTCCTCTAACTCCATCTGTTCCAAAAAGTTTTCCCATTTTTTCATCCTTCCTTTTGATGATTACTCAAAGACATCAGTAATCTGTGTCATATTCATATTGTTCTTCGTATTCTGGCTCAGGAATTTCTTCCGGTGCCATAACATTTATGTTTATTGTAACGTGAACTTCCTGCGGTGTAAGCTCATACTCGATTAAGATTTTGTCATGTTCAAGCATAACCTCTACTGCATGTGTACCCAGCTCGAGTTCCTCTACATCTACAAATAGCGTAAAGTTTCCTCTTTCTGCTCCACTTATAACACCTTCACTTCCTGTCACATTAAGTGTTACGGACGGTGTGCTGATGTATGCTATAAGTCCACTATCAAGGTTTCGTATTTCTATATCTGCTAAGCTAAATTCAAAGCTTTCAGTTAAAATTCCCGCTATGTCAATTCTAACATTAATATTTTCATAACCTCTCGCAAGCTGAACTCCATATGGCAATATTGGATTTATAGGTATTACCGAAGTTATTTGAATATCACTTATGTCTATCGGTTCGGTTTGAATAGACTGCACGTTGTTAATCACACTTCTATGGCCTCTAATTCTCACCGTTTCTGGAACTTGAAGTCTTGTAATTACATAGTCATCGCCTACTTCGCCTATGAGCTCAACCTGAATCGGTACTTCCCTCGTATCGTAAAGCGTCAAATCAACTATTGCTATGTCCGATGATAAATTAACGTTTTCAATCTGATACCCCTGCTCATCAAGCACTAAAATATCAAGTGTAAACGTCGAACCGTCTCGCGATATTTGTTCATATGGGACTTCTACTCCAACATGTGCTATAGATACTATCAGCGTCCGTGCTCCTCTTATTTCGATTTGCTCTGGCTGCATAGTTATTTGCCCTGCCTCTGTATCTGGTGCTATCTCTCCTACAAAATCCACGGTGATAGGCTTGTACATAGAAACAAGGTGATCTACTGTAATATTAACGTTCGAATGTGCAGGTAGCACTCTGGCATCAACGATACCAAGCGGCACAACAGTTACAGGCACAGATGACGTGCCTACTCCACGTCCAAAGACGTTAGCTGTTGCTGTAATTTGCCCCTCTGCTTGTGCTATATTGCGTGCTGTGCCTCTAATTATTACAGTAACGGTCTGTCTATCCGCACTTAAAAGTGTAAGGTCTCTCATTTCGAGTGCATCCACATTTATAAATTCTATAGGGACATTGTGTATCCTATGTTCTTGTATTGGGTCTTCAACAGTAATCACATACGCCCACAAAACGAGTGCAATCAAAACAGATAAGATTTTTGTTATTGTTTTATTCCGAAGTATTGTTGTCATTTTTAATCCTCCGAAGTAATTTTCTCAAACTCAAACCTTTTTCTTCATCTTTGTCTTGAAGGTAAATATTTAGTAAGTTCTTTTCAAGTGTCCTAATATCTAAAAATCTTGTGAGATTTCCATCAGATGCAATAGATATGATTCCTGTTTCTTCTGAAACCATAATAGCGACTGCATCCGAATTCTCAGTTATCCCTATTCCTGCTCTGTGTCTTGTTCCCAGCTCTTTTCCAAGCATATTATTATGTGTAAGCGGAAGCATACAGCCTGCCGCAAAAATTTTCTCGCCTCTTAATATAACTGCACCATCATGGAGCGGTGAGCCTTCAAAGAATATGTTTTGCAAAAGTTCGTATGAAACTTCTGCATTCATATTTACGCCTGTTTCGGCTATATCATTAAGTAAAGTTTCTCTTTCGATTATGACAAGTGCTCCGATTTTATTATTTGAAAAATAGTCTACTGCCTTTACAAAATTGCTTATTAGACTTTTTGTCTTTTCTTTGTCCATATATCCAAATTGAGCTTTACCTATTTTGCTTCTGCCGACAACTTCAAGTGCCCTTCTAAGTTCTGGCTGAAACACTATTACAAGAGCTATAACCCCCAGGGTCATTGCCCCTCTGATTATCCAGCTCAAAACATGCAAATTAAACAAATCCGAAAGAAATCCTGCAACAACTAAAACGAGCAATCCTTTTATTAATTGCTCTGCACGAGTTTCCCTTATGAAGCCGAGAACTTTGTACACGATAAAAGCCACTATAAGTATGTCTATAGCGTCTGTGATGCTTATCGTCGAAACTAATCTATCGATGTGTTCTCTAATCTGCTCTTGCACTTATCCTCTCCCGAATTGTATTAACAATATACGCCGGCGGAGCATCTTCTGCCCCGTCGGCATATCTTTTGTTTATTAGATAAAAAATAAATTTGTCTGATTCATTGTGTTTTGTACTTTAGTATGTTGTTTCAAGTAAACCGTAATCGTCATTTTTACGCTTGTACACCACATTGATACTATCGCTTTCCATGTTGAGAAACACGAAAAAAGTATGGTTAAGAAGTTCCATCTGCATAATAGCTTCTTCCGTAGTCATAGGCTCAAGCTCAAATTTCTTAGTCTTAACAACTCTGATTTCTTCTGGCTCGCCATCGTACTCTGGAATATTAGCAAACGACAATTCCTTGTTGTCCTTATGTTTCTTTTGCAACTTTGTCTTAAATCTTGACATTTGCGAAGATAGCTTATCTACAACTCTGTCAACGCACTCATAAACATCAACTGCGCTTTCTTCCGCTCGGAAAATCATCCCCTTAGCGTTAATTGTAGCCTCCATCTTTTGCTTTCCTCTTTCTACTGATATCATCACATTAGCAACAATATCTTTTGAAAAATACTTTTCCAGTTTAACAAATTTCTTTTCAATAGTTTCTTTAAGATGATCACTTGGATTAAAATTTTTCACTGATATAATTACTTTCATTTTCATGACCTCCTTTATGAATTTATTTGTTTTAATTCATGGATTAATTATACCATCAAACCATCAAATCGTCAAACAAACAAACTAATGAAAATATGTCATTTTAAAGACAATTCATTACGAAATTTTGACGAGGTTTTTGCACGCGTTATACCTAATAGGTGGTGCAAAGAATATTAATAAAATTGCTGCACAGTTTCGATTTCACCTGATTCGGTGTCTAAAAAAACATAAACTGCACCTTTGTCATGGAAAGTATCAACATCCAATTCTAACTGCCCTACAAATATAAGAGGCGTACCATTTTTTATAGGCCATATGCAATCCTGTATCCATCTGGGCGGCCTCTTTAAGCATTTAAAATCTTCTCTGATTTTGGCTTTCATGAAATCTTTTCGCTCTTTTCCACTTTGGCCTTCAAAATCTTTTAGCAATTTATCCATATACCAAGCAGGTACATTAAGCCACATCGGCATGACATCATGCACCAGACGAAGCAATTTCAAAGGTTCTTCATTAAACTTAAATTCTATTTGTTCCGCTTTTAAATAATCTTCCAAATCACCTAATATGTTAGCATGACCTGCTATAGAATTGATATTTTCTTTCTGTGCAATCTCATACAAGCTACTTTGTCCACCAGAATAGTAAACTGTTGATTTGGCAATGTTTTCTGACAAAAGTTCAATCAACTCAACGTTGGACTGGAGTTCTTTTTGAAATTCTTCAACAGCCATTTTCCCTTCGACAAATTGGACTATAATATCTAAAGTTGTCATTATTAACCCTCCGCATTGTATAAATTCGTTACTCTATCAACAAAAAGTGGAGTAACGCAGAAAACAAAATTACTCTGCCCTAAAGATTGTTCGCGATGAATAAGCTCATATTTAAACTGCGTATTTTTCTAACGGATTATATAATTCCATGTCTAATGCTGTTGAAATTTTGGCAAGCGTTGCAATAGTGAAATTTTCTTCACCATTTTCCCAGCGAGAAACTATTGCCTGAGATACACCAAGTTTACTCGCCAATTCTTTCTGTGTATAGCCTTTCGCTTTTCGTTGTCTTTGAATAGTAGTTGCTATTTGGGCAATATATTTTGCTGTAATAATTTCTTCTTCTGTAAGAGAATCATATAGCCATGTGCTCTCTTTGGCTTTTTCCATTTTCGCTTTTATACTCATTTTATTCCTCCAGTTCCGAAAAAATACGCTCGGCTCTCGCAATTGCAAATTTGTAGTCATTAGCATTTTTTTCTTTAAAAGCAGTCAGCAATATAGTGCTTTCTCCATCAGCATATACATATATATACCTCTCATTAATTTGGCTGTGTGGGTGGCGAATAGCATATAAATTAGGATTACTTGTTCCCTTTAAATGCTCAAACTGTTCTAAGTTTAAAACACCCATTCCCTCGTCATCTAAAACTGACAGCCACGTATATAACCATTTTAAATATCTGGCTTTATCACCACTGCTTTTTCCAAACATTGAATCTACTTCGCTAGGAAAACATTCAGCTTGATATATTCGCCCAAATCCTTTTAATTTTTGTATTTCCAGAGATACTCCCTCCATAAGCATTATATAACGTATAGGTTATATAATGCAAGAACAAATTGATAACTTTAACTAAAAAAACAAGGGAACCGCCCGCCTGACCTGATCTTTGCCCCCACACTTGCCTTTCGGCTTTGCCGAAGGACTTACATCTAGATTGCGCCATGATACACCGACCGCATCTTACTAGCCGGCTTACGTGGGTCCTTTTGCCCGCAACTGGCATGGACTTTCAATCACAGACACGGACGGTTTCCTTGTTTTTCTAATCAGTATTAAATTAATTTATATTGGTATTAGTTTTAACAATCTTGATTTTTAACAGTTTTGATTTCCATCTTCTTTATCAAACTTTAGTAAATTCGCACCTGCGGCAAATGTTACAACACGAACTTCACACGCTCCGTTTGATATGAGCACCTTCGAACACGCCGACACAGTGCTTCCTGTTGTGTAGATATCATCAACAAGTAAAATTCTTTTTCCTTTTGCTATTTTAACAGCATTCTCTGTCATTGAAAAGGCGTTTTCCATATTCATATGCCTTTCAAATGCAGACAGACCACTCATCGCAGCGGTGTTTTCAACGCGGAGTAACAGCTTCTTTGAATAAGGCAGCGTTAACTTCTTTGCAAGGTGTTTTGCAATTATATCTGCTTGGTTATATCCTCTTTTTCGCTCTTTGCTTTTGTGCATAGGAACAGGAATAACCAAATCCGCATCAAAATCCACAGTCGCAAGCTTGTCAGCCATAACATCTGCAATCTTTTCACCAATAAAAGCCTTCCCGCCATACTTAAACGAAAACAAAAGCTCTCTCTCATTTATACCATATTGCACACAGGAGTACCCTTTTTCAAAATGATGGTCGCTTTCCCTGCAATCAACACAAACATCATGCAAATAATTATCTTGCAGAATTTTGCCGCACTTATCACATGTTCTGCCAGTCGTCCAGCGAAACAATTCCATGCACTTGTCGCAAAGCGAGTACACCCTGCTATTATCTATAATGCTCTTACACGAAATACAATAAATACTCGACGGAAAGAGCAGTTCCATTAAAAATTTCATTCTTACCTTTCATTTTCTAATATATATTATTTGATATGAGGGCGTCATAGAACACAGTTTGAGTATAAATGGCATTGACTGCAAATTCTATGAACATAACCTTTGGCAACTACATTCAATATTCGCTTTGGCATTAGCAAGTTGCAAAAAGCTGACAAAGCGTCCAAAGGTTGTGAAGAGAATTAATGCAGTCATCCATTTATGCGATTGTGTTATATGACACCCTAATAACTAAATATTATTAAATCAAACTTTTTGTAGGAAATTCCTAAGCCTGACATCAAGCCCACTATACCGCTCAGAAATAATATTATTATCTACCATTGCATTCATCTTATTTTCCGAGCCCACCAAAACCACTGCGGTCTTGCCTCTTGTAACTGCTGTATAAATCAAGTTTCGCGTTGCAAGAACAGGCGGAAACCACGATACAGGCATCACTACTATTGGAAATTCACTACCTTGGCTCTTATGCACCGTTATCGCATATGCAGGTTCTATTTCGTCGAGCTGTGTGAAGTCATACGTCACATATTTATTTTCATCATAAACGACTGTGATTTCTCCGTATTCGTTGTCTATTTTCTCAATAAATCCTATATCTCCATTAAAAACACCTTGCCCTTCGGAAAAATCATCAAACTTTTTCCATACGAGCTGATAATTGTTTTTAATCTGCATAACTTTGTCATTTTCTCTAAATATTTTATCTGAAAACTTCTTTTCTTCTAGCTCTGGCGACGGTGGATTGAGCACCTTTTGCAGTTCAACGTTCAAATTCAAGCATCCAAGCAAGCCCTTCCTGACTGGCGTTAATATCTGTATATCACGCATCGGAACTAAATCTTTGTAGTAAGCCGGAAGCCTTTCTGCACAAAGTTCTTTGATCGTCCTTAGCATTTCTTTTTCCGAATTTTGTCGCATCAAGAAAAAATCTTTATCTTTTTCGTTGCAATACGGATATTCACCTTTGTTAATTTTATGTGCATTTACAACTATCAAACTCTCCTTTGCCTGCCTAAAAATCTCTGTAAGTTTGACAGAATAGATAATTTCTCCATCGATAATATCTCTAAGCACGTTGCCTGCTCCGACAGATGGAAGCTGGTCAGCATCTCCCACAAGGATAAGCCTCGTGCCAGCCTGTATGGCATTTACAATTGCATTCATCAAAATTATATCTACCATTGAAGTTTCATCTATGATAACTGCGTCAAATTCAAGTGGGTTTTCTTCATTTTTTCCAAAACGCATTGTATCGTCATTTTCGGAAAATGAATATTCCAAAAGTCTATGAATTGTCGATGCATAGTGTCCTGATGTTTCTGTAATTCGCTTTGCCGCTCTGCCTGTAGGTGCTGCAATCGCTGCCTTTAGCCCTGCATCGTGCAGTATATTTATGATAGTGTTGATGATAGTGGTTTTCCCTGTACCGGGGCCCCCTGTTATGACTGAAACTCCGTTTGAAATGCAACTTCTGACTGCAAATTTTTGATGCTCGGAAAGCTTAGTTCCTGATTGCACCTCGGTCTTTGTAATCAATTCCTCGATGTTTGCGTTCATCACTTTTAGCCCAGCAGAATTAAACAATACGAGCTTCTTACATACATTTTGTTCTGCCACATAATATGGCATCAGAAAAACGACTTGCCTGCCTTCGAGATTTTCTACTTGCAATTTCCCTTCAAAAGCCATTTGCACAACTGCATCATATATCTGCTCCGTGCTAAGCTCCATAAGCTCTGCGGCCTTTTCGCATAGCATCGTGTTTGGCAAAAACGTGTGTCCTTCGTTCACAAAATATTGCATTGTGAAAATGATGCCGCTCTTAATTCTTTCTTCATCATCTCTTGGGATTCCAAGCTTATCAGCAATTTTATCAGCTTTTTTGAAGTTGATACCAAATACATCTTCTGACAAGCTGTATGGATTTTCCTTGACTCTTTTTATCGTGTCTGCACCGTAAGTTTTATATAGTTTTATAGCATAATCTACCGAAATTCCAAATTGCTGGAAATATAAAGTCACCTCTGCAAACTCTTTGTGAGTTGCAAAAGCTTTTGAAATTGTTTCTGCTGTTTTTTCGCCAATTCCTGAAACTTCTGTAAGCCTTTTCGGTTCTTCTTCAATTACTTTGAAAGTGTCTTCCCCGAACTTCTTTACGATTGCCTGAGCTGTTTTCTTGCCAACACCCTTTAGCACTCCAGATGCCAAAAAACCTTCGATTCCCTCCGCAGAAGTCGGCATAACTTCTTCGTATTCCGCAAATACAAATTGCTCACCGTACGACGGATGGTTTTTGAAAGTTCCGCTTAAAATAAATTCCCTACCCAAAACTGGCTCTGGAAAATTCCCAACAGCCGTGAATTCTTCGTCCTCATTTTCTGCGATGATGACAGTATATCCATTTTCCGTATTTTGAAATAATACGTCCGTAACTCTTATTCGTTTTTGTTCCATGTAATTTTTCTTAATTTGACCTCGCTAAGCTTTCACTCTGTACAGTTTTCTGTTGTCAAGTGTCCAAATTCTATCGCTAAATTCCCCAGGCTCTGTTGCCTCAATCGCTTCCTGCATATCGTACATACGTGCATCTATTATATCAACATAATGCAAAATCTCCGCTTCTGGAAACAGCGGTTTTTTAGGGCTTCCAAAGTCAGGTTCGTAGTGGTGCGACAATATCATGTGCTGTAGCATTATCACCTTTTCTCTCGGCGTGCCTAATTCCTCTGCCATTTTTTCAATCGAAACTATGCCTTGCACTATATGTCCAAGCATCTGCCCTTCAAAAGAATAACCTGACGCTATCCCTAGCTCATTTGCCTCAATCTCGTTAATTTTTTCGATGTCATGAAGTATCACACCAGAAACTACAAGGTCTTTATTCAGATTTGTGTAAACTTCACATATTTTTTCTGCTGTAATCAACATTCTTTTGATATGATAAAGAAGCCCGCCAAGCTCTGCATGATGATTTTTCTGTGCCGCAGGATAATATAGCAGCTTTTCTTTATTTCTTCCAAGAAAATTAACGCAAATCGCCTTTAAGTCTTCATCTTTTATCGCATTTGCTTTGCCGATAATGAAGCTGTACATTTCCTCGCCTTTTTCTGGTGCCGACTTGATGAAATCCGACATCTCAAACTCATCCTCAGCAATAGTTTTTCTGATACGCATTACTCTTAGCTGTCTAAGTCCGTTCCACTCGGTAACAGCACCTCTTATTTTTATAATTTCTTGTGCCTTAATCTCACTTAACGCAGGTAACTCTTCATCTGACACATCCCACTTTTTCCCCGAGATTTCTCCTGTAGAATCGCCTAATACCAAATCCAAATACTGCTTTTTATTTGCACCTATCTTAATGGCAATTGACTTTACCATAAAAAAATCTTGAACTTCTGATTCAACCTTTAGGTCAGATATATATGTTTCTTTCATGTTTTTACTATTCCCTCCGTTAGTATGCTCAAACCGAGCCAACTTTCACTGTAATTATAGCTAAAATATAGTTATTGTGTCAAGTGTAACTTTACATTTTTTGCTATTTTTTTTATTTTTTGGCATTTGTATTGTGTTTCAAATCTAAATTATTAAATTTAATTTAAAGTTACATGCTGACTGTTTTGCAATCGCCTCGGAACTTACAATAGTATGATTGCGTAGCAATCATTACTTATCTGAGCCCGATTGCAAAATAGTTAGTATGTAATAATATTTGATTTATTTTGAATTAACATATTGGTTATTTTGCAATCACAAAATAATGCACACTTGAATTTCATCTGCCATTTATATATACTATACTCTATAAGGAGGGCTTTGTCATGTCTAATCTTGGTTTCATTCGCATTGCGGTAGCAACACCAAAGCTAAAGCCTGCAAACACAAAATACAATACTGAGCAAATCATAAAATGTCTTGAAACAGCAAATACATCTGGTAGCGGTATCATCGTTTTTCCAGAATTATGCATAACAGGCGCTACTTGTGGTGACATTTTTTATCAAGACTTATTATATAAAAATTCTCTAAAAGCGTTAGAAAAAATATTGCTCGCTTCCAAAAAAACATCCCAAACTATAGTTTTGGGACTTTATGTCAATCATTCTCATTATCGTTTTAATTGTGCTTGCGTCATACAAAATGGCGAGATAAAAGGTCTTGTTCCTAAGATGTATATGCCAAACGCACAAGCTCGCTGGTTTACTTCAGGAAGCAGCGTCATAAATCAAATTAAATCCGTACGCTTACTGGATGCAGATATTCCATTTGGAAACTTACTTTTTAAGGATTTTGCGTCTGATGCAGTTATAGGAATTGAAGTGGCGGAGGATGTAACTCATGCCATAACGCCAAGTGCATCTCTTGCTTTATGCGGAGCTAACGTAATACTTAATCCTTCTGCAATTAGTCATACTGTAGGCAAGTCTGAACGTCTACATGCGCTTATCATAAACGAAAGCCGCAAAAATTCATGTGCCTATGTGTATGCTTCTGCTGGAGTTCACGAATCTACAACGGACATGATTCATAGCGGTCAAAATATAATTGCCGAAAACGGAGCGTTGATTTCAGAAAGCGACTTGTTTAATAGAGATTCAAACATTCTCTACGGAGATATTGATATAGAAGCGATTTGCAGCAAGAGAAAACGTACATCAAACTTTAATGATGTTTCTGCATCTCATGCAAGCACTGCAAACATTACGACTGTAGAACTCAAACCTTTATCATTTGTAGATGTAACAAAGCAAAAAGTTATGCGTACTTACAGGAAAAATCCGTTCCTGCCTGATTCGCCTTTGCACCTTGCTAAAAGATGCGGTGAAATATTTGAAATGCAATGTGCAGGGCTTGCCAAAAGAATCGAGCATACAAATGCATCAAAATCCGTAATCGGAATATCCGGCGGCATCGACTCTACGCTGGCACTTTTAGTTTGTGCAGGAGCTTATAGCCTTCTTGGCAGAAACACAAGTGAAATTCTAACTGTAACTATGCCAGGCTTTGGAACGACTGACAAAACATATCAGAACGCTATCAAGATTATGCAACTCCTTGGAACAGAAATACGCGAAATTTCGATAAGCGATGCTGTAGTGCAGCATTTCAAAGATATAGGTCATGATATAAATGTTCATGATGTAACTTACGAAAATTCTCAGGCAAGAGAAAGAACTCAAATACTTATGGATGTTGCAAATAAAGAAAATGGGCTTGTAATCGGTACAGGCGATTTGTCTGAAGCCGCTCTCGGCTGGTGTACATTTAACGGTGACCATATGTCGATGTATAACGTAAACGCAGGTGTACCAAAGACTGTTGCCATGCAAGTTATAAAGTGGATTGTAGACTACAAACTCAATGGGCCTCTTGCTGATACTTCCTTTAGCTTTGACAATGCAGAACTTAGTTATGCACTTGAAGATATATTAAATACGCCTATTTCGCCTGAACTTTTACCACCTGACGCAAGTGACAGCATATCACAAAAAACCGAAGATTTCGTTGGCCCATATATCCTTCACGACTTCTTTATCTTCTATGCAGTTAACTTTGGCTTTTCGTCTGAAAAAATTTCTTATCTAGCAGAGCTTGCATTTGCAGGTGATTATTCTAGTGAAGAAATCAAAAAATGGCTTGGTGTGTTTTATAGAAGATTTTTCAGTCAGCAATTCAAACGAAATTGTATGCCTGACGGGCTAAAAATCGGCTCCGTTAGCTTATCTCCGCGAGGAAGTCTTGTGATGCCAAGCGATGCGGATTTTGAATTAGATTAAATATTAACGATATAGCCATTTGTGCAACACGAAATGACTAAAATATGAAAGGCTACCGTATGGAAAATAAACCAAAAAAATTGACAAAATTATATATCATAATTGTAATATTTTTATTAATAATTGCTTTGCTTTCTGCTTTTATACTTTTATCATTTCCGAGAGGTGATGAGCAGGTATCTGAAATTCCTGATGGCGAAAAGTATGTCGGTGAGAAAATTGATGAAGAAATCGTTGAAGAGCCTGTTCCACCTGTTATGAGGTCTCGTTTTTATGACCTATACGAACAAAATGACCACATCATAGGCTGGATTCGCGTTCCTGGAACTAACATTAACTATCCTGTCGTGCAAGGTGATGATAACTTGTTTTATTTACACCACGACCTTGACAGAAGACGTTCTGCTGCTGGCACCATATTTCTTTATGCAAGTGCAGATGTTTTAGAAAACAACAGAAACCTTTCGCTCTTTGGACATTACATGAGAAATGGTACGAAGTTTTCTGCACTTCATAATTACCTCGACATTGAACATTATAGAAGATTTCCTATATTTGCATTTGACAATCTTTATGAAGATGGCCTTTATAAGATTTTCTCAGTATTTTACATGGCTGGAAGCAGTGCTGATGCACTCTTTTACTATTACATAACTGCGGATTTCCCTACAGATGAAGATTTTGCCGCACATATAAATCAGCTTCTTGTTCGCTCGATTTTTATAACTACTGTAGACGTTGATATAGATGACAGAATTGTAATTTTAACAGTTTGCACATACGAAACTTACGACCTAAGACTAGCAGTTGCAGGACGAAGAATACGCCCCGGCGAATCACTTTTAGTGAACACCGAGGACGCAATTTTAAATCCCGAGCCACTCTTTCCACAGAGATGGTACAATGCATTTGGCGGAGAGCCGCCTGCACATATTCTTGAAAGCCTTTAACTAGAGCATTACTATTGCTTCGATTTCAACTTGTGCATCTTTTGGAAGTCTTGCAACTTCAAAAGTCACTCTTGCAGGTGCAGGGTCGTTAAAAAACTTCCCATAAGCTTCATTCATTTCTCCAAAGTCGCCTAGATCGGACATGTACACCGAACATTTTACTATATTGTCCATGCTTCCGCCTGCTTCTGTTACTATCGCTTTAACATTTTCAAGTGCTTGTCTTGTCTGCTCTTTAACATCTTCGTTCATATCTCCAGTTACAGGGTCAATTGGAAGCTGACCTGAAACAAAGAGCATTCCATTTGCTGCAATTGCCTGAGAATACGGACCTATCGCCGCAGGTGCGTTCTTACATACGATTTGCTTTTTCATAAAAATCTCCTTAAATTGTATTAATCAATTTATTCCGCATATTAAGCCGTTTTGTAATCGCTTCGGAATCCATACAATAGATTAATTATATATTTACTCTTCGACTTTTGCAAGCATGACAACTGCTTTAAACAAATCTCCATCTATTTTTATATCAAGCAAACCACCTTGAAGCTTTACGAGGTCTTTTGCGATAGCAAGTCCAAGTCCACTTCCCTCTGTCGTTCTTGATTCGTCTCCCCTTTTGAACCTTTCCATAAGTTCGTCTGCTTCGATGTTCAGTGCCTGCCTCGAAATATTCTTGATTTCCAGCACTACCATGCCTGAATTTATTGATTCTCCTGCCTCTGTGATGTTAATATAGACCCTCGTGTTCTCTTGAGTATACTTAATAACATTGCCTAGTAAATTCTCAACAACTCTCCAAAGTAGCTGCCCGTCTGCCCAAACATAATACTTCTCTAGCTCAGCTTTTATAATTATATCAAGCCCTACTTCTGCGATGTCTTGTTCCATTTCGCCAAGCCCTTGATTTATGAGTGAAAGCAAGTCTATTTTTTCTTTTCTTACAGGAATTGCCCCGCTTGATGCCTTTGCCGCTTCAAAAAGGTCTTCTGTTAATTGCCTTAATCTGCTAGTCTTCTGGTCAAGTACGTCAAGATACTGAGGAGCATTTTCGCTTGTAAGCCCTTCTGTCTTTAACAAATCTATGTATGTAACCATGGACGTTAGCGGAGTTTTTAAATCATGCGAAACGTTAGAAATTAATTCGGCTTTCATTCTTTGATTTTTCATTTCGTTTTGAACTGCCATGTTAGATGACAATGAAATTTCGTTAATTCCTGTCGCAACTTCATTAAATTCTCTCACATCAAGCTCAGGTATTTTGTACGATAAGTTGCCGCTTCTTACTTCGTCGATGCCGCTTTTGATTTCCTCAAATTCACGCACGAACTTTGGCATAAATATGAACACGAGTATTATCAGTACAGGTGCAATACGATAGTAGCAGAAAGCACGATTGCTAATATTGTAATTAATGTCACTTTGCGTAGTAAGCTTCCGCCTGAGATTACATTTTCGTATATTAAAATGCACAATTTCCCTATTATTGACTGGCTAAAAAAAGTTCCTGCTTTGATTTTCCTTGCACATGACAACATTATGTTAAGTATGATTAAAGAAGTAAGAAGTACAATACTTCCTGCCATAACCATTACCAACTCTGTCAGTTCATTATAAAACCACATGAACGTAACTCCGCAAAGCACAACACCAAGCCCTATCGCTATGAGCTGAATTTCGGTGTACACTTTGTCGACGCTTTTCAAAATTAATTTTCCGTCTTCATCTCTGTCTCCAACTGTTATGAAGAGGTATACGAGTGAAACTGCAGCTATAATTGCACATATGACTGCAGCGCCTATGTAGATTGAAATCTGCTCGTTTAGCGAAAAATCGCTAATCCAGAAAAACTGTCTAATTGACGCAGTCCACCTAATAGTATCAGCAACAACAAATGCTACCACCGCCATTACTGCACTTACTACGAACAATATATACATCATTATAAATATAACTTTATTTGATTTTTTCAATTTTGTATCCAATGCCCCACACCACCTTCAAATATCTTGGTTCCTTCGGATTGATTTCGATTTTTTCCCGAATTCGCCTAATATGTACTGCAACTGTATTTTCTGGATTGAAAGCCGGTTCTTGCCACACGGTTTCATAAATCTGGTCTATCGAAAACACTCTGCCCGCGTTTTCCGTCAAAAGTTTTAATATACCGTATTCGATAGGCGTAACAACGACTTGCTCTCCGTCAAGCGTGATAGTCTTGCTATCATCATCAATCTCAAGCCCTCCTGTTTTAAACAAGTCCGCCTTTTTTTCTATGCTTCCGAGATTGACATATCTTCTGAGCTGTGATTTTACTCTCGCTATAAGCTCAAGTGGATTGAACGGTTTAGTTATATAATCGTCTGCACCTACATTCAGTCCAGTTATTTTATCGTAATCCTCTGACTTTGCCGAAAGCATTATAATCGGAATGTTCTTCTCCGAGCGTATCTTCATAGTCGTTGTCATCCCATCAAGCCTTGGCATCATCACATCCATCACGATAAGATGTATTTCGTGTTTTTCAATGACATCAAGTGCCTCAAGCCCATCATACGATTTGAATATGCTATATCCTTCGTTTTTTAAATAAACTTCTATGGCATTCACGATTTCCTTATCATCATCACAAACTAAAATATTCATCTACGCCCTCCTTCCTCCAGTTTTATTTTTAAAGAAGATTAATCTATGGTTTATATAATAATTCATATTTCTTAATAAAAAGTCAATTCGTTTATTAAGACTTTCTTACGAAATTGGGGTTGGTTTGGACTTGCATTTTATTACAAAAATTGTAATGTGCATTTTTTGCACATTGCTTTTGTGAGTTGCTGTAAATTTTGGAATTTGCATAATTTGCAAATTGCTTTTTGGCAGTTGTTCGGAATTTCCGAACAACTGAATCATATTTACATTCTCTCTAGTATTGCATCATGTGGAGTGGTTATTGCATATTCTGCAAGAGCCACTTTTCGTCAAGTTCATTTTCTGTCAAAGGCATGTATGATTTTGCTATTTCTAAATCTGAAACCAATGGTTTCAGATTTGCATCATCCAACTATTTTATGCTCCCATTGTACCATGATTAACCATACAAACCAAGTTAAATACATGGAACTTAAGCTTGTAAAAGTATGCTCCATTTAGATTTAGCAATGGTGATTTGCACTAACTACTCACATTAACATGTGTAGTGTGAGTGATTAGTACAAAAATGGAGATATAATATTCCATTATAAGGCTCTTTCAAGTAAAAAAGCATTGCAATATTGCAATGCTTGAAGTATAATGTGTTTAAGAGGCGTTACCGATAAACGGTTCAGCCCTGAAAATTAGTTATACGAAATAACCGAACTTTTGCGGGTGGCGGTTATTTCTTTTTTATGCGAGTTGATATATCGATTATCTTTAAGGTCAATCCTGCCGCACCAATAATGACTAAGCAGAATGAGAATAATTCCAAATGTGTAATCATGTGCACCCTCCTCTCCAGAGGGTAAGAAACACCCTCTTAGCTGAGGGCTAAACCGCGTACCGTAGGATAACGCCGTACTATTATTGTACGCGAACTTACGTTCATTGTCAATAGATTTCTTTGCCTGTTCTAAATAAAAAACTCCAAGCTAAACACGTTGATTCTCAAAAGCTGCAACTCGTTCGGAGGCTGTTGGATGGGTGTAGAAAAGCTTGACAACAAATGGGTGTGGTGTGAGGTTGCCAAGGTCTTCTCTATAGAGCTTTTTGATTGCGGAAATAGAAGCTTCTTTCCCTGCATGTTCACACTCAAACGCATCTGCTTCGTATTCGTATTTGCGTGATAGTGCGTTTTCTGGCAGGTTGAATATGATGCTAATAGGTTCAAACAAGATAAACAAGGCGAAAATTCCAAACGCTATGTTAATACCATCAAAACCAAATGCCATAGAAACATATTGGTTTGCGACGATGAAGTATGCAAAAGTAACAACAAAAATGGTGTTAAGCATCTCCAGCGGAAAAGACTTTACTACATGGTGCTTTTTTTCATGTCCGATTTCATGAGCCAAAATAGCAAGTATTTCTTCATGTGTGAATTTCTCCAGCAAGTTATCAAACAGCCCGATAGTCTTTGTTTTTCCAAAGCCAGCAGCAAATGCGTTTAGCCTTGTGCTTCTCTTTGATTCGTTAACCATGTAAATTCCCTTTAACTTAACGTCTGTTTTTTCTGCAAGCTCTATGATCTTGTCCTTAAGCTCACCATCTTCAATCGGCGTTAGCTTATAAAAAATTCTTATAAGAAGCGGTGATATGAAGTTCGCGAAAATATTGACTGCAATAAGCACAAAAAAGAATGCGAAAAACACCAAATTACCAATCCAATCATATAACCAAAAAAACAACACCAAAAGCCCACCGCCAAGCAATGCCATTAAAACCAACCCTTTTAAAAAGTCGACAATGTAAGTAAATGGCGTGGTCTTATTAAAGCCATGGCGAGCTTCTATTACAAATGTTGAATATATTCCCAAAAGCCAGCCAACTACCATCATAACAGTAATCGGGATAAACATAATTAATAACCCCATTATAATAGTGTTTTCTATCGAAATTGTCGTATAAAGATAATGATGAAAGTTAAATAACAACATAAATAGAATTACCATAGTGCTTATAATTCCGCTCACAATAGCGAATTTATTAATGTCCATCGTGTACGCCATATACTTTTTATAAGTTTCTTCGTCGTATACGTCTTTTACGTTGTCAGGAATTGGAGCGTTTCTTCTGGAATAGTCCAAATACTGCACAAAAAAGCTAAACGCTGTTGTCGCTAAAAATATTGTTATTATTAGTAATTTCAAATCTTATCCTCTATACTTTCTTCTTTCGTTCTTCAAAGTCTTTTTCTATATTTTCTCCCCAATTATCTTCAATGCGAGAGTTTCGAGGTGCACTTCGGTACGCTGAAAGAGTTTCTCCTACTATATCATACATCACACCTATACCTGCACTGTCATTATGAAAATTTTGAGCACGACTTTTGCAAATTCCAATACTGCTTGCTGTTCTTACAGCATCAATATTTGCACCTAGAAAAATAAATTCCCAATTATACTTTTCTTTCTGATTTTCAATCATCGTTCTTATTTTATCATAGCTAAATTCTCTGCTGGCATTTTCCATACCATCTGTGGTAATAACAAACACTACTTTTTCTGCACGATATTCTTTTGTCGTATTCTTTTGAGCATTTCCTATTTTGTTGATTGTTTTGCCAACTGCATCAAGTAATGCTGTACTTCCACGCACATAATACTGCTTCTCTGTCATCGGACTTACTGCCTTAATCTCAATTCGATCATGCAAAACTTCATAGTCATTGTCAAATAATACCGTTGTGATTTTACAATCCCCTGACTCCGCTTGCTGTTTTTCCAGCATTGCATTAAAGCCACCAATAGTGTCACTTTCAAGTCCTGCCATAGAACCACTGCGGTCAAGGATAAATACCAATTCTGTTAAGTTTGCTTTCATTTTTTCTTCCTCCATTTAATTTAGTGTACGCTCGCCTTGCGATGAGCGACATTTTTATTTATCTATAAATGGAGTATATATCTTAAATTCAAAAATTAGGTCGCATAACAAGCGACAAAAAATCATCCTCCCAAAAGTTGTTGGTCGTATTCAAATAGAACGTTGTTTATTTCAAAAATATCATATCTCTTTTTTTGTATGAAATATTCGATAATGACATCGAATTTGCGACTTCGTGAAATTGCAAAACCTGCTTTTTCAAGCAAACCTTCTGTTTGCTCTAGGTCAAGCTCAAGTGCTATCGCAAATGCAAACACCGTTGGTTTGCTCGGCATGTATGCTACATTGCTTCTGATTTTGGAAAACAGCCTGCGATCAATATTTGCACGATTGTAAATTTCTGCATCTCTTTTACCTGATGCATCTATAAGTCTCAGTAATGTCGTAGAAAACGATTCGTCAAGCTCATCAATCTTCTTTTCAAGGCTCGTAGGTATCATCTTATAACTTCTAAGTATCTTTTCAGAACTTTCTTCGGCATAGATATCTTTTAACTTCGCATTTGCACGGCGTGTTCTAAGCAAATCCACTTGTTCATCTACATAGTGCTGATCGATAAAGCTCGCTACTGAACCAAGTAAATTTTGACTGATTTCAAACGCCGACTTATCAAACATAACAAGCGAAACATTCATATCATTTTCAAGAATATAATCACGAATTGCCTCTGTAGCAACACGTAATGCCTCTGTTTTTGGATAACCATATATTCCGCTTGATATAAGTGGGAACGCTATGCTTTCACAGCCATTTTCTGTTGCAAGTCTAAGTGAATTCACATATGCGGCTCTCAAAAGTTCTTCTTCACCCTGCATTCCATCTTTATAAACTGGGCCTGCTGTGTGAATTATGAACTTTGCCGCAAGGTCAAATCCTGACGTGATTACTGCCTCACCTGTTTTTATTGACCCAAGCTTATTGCAAGCATCTTTGAGCTTTTCCTGACCGGCTTTTTTGAAAATCGCACCACAAACACCACCGCCCATTTTTAGCTCAGTGTTTGCCGCATTGACAATCGCATCAACTTCCATAGCTGTAATATCATTTCGTATTATATTTAATGGCATGATAAGTCCCTCCTAATTATTAATTGATAGCATACTATACTGACTAGCTAATATATTCAAACCTTTTTACAGTCTTTCCGTCAACGGTAACAAGTTCTTCCCACATGTGAAGCGGGCGGACCCATGTTCCTTGCTCGCCATACTGGGCTTTATAAATCACCATATCTTCAAGACTTTCGCTGTGCCTCGCAAACCCTATAACCTCATATAAATTGCCTTTAAAATGGCGGTATTTACCTAGCTTAATTTGATTCATATTCGTTCATTCTCCCTTGACTTGCCTTTATTAAATAGTGTATTCTAATCTAGAATACATTATTTATAATATTATTAATATTAAACATTGACGATTGTGTTCGATGATACTTCACATGAACTTTATATATTGCATTTTGTATCTGTTATTATGAGGTGTCATAGAATACAGTTTGAGTATAAATGGTATTGACTGCAAATTCTATGAACGTAACCTTTGGCAGACTGCTTGCAGTCGTCGCTTTGGCATTGTCAAGTCAACAAAAAGCTGACAAAGTGTCCAAAGGTTGTGAAAAGAATTTATGCAAGTCATCCATTTATGCGATTGTATTATATGACACCTCATATATACTTATTATAATACAATAATATCATGAAAAATTGAACAAAGTCAAATTTGTAAGAGAATGAAAGGCATGTAAAAATGAAAAACATTAGATATGAATTGATTAAGATGAACGACGGTGCTTACGTTCATACTGCAAGGTTTGAACCTACTAGCGAGCCAATAGGCGTAATTCAGGCAGTTCATGGCTTTAGTGAACATATTGAGCTATACCGAGAAATGGCATCCTTTTTTGTTGAAAATAACTATATATTTGTAATTCACGATTTGCGAGGCTTTGGGAAAATGCCGAACAAATCGAAAGAAGAACGCAAAAGTGCACAAGGTATTGTGACTGACTATAATTTACTTTTAGATGATGTGTCAGAAATTCGTTGGAAAATAAACGACTGGTACCCTAATCTTCCTGTAATTTTATATGGATACAGCTTAGGCGGAAACATTGCGACTAACTATTTGTTAAAGCGAAATCCAAACAAACACGAAAAATTCGTCCTTGTATCTCCATGGCTTCGCCTTCACGAACCTCTTACAGCGTTTGAAATGACAAAAGTAAGGCTTTGGGGTATGAACTTTAGCGGAAAAACTCTTCCTACAAGAACCGATCCAAATAAAATTTCCAGAAGCTGTCAAGCAACAAAATTTGAAGACCCTTATTACCACAGCCGCTTATCACTTAGATTAAAGACACAAACTACTGATGCCGGCGAGTACGCTATCAGAAATGCACACAAAATAGCCATGCCTACTTTACTGCTTTGTGCAGGGCAAGACAAAATCGTATCAGTGCGTGCAATTCACGAATTCAACGAAAAGTCTGGCGATAATGTGATATTCCATGAGTACCCTGACGCTTACCATGCACTACACACTGACCTTGTTAAGGATGATTTTATGGCGAGAGTGCTTAAATTCTGTCAGACAGGTCTTTAGAAAAGTGTAATTCACTGCAAATCTATTACACGAGGTAGATATATAGATGCAAAAGATAAAAACAGTGTGTCCCAAAGACTGCTATTGCAGTTGCTCCATAATTGCACACGTTGAAAATGGAAAAGTTGTAAAGACGACAGCCGACCCCGAAAGTCCTGTCGGATATTTTCGTGGAATTTGCGTAAAAGGTGCAAATTACCTTACGGGAATCATAAACAGCAAAGAAAGGCTAACGTCACCACTCAAAAGAATCGGTGATGATTTTGTCGAAATTTCGTGGGATGAAGCTTATTCGATACTTTATGAAAAACTTAAAAAATGCAAAGACGAATATGGTTCACAATCTGTCGCATATTATCGAGGCTCTGGGAAATTCGGAGTTATGAGCGGATACTCTCTCGGTTTTTGGAGCCAGTTTGGCGATTATACAGTCACATATGGCGACCTCTGCGCTCCTGCAGGAAACACCGCAATCATGTATACTTACGGAGCAATAAAACAAAACAAGCTCTCATGTCTAGAAAAATCAAAGCTGATAATCCTGTGGGGCTTTAACCCTGCTGTTACAAATATTCACTTAATGCAAGCGATTAATAAATCTATTTCAGGCGGTGCAACTTTAGTTACTATCGGCCCGATGAAAAATGAGTCTTGCGAAAAAAGCAGCTTTCATATTTTTACAAATGCAGGAACGGATGGGCTGTTTGCTCTCGGTCTTGGGAAATTGCTTATTGAAGCAGGTCTACATGATTTGGATTTTATAGAAAATCATACTTATGGATTTGATAAATTTGAAGAACATCTAAAAAGTGTGAATCTTGACGAAGTTTATGAAAAAACCGGCACTGATAAACAAACCCTTGCCAAGCTTGTAGACTATATCAAACACTCCAAGTCTTGTGCTATTGTATGTGGAATGGGAATTCAAAGATACAGTAATGGCGGTCAAACATTAAGAGCTATCGGACTTATTCCTGCAATGCTTGGGCTTATCGGAAAAGAAGAATCAGGGTTTTACTACCAAGACTGGCAAGCACCTGCGCTAAAATGGCCATTTTCTCCTAAACGTCCAAAAAATGTGCGAAAAGGTATATGTCTTCCGACGTTCGCAAAGAACCTTACGGAATTAGAATCCCCTAAAATACGCATGCTTTGGATTGAGCGAGCAAATCCTGCTGTCAGCAATCCTAACACTTTGGCAGTCGAAAAAAGTATAAGGCAAATAGATTTTGTCGTTGTAATCGACCAGTTTATGACTGACACTGCGATGCTTGCTGACCTTGTTCTCCCAAGCACAGCAGTTCTCGAACAAACCGATATCGTAAGATCATACGGGCATCCATACATACAGCTTGAGCAAAAGGCTATAGATACAGCAAACGGATGCAAAGACGAAAAGGAAATATATCGAAAACTTGGAGAAATGTTCGATTTTGATTTGTCATACATGCCAACAGATGAGGAGGAAATCCTAGAATCAGTCATTAAAAAAAGCGGATTTGACACAAGCCTAGAAAAGATGAAACAAACTCCATATTTACATAACACCTATCAAGAAATTGCATTTTCGGACTATATATTTAACACACCTTCAGGGAAAATTGAATTTTACTGTGCAAAGTTGTATGAAGACTGGGGCGTCTCTCCTATGCCTGTGTTTGAACCACCAAAGGAAGAACCTGACAAATATCCACTGCGTTTTTATTCGAGACATTCTCGTGAGCGGATAAATTCACAGTTCAACGAAGTAGAGACACTTAAAGAAACTAACCCAATTCCAAAGATACAAATAAACACAAGTGACGCCAATTCACGCAACATAAAAAATGGTGATATTGTAAAAATATTTAATGAACGCGGTGCGATTGCTGCGGTGGCAGACGTTACAAATAGTATCAAAGAAGGAAATACTAGCATGACTTTTGGATGGAAAAAGTCAGACGGTGCTTCCATTAACACCCTTACCGCTGAAAGAATAAGCGATATGGGATTTGGTGCAGGATTTCATGACTGCTGCGTAGAAATAACAGTTATATAAAATTTGAAAATTAATTTTGTTTTTGATATAATATTCAATATATATATGTATTATGAAGTATTTGAGAAGCACCATTAAATATAAATGGCATTGACTGCAAATTATATCAACATAACGAAATTCTATATTTTAATACAATATTTTTAGAAAGGGCAAATGTAGTGCCATATGCATTACGCAAGGTGAATATTAATGAGAGATATGACTAAAGATTATCCGCTTATTGGAAAAATGCAAGCAAACGAGGAAGTATTTTGGCTCAATCCAAATTACAACAACGTTTTGTCTCCTGACATCACTATGGCAGATATCGAAGATGCCGAAAAACGTCTTTTAAGATTTGCCCCATATATAAAAAGTGTCTATCCCGAAACTGCACCTAAGCAGGGAATCATCGAATCAGAATTAGTCGAAATTCCACAAATGGCAAAGCTTTTAGAGGGCGAAGCTGGAGTGCCTCTAAAAGGCAAGTTGATGCTAAAGTGCGATAATGCACTTCCGATTTCTGGTTCGGTTAAGGCTCGTGGTGGAATTTACGAAGTGTTGTGGTTTGCCGAAAAAGTCGCAATGGAAAACGGTATGCTAAAAGAAAGCGATGATTATTCTATTCTGGCAACCGAAAAATTCCGTGAACTTTTTTCTAAATATTCTATAGCTGTAGGTTCGACTGGCAACTTGGGATTAAGTATAGGAATTATGAGTTCGCAGCTCGGCTTTCGCGTAGCTGTACATATGTCAAGCGATGCAAGACAGTGGAAAAAAGACCTTTTGCGTGAAAAAGGTGCTGAAGTTGTCGAATACGCTGGAGATTACCAAAAGGCAGTTGCAGAGGGAAGAAAGCAAGCAGATGCAGACCCTATGTGCCACTTTGTTGATGATGAAAATTCCAAAACGCTATTCCTTGGATATGCTGTTGCAGCAAAGAGACTTAAAGCTCAGCTTTCCGAAATGGGAATTGCTGTCGATAAAGACCATCCACTATTTGTTCATTTGCCTTGCGGTGTTGGCGGGGCCCCTGGTGGTATCGCTTATGGGTTAAAGCAAATTTTTGGTGAAAATGTACACTGTTTCTTTGCAGAGCCTGTAAAAGCACCTTGTATGCTCCTTGGCGTTATGACTGGACTTCACGATGCAATAGAAGTTGCTGATATCGGACTTGACGGAAAAACTACAGCAGACGGACTTGCTGTTGGTAGACCTTCAAAACTTGTAGGCAACGTTTGCGGAAACTTACTCAGCGGTCTTTACACTGTGAGCGATACGCGAATGGATAAGCTCGTAGTAAAACTTTATGAAAAAGAAAATATATTTATTGAGCCTTCTGCAGCAGCAGGATTTTCTGGATATATATTAACTCAAACATGCAGTGAATATGCAACTAGGTTTGGTGATGCGGCTCTCGAAAACGCAGTTCACATAGCTTGGGCGACTGGTGGTGGTATGGTTCCTCCAGTCGAAAAAGAAATATATCTACACCTATAGTTTCCTTTGCTGTGTTTGCAACACTTTAACGTTATCCATAACGCTGTTAAGCTCTCTTTCGAGTGCAGATAATTGGACTTCTGTTGGAAGTTCTCCTGCTTTAAGTAAATGCTCGATTGCTGTTGCCATTTCAGCAAGCTCACTTTCATCTATAAGTCCAGATGTGCTTTTTAATGTATGCATTAGTCTACGTGCAGCATTTAAGTTGCCTTCTGCGATATTTTTACATATCTTAGCATATGTATTATCATTTTTCCGGACGAAGTTTTCGATTAGCATTTGTCTTAATTTCAGATTATCAGCAAAATTTTCTGAAATCCTACTAGCACCTTCGCCTCCTGCAGGTGTTAAGTATTTGAGCAATACAATCCATAAATCCTCTCCAGTAAAAGGTTTTCCTATGCAATCTAACATTCCAACTTTGCGATAGATTTTCCTATCATCTGGCATTACATTTGCTGTAAGTGCGATAATAGGTGTCGTACACCCTAGCTCTTGTATAGTGGCAGTTGCTTCCATTCCATCCATGACAGGCATATGTATATCCATTAATATAAGGTCAAATGGCTGACCTAGCTTCATACGCTCAGAAACAATATCTACACCTTCTTGACCATCATTTGCAATTACATATGATAAACCAATACGTTGCAGGTTTTCAGTTATAACTAGCTGGTTGATAGGATTATCTTCACAAATCAAAATTTCGCCTTCAAAATACGGTCTTTCCACGAAGGCCTGAGTACCTTGCATGTCAACGATGTCCTTGACATCGATACTGTCAAATGTGAGTTCAAAGCTAAATTTGCTACCTTGATTAGGAGTACTTTCGATATTTAACTTGCCGCCCATTACCTCTAGCATGCTTTGTACTATTGGAATTCCAAGACCTGTACCGCCATACTTCCTAGTAATGCTTGAATCCGCCTGCATAAAAGGCTCGGAGATTCTTTCAATTTGTTCTTCTGTCATACCTATTCCAGTATCTTCTACTTCCCAATAAATTGTTTGCGTTGTATCTGTTTCATTTACTACAGATGAGCGTACTGTAATTGTGCCTTCTTCTGTAAATTTAACTGCATTATGTATAATGTTAAGTAGCACTTGACGCAGGCGAACAGGGTCGCCAAGCGGAAGCCTATCGTCTCTTACAGTCTCTGTATTGAATACAAGAGTCAGCTCTTTTTCCATAGCTTTCGGGTGAATAATATTTTTACATTGTACAAACAAGTCGCTTGGGTCAAACGGTATATGATCCAGCTCCATTTTGCCGGATTCTATCTTTGATATGTCAAGTATAGAATCAATTATCTGCAACAGCCAATTTGCATTTTCTGTGATTCTGTTTAAGTAAACTTTTGTTTCTGGTGGTGCATCGTCCATAGCAAGCTCAGAAAATCCAACGATGCTGTTCATAGGTGTACGGATTTCGTGGCTCATGTTTGCAATAAACGCAGTTTTAGTTTCAGATGCCTGTTGTAACGCTTTTTCTGCATCTTTACGAATCGTAACGTCACGCGAAAGACCCAAAAGCCCAAAGATTTCACCGTCTTGGTCTCTAAGTGGTGTTTTAATTGTGTCAAATGTTCTTATAGTACCGTCCGCCGCAGGCACAGGTTCCTCAGTTCGTATTGTTTTTCCTTCGTTAATTACAGCAAGATCCCAAGCATGATAATCACCTGCAATTTCTGGTGGAATATCTAGTGCCTCTACAACGTCTTTTCCTTGTATTTCTTCACGTTCACGTTGGAACAATTCTTCAAGTGCATGGTTGAACCTGACAAATTTTAGTTTCGTATCTTTGTAGAAAAGCACATCTGGAATAGCATCAAACATGGACTTAATTAAAACGACCTCCCTTTGAAGCTCCTCTGTACGTTTTGCTACGAGTTTTCTAAGGTTTGCACGATGAATGAAAAGCATCACAAGCAGAGCAATTACCGCTATAAACAATGCTCCTGCACCGATGAGCCATGGTCTTTGTGCACTTATCAGCCTCGCAGTGTAGTCAAATGAACGCCC
>Ga0123355_10000705_pt1 | contig 45321 bp, 32 predicted proteins | sample TergutEmb28metaG_3_FD_89872 | JGI IMG/M metagenome (GOLD analysis project Ga0123355, IMG submission 89872) | Embiratermes neotenicus P1 segment gut microbial communities from Petit-Saut dam, French Guiana - Emb289 P1 | ecosystem: Host-associated > Arthropoda: Insects > Digestive system > Gut ...
GCGATCCCCCCGTCATTCTGCGCGATCCCCCCGTCATTCTGCGCGATCCCCCCGTCATTCTGCGCGAAGTCGCAGAATCCACAGCTCACGTCCGTCATCCCGGACTTGATCCGGGATCCCCCGAATCGGTGCTATATTGATAAAACTAAGGAAAACCAACATGACAAAAACTGTAACAATACTAGGATCAACAGGCTCAATCGGACGCCAAACACTAGAAGCCGTAGAACACCTCGGACTCACAGTGAACGCACTAAGTGCAGACAAAAGCATCGACCTTCTCGAAGAGCAGATCCACAAATTCAAGCCCAAGTACGTCGCAGTCTACGACAGCGATGCCGCCAACGAACTTAAGAGCCGCATCAGCGACATAGCAACACCCGTCCTCTCCGGCATGAAAGGACAGCTCGAAGTCGCCCACAACAGCGACGCCGACGTAATCGTCACCGCAATTGCAGGACAAGCAGGACTAGAGCCAACCTTGGCAGCACTGAAGACAGGCAAACGCATCGCCATAGCAAACAAAGAGCCCCTCGTCTGTGCAGGCGAACTAGTAATGCAAACAGCAAAGGAACACAACGCAGAAATTATCCCTGTCGACTCTGAACACTCAGCCATATTTCAGAGCATGGCAGGACAATTAAATAAAGTAAATGCCCCACAAATCAACAAGCTAATCCTCACCGCGTCAGGCGGACCATTCAGGGGTATGCGCCATGAACAACTTGAGAACATCACCCCGGAGCAAGCCCTCAAGCACCCCAACTGGGACATGGGAACAAAAATAACAATCGACTCCGCCACAATTATGAACAAAGGACTCGAGCTAATCGAAGCAATGCACCTATTCAACATGAGCCCGAATCAAATAGAAGTAGTAGTACACCCCGAAAGCATCGTTCACTCAATGGTCGAATTTTCAGACCATAGCACAATCGCACAACTCTCAAACCCGGACATGCGCCAACCCATCCAGTACGCACTCACATACCCCGCTCGTCTGCCATCACTGACAAAACCACTTAGCTTAACAGAACTCGGCAAGCTAACATTCGAAAAACCCGATATGGACGCATTCCCCTGCCTACGGCTTGCATACGAAGCCGCAAACAAAGGACAGGAAGCATGCGCCAAACTCAACCAAGCAAATGAAGAAGCCGTTGAACTCTTCCTAAACAGAAAAATAGGATTCAACGACATCCCAAGATATATAGCAGAAAGGATCTCTTAATGTTTATACTATTAGCAATACTCGCATTTGGAGTCATCATAGCAGTCCACGAACTCGGCCACTTTCTTGCCGCCAAATTCTTTGACGTAAAAGTAAAAGAGTTTGCAATCGGCATGGGCCCGAAACTCCTCAAAAAACAAGGAAAAGAAACACTATACACCCTCCGCGCACTCCCCTTCGGAGGCTTCTGCGATTTAGAAGGCGAGCACGAAGAAGGCGACGAACCCAACCCCCGCTCATTTCTAAGTCAAAAAAGATGGAAACGCGTCGTCATACTCGCAGCAGGTAGCTTTGCAAACGTTGTCTTTGCATTTATTATCGTCGTAATACTGACATCAACCATGAGCGGCTTTACAGGCACAACACTCACCCTTGCAGAGGACAGCTTCCCGGAAGAAGGACCCGCTGAACTCCTGGTCGGCGATAGATTTGTATCACTGAACGGAGAACGACTCTTCTACAACAACGACATCGGACTATTCCAGAACCTACATAGCGGCAGACCACTCATATATATAATTGAACGCGACGGCGAACTGATAGAATACGAAAGCCGTATTTACAGACGACATAGATACGTACTCGACGAAGACTCCCTATATAGATACGTATACAGATACGACACCAACGAACTTATCAGATATGAACACGTCATCTCATATGATCGATATGAATACATTTACGATGGAGAACAACAATACGGATATATATTCAAAGACGATACAGGCGAGCAAATAGAAGAAGGCTATGAACTCTATCGACATATTATCAACAACATTTACGAAGGCGACGAAGACAGCTTATATAGGAATTTACGAAGATACAGAATTGAATTCAACACAATAGAAAACAACATGTGGGAAACAATCAGATTTTCCTGCTATCAAATGTTTAACTACGTACGAATGATTCGCGTTAGTATAGCAATGCTGGTAAGCGGCGCCATCGGCGTAGACGAAGCAGCAGGAGCGCTCGGCATTATCGACGTAATGAACACCGTAGGACAAGAAGCAGAAACCGTCGGTGCCGGAATACTGAACATCATATCCATCACAGCTTTCATCGCAGTGAACGTCGCCGTAGTAAACATGCTCCCAATCCCCGCAATGGACGGCGGCAGAATCCTCTTCGTATTCCTCTCATGGATAATAGAAAAAATCACCCGCAAACCCCTCAACCCCAAGTACGAAGCATACATCAATACCGGAGCCTTTGTGCTACTAATAGGACTCATGATATTCCTGTTCTATAACGACATCATGAGAATCATCACCCGCCCATAAATGTAAAACTTGTACTGAGAAGATTGGAGTGTGTGTTGCCGGCAATGCATTCCGTCAGCGTAACCACAGCACCGTCATCCCGGACTTGATCCGGGATCCCCAAATCTATGTTATGCTTGGGGGATTGCGGCTCGGAGGCCGCAATGACAAACCACAAGTAGGAGACATCAATGAGTATAAAGCGAGCAAATCGAATAACAATACAGTCCATGACAACAACAAAAACTTCGGACATCGAAGCCACAGTCGCACAAATCAAACGACTAGAAAAACTTGACTGCGACATCATACGAGTTGCAGTCCCCGACATCGCCTCCGCAGACGCAATCGGCGAAATAAAAAAACACATAACAATCCCGCTAGTTGCAGACATCCACTTCAACCACAAACTGGCACTTCGCGCCATCGACGCCGGAGCAGACAAAGTACGCATCAACCCCGGCAACATCGGCGGCGAAGAAAACGTCAAAGCAGTTGCAGAAGCCTGCAACAAGAAGAACCTCCCAATCCGCATCGGAGTGAACAGCGGAAGCCTAGAAAAAGAAATACTCGCCAAACACGACGGAGTCACCGCAGAAGCCATGGTAGAAAGCACGATGAACCACGTCGCACTACTTAACAAATACGACTTTGACAACATCTGGCTCTCCGCAAAAGCATCAAGCGTTCCCCTCACAGTCAAGACATACCGCCTGCTACACGAGCAAACAAACTACCCCCTCCACCTCGGCATTACAGAAGCAGGCACAGAATATAACGGAATAATCAAAAGCTCCATAGGCATCGGCACACTACTACTGGAAGGCATCGGCAACACAATCAGAGTATCACTAACCGCCGAACCGGAAAAAGAAATAATAGCCGCAAAAGCCATACTCAAAGCACTCAACCTCCGCCCAGGCATAGACATAATCTCATGCCCCACATGCGGCAGATGCAACATAGACATAATAAAAATAACAAATGAAGTCGAACAACGACTAAACGAACAGACCCCAACACAAGAACAAACAAACCTCACAGTAGCAATAATGGGATGCGCAGTCAACGGCCCCGGAGAAGCAAAACAAGCAGACTACGGCATCGCCGGCGGAAACAACGAAGGCATCCTCTTCGCCAAAGGCGAAATAGTAAAGAAAAACATCCCCACCCCCCAACTCGTAAACGAGCTATTTGAACTTATATTATCTTAACTCTTGCTTGTGAAATCAGAGTGTGTGTTGCCGACAATACATTCCTTCTGACCCACGATCAGTTACTGTATTTGCGACTTTCTTAATTATGGTCAGGTATTATGAGATTGGAGTGTGTGTTGCCGACAATGCATTCCGTCAGCGTAACCATGGACGGTGGAGCGCGCTCATTATGCGCATGGATGCGCATTTGAGCGTAGGAATCATTGTCGGTAATACACACTCCAATCTCAACACAACAAAAACAAAGGACAAAAACAAGTGAGCAAACAAATACCCCTTTATGACATATTCCCCATACTAGCCAACCACAACAGACTCGCAGCCGACTACAGTACGGCGCGAGTCCTTTCAGCAGTAATAAACCAACCAAAAACAAAAATGGACATAACAATACGATTCACAGACCCCGTACCACCATACGAAATCAGCAACATCGAAGACATCATCTCAAACGAATATCACATCGAAGCGGTGAACATAAACCCAACCTATGAGCGAACATCCATGCCCGCACCAAGAAGCGAGAGTACCAACACAGGCAAAAGCTCACCCACAAAGCAACGCACATCACCCGGAAGCAAAAGCACATCTTCATCTGCGATACTGGGACGCGCCACCAAAGTTAAACCCATGCCCATGGGCGACGTTACCCTTGACGACGGCAGAGTAACAATCAGGGGCGAAGTATTCTCAGTCAAAAGCAGATTCATCGAGAAAAGCAACTCATGGCTATTAAACTTCGACATCACAGACAACACCGGAAGCATCAACGTTGTGAAATTCATGAGAGAAAACAACGCCTCAAAAGTTGCCAAATCAATAAAAAAAGGCATGTACATAACCGTAGCCGGCACGCTGGGCATTAGCAAATTCGACAGCGAACTAACACTCGACCCGCAGAACATCTTCGTCAGCGAAAGAGAAGAAAGAACAGACACCGCCGAAGAAAAGCGTATCGAGCTACATTTACATACAAAGATGTCTGCCATGGACGCACTGACAGACACAGCAGAAGCAATCAAACAAGCCGCAGAATGGGGACATCCGGCAATCGCAATCACCGACCACGGTGTGGTTCACTCGTTCCCAATCGCAGCACAGACAGCGTACTATCTCAAAGACAAAATCAAAGTGATATACGGCCTGGAAGGCTACTTCCGCAACGACGATGTAGAACCAAGAACAACAGGCAAAAGAAGACGTAATAATCACATAATCATACTCGTAAAGAATCAAACCGGCATGAAGAACCTCTATGAACTCATCACAAAGAGTCATATTGACCACTTCGACGGAAGACCCATAATTTACAAAACCTTGCTGGATGAGCACAGAGAAGGGCTAATCTTGGGCTCCGCTTGTGAAGCCGGAGAAGTATTCAAAGCAATTATCAATAAACTCCCTCGTGAAGAACTACACAAAATCGCAAGCTACTATGACTATCTTGAAATCATGCCCATATGCAACAACAGCTTCATGCTATATACAGAACCCCCACTCGCAAAGAACGAAGACGACCTGCGAGCATTCAACAAAGAGATAGTTGACCTTGGACACGAACTAAACAAACCCGTCGTCGCCACTGGCGACGTCCATTTCCTGCACCCCGAACATGAGATCTATCGACAAATTCTACTAACATCAAAAGGCTTCAGCGACTCCACAAACGAGATGCCACTGTACCTAAAAACAACAGACGAAATGCTTGACGAGTTTGAGTACCTCGGCGATGGCATTGCATATGATGTAGTAATCAGAAACCCAAAGCTTATTGCGGACATGTGCGAGAACGTCAGCCCATTACCAACATCGAGACAACTCTATCCGCCAAAGCTCGAAAATTCGGCCGATAACCTAAAGACAATCGTCAACGACACAGCCATAGAGTTATATGGAGAGAATATACCGGAAATTGTGTCCGAACGCATTGAATATGAACTGCACGACATTCTCAGGCTCAACTATGACGTAATATACATGGCCGCACAAAAGCTAGTTGCATACCTAAAAGAACAAGGAAGCCGAGTAGGCTCACGCGGAAGCGTCGGCTCATCACTGGTCGCACATCTTGCCGGCATTACAGAGGTCAACCCCCTACCGGCACACTATAGATGTCCAAGCTGCAAGAAGTCCGAATTTGTACCACTTGCATCCTGTGGTTCTGATATGCTTGACAAGGAATGTGACTGCGGCGCAACGTATACCAAGGACGGGTTCAACATACCCTTTGAGACGTTCATGGGATTCGACGGCAACAAAGTTCCCGATATCGACTTGAATATATCCAGCGAACATCAGAGCCTTGCCCATAGGTTCACGACTGATATGTTTGGTAGCGAATACGTATTTAGAGCTGGAACAATTGGCACAGTAAAAGAAAAGAACGCATACAGATTCGTCAAAAGCTATCTTGAGAAAATTGGAAAGACCGCAACAAAAGCAGAAGAGAACCGCCTCCTTCACGGCTGTTTAGGAGTTAAGCAGACAACAGGACAGCACCCGGGCGGACTAATAATCATACCACAAGATTCTACACTAACAGACTTCTGTCCTGCACATTACCCCGCCGACGATAAAGACAAAGGCACAATCACACTCCATTACGAATATAAATATATTGAAGATAACTTAATAAAACTTGACATACTAGGACATGAAAATCCGACCATGCTCAGAATGTTAGAAAACATGACCGGCGTCAATGCCGATGACATAACTCTCGATGACCCGGAAACAATGTCTCTATTCTCATCTCCAGAGCAACTCAAGCTCCAAACTGAAGAAGACAAAATCATCGGCGAAACAGGCTCCATAGCCATTCCGGAATTTGGCACACCATTCACTCGCCAAATGCTATGCGACACACAACCCGGCAACTTCGATATGCTCGTCCGCCTCTCCGGCTTCTCACACGGCACCGATGTATGGCAAGGCAACGCCAAGGACCTAATCATAGACGGAACAGCAACTGTCGAAGAAACCATCAGCAGCCGCGATGACATAATGCTCTACCTTATCAGGCAAGGCATGAACGACAGAGATGCATTCAAAGTCTCAGAGAGCGTGCGAAAAGGCAGAGGAATCCCAAAAGACTTAGAAACGCAAATGGCACAACTCGGAGTGCCGGCATGGTACATCGAATCGTGCAATAAAATAAAGTACCTCTTCCCAAAAGCACATGCCGTAGCATACGTAATGATAGCATTTCGCATTGCATGGTTCAAAGTACATAGACCTCTCGAATTCTACAGTGCTCATTTTTATAGACGTAGAAAAAGCTTCGACGCCGCATTTATGACACGCGGAGTCGACATTGTTCGCAACAAAATCAGAGAACTTCAAATCACCAACGAGCAAAAAACAGGCAAAGACGCAGAGCTCCTGACAACACTGGAGTCATGCTATGAATACTACATGCGAGGTTTTGAATTTGCCGACATGGACCTATATGAATCCGATGCAGAGAAATTCCTTATCGTAGACGACAACAAACTGCGTCCCCCATTTGTAGCAGTCAGCGGACTTGGCGAAACCGCAGCACAAAACCTTGCAAAAAACAGAGAAGGACGCGAATTTATATCAATTGAAGAAATCTCAATAGCATGTCCCGGACTGAATAAAACCAACCTGGACAAACTCAAGCAACTCGGAGCACTACGCAACCTACCCGACTCAAGCCAAATATCACTATTTTGACAGTAGATTTTCAATTCAATTTTCGACTTCTACAAGTCGAAAATATCAAGTTTTCAGAAGGAGATTGTACTCCTACTGAAAGGCATTCCGCCTAGAGAGGGGGTCTTAACCCACATCTTGACTTCGTCAAGACCCCCACTTCAAACGCCAAAGGCGTTAAGTGGCGGGTACGATAAAAACCGGGCATCTGGTACCGTTGAATCACTCAACCCTCAACCAAATGCCCGGTATTTTACTATATATCTCCGTAAGCCTTGATGACCTCGTCCACATCACCTATGCTTATCAACTTACCCTTCTCAAGAAGCATTGCCCGTGAACACATCTGTCTAATTTTTTCTACACTATGCGTAACCAAAAGCACTGTAGTACCTCCAGAAATCATCTCAGTGATTCGCTTCTCACACTTTTCTTTAAACTTAAAGTCACCAACACCCAATATCTCATCAACGATTAAGATATCAGGCTTTACACTCGTCGCAACAGCGAATCCCAAGCGCCCTTTCATGCCGGACGAGAAGTTCTTCAGTGCCACATCTTCAAATTCCCAAAGCTCTGCAAAGTCCATTATTTCATCATATCTTTCATCCATATACTTAGTCGAATGACCATACATAGCACCATTCATATATACATTGGTGCGTGCTGAAAGCTCCTGGTCAAATCCGGCACCAAGTTCCAACAGTGGGGATATTTCACCATTAATGTGCACATCACCAAGTGTTGGTTTAAATACTCCGGCTATTATTTTTAAAAGGGTTGATTTGCCTGCACCATTTAAGCCCATAATGCCAAAGACTTCGCCTCTATCTACAGTAAAGCTTACATCCTTTAGTGCCCAGAACTCTTCGAAAAACAGCTCTCTCTTTAAAGCCTTTACTACATACTCTTTCAAACTGCTGATTTTATCTTTACTAAGGTTAAATTGCATAGAGACATTCTGTACAGAAATAGCAACATTATCCATTAACAACACTCCTTACAGGCTCAAAATGTATTTGTCTTGTTGCTTCATAAATACATAGGTTCCTATGCAAAGCGAAGACAGTGCAAGACCGATACAGACCAAATTTGTCCATAAATCCGGAACAGTATTCCACATCGCAACAGATCTAAAGTACTGCACAAATTGGAACATCGGATTTAACCCATATATGCCTAAAAATTGCGCAGGAATCGTATCAGGGGGGTAGTACATAATTGGAGTTAGGAAGAACAGCAGGAACGTGAACACACCATATAGATATGTCAAATCACGGAAGAATACTGCCATTGATGACAGAAGCATTGCCACGCCTAGCGAGAACACGAATATATATATAATTGGTAGTGGTATGAGAAGCATTGTCCAATAAAAATCAGCACCCGTAACTATGAAAACCAGTATAAATGCAATAAATGAAATGAGTAAGTTGATAAGAGACGATATTACACGAGAAACAGGGAAAATATACTTCGGCACATATACTTTCTTGATTACCCCCTCACTGGCAATTACTGAGTTCATAGCCAGTGTGGTAGACTCCGTGAAGAAAGTCAACATCAATTTTCCGCTTAAAACATAAACTGGGAAGTTTTCAACGCTCTGTGCAAACAACATTGAAAACACAAAAACTAACACTATCATTGTAAGCAACGGATTCAGAAACGACCACAACACTCCCAAGATGCTCTTGCGGTACTTCTTTCTAAAGTCACTCTTGACTAACAACCCTAGATAGTACTTATATTTGTTTAGTGTGGTTAATTGCGATTTAACATAGCTATTTTTGAAAATCACAACCAACAAAAGTGCAAATACAATCGCCGCAGTAACAGCCAGGAACAATATCTGCGGGACAAATAGCCATAAATCATCTCCACGTTGTCCAACAATTCTTTCCGGCAAATTCAGTAATAGTACGAAAAACGCAACCGCCAGAAAGAATGTTATAAACACCATTCTTTTTTTTGTCAATACCATACATGACTCCATTCTTATTATGCAATCGAGAGTATATCTATACTCGAACAATCAAAGCAGACTATAACATATTTTTACGATTTTGTAAAATCAAATACAAAACTTCGCTTCGCTTAAAGTGACGTGAATTGCCACCTTGAGCGAAGCGAAGAATCATTACTTTCACGTATTTAACTGCCTAAGGTCCCTGCCTGAAACTGCAAGAATATTCGTTCTGCGTTGTTTCGTCTCGCTTCTAACGCAATTAAAGTCGTTCTATCGGGGAATGCTGACGCCTGTAGTGCAGCTCTTACACCTTCATCCAGGATGTCATCACGTCCGGGGACACCGTTCGAAGGACGCAGTGCCAAAGCGCAGAATAATTCGGCATATGCTCTTGCACCCGCAACTCCGGTTCTATTCGTTGGGAAGTCTACAAAGGTCATATACTGGCGTTCCCACGTGTTTCTGAGCTCATGGAACATAAAGGCAATCTGTACCTCTAGCACTCTGCTGAGTAGCTCAGGTGGATGCATACATGTACTCGAGCATGTACTGTTAAGATGCCTGTTCATCTCATTCCTAAATGCTGTTTGATTTATTCCATTGTCCCACATGAATCGTTCCATTGCAGTACGACGTGCACCAGTCCATTGCATCAGCCCAAGACCTGCACGATTACCACCAGCCTGTTGTTGGAACGGACATAGCGTTTGACCTACCTCTGATTGCAAGTTACCAATAATTCCGGCTATATGCTCAGGACGATCAGAGATTCCAGCCAGATTCTGTGCAGACATTAGATTCCAAATTCGCCCTGCTACATTAATGGGTGTTGATGTGCCCGGAGGGGACAGCAGATCAGATCTAATGAAGCCTGCCGTATTGTTATGAGTAACTCTTGACCAGCCATTTGCCATATTTTCATGAACAGTTACTGTCGTGTTCGCGGCTAATGTTCTGATAATTCTATCATTGGTTGAAGGACCGGCTCTTAAGTTAGTTGCCACTCTGGTTCTCATAGTCGTATCCTGCGGAGGATTATGTGGTGGCGGTGTTGTTGAGCCCGGCTCTGACAACAGGTCAGATCTAATGAAGCCTGCTGTATTATTATGAGTAACTCTTGACCAACCATTTGCCATATTTTCATGAACAGTTACACTCGTGTTCGCTGGCAACGTTCTGATAATTCTATCATTGGTTGAAGGACCGGCTCTAAGGTTAGTTGCCACCCTGGTTACCATTGTCGTCGTCTCCTGCGGAGGAGGCTGTGGTGGCGGTGTCGTTGAGCCCGGTGCTGATAACAGGTCAGATCTAATGAAGCCTGTTGTGTTATTATGAGTAACTCTTGACCAACCATTTGCTTGATTCTCAAGTACAGTTACTGTGGTGTTCGCTGGCAATGTTCTGATGATTCTATAATTGGTTGAAGGGCCGGTTCTAAAGTTAGTCGCTACCCTTGTTGTTGCTGTTGTTGTCTCCTGCGGAGGAGTTTGTGGAGGTGGCTGTGGGGTTGATGTAGCCGGTGCCACTAATAAGTCAGATCTAATAAAGCCCGTTGTGCCGTTATGAGTAACTCTTGACCAGCCATTTGCTTGATTTTCCAAAACTTCAACATTCGTGTTTGATGCCAGTGTTCTGATGATTCTATAACCAGTTGATGGACCGGTTCTAAAGTTCGTCGCTACTCTCGTTCTCATCGTTCCGATTGCAGTTTCGTCGCCTGCTCCTGCCCCTGGATCTGATGGCGGTGGAGTTGGTGTTCCTGCAGTGCCTCCGCGTGTGAGGAAATCTGATCTAATAAATCCATTTGCACTACCAACTCTTACTCTTGACCATCCGGCAGGATTGTGTTCAAGAACCTCAACACTTGCTCCGGAAGAAACAGTAGTCAGTATTGCTGCATTAGTTGATCCGGACGCTCTTAAGTTAACTCCGGTTGTAGTACGGAATGTCGCACCATTTCCAACAGGGAATCTGAGAAAATCAGATCTAATAAATCCTGTCGAACCCCCTATTTGCACTCTTGACCAACCTGCCGGGTTGTGTTCAAGAACTTCAATGCTGGTGCCCACTGTTACAACTCTGATAACTCCGGCATTTGTTGATCCGGCATTTCTCATGTTAACAGAAGCGGTAGTCGTAAACGAGCCCGCTGACGCGGCCATTGCCGTTTGAGACATCACCAACATACCTACCATAACACTAATGGTAAGAATGAAAACAGCTAATATACATAATCTGCGCTTCACAATCTCAATCTCCTTAAAAAAGTTACAATAAATAGTTACAACTATACATACTCATACTTCCAGTAAATATTAGCATACGTAAAGAAATTTGTCAATAAGAATTGATGTTTTTTTGTAACTTTTTGTAATTAATAGTGTTGCCGTCGTCGGTCGCATATGTTCGGATATTTTTTGTCATTGTTCTTTATCATTGTCACGCTGCCTAAATGCCCAAAATTTATTCATTAGAAAGTTAATCGGCATGGTTATCGCGATATTAATAAGCGGTGCAATCAAATAAGATATTCCAATTATATCAACCATAAGAAATAAAAGGCCCGTACTCAACAGAAATGTAATCCCATAGGTGGTATAGACCTTCGCAATCTTTCGAAACGTGCCACTCTTCTCCGTTTTAAAAACATACTTGTTGTTCCAATAGTACGCATTTAATACGCTTATTACAAACCCGACAGCATTTGCCAACAAGTGATGAACTCCAAGTAGCACAAGCACATAATATATCGCAAGATGCACGAGTGTATTAGAAACACCAACAATGCCGAATTTAATGAACTGCTTTACAAGCACCCAAAAACTCGGCATATCTTCTATTGCTAGTTTGTTTAGTAGCTTTTTCATGTTTCACTTCCGGTTAGATACAAAATGCTGCATACAACGGTATTGTCTTTATATTATTTTCAAATCCAAAGTTATTTGTTGATATTTTTATTGCATACTCCGGTTTATATTTACGCATAAACACAGAGAGTGCTTTCGCTTGACTGTTATCTGAAGACTTTACTTCTATCGGAATGAGCTCTCGTTCTCTTTGTATAACAAAATCCATTTCCGCAATGCCATCACTATTCCAAGTGTAACAAGCATGGTTGTTACAAATTAACTGCTGACAAACATAATTTTCAGTCATACCACCCTTGAAATCACTTATATGTGGTGAGCTGTGCAGTACGTCCTCTACAATAACATCTTTACTTGCGCATAAAAGCCCTACGTCGGAGGTGAAAATTTTGAAACTGTCTATGTTTTTATAATTCTCTAAGGGCTTCTTCACTGTGTCAACATTGTAAACTCTATACACAAGTCCGGCTAGTACAAGCCACTCTATGGCATCTTCAAATTCAGCCGCTCGACCGCCTCTCTTAACCATTTTGTACTGAAATCGCGTATTTTTCTTCGATAGCTGAGTTGTGACATTGTTATATACTAGTCTGGTTTTCTTTATTCCGGTGGACGTGTTATATTTGCTCATATCATTCAAATAACCTGTCAGCAGCTCTTTTTGAGTTGCTCTAACTAAATCGAAATTCCCGGTGTTTTTGTAAAGTGCTACACATTCTGGTAGTCCACCAACAACTATGTAGTTTCGATATTGCTCAAGTAAAAATTTATGATAATAGCTATCCATTGGAGCGTTTTGATTGAAGCACACTCGAATTTTCTCAATAAGCTCAACATTACCCGTTGCATGCAAGAATTCCTCCACATCCATGGGAAATAGCGTCAGTAAGTTCACCTTCCCGACCGGAAAGGAGTACTCATTTCTATTCACTGCAACACCTAACAAGCTCCCCGCCGCAATAATATAGTACTCCGGTGCCGATTCGTTGAAATATTTTAGCGCATTTAGAGCGGGTGGATAAGATTGGATTTCATCTATAAATATCAACGTTCCTTCTTTTGTAATTGACTTTTTTGTGAACGTCGCAATTTTTGATATTAATATTTCCGGATTGATACTATCTTCAAATATACTGTGCGCCATCTTGTCGTCAAGATTAATATATACAACATTATCAAAATGACTACGCCCAAACTCTAGCACAGAATATGTTTTGCCTACTTGTCTTGCACCTTGCAAAATCAACGGTTTCCTATTATTTGACGTTTTCCATCGTATCAATTCATTAGTGATTTTTCTATACATAGTATCAAAGAGTCCTTTCAAAGCAAGACGCTCATTGAGTGCTCCAGATTGTCTTTGGGTAAATTTTACCACAAAGTCGTTGATATATCAACGACTTTGTTTGTGTTTTTCGCATTATTTCTAACGAGATTGTTGTTCTATTACAAATCTTGCAACAGTTGCCCCACGATTTCTTGAGATGCTGAAACTTTCTGCACCACTTAAATCCGCCCATAGTGCCCCTCGAGCACATCAATTGAAGCTTTTAACATTTTCTTCAAAGCATCACTATCCCCATCAGCTCGTTTTAGCAGTGATGCATACAATTCCTCCGCCATTTCAACTGCAACTTCAGTTAACTCCTGCACATTGACGTGGCTGTTATCCTTGGGTTCTTCCATCTCGCTACCATTGCCCACATCAGCAACTGATCCGGTCGATTCCGAAGAAACACTCACAAAAGTCCCATCACTTATCTGAGTTGCGACTTCACTAATTCTATTTCCTTTATCAGAAGCCAATTCACGAAGCTTCTTTCTGCTAATAGTCGTTTTGCCGGCGAGAATACTGCGCTTTGCCTCGGGCGACTTTTCACCTATTGCTATAATGGCATTTGCAACTCTTGCATCCCGCTCAATTGTGGCTTGTGATACATTGTAGTGTTCCGCTAACTTTTTCGCTGTTTCATTTGATTCTAGAATTCCATCATTGTGATGGAGTTCTAGATTTGTTACGTATCGGTTAGTTCCAGCCCTATTTCCCTTAAGACGCTTATCTGCATTATAATGCAGACCTCTAAAGTATGTGAGTTGCATAGGACTCAAGTTGCGTCGGGATACTTGGTTTGAAACCATCCATATCAGCACCTCATCCCTGGAGTCGAACTCCATGCTGACAGTCGAAAAGGTCAGATCATGCTTCGTGAGTATGCGATATCTATTGTACCCATCTATGAGGATATTGTTCCATAATACAAGCGGCTGCTGGCAGCCATACTCCAATATGCTTTCTTCAAGCCACGCAAAAGTCGCATCATCAAGTGGCGGAAGTACAAACTCAAATTCTTTGTCAATAATTATCTCCGACATTTAGTGTTACCTCCTGAGCATCAGTAACACTATTTTCGACACTTTTACTCAGGAGTTGAGCACTTACATCATTGCTTCTTGAAAACTCTGTGCAAAAGCCTTAAAGCAAATCTAAACGGCTTTGTTATTTTCCATGAGCTGGAATTGGCAAAGTATGCAATACGCTCGTGAAGGAAATGGTTTTCTACCATAAGTGAATCGTTAATTGCTTTATATGAATCAATCTCCGTATTCAGCGATTTAACATTTGCTTTGAAAGACGCTATTTCTGTATTGAATAAGGCATTCTCAGTACTAAGTGAGTCATTACTCGCTTTGATAGAAACAATCTCAGCACTAAGTGAATCATTATCCGCCTTGATGGAAGCATTCTCTGCACTCAGCGAATCATTACTCGCCTTGATAGAAACAATCTCAGCACTCAGTGAAGCATTGTTCGCTATAACTTCATCAAAGTCTGCTTTCAAAGAGGCATTTCCTTCTTTCGCTCTTTCAAGTTCTGATTTCACAGAAGCATTTATCAGCATAAGATTAGAACTATGAACTGAAACATCCAATCTACCAGCCTCTGTCAAACCCACTACTTCCTCTAGAAGCTTGCGCGAATTAAGAAAATTTGACAATTTTGTATCTTCAACAAAAATAACAGACAATCCATAAAAAATATTATAACTACTTTTACTAAGTTCTCTATCTGTCTCGTTCAAAAAGTCTTCAAGAGCTGTTAGCACTCCATTTCTGAGGTTGTTTGCATATATTGAATTATTTAAATCTGAATTAAATCCCCCAAACTCCATAAGAGAACTTTGGCTAGGTTTCATTCCTTTTTTCATATATGGTTGCAGATATGTCTCAGGTATATTATCCGGATTATAATACATATCGCGTCGTGCATAAGGCCAGCTCGTGTCATGCATAAAAATAAGTGGAAAGTTATCTTGTCCCTTGAAGCTCCTTTCAATTAGTTTCAGCTCATTATAAACTGTATACCAATTATGATCTCCATCCATCAATATTGCATCATAGCCACCAATAAGTCCAAGTACGCTAAGGCTAAGCTCACGGTAAAAAGTCATGCGACCTTGATACTTGCTATTCAATTCGTCAACATCGAACTGTGGAAATGGATCTATACATATCAGTCTTGCATCATTTTCGACACAATACCTCAAGATATTTTCCGTAGTAAACCCATTTTCTGCCCCCACTTCAACAATAAGTTTAGCACCCTTAATTTTCAATGCTGGCTCAATAATTTTTTCCCAAAAATAACGCATAATTATTATCTCCTCAAAAAGCATCACTTTAGATGCATATCATTCTTACTTTTTCTTAACTTAGTAGCTTTACCTGTGTCATATACAACTGTAAAGTAAACACCATAAATAAAATCACTTGAAGTATTGTCGAGTGCAAGCGCACAAATCAGTCTCTGGCATCAAAAAGCCTAAGAAAATCCTCATACTGCCCTTGCCTGCGAAGCAGATATTCGCATATATCACGACCAGCTCCAAATCCACCATTTTTTGGTGAAACGTAATCAGAAATATCACGAATTTCTTCAACGGCATCTGCCGGACAGGCTTTGAAAGCACACAGCTTCATTACCCTATAATCATTTACATCATCACCTATGTATGCAAATCTCTCGCCACTTAACTTGTGCTCTTCAAAGTAAGATTTCAATGCAGCTTCCTTGTCATTTATACCCTGCATTATTACAGAAATATCCATATCGTCCGCACGAATAGCTGTGAGTTCTGATTTTCGTCCGGTAATAATCATCGTGGTGAACCCCAGCTTTGGCAACTCTCTAATAAGGATACCATCTTTCGCCTGAAACACTTTTGACTCAACTCCATTGTCCGATACTATTATGCCGCCGTCAGTTAGTGTTCCGTCAACATCAAAAACTATATGATCAATCATTGGCAACTACCTCATATGCTGATGGTGTAATGAAGTCTAAAGACATCTTCTCAGCTATTTCAGAGAGTTGCTTGTTCATAGAGCTATTCAGTGAGCAAACAGTTTTTTCTGATAAATAGCTATCAAATTTTTCATCGTAATGATTCCCACCACCAGTGAACCCATCATATCCAGCAAGCTTAACACACTTTACTCCTAAGCGCAGAAGGAACCTAAGTGCCATTATGCCACTTGAGTCGGTATTTTCCTGCAACAGTGAATCATAATCAATCATATATATACCAGACGTTCCACTCACATTAATGTTTGACGTCACGGCAATTGGTAAATCAGTTTGCCCAAGTTGTGCAAAACGCTTGCGGTTACTTACAAAAACTAAGTCTGGAGAAATGCTGTTAGGAATAAAGTTTAATGACAGAACATATGGGCAAGCTGATTCAATATATTCATTGATTTTTTCTGCATACTTTCTTATGCTACTGCCCGGTGCAATTACAAGAACCTCTTTGCCGTTTATTTCGGCTGAAAGCTTCTTTATTGCCTCTGAATCTTCTACATGATGGCTCATCTCATTATGATAAAGTGTTTCAATCTCTTGCTTTACAAACAAGTGTCTACTATCATCCGGAAGTTTATCTATCATTTCAAAGATCTTCGCCATCCCCACCGACTGCTTATCAATAAGGTAAGTGGCGTGATTTGGGTGAACGCCCAAAATCGCAGAAAGATAATATGGCTCTGAGAATCCCCATGTATTATACTTGTTAATGGGTAGTATCACATCATCAATAAGCTCAAGCAGTGGTATAAGGTCATATCTCTTATCAATATTACTATTGATATAGTGAGTTATAAGTTCGGTGTTTAAATTGCCCGCACCGCGCCCCATTCCAAAAACAGAAGAGTCCAATATTATATGTCGGTCTGTGTGTAACTCAAGAAGTGTCATCGCATTTGCAAACGCCAGTTGCATATTGTTATGAGAATGGAACCCGAGACAAATGTCATTTGCTAAATTGTGCTCTACTAGAAAGAACTTACGCAACAGATCATTTTTGTACATCGAGCCAAGTGTATCAACAATATAAAAAGCAAAAGGGTTCAATGCGTTAACATCTTCTATCAACGCAAGTAGCTCAGCATCAGTATAAGACGTTGTGCCCACAGGCTGAATAAAGACTTTATACCCTTTATCCATTAGATTTATTGCTAAACGCTTGGTGTCTTCCCATTCCGTATTATGAAATGTAAGTCGTATGCCGTCTATATACTCCGGTTTATACGGGGGTATTTCTTCTGCACTTATATCACCGAAAGCAATCATTGCTACATACATCGGTCCATCCGGCGTTTTAAACGTTTGTATCTGCTCCACTCCCCCGTACAATGTAAATTCAGGGTCGTTTTTCCCAGATTGCAGAAATCCACACTCAATGATTTCTATATTAGCGTCACAGAGCTTTTCTTTTATTATTTTAATTCGATTAACACCAAAATGAAATTCATTCACATATCCGCCATCGCGGAGAGTACAATCAAGAATGCTTATTTTCATTTGCAGTTTCTCCTTTTTGAATTATGTCACGCACTTTTTCTAAATCTTTTGGAGTGTCTACAGAAATTGACTCTGATTCAACATAAGAAAAGTGTAAATCAATGCCATTTTCTAGAAAACGTAAATGATCTATGTCTTCAATTTTTTCAATACTTCCCATTGGAGTTGATACGAAAAAATCCAGAGCTTTCTTGTTGAAGCACTCTACTCCAACGTATTTGTTGTACTGAAAAAGTAGAGAGCCTCGTGGATATGGTACGGGAGTACGGGACATATACAAACACTTTCCGGTTTCGGAAATAACGAGTTTGAGCTTTGCGAAATCAATGACTTCCGCAGGGTCTGTCATTTTTCTCATTGCACCACCGAAAAAAGGCTCATCACGCCCTATATCAGGTATTATCGGCAAAATGCATTCTTCAGATATAAGCGGCTCGTCACCATTGATACAAATATAATAATCGGCGGCCACATTTTCGGACACCTCATGAACTCGTGCGATATGATCTGGATGATTATTTGCAGTCATTACATATTGCATATCTAACTTTTCACACACATCTTTTATGCGTTCATCATCAATCGCACAAAAAACACTGTCAAAACAACTTAACTTGGATACCTGATTGTACACCCACCAAAGCATAGGCTTTCCACAAATATCAGCTAATGGTTTTCCAGGAAAACGCGTGCTCGCATATCGCGCAGGTATAACTGCAATTATTTTCATTTTTTCTCCCTTTAACAATTCTTTGATCCAAATCGCTTGCGCATATGTCTTATAACCTTAACTGATAATTCCGGCTGCATATTTAAAATGCCACGTGGCAATCTATCTTGCTTCAAATAATAATCTAAATGTCTATTGTAAACTTCAAGTTCTGAAGGTCCAGTTAGACGCCAGAACAGGTATTCAGAATCAAACAAAAGCTCACTCGGAACCAACCAACAAAACGCATACCAGTTCAGATAACTACTTTCAAGTATCACCAGATCTTTTCTATCAAAACTGTGCAAAGTCATAGGATAAGCAGGGCAGTGTATAAATGTGTAGGGAGTGCGTCCCCAAAATGCCGCTTCTAGTGACACATTTGACATGATGCCAGCAACACGCTCACACTTAAGAATAAATTCTATAAGATCGACAGATAAGTCTAGGTTTTTGGCATGTGTAGGGTATGTTGCCTTAGTTAGATTCCCTGGATGCAGTCTTGTAAGCAGATTTTCTTCTCCAAATGCTTCATTTGCAGTATAAAGTAACTCCGAATTATTGTAGCGGGAAAAACACTCACAACGCACGTCTTCTGACCATCCAAGTGCACAACCCAATTCATACTGTGGTTTGGAGTTGTAAGCATCAAGATGTTTTAGCTGGTCATGAGACAAAAACAGCGATAATATCTGCCTGTTTGTAAACAATTTTAACTTAGATCTCTTAGCCTCGCTTCGGAATTTTTCATACCTTTGAGTCATATCATTGACATTTTCACTCGAGTACAATGAATGTTCCGCCGAGAACATCATTGTATTTCTATATCCTGGTTTCCTAAAACATCCCCGCTCAAAGTGAATTAATTTAATACCGTGCTTTTCTGCGACATGCGCAAGACTTGGATAATAAATAAGTGCCATAAATGCTGTTATTGGCTTACCAGAACACTTAATGTCTGCAATAAACCCCTCCAGTAGCCCCTCAAACAAAGCATCGCGTTTAGTTAGTAGATGAGCAAAGGCACTGTTTATTCCACCATGCTCTGCAACAAGATGCTTGCAAAATTCATCTGGAATGACATACTTCCATGCTTTTACAATATCTTCATCTGTTGGAACAGTGTATCGGATGTTTAGATTGGGATTTGCATTAACTTTTTCTTGATCATACTGATGTGAAATGTGTGGCTTTTTGCTCAGTATTTCAGATGGTTTTTGTGCATAAAATTCGTTTGCTATTATTGGAAATCCATATTTATTTGACATATAAAAAAATTCGTTAAAATACACTCTAAGCATATGTGGCATCATTGTGCTCATATCAAATACAACAGGAACAATCATAATACACCATTCTCTCTCATTGAAATCTTTTTTTGGCGTCTATTCGCAATTGGATTCCAGATAAATCTTGGTATCAATCGTTTGACAAACTTCTTAAACAGTAATCGTGTTGAAATTGTTTCAAGATAGTCTTGCGCATTGATACGATCACACAATTGGCTCTGTGAGTCTGAGCCAAGTTTGACATGAGTACACAATTGTTCTTGCAACTCTAAGTCAAGTATTCTAGTTTCTTGAAAATAATCCCTTAAATCATTCATGAACACCGGGTATCCACCACGTCTCGGTATATATTTGTATACCAGAGGGGCAATGCCGTCGTTTCCAAACAGCATAGCTTGATAATTCGCAATATCACATCGTGCCTGACCATCCGAAAGCACATGTGCCATATAATAGCCGCTATCTTGAACCGCCAAACCATAGATACGCTCTATAGCATGTGAAATCGTTCCGTCAGTTTTTTCTGATGAAGCATCAGAAAAAACATCGTGGGTAAACTTGTTTGAGAGCATTTTTTTTAAAGCAACAGCACGAAACCAAAACATAGCACCATGTGCAGAAGGTGCTGCTCTATTTTCGCTTAAAGGTATATCTAAATCAATCCGCTCGATTATTTTCTTTATTCCATCATAGTTTTTCTCCCATGTTGATGGCACACTAGCAAAATACTCATTGTGATACGGTGGAGAATTAGCCACCAATCCAAGACATGAGTTGCTCTCAAACTTATTTATTATGTTTCTCACTGTATTTTTTGTACCAAAAAGCGCATTGTAACAGCGCAATTTAAATTGTACACCTATTTCTTTATAATACTTATGTGCCGATTTTTTGTCATGAAAATAGCAGATATATTCATAATCACCGTTCGTGACAATATGTGCATAAGCTACAAACAACGCTGGCGCATCACGCCCTTGATTAGGTATAATTTGAACCTGATAGCTAAATCCACGCTTGCCATACTCCTTATGAATTTCCGCCATAGTTTCCTCTGATGTTGTTGTAAGATAAAAATCTGTGCCTTCAGGAAAGTTCTCTGAATAAGTAGCACACTCTTCAACTAAATCATCATAATAAATGTGACAGATTACAGCGATTTTTTTATTGTATGTGTACTCACGTTCCAAATGATTCTCCGGAACTATATATTCGAGCTGCAACCGCTCCTGAATATCAGAAAGATGGTTGTCTCGTAGGATATCTTCCCAAATCATACTGACATCATAGTCTGTGTGTCCCTCTATATACTCTAGAGCCTTATGAGCTTCTTCTCCATAGCTTAATATCCAAAAATCCGACAACGACAAAGCACCATTGACGGCTTTTTTTCGCAAAAGGGGAATTTTATGATCTTTTAATAAATGATAAGGAATTTTGCCGGTTATTGCAGTGATATATCTTTTCATAAACGCTTTGGAATCATGGTAACTATCATATTTAAAACCACATTTTCTAAAGTAATATGTTAAATTATATTCACCATAAATAAAAGCCTCAGAATAGTTGGATATATCCTCAAGAGCGTCCCAAAAGCGTTTGAACTCATATGATTTTAGAATACGTGAGTTAATATTAATGAATACACCTGAAAGAAACGCCTTTACATATCCTTCCGGAAAAGGAATCCCTCCGTGCTCCGCAACATTTTCATCTCCAGTATTAAGTACAGCTCCCCAAAAATCACAATCACGCTTGTCCATTTCTTCAAACATCTCATCAAATGGAAAAATAGGACCATAGCAAGTGTCATTACACAATAGGTAGTTGTCATACTCCACTAAATTATCCCAGCCTATATACTCAAGACCCGTCTTATGTGCCCAAAAATCAAAACCCTCGTTTTCACGAACAATGACATCTTCAGTAAATTGCTCCAATATATCTCGTCCTTCGACAGTCAGTTCACCGTTGCAGACTATTACAAGCCTGTCTACAAACTTAACAAGTTGAGAAAGATAGTAAACTTTATGACGAGCCACCTCTCCCTTCGGGTCATAAAAACAATATGTTGCAATACGTTTCATAGTTTCAAAAAACTCCTTAATTAATCTTGTATCTATTCGTTTTTCTCATATTTGTTGCCAACCACCCAGCTGAATATACCATAGTGTATGCAGAAACACAAGCAGTATGTCTCTTATAATTTTGTGACTTTCTTCCGTATTCTTACAAGCAGATAGCAGTTTGAGGTGTCACAATCAAATCACAGTTCCAATGTCGAAATAGGCACTACGTTCACTCCATCAGGTCTGCGATGCGCAAAGCCGTTGCCGGTGATGACTGTAAGTGCTGCCGGTTTTTTAGTTTTTGTCATATCGATCTTATTCACAAGTTTCAATAAGCTCTTTGCAGCTTCATCAACTGCACCAATGCCCAATTTGACCTCAAATGCACCCCACGTTCCGTCAGCATATTCAAATATTGCATCTACCTCAAGATCTCTCGAATCGCGGTAGTGATATACATTTGCATTTAACGCTTCTGCGTATACTTTCAAATCTCTAATCACAAGGGATTCAAACAGCAGTCCGAAGTAATTTAAGTCTGCTATCATTTTGTCAATCGATAGCCCCAGAGCACCCACTGCCATAGATGGATCTGCAAAGTGTCGTTTTGGGGCTTTGCGGAGCATATCAGATGAGCGTATATGGGTATTCCACGCCGGCAAATTGTCCACCGCAATAAGCTTTTCAAGTGCATTGAGGTAATCCACTACTGTGTCGCTATCTAAATCACCATTACTTCCACTTATATCTTTTGCTAACACTGCAACAGAAGCTTCGGTTGAGATATTTCTTGCTATTGACTGTAGCAAACGTCTAACTTTATGCGGGTCGCGGCGTTTTTCTGATACGCGACTTAGATCAGTTTCAGCTATCATAGAAATATAGTCACTTACAAACCTCAACCCCTCAGTTGCACCTTCGCCAATTAGTCCCGGCCAGCCTCCTAGTGTTATTTTTTCAGCAAATTCGCCTAAATCAAATTTCACTTCATCCGACATAGGAGTTTCGCCTTTTAGGAGTTCTGTCAGACTCACCTCACCAGTTGACCATCCCTTCTCACACAAAGACATAGGGCGCATTTTTATTATAGAAAATCTGCCCGCTCCGGAGTGTCGTTTTGTATCGTCATCCGGCGTGGCAGATCCAGTGAGGATAAATTGTCCTTTCGACTTTCGCTCATCTACCTCTCGCCTTACATAATTCCATATTTCGGGATATGTTTGCCATTCGTCAAGTAAGCGCGGAGTTCCTCCTTCGAGCACCAGGTTAGGATCTATCCCCATTTTGATTTCAACTTGTTTGTCCGCATCAAAATGTGCAACACTACTCGCTACTTGCTTCGCCATTTCAGTTTTCCCACAGCCCTTTGTTCCCTCAATCAGAACCGCACCGGAGCTGTTCAAACGCTCAACAAGTATATTATCCATTATTCGCTTTTGATACTTCATATCCGACTCCCCTGGCTGGTTTGACACAGTATATCATTATAACCGGTGATTTGCAACTCTCCCAATCGGTGATTTATGACTCTTCCAGTCGGTCATTTGTGACTTTTAGTGCCATTCCACATCAATTCTTTAAGCATCCAATTGGTATTATTTTTACACCGTCATTTCGCGTATACGCCATTTCTCCGCCAGTTATCACTGCCACGAATTCAGGTTCACGGAGTTTCGCTCGCTTTTCTTCGTTTACTTTCTTAATCAATTGTTTCAATTTAATTAAATGAGATGCCCCTTCTTCAATACCATTGCTACCGAGCTTAAATTCAACTAAGGCATATCTACCGTCATTTAGATGCAAGACACAGTCTGCCTCAAGACCGTATCTATCACGATAGTAAGATGTACGACCACCTAACGCAGATGAATACACTCGCAGATCTCTAAAACACAAACACTCAAAAATGAAACCAAATGTCAATCATTATTTTAATAATTTGGGGTGTTTTGTTTTGCTTTTTTGGGGCGTTTTGCTTTGTCTTTTTGGGATAAATGCATCCACTAAGTCTTCGTTATAGCTATTAGCAATAACACAGACACATCTTAAACGCAAGCCCGAATTGTCGATTCGTTAAGATATATCTTTCTCATTTTGGCGTCACTTCTGAGTTTGTCAGCACTTCACTTCCGCCACACCATCATGTTCACAATGTCCGTATAGCTTTGAATGATCTTCACGACCTTTGTTGAAGTATTATCTTCCACATAGTCCGGAACTGCGGCACCCATGCGGCCATCAGTCGCCATTTGCACGACTGCATCAACAGCCTGTTTAACTGTGTCAGAGTTTATGCTACCAATCACGAAGTTGCCCTTATCCATTGCTTCAGGGCGTTCAGTGCTCGTTCTTATCGACACTGCCGGGAAGTTGAAATAGCTTGCTTCCTCCGGCAGAGTTCCGCTGTCTGACACCACACAAAATGCGTTCTTTTGTAAGAAATTATAGTCCGTAAATCCAAAAGGCTTTAGATTGCGTACATGGGGATGAAATTCGAAGTTACGTTCCTCTATGAACTTTTGGCTTCTTGGATGCGTTGAGTATATGATCGGCATATCATAGGTTTCAGCCAGGCTATTTATTGAATTCATCAAGGAGAAGAAGTTCTTCTCAATATCTATGTTCTCTTCTCTATGAGCTGAAAGCAGAATATATTTCTTAGGCTCAAGTTCCAGCTCGCTTAGTATGTTACTTCTGCTTATCTTGTCAATATGCGTATTAATAACCTCAGCCATCGGTGAGCCAACGACGAACACATGCTCTTTTCGCACTCCTTCAGCAAGGAGATTCCGGCGAGCATGTTCAGAATATGCCAAATTTATATCGCTTGTATGATCAACAATTCGCCTGTTGACTTCTTCAGGAAGATTCTCGTCAAAGCATCTATTGCCCGCTTCCAGGTGGAAGATTGGTATTTTCAATCTCTTTGCAGATATTGCACAAAGGGTAGAGTTCGTGTCCCCTAAGATGAGCAGTGCATCCGGCTTTTCATCACGCAATATTGCATAGCTCTTTGAAATCACGCCCCCTATTGTATCTCCCAGATCATCACCCACAACATCCAAATAATGATCAGGTGCTCTCAGCCCTAGGTCGCTAAAGAACACTTCATTGAGTGTATAGTCATAATTTTGCCCTGTATGCACGAGTATATGGTCAAAATATCTGTCACAAGCCTTGATTATCTCAGAGAGCTTTATCAGCTCCGGCCTTGTGCCCACAATCGTCATAAGTTTTAGCTTTGCCATACTGCTACCTCTACAATTACTTTCCTCATCATTCTGCGCTTTCCCCCGTCATTCTGCGCGAAGTCGCAGAATCTAAACCTGCATTTTAATCAAGCCAATCATGACTCGCATTTTCAATCATTTATGTATGCACATGCCACTTTGACATGCGTTAACTCCCTGGATTCTGCGACTTCGCGCAGAATGACAGTAGTTTTGCCATGTAGCTAACTCTACAACTCCATTATCATCTGCTCCACAGTCGACACGCCCAGCTTCCCATTAAGCTCTTTAGACGTCCTCAATGTGCGATCAATAGGCTCGGGAGCTTCCTCTCTTATGTCGAGATTAAGGTCAAACTTCTTGTCAAAGTATTCGAGCATTTGATATTTTGAAACATCATCTTTTGCAAAGACATGATAAAGACCTTTTTCATATAGCTCACCCAAGATGATCTTCTCACATATTGATGCGTACTCCTTTGTCGTCACACCGTTCCACAAATGTGTGACATATCCTCCGACAGCTTTTCCTTTTTGACTTTTCGCCCACTCTATAAGGCTGGCATTTTTATGAACTTCCTCACCAATTATACTGGTGCGAAGAACCATAGCCTCTGTTGTACATTCGCCCAAAGACTTACTCTTACCATATGCATCAAGCGCATCATGCAAGTCTCCTTCAACATACTTTCCCGCTCTACCGGAGAACGCACAATCTGACGTGATATGTATAAGTCTCATATCGTTCTTATTGCACCACTCAGCCACTTGCCAAGGCAGTACTGCATTTAACTTAATCGCTGCAATTGGATCTTGTGCCATAAACGGCTTTATGACTCCAATGCAGTTTATCACATAGTCAAAGTCAGTCGGCAGTACATCAAGGCAGTCCGTTAGTGCGTCATACATAAGTGCATTTTCATCTACACCTACATTCTTATTGCGACAAGTTGATACAGTGTCAAACCTATCATTGTTCAAAAAGTGCTTCGTAACTGCACTTCCCAACAAGCCTGTTCCGCCAAGCACTAATAAACGTTTACTCAAATCATACTCCTTCAGCAAGTTCATCTCCCGCCAGTTGACCTTTAACATAGTCCAATGACAGTAGCAACTCTTTAAGCTCTTGTTTTGTTAGTCTCTTTGTGTTGTGCGATGTGTAGTCATCTGCTTCAGAAATCGACTTTTGCCCTTCGCTAAAGTAACTGCCATAATTCAAGTCACGGTTGTCAAGAGGAATCATGTAATAATCTCCCAAGTCTTTTGACATCACCATTTCTTCCCTTGTCAGGAGCGACTCAAATTGCTTCTCACCATGTCTGGTGCCAATGTATTTTATATTAGCGTTTGCATCAAATATCTCACATAACACTTCTGCAAGTTCAAGTATTGTACTTGACGGCGCTTTTTGTACAAACACTTCTCCGCCCTTGCTTTCTTTATACGCAAACAAAACCAGTTCAACCGCGTCCTCAAGCGACATCATGAAACGAGTCATAGTAGGATCTGTAATGGTTATTGGTTGATTGTTCTTTATCTGATTAATAAACAGTGGAATAACTGACCCACGCGAACACATAACATTCCCGTATCGCGTCACACTAATTATTGTGTTTCTTGCACTTCTGGATTTTGCAAGTGCCACTTTTTCCATTAGAGCCTTAGACATCCCCATTGCATTTATTGGATAAACCGCTTTATCCGTTGATAAGCAAATTACATTCTTTACACCGGCATCAACTGCAGCATTTACAACATTTTCTGTCCCAAGAATATTGGTACGCACAGCCTCCCCCGGGAAGAACTCACACGAAGGCACTTGCTTCAACGCTGCCGCCTGGAAAACATAATCCACACCCTCCATAGCCGCCCGAACACTCTCATAACCTCGCACATCACCAAGATGAAATTTTAATTTTAAATTCTGATAAACCCTTCTCATATCATCTTGCTTTTTCTCGTCACGACTGAGGATACGTATCTCACCAATGTCTGTATCAAGAAAGCGCTTGACAACAGCATTCCCAAAAGAACCTGTCCCACCTGTGATTAATATGGTTTTACCTTTGAACATAGTGTATTACCCCTTATATAAAGTCCATCTTTTATCCGACAATAATATCATGCATAGCAACGTGTTGCAAGGCTTTGCTCTATTGTAACCAGTGCATGTTACTGTTCATGCCAGACATGCAGCGCGACGAAGAGCCTGTGTTTTTCGATTTCCAAAGCGAGTTTGTGCGCTTGCGCACTTGTCTGAGCGACGAAATCGCTAAAAAGACAGACTCTGAGTGCAAGCGCACGCTGATCCCTCTGAACAGTAACTAATGGTTTATTTCGAAAACGGAATAGTAAGTGCTCGTAAAGCCATCTTACACTTTCGATAAATATTTCTCAAGAACACATAAAGACGCTTATGCTTCTTCAACCCTTCCACCATGTTTCGCTTCAGCAAGCCCCAAGGCGAATGTAACTGGTGCCTTGTTAAGAGATACCACAACGTTGTCATCTCCGTCACAGAAGAGTCTTCAGTCATTATCCAGCCTGAATAGTACCCCTCCGACTGTGCCGCAAAACAATATATCCGCTCAATTGCATGACCAAGCGAACCGTCGATCGGCAACGGCTCATCCGGAAAGTCTTCATATTTCCAATCATAGTCAACTAACTTCTTTAACGCATCAGGTTTGAACCAAAACATTCCACCCGCAGCAAACACCGGATCAATAGCCTCCTCAATCGGCACATTAACTCCAAGCTTCTCCGCTAGCTTAATTGTATTCTTATGGTTTACACCCCACAAGTTCGAGATAAGAAGCCTGTACGGTCCGTGAATCACCGGAGGTGAGAACAGCATCCCAAGCCTTGGATTCTCGTCAAAAGTATTAATGACATTTTGCACATACTCTTTACTTGCAAGCATATTTTCATAGCACCGCTGCGCAAAACCACGACCAATTGTCAACGGCTTGTCCTGCGGCGACTTCTTGTTATGCATAAAGCAGACATAGTCATACTCTTTCATATACTGCCTCAGCATCACCCATAGTGCACCCACATCCCTGCCTTTGCTGTCACCGGGCATGACGATGACTTCAAGCTTTTTACACTTGATATTTGAAAAGCGAGCGAGTATCTTTTCTTTTGTTTCCTCAGTAAGAGTTGTAATATATATGTCCGCAACATCTATAGCAGAACTTACATATCCCACGCAATAGTCAATCAAGTCATCATATGTGATATGAGCAAAAATCGCTACATTGCTCTGCTTGTCGGGTGAGGCGTTCCCATGCTTTGGCGGCAACACGCGGTCATCAGGTAAGACATAATTCAAGTGCAAGTTATCTTTTATATGTCTCAGATCTGCTGTCCTGAGAATATGATCCCATATTAGATTAGTGTCATATGATGTGTTGTATCGTATGTAGTCAAACGCTTTTTTCGTACTGTTTCCAATACTAAATGCCAAAAAGTGCAAGTACTCTATCGTAAAGTTTTTACGCTTGATAATAGGGCATTTATAATTTCGTATCAGCTCATAAGGCATTAGCTGTATTAATGACGTATCAGAGAAGTCAGGCATATCATTATCTGTATTCACATATACATCCCAAGAGAATCCCAGATCCGAAAAATGCTTCGTCAGCTGTGCTTCGATGAACGATACCGTTTCGTTCCAAGATTTTAGGTTTCTAAGTTTATCCCAATACCCTCTAAATTCCGCGCTCGAAAGCATACTTTTTGATATTGCCAAAAAGTATGTTTGTATATGCTCGGGAAACATTCCATCACGTGTCAGTCCGTTATAGTTTGCACTCTCTCCATGCTTTGTGATGCCCCAAAAGTCAAGGTTTTTCTCAGCCATTTCTTCAAACATAGTTTGAAAAGGATAAATCGGCCCAAAGACTGTGTCATTCAACAACACAAGTTCATCATATTCTACGAGATTGTCCCAGCCGATATACTCCATGCCAGCCTTATATGCCCACGCATCAAAGCCTTCATTTTCTCGTATAACGACATCCGGGGTTACACTTTCCAGTTGCTCTTTGCCTTCATCATTGACAATCCCATTACAGACAACAACAAGCTTGCTGCACACCGTTTTTAACGCTTGCAGCATAACTGTTACATAGCCGTCTACGATTCCATCCTTATCGTAAAACACATAAATTGCAACTCTATTTCTACTCATTTATGCTCCCCCGTCATCAAACATGAAGTCAATCAGTTTCTTCATATTTAAGTTTCTCTCGAAGTGCTTAAAGTAATACTTTTTTGCACTCTCACCCATAGCCTTACGCTCATCTTCACTCGCATCATGCAGCTTTGCCACCGCGTCAGCCAGCCCTGCAGAGTCCTCTGTGTCAACTGCGTAACCGGCTTTCGATTCCTGTATTATTTGCTGTATCTCACCATCCATCGCCAAAGCCATAGGTCGTCCGGCAGCATAGTATGAAAATGTCTTTGCAGGTATTGTCGCATCCAATAACTCAATTTTTGAAAGACAGGCGAACAACCCATCTGCAATATTCGTATATTTCGGAACTTCCTCTATTGGCACATGTCCTATGAATATGAAGTTGTCGCTGAGATCTCCCTTTTGAACTTCACCCTCGAGCCAGCTCTTAGACATTCCATCCCCAACGATTATCCAAGCAATATCATTATATCCCTTGCTTTTTAATATCTTCGCTGCCTCAATAACCGTTTCAAAGGACTGGGCAGGGCTGATGTTCCCGGTATAGACCATATTGAACGTCTCAGAAAATCTGGCTTTCAGCTCCGCATCATCGATCGAGGTTTCATAAATCTTCTCACAAAACTGAGGGATATAGACTATATGACTATCTTCTTTATTAGTCCTCTCCTTTAAGAGTTCCATCAACTTCTGTGAGTTCGCAATTAGTTTGTTTGTGTTGCGATAATACCAGTTTGATGTAGAATGCATGAATTTTCTCAGCATCCTATTTCTGATATTCAGAACAGAATACAGGTTCTCCGGCCACAAATCCAACACATACATCGTAGTTTCAATTTTCTTTAGCTTGCCCAGCAGTATCCCGGCCAACGACATCATAACAGGCGAAGTTTGAAACAGGAATATTTTATCATACTTCTGCCTCATCAAATATGGCAGAGAAAAAATACTTGTTGCAGGAAATGAAATATAGTTAAGGAAAATCCTAATATTACTATTATTCCCTCTCTTGATTTCAATGCATCTGCGAACCTTCATTCCATTGACAGTTTGACGTTTATTCTTGAAGTACCCATACCCATCAAAAAACTGCCCCTTAGGATAGTTTGGTATTCCACAGAGCACATCAACCTCAAAGCCATGCTCAACAAAACTATCACAAATATCATTTATACGAAACGACTCAGGCCAAAAATGCTGACTCACAACCAATATACGCTTCAGTTCTCTATTTTCTCCAGATTCTGTCATAACATTACCTACTTCGTCATTGCGAGCCCAGCCTCTCATGTGTAGCTCAGTTTGAGCAGTTTTCGCCGATGTTTTAGGGTATAAACGCGTGCCATGCACCACTTAACAACACAAACGACATGAACCCAAAAATTGCAATTGAGTACGCCGATTTATTAATTCTATTTTCAAACTTATGCCCAAACACAAGATAGAAGAACATGAACATCAACGGAATTAAATACCTACTCTGAACACCCGCTATATTTGGAGAGCCCACAGCAGTAAACCCTACATACATCGCTGTTGAGAATATCGCAACTGTAGCAAACGTGATGAACAGCCCCAATCCCCTTTGCAATATAGTTGATGTATACTTATCCCTTACACATCTATCAGTAACAGCCGTGAGCAATATCACTAGCCAAGTTGCATTAGGGAACGAAATATGTCCAAGTGAAATATACCAACCTATAAATCCACTTTGTAGCCCACCGGCAAAGATATTAAAGTAGTTTCTCATAAACCTAAGCAGTATCATTGCGTAGGCACCCGGATTTTGCAGTATGAACATCACCTGTCCCATTGGGTTTACGCCATCGTCGCCTCTTATATCTCCGACTACGCCATCACCCTCCATAAGAAATGGAGCCGCAAAGCTTGCAACTGCGAGTAAAATCGTAGCAGTAACAACCCCTAGGTACAATTTATAACCTTTAGCTGTTTCAAATTTGTTTCTGCGCACAAAATACAAAATAAGCATTACCGGGAAGTAGACTCCCTTAGGTACAAGTCCAATCAAAAATGCAGCTAGCATAATAATGATGGCACTAAGGCTTATTTTCTTTTCAGGTGTCTGTATTTCATAAACACAGTATGCAAACCCCAGCATTATGAATGACTTTACCCAGCCGCCGTAGCCGAGACTTGCCGTAACCAAAAATGTTGCCGGTATCATTGCAATTACAGCCATTAAATATTTTCCGCTGTTAAGACGTCTTATTGCAAAGTATACCACAAGCGTATACACCAGATGATTGACAAACATCGTTAATTTCACAATGAAAACCGGTGACAATACCAGGCTCCTACCAAAATAAATCGCCAGTCCCATTGGAACATGAGAAATCCTGCTAATCCAGCTACGTACGTCGCCTTCCTCTGCCCACCATGCCAGAGAGCCTGCCCCTTTTCGGAAAGAGTCAATCACAGCATTATACTCACCCGTTGGCAGCTCACTGAAAGACCACATCTGAAAGGTACGAGACACAGTATAATCCGATTGCGTTACTGACACATTGAATAAAAATGATTCTTCAACAGCCCATGCATAATGCACCTCATTATCAAATCCGAAGAACAGCATGGGATGTGTTGCCACATACATTGTTCCAATTATCATTGATAGTGCAAAGAACAGTTTCTCCGGCTTGCCTCGAAACACAACTAACGTATACATCGAAAAGCCAACTGCCATAAAGAATATTGCTCTATTCTGACTTTCTGATAGTGTACGGTATGCAGAAGATGTCGGATTGAGTAACTCCGCCAAAATCGCGAGCACGACTATTGAAATAACAATGCCTATATGAAACAATAATTTTTTTCGCTTTTCAGCTTCCGTTAAATATTTCTTGCATTGCGAAAGCTTAACCACTAATTTGTCTATCCATTTGTCCATCCATCCAAAACGACACGCTACAAACCAAATCACTGCAACAACTACACACATCGTTAACGCCATTAAAATGCCATCAATATCTCCAACCCAATAGCGACCCATCCTCTCCGAAGTTTCTGGGTCGATAATGAAGCGATATGATGTTGGTGCAAATATAAAGTTGCTCACCCCAACAGCCAACAGAGGGATCACGACCGATAACAATACAAATATATTGCGTCTTCTAAGCATATGTCAACTTCACCCTTTCTTGGCTAATTGTAGCCGCGATTTTCTAACCATGTCTTTCCAAAGCATAACGAAGACTTTTATGACTTTGGCTCACGTCTCGCAATTACTCGTTCGATGATATACGAGCCGCCAACCTCATCAGCACTTCCGAGGTTGTACAACCGTTCGGTCATTATCCCCTCAATCACGCCCTTGTATTCATCAGCACGGTTGAACAAATCTTGCACTACAGAACTGGTTTCCCCAAGCTTCTCAACATCAAGAGAAACGCCAATCTTATCTCTGAGCCACAGATCCATCGGCTCAATATCTATTTTTCGCCATTCAGGATTCATTACCTTCATCGGCGTGTTTATGAATAGCGACGGCTTTTTCGTAGTAAATGAAAACTCCTGAGCTATACTGGACCAGTCCGTAATTACCAAATCAGAGTTGTACACAGTTGAGTTAGATGAAAAATCAGTTTGAATTTCAAGCTGGCCATCACTTATCTTCTCGTCATATTTCTCGTATATCCCCTTCATCTTGCCGGGAAATCGCTTTATAAATTCCGGATGCGGACGTATTATTATATCGGCATCCAACTCGAACAACCCTTCCAATAGCGGTGCAAGGCAATATTCAAGAATATTATCCCTTTGCCAAGACGGTGCAATTAATATCTGCGGCTTATCATTCTCCGGACGTTCCGTGCCTTCTGCACTTTCATAGCTCTTTATGAGCATATCCAAAAGACCGAATCCGACATTTACAAGATTTTTTTCCGGCAGTTCATAGACACGCTCTGTTGCACGTATTTCTTCATTATAGTCTTTACAATAACAAAATATTGTATCGTAGTGATTTAGTGCACCTGTTCGTAACGTAAGATTACAGCTACCCAGACCATGATCGATGTAGATGTATTCAAGATCCTTCTTCACAATTGAGCGTTTATAATGGTAAATATCCAAATCTGCCAACGTCATTACCAACACTTCAGAGTCCATTTTCATAAATGTCGTAATCATTCCGTGACTCGAACAAAAGTACGTTTCAAATTGCGGCTTCTCCATCTCAAACACTTGATCGTTGATGTCTGCTGTCAGGTAATGAACCGTAATATCAGAGTTATCAATAATATAATTGATGAATTGTTCAAAGTATTTATAAAAACCACTAGCTTCTGAGAAGAACACCAGCTCCTTTTTCACAGAAAAGAAACGCTGCATATCTGCTTTTTCACGAGTTTTTTCTAGTTGTTTTTGCTCGCGTTTCGCTGCTTTTTCCTCTTTGGTTGGCTTGATTTTAATTGAACGATTCTCGTAATCTATATATTTTCTGGGATTATATATAGTGTTGCATATCGCAAGCATCAAAACTCCGGCCAGATTGCTATATGTCCAAAACAGCCCTACGCCTGTCGGGACAACAAAGACGAACCATCCGGTAAAAACCGTAAGGAATATTGCCACACCCCACTTAGCAACAAAGCCCTGCTCGCGAGATATGACATTATATTTATTCTGCATTACACAAAGGAATATTGTTGAAAGAATAGCCAGTGCCGGCACAAAAATGTTCTCCGGCAATGTAAGCATATCCATCCCAAGGAAATATGGGTATATGTACTCCCCAAGATGTCTGGTTGGGTTATTTACAACACTGATTACTCCAATGATAAGTGGAATTTGCACCAAAAGCGGCAAAAGAGCCTTTATAGCACTGTATCCTTCTTTCTTAAACAGCGCTTTTTGCTCCTTCATCAAGAGGTTTGGCTCACCCTCATACCGTGCTTGCAAATCGTCGAGGGTTGGTTTTATCTTCACCATTATTATGGAGTTCTTTTGTGAAATGAGTGATATCGGGAAAAGAATGACTCTGGTAAGCAACGTGAATACTACAATAGCCCACCCAAAATTGCCTGTCAGTGAATAACACAGGCTCATTATCCCTCCGAAAACGGTGCCGAATACAACGTCAATTATGTTCACGAATCGATACCCTCATCTTGATTTCTGTTTTGTTTTTCAGCTTGTCTCTCAATTTTTCGCTGTGTGCGTTTAACGCTCATGTTCTTGAAGAACATAATAATCTTGCGTCGAAACACTCCAAAGACTACTCCCAGGGTTATGAAAACACCTGCAATAATTTGAGTCAACATCGCCGTTGTTGCCGGATCAATATACGCCGATGCCGTAGTTGTTAGAAATATGCTAATAAAAAACAAAAAATACAAAACTTCCGCACATTTCAACACGACATTTGATTTACTTTTTTTCATTTATACTTTTGCCTCCTCAGATTTGTAAGGACGTCAACCTGCCACCCACAGAAAACACCGGGAAACAAGTCTCGCACATCCAATTTCGTATTCTATCATATTCCTTTACCAGGGTAAAGACAAGAATTCAAATTAGTTTTCGACTTCTAAAGTCGAAAACATCAAGTTTCAGAACTAGATTTTACTCCTACAGAAATACATTCCGCCTGTAGAGGCGGAGGTCTTAACCCAAAACCCCCACTTCAAACGCCGATAGGCGTTAAGTGGCGGGTATGATAAAAATTTTTCTTGACAGTGTTCATTTTTTCTGTATAATTCAAAATACTGAACAAAAGGAGCGTCCCTCGATGAAAATTGAACACTTTGTGTCCATATGCAGACACCTAATTAAAGAACCAAGTGCAACTCAGCGCGAGCTTGCTACAGCTACAAAGCTCTCACTGGGGCTCATAAATAGTACCATCAAAGAGTGTGTTGCTGCGAATTATCTCAAACAAGAGAATAACGGAAGCCGTAAACTCATTCTTACAAAATCGGGTCAAAGTCAACTTGACAAGTCAAAGGTCAAAAATGCGATTATACTCGCTGCAGGATTTGGTTCACGCTTTGTGCCCCTCACATATGATACACCCAAGGGCTTACTCGAAGTATATGGGCAACCTATGATCGAAAGGCAAATCGAACAGCTTCACGAGAATAATGTCAAAGAAATCATAATTGTAGTCGGGTATAAGAAGGAAAGCTTCGATTACCTTATTGATAAGTATGGCGTTAAACTTGTATACAATCCCGAATATGCAGTCAAAAACAATCTTAGCAGCTTATATTGTGTAAAGGATTTCCTCGACAACTCATATGTCCTAATGTCTGACTTTTGGATTGAGGAAAGCATCTTTAACACATATGAGCCGAGAAGCTGGTACTCATGCATACATTACGAAGGCAAAACCAACGAATGGTGCATTACAGCTTCAGCATCGGATAGAATTGAATCCATCAAAGTCGGAGGTCGAGACACATGGGTTTTGATTGGACCCGCATACCTCACATCAGAACTATCTGAAAAACTTAAAACGCATCTGCAAGAATATTTCAATAGCCCCGGCACTGATGATGATTATTGGGAGCAAATTCTCATAGACCATATTAAATCCATGCCTATATATATGAACAGGCAAACCGGAAACGTTCATGAGTTTGAAAATCTTGAAGAACTACGAATGTTCGACCATTCATATAATGAAGCATCAAACAACGAAATCATGAAGACCATTGCCGGTATCTTCGAGTGCTCGGAAGAGAAAATCCAAAACATCAAGCCAATTAAACTAGGCATGACTAATCACTCATTCACATTCACATTTGAAGACACAAAGTACATAATGCGCATCCCCGGTGAAGGCACGGATAAAATGATTACACGAGAGCAAGAGTACGCCGTCTACAAGCTGATAGATCCGCTCAAGATCAGCGATGATGTCATATTTATGGATCCAGACACCGGCTACAAGATCACCAAGTTCATTGAGGACACAAGAGTATGCGACCCACATAATGCCTCCGATGTTAAGCTCTGCATGGCAAAGCTCAGAGAGTTTCACAATATGAAGCTTGAAGTCGAGCACACTTTTGACATCTTTGAACGCATTGAATACTATGAAAATCTTTGGCTAAAGCCCGCATCTCATTTCCGCGACTACAGAGAGACAAAAGCTAATGTAATGAAGCTCAAAGCATTTGTTGATGCCGAGCCAAAGGAATGGATTCTCACACATATAGATGCCGTACCCGACAATTTCCTCTTTGAAGATGATGGTGGTAATCAAAAAATCCGCTTGATCGATTGGGAATATTCAGGGATGCAAGACCCCCATGTAGACATTGCAATGTTTGCAATTTATGCAATGTACGAACGCGAACAAATTGACGCACTAATCGATGCATACTTCACAGAGGGGTGCCCACCACCTGTCAGAAGAAAAATCTATGCCTATATCGCAATGTGCGGACTACTATGGAGCAACTGGTGCGAATACAAGAGCCATATGGGCGTCGAGTTTGGAGAATATTCATTGCGACAATATAGATTCGCAAAAGACTATTATAGAATTTTTAACGAAAACATGGAGGACGCGAAATGAGTAACGAAACAAAAAACATACCCGAAACACCTGAAAATAACTCAGGACCCGCAAAGCCCACAAAGTCAAATATCGACTGGATTTCTATGATTGTGCCACTTGTTGGGGTGCTGACCTTAGCAATTGTTTTCACATTCGTATCAGGAGCCGAAAACGCCCTTTTAATCGTCAGAGGATTTTTGGGCGACGATATGGGAGTCTATTACATTTTAATGGGCTTGTTTGCACTTGGTGCAGCTCTGTTTATTGCGTTTTCCAGATTTGGGAAAATCAAGCTCGGTACAATTGACGAGAAGCCGCAATACAGCTCCTTTGCGTGGGGTTCGATGATTTTCACAGCCACAATGGCAGCAGATATATTGTTCTATTCATTAAGTGAATGGGCGATGTATGCTAATGAACCTCGCATCGAAGAACTTGGCAACGTGCAAGTTTGGGCGTCAACATTCCCGCTATTCCACTGGGGTCCGATTGCATGGAGTTTCTACATTGTGCTTGCCGCAGCATTTGGTTTCATGCTTCACGTAAGAAGTAGAACAAAGCAAAAGTTCTCCGAAGCTTGCCGCCCGTTATTTGGCAACAAAGTTGACGGAATCGTCGGCAGGCTCATTGACACTGTAGCTATCTTCTCGCTGGTTGCCGGAACAGCAACCACGTTCTCCCTGGCAACCCCCCTACTCGCAGGTGCGTTTGCTCATGTCTTTGGTCTTTCCACAAGTGTTGGCTTGACCATAGGTATTCTGCTCTTAATTGCTGCAGTCTATACTATTGCAGTACTGACAGGAATGGGAGGTATTGCGCGACTGGCGAGATTCTCTGTATATCTATTCTTTGCCTTCCTGTTCTACTTCTTATTCTTAGGTGGCGAAACTCGCTACATCTTAGAGACAGGCGTAGCCGCCATCGGAAATCTGGCACAGAACTTCATCGGACTTGCCACATACACCGACCCGCTTAGAGAGCACTCCTTCGTCCAGGATTGGACAGTATTCTTCTGGGCATACTGGATGGCATGGTGTGTAGCTACTCCGTTCTTCATCGGCATGATTAGTAAAGGACGAACACTCAAGAACACAGTGCTCGGCGCATACTTCTGGGGCTTAGCAGGAACCTTCACATCATTTATCATTCTCGGAAACTATGGTCTGTCACAGCAAATGAGATATAACGCTGATCCCTCTCAAGGATTTGACGCTGCCGGAGCACTTGCTGCTTCAGATTGGTCACCCGAGTCAATATCAGATATCATAATCAGAATCTTCGAGACTCTGCCATTCCCATCAATTGCACTGATTTTGCTCGTCGTAAACATGGTAATCTTCTATGCCACCACCTTCGATGCCTTGACCATGGTTGTTTCATGTTACTCACACAAAAAGCTAGACCCCGGTCAAGAGCCTAGTAAGAGAGTTCGTGCATTCTGGGCAATTCTTCTAATATTGTTCCCAATCGGACTTATATTCTCAGATAGTGCATTACAAAGCTTACAAAGTGTCGCAATAATTGCAGCGTTCCCAATAGGTATAATCATCTGCCTAATCGTCGCAAGCTTCTTCAAAGATGCGAGGAGCTATCTGGCAGAAAAGGGCAAAAATTCAAATTAGTTTTTGACTTCTAAAGTCGAAAACATCAAGTTTCAGAATGAGATTGTACTCCTACTGAAATACATTCCGCCTAAAAATTAACTCTATACCCCCCACTTCAAACGCCGTAGGCGTTAAGTGGCGGGTATAACCAGAATATCCAAACTAAGCACACCGCAAAAAGATTCTTCGGGCGTCATCGCTCGAAGAATCTTTTTGTGTTATAAGCGCAACCTAGCATACACGCTCTTCAACGCCCGTCATTGCGGCTGGAGCCGTAATCCCCTAAGTATTGCGACGATTTTAGGGATCCCGGATCAAGCCCGGGATGACAAGTCTAGCTTTACTATCTACCGGCTAACTTATAGGGTGTAAATCAAAATCTCTCGGGACAAACGTCCAATTCTCGCGCTCGTTAGCATCTCCAACCACTTGCCAAACCCCATATTCACCCTCAATTCGTGCATGTGGTTCATTATGTCTTCCCAAAACAAACAACTCTCTCATCGCTGGTACAGATACTACACCATTTATTATATCAAAATACGATATGCCATAACTTGCATGGGGTATACCGGCAGCCTCAATCACAGTTGCTTGAAAGTTTATATGCGAAAGCTCGGTCACGGTGTCCACCGTGAGTGGTCCACTCGAGTTTTGCGGTTTTATAAACAAGCCCACAGTTTCCGGTATTTGGTCTCTCAGCCCATGGTCGCCGGTAATAATGATTGTCGTATTGTCATAGACCCCAATTTCTCTCATGTTCTGAAAGAATACATTTAATGTTTCAAAGTTCCCTCGCGCCACATCTGTACGTGTTCCGCCTTGCAACAACTCTCCGGTTTCCTCAATGAAGTGAAATCCGTTTGACCCCGGATCGTCTCTATCGCCATTTGCATGAGGACCATTTAGGAATATAAATGTAAAGACACTCTCTTCACTATCAGCGGTAAACTCACTATGAAACGACACAAAATTATGAAAACGCATATCCGAATGTATTCCAACAATAGGAGTAAAAACTGCGTGTTCATTTTCTACTTCTACGTAAAAGAAATGTCTACCAAAGTCCGGAGCAATATCTGAAAGCCATGTATTTTTTAGTACATACGGCGATAATCTACCAAGGGACAGACGTGTCGTTGTTGACAAAATCTCTCTTGCATTAGCTCCCACTCTCTCAGGCGCTCTCATATTATCAGTTCTGTGCTCAATTTGTTCGTTCTCTCCAAAAGCACTAATCAGGCAAAGATACAAGTTTGTCCTAAATCCATGCTCTCTCAAAGTGTCAATAAAAATATGCTGACCCCAAGCTTCAGGTTTGTAATCCGGACTGTTTTGCCATGGCTCCGGATGGTGTCCTGTTAACATTGACACCATGGATGGAACGGTACCAAAATGCTCCGCGGTATTGTTCTCATATAGCGTAAAGCCATCCAAATATTCCTGTAAATGTGGATACGCCTCAAATGTATTTCTTATGACCCTAACATCCAGAGTGTCAAGTACAAATACAAGAATGTTGTTATCCGGATTAAAATTTACAGCCGCTTCATATGTAAAGTACACCGGATTTTCTTCATATCCTTCCGGCAAATCTGTCGTAGCTGCAGTTGATACCAATCCGACTATTTGCATACCTGAAATAATTACTAAAGATAAAACAAATGCTTTCTCAAATCGAAAATCTTTCTTTTTGACTTTAAACACCAACCAGATGCACAACGGCGCGAGTATAATCGCGATCCATATCAATGCATTGATAATATTGCCGGCCGTAAGAGTACCATAGTCCGTCTGTTGCCCCATAATAGTCACCATGTTGCCGTTTAGGAACAATGTTTGAATATATGCTGCAACAACCAAGCCCCACATGCCTAATATTATGACTGTCAGTGCATCATCTTTTAGGATTTTCAACAACAAGATCCAAGCAACTATCGCCACAACAACTGCTCCAATCATGTATATAAACACAGCCGAAAATAACACTAGAACAAATCTTGCCACAATTATCATCAAACCGAGTAATGCAAGTGCAATTACACCTACTATCACCTTCCTGTGGTGAATTAGAACGAGAACAGCAGATATTGCAATAAAACAAAGAAGGAAAGCAACAAACAAAGGAAGTAACAAAAACCTCCAACTCACAACGAAGTCTATTGGATTATTTAGGTACATATCCAATGGGGTATATAAAAATAATGTAAACGAAGAAACAAACGATATCGACAATATCGCTGCAAGCTTCCGCCTTGGTGGAAGTATTGTTTTTACTTTATCAGACATTGTGTTCCTCTCCTATTTTCACTTACTATTTTCATCAGAGCTTTCTCGTATAATATATTGTGGCCTACTTTTTGTTTCCAAATACGTTTTTGCAAGATACTGTCCTAAAATTCCTGTACAAAATAGCTGTATCCCGCTGACAAACAAAACTATACTAACCGTTGACGCCCATCCCGCAACAGGATCGCCAAACAAAAGCCAACGTATAATAATGAAAATAATCCCGATTATAGAAAGTAAGAAGAAAATCATTCCGGAAATTGACGCTATTGCTAAGGGAGCAACAGAAAATCCGATAATTCCGTCAACTGCATAAGAAAACAACCCCCAAAAACTCCACTTTGTTTCACCTGCAACACGCGGGGCATTTTCAAAGTCCATCCACTTTGTTTTAAACCCAACCCAGCCAAACATCCCTTTTGAAAAACGATTATATTCTTTAAGTTGCAAAATCGCGTCCACAACTTGTCTTGTCATTAATCTATAATCGCGAGCACCATTAACAATTTCTGTTTTTGAAAGTTTATTTATCAGCTTGTAAAACTGTGTCGCAAAAAATGAGCGTATCCGTGACTCCCCCTTGCGATTTACTCTCCGTGTAGCGACGCAGTCAAATCCATTATTAACAATTTCATTGTACATATCAAGTAGAAGCTCAGGAGGATCTTGTAAATCCACATCCATAACTGCGATATAATCACCACATGCCGCTTCTAGACCGGCCAGCATTGCGGCCTCTTTTCCAAAGTTCCGAGAAAAAGATCTCCACACTATTCTTTCGTTTTGCTCTGACATTTTACGCAACACTGATAGTGTTGCATCATGTGACCCATCATCTATAAATAATAGCTCATAGTCTACATTCGGGATGCTTTCTAATACTGCAGTTGTCTTGTCAACGAAATATGGTATTGCCTCTTCCTCATTATAACAAGGCACAACAATGCTTATCATATGTACACTTCTTTCCATAGCAAAACACTTACCTTTCAGCAATTTAATTCATATAAACCAACTTATCGTAAAGTAACGCTGACCCAACCATATCCATAATGTCTGATAGTGTGATAAAAGTTGTCAACAACAACTTCCCAGTCATAGTAGTCCCATGCTCCGGCGCGCCAATAGAACGAAAGCCAGAGATCCATATTATAATAATGTTGAAAGCGATACAAAGCCCAAAAGCCCATCTCTCCCAAACCTTGTTGCTGCGGATTGATATGATGTCTTGCTATAGGATATTGTTCTGCGACATGCTCCGCCACAATAGATAAGCCCACATGCCCCCTGACTTGTACTGTTATATCGGCTTCAGGAAATTCTCGTGCCAAATCAGCAACTACCATCTCACGTCGGAAAGTACCCCAACGGTGCTGATCGGCTAACGCATTGCCCAGAGCCAGAGGATATACGAAAAACGAGTAAACCAGAGCAATCGCCGGAAGTAACATAACACATGCTGTAATGCGACACGTATTTGCAAATTTTCCGATTTTAGACTTTCCCTCAGTAGTTTTTTCAGGCTTCTTTAATGTCGAAATATTCCGCACAGTTAAAATTGAAATAACTGCAAATATTAGTCCTATACCCAGTGAGGATCGAGTGTTTATGGGAGCCTCTACCAAGGCCAACAAAAAACCGTGCGAAAGGGGAAAAGCAATGAGCACAAACGCCGTACCAATTATGACATCAAGAAGTTTCCACCCTTTTTTACGCTTCGAAGAAAGCAATAATGATATCAAATAACATATCAATGTCAACAGCATCAAGGTTGACCATTGCTGATTTAGCAATGAGCGAATAAATTGAAAATATTGTCTGGTATTACGCAACACACCAAAAATCATTCCGGAAATAGGCCACGTATCTGTATACCAGTATCCGGTGGGGTTTGGTAGCACAAAAACAAAAATGAGTATGCCCAATAAATAAGGTGCAACAAAAAACAAACCAGTTTTGAGGATTTTCGAAAAATCTTGTTTGTTTAGAAAATCAAGCATCGCCATTGCCATAAGCATAACAGGATAAATTCCACCGGCAGCTTGATATGATGTCAACATCAGTAGCACGCATATAGTGGACACACTCAAAAATGATACCCATGGTTTCTTGCCGTCCTTACTCATATAATGCCAAAACAAAAACGGCAAAATGCTTACCATAATGCTCATCGCCATGCCCGGTGAGTCAAATTTATACAACCAAAGTTCGATTACAAATGGTGACAGTCCGATAAATACAGAAAGTATCAGCGGTATATATCTTATTTTCCTATTACACAATAGATATGTAACAACAACACTTGAAATTGAAAGAAATACCATTGCTACAATTTGAGTCCATGGAGAAATATCTGTTAGTGTAAAGCTTGTATTCAACATATATGACAAGAATGACTGAGAGAAACGATTAAATTCATGTGACCACGATAATCCGGTGTGCGCACGACCCATATCGTCAATATAGGAGGCGCCTAAACGTAGTATTGATGACATAGCAATCAAGTAAATAATCAATACGACAAGAAAGGGCTTAATATATGGACGTATACGTCCTGCTAAGTCAGTTGCGGAAGACAGTGTGTTTGTTGGCATTGATTCAGACACAAGTTGTTTATCGCTTGCCTGCGGGGACATATTTTGATTTTCCATATACTATGTAACCTCCAAAATCAAGCAAATTACCTCCGTCATTCTGCATATCCTCCGTCATTCTGCGCGAAGTCGCAGAATCCACACCTAATGACATTAGGTGTCAATTGGTGTATGGAACGAATGTCCAATTCTCACGCTCGTTTGCATCGCCGATAATTTGCCAAATCCCATAATCACCATATCTTCGAGCCATCGGTGCTGTCCAAAGTCCAACAACATGCATATATCGCGTTTGCGGCGCCGGAACTATGCCATTGATTATATCAAAATATGATATACCAAACTCCGAATGTGGTATTCCAGCCGCATCCAATATCGCTGCCGGAAAATATGTATGCGAAAGCTCGGTTGTGGTATCCGTCACAAGTGGTCCTGTCGAGTTTTGCGGTTTTATAAACAAGCTTACAGTTTCCGGTATTTCATATCTTCTACCGTGATCTGCTGTTATGATTATCGTGCTGTTGTCGAACACTCCGACTTCCCTCATCATGTTAAAGTATATGTTCAACTTTTCAAAGCTGGCCCTTGTTACATCCCAACGGCTACCACCCTGTATAATTTCCCCTGTTTCCTCAACGAAATGATACCCGTAAGAGTGAGGGTCATTTATATCACCATGAGCGTGTGACGAGTTAAAGTGCATCATTATAAAGACATTTTGCTCACTGTCCGCCGTCATTTCACTATGTCGCAAGAAATAATGAAAACGCATATCAGACTCGATTCCTACGATTGGAATATATGCCACTAATGGATTTTCAAAGTATACTGTAAAAAACGCCATTCCAAATGTTGGTGTTATGGGTGAAAGCCAAGCGTTCTTCATCAAATACGGTGATAGGCGACCTAATGAAAGACGTGTCGTTGTAGACAGCAATGGTCTAATGTTGAGTCTGATATCTTCAAACTCTTTCAGATTATCTGTCCTATCATAAATTAGATCATATCTTTCAAACGTAGATATTTGATCCAGATAGAGATTTGTGGTGAATCCATGTTCTCTTAACTCATCAATAAAATTATGATGTGACCATGCGTTCTCTCTGAACTCCGTTCCGCCTATGTGCTGAACGATATGTTGCTGTGTCAGCATCGCAACCATTGATGGAATAGTGTCAAAGTGCTCTGCAACATTATTTTCAAATAACGTAAACCCATCAAGATAATCTCGAAGATGCGGAAATTGTTCAAATGTAGCTCTCATGACTTGTACATCCAGCGAGTCAAGTACAAACACAATAACATTGTTTTCAGTGCTTAAGTTTGTGGTTTCTGTAAACGTAAAGTATACCGGACGATCCCGATCAATACCTGCAGGTAAATCCGTAGTTGCTGCAGTTGATATCAATCCGACAGCTTGCATTCCGGAAACAATCATCAGAGATAATACAAAAGCCTTTTCGAACTTAAACTCTTTCTTTTTCGCCTTGAGTAACAACCAAATGCAAAACGGGGCGAGTATAATTGCTATCCATATAACTACATTCATTATATTGCTAAATGATAGCTGATTAGATTCGGTCTGTAGACCCATAATAGCAACCATATTGCCGTTTAAGAATAACGTTTGAATATATGACGCAACAATCAAGCCCCATATCCCTAGTATTACAAAGGTCAGAGCCTCTTCTTTTAGTATTTTTATCAACAATACCCATAGAATTATAGCCA
>Ga0123355_10000706_pt1 | contig 45274 bp, 38 predicted proteins | sample TergutEmb28metaG_3_FD_89872 | JGI IMG/M metagenome (GOLD analysis project Ga0123355, IMG submission 89872) | Embiratermes neotenicus P1 segment gut microbial communities from Petit-Saut dam, French Guiana - Emb289 P1 | ecosystem: Host-associated > Arthropoda: Insects > Digestive system > Gut ...
GATTCCAATTAAAATCCCATCTGCCTATCGCGGCAAAACCGCTTGAAACGCTTACTCCGCGTTTCAAGCCGCCGCTCTGTCAGACAGGTTTTAATTTGGAATCGGTATCATTTAATTCACTTTACCTTGCCAATAACCAATAAAATACCGCTTCTCCCTTGCTTGCGGTTTCATCGTAGAAGACCTGCAAGGCCGGGGCGGAAGCGGCTATGTTGTTCACAAATACGTATTTTACCTAATACCGTTTAACCTCCATAAACCCATTAACAAAGTCTTTATTATCCTGAGACTTAACCAACATATCGGTAACCTTTTCAGAAAACTCTGCCGGAGGTATGCGGCCACTCATCTCACGCAATGTGTACATCGCGTTTAGTTCTCTTTCGGTTAGCAGCAAATCTTCCCGCCTGGTTCCGGATCGCATTATATCTATTGCCGGGAAGATACGCCTCTCTGCCAAGCGCCTATCCAGCACCAATTCCATATTGCCAGTGCCTTTAAATTCTTCAAAAATTACATCGTCCATTTTGCTGCCAGTGTCTACAAGGGCCGTAGCCAGCACTGTAAGAGAGCCACCTTCTTCTACATTGCGCGCCGCGCCAAAGAATTTCTTGGGCATGTACAGCGCCGCAGGGTCAAGGCCACCGGATAATGTACGCCCGCCCATGGGTATCGTAAGATTATATGCCCGCCCCAGTCGAGTTATCGAGTCCAAGAGGACAACCAAGTCCTTCTTCTGCTCTACCAGCCGCTTTGCCCTTTCTAGCACCATTTCGGCTACGCGTTTATGATTCTCGGGCTGCTCATCAAAAGTTGAAGACACCACCGTACAATGCTCACCAAATATGGAGCGCTGCATATCTGTGACTTCTTCTGGGCGCTCATCTATTAACAGTACGATGAGATGCACATCGGGGTGGTTGCGAGTAATTGCGTTTGCTATCTGCTTCAAAAGAACGGTTTTGCCGGCCTTTGGCGGCGAAACAATCATACCGCGCTGCCCAAAGCCTATTGGCGAGAGTAAATCTATAAGCCGGGGGGCCAGGTTGTGACGAGTGGTTTGGCCATCCGGGGTCTCGAGAGTGATACGCTTTGTTGGGAAAATAGGTGTCAGATATTCGAAATATGGGCGGCGAGTTGCCATATATGGAGGCTCGCCGTTAACATGCTTTACATATGAGATGGCACTAAACTTATCAGCCCCGCCATGACGGGTGATGCCACAAACCAAGTCCCCTGTGCGCAAATTAAAACGCCTTATTTGTGTAGGTGATATATATACATCCCCAGAGCTTGGAAGGAAGTTTTCTACTCTTAAAAAGCCAAAACCATCCGGCAATATTTCAAGTATGCCTTCTGCCGTTTGTTGCTCTTCACGGGCTGGCGTGGGGGCGACGTCTATTTCCGGGGTATCATCTACAGCAGCTACTAGGGGATCTTCAATAGGAGATTCGCTAATTACGGGGATATCATCCACGGCAAGTAGGGTATCCGATATAGATGAATCGTTTATTTCTGAGATATTATCCAAAACTTGTATTTCTTCAGGTGGTTCGATATTGTGCTGCGGCTTAGCCAGTTTGTGCTCTGTATTATCCTCCACAGATAAAAGGGGCGCATCTCGCTCTTTTTCTGTGGCAATTAATGCGGCCAGTTCAGCCTTCCGCAGCTTTGAGATGTTTTTGATACCCAATTCTCTGGCCGCTTCTCTAAGCTGAACCAATGATAAATTCGCAAGATCCATAGTCGAGTCCTTATATTCAATTTATTCTTTAACTTATGCCGCATTGGACATGATTATGCAAATGAAATAAAAACAATTCAAAAGGGCTACCCCACAATTAAAGCTAAACCGGTCAGCCTCTAATTGCGGGGTAGCCATATATTTACTACTCAAGAACGGGGATGATAAGCTCCTGGCCTACATATATATCATTGGGGTTTGTCAGGTTTTCGTTGGCGGCTACTATTAAATCAACATAACGCTGGCCGCTATTGCCAAAATGATACAGTGCAATACGTGACAATATTTGGCCGCTTTCTACTATATGAATAACCGGTGCCGGTGCCGGCGGTTGTGCCGGTGGGTCAGGCTGGTTGGTTGCTTCATCGTCCGGCCTGGCAGGTGTGCCGTCTTGGGGAGGATATGGGTTATACTCTCCACTATTATTAAGTGCGTTTAATTGCGCGTTCGCCGCTTCTAATTCTGCCGCAATACTGGCATATGCTGCCCTATATGCGTAATTATCTAACTGTAGCAGAGAAGCGTTGGCGGCATATTCCCCTACACGGGCTGCGTATGCTTCATATCTTTCAAGATTTAGACGTAAACTCCTGTTGTTGAGTGCCAAAAACGACATAAGTATCAAAACACCGACTGCGATAATTGCTAACATATAGCGCAATGGGCTGGGCCCGTCGGCCAATGCCTCTGTACCCCTTCTGGGTGCCGCTGCAGCACGAGTACGCTCACCTAGACCTGGATTAGGCTCTTTAGGCTCCCTCGGTGCCATTACATGGGGCTCGCTATAGCGCTCACGGAAGCTATTAAAATCCTCTTCTGCCATGGGGGCCCATTCTTCGTCTGTTACGGGCTCTTGCACCACTACAGGATGGGAACGGCGCGGCCTTTCAACGTTAACACGCACAGCAGGCTTGGGTTCGGGGTTTTGCTCCCTTCTGCGCTGACGCTCTCTGCGGGCATCGGCTAAGCGTGTCATATATTCTTCATCGTTGTCATATTTTGGGGTTGATTTAGCGCGCTTTACACTCTCAGGCTCCGGCATCTCTTCACGGTGAAGTGGTCTTTCTTTACGCAAATAATCGCTTACAACATCGTCTCCGGATTCTGACTCTAGGAAGCGCTCTACGGCACTACGAGCCATTTCGTTGCCGTATTCATGAGAAGGATCTTCAACATAGTCATCAAAAACCGACTCCTGAACCCGCTCATCTTGCGGCCTATCATCATACTCATATTCGTAATGGTCATGTTCTCTCACTTGCCATTTCCCCCTAAGTTTGACTTAGATTTTAGCTTTTGTCTCTTCCGGATTATGTAACATACCGAAATTTCTACATTATTGTAGTTGTTTTATAAAATCATGTCAACTTTCGCTAAATGATTTAACGCATACATAGCAAGGGTTGAGAGCACTTTCTACAAAAAAAGACATCACATGGTGTTAGCCATATAATGTCTTTTACGATGCATATGCTTTTATTTCTAACTGCTGTAATCCTGTAAGATTAGCGCTAGCGCTTCGTCAGAATATATTTTTATACCTGCTGCCAGCCGCTCCAGCTCCTCTGGGGACAATGTGCCAACGGTTGTACTTGTTACTTCCTTCAGCCTGCCGCCATAATCTTCTGCGTAATAGATCGCTATATAGCCGCCCAAAACCGTTACTACGTATAAATGAGAAGCCTCTTGCGCCTCTATTATAGGCATGTCATATACATTGGCCGGGCTATAGGGAGATTCGGAATCGGGGGGATAATCGGACGTAAAACTTGGAGCATAAGCCTGGTATATAACAGGCGTGTCGCCATAGGCCAGCACCGGCTCTCCTACCCCGAAAAAGACATATCCAAGTACAAAGCCCATTAGAACAGAGGCCATGCATGCAAATGCGCATACAATTGCAGGGATTTTTTCCAGGATTAATATACGTTTCATATTGTCGAGCATGTCATCACTCCTATATTTAGGCCGCTTTTTACGGCTCAAAACGTGTATACTTTATTTTATACCGCCTTCGGCGGCGGAATTAGGTATACAAAGTGTTGACATTAACCTGGAAAATTATACTATGTTCGCGTCTCCCCAAACTCTTTCAAGTTTATAAAACTCCCGGCTCTCTTTACCAAACAGATGCACAATAATACTGCCAAAGTCCAAAAGCACCCATTCCCCGGCACGGATACCTTCTACATGGCCCAGTGGGATTTCGTGTTTTTTCATGATTTCTTCGGCTGTGTCTGCTAGAGCTTGCAATTGGGGGGCGCTGCCTCCTGTGGCTATCACGAAATAATCGGCAATAGTTGTTACTTTTCCTAAATCCATGACTATAATTTCCTGGCCAAATTTTTTATCAAGTTCGCTGCGCAGTTCTTGTACGGCTTGCCATTCTTTTGTGTTATTCGACACTGTTCTCTTCCTCCTTTTGAATGGGGGCGCTGCCCCCTTACCCTGCTACGCTTCCTCGCTTCGCTGTGGGCTCGCGCTGTTTGCGCGGCTATTTAATAACTCCTTCAGCGCGTCCCTGGTCCATGAATGCAGGGGACGGCTGTTTTCTTCGCATTTTTTTATCGTGTACTCTAAGCCTAAAATCAAAGCTTGGTTGATATTGGTTAGGGCTAGTTTACGCATCTCGTTTATCGGGCCCCAGTTTCCACGGTTTGGTTCGATATAGTCTGCCAGATTTATTATTTTGTCAAGCATAGTCATATTTGCGTGGCCTGTTGTGTGGTAGCGGATTGCTTGCAGTATTTCCGGGTCATGCACATGGAAGTCACGCCTGGCCGACTCGGCACCAAGCAAGCTGTGGGCAAGGGCATCGATGCCGGCTTCTTGCACCGCGTCTAATTGTACACCCCATATCTGGCAAAGCGCGCGTTTTTTGTCGGCGCTGTATTCTTTGGCGCAGTCATGTAAAAGCGCGGCAGTGCGAGCTTTTTGGACATCCTGACCATACAGGGTTGCCAGTTTTTCGGCTTCGTTTACGGTCCCCATCGTATGTGTAAAAAGTTCCGGTGATAGGCGGATGCGGAGTGCGTCCTTGGCGGCTTCGAATTGAAAATTGCCGGTTGTAGGAGCATGGTGAATCTTGGCACCGTATAGCTCGTGCTTGCTAGCATATTCAAGTACAGTCTTTGGCACAAGTCCTTGAATGGACTGGCCTGCGCTTATGCGGTTACGGATATCTGTGCTGGATATATCTATTTGTGGACCGTTTATCCAGCTTATTTGGGCGTTATAGGTATCAGTCAGGTGAGCTATATGTTCCATCGGCCCCTTATTGTATCCAGGACGCGGCACTACAATAAATTCGCATATGCTCATTAATTCGGCTATATCTTTCCATGCTAAAATACCTTCCAACGCGTCTGCGCCAATCAAGAAACTGATTTTTATCCCCGGCGGATATATAGCCTGTAACGCGCGCGCGGTGTCAATTGTATATGACGGCCCTGGTCTGTCCACTTCCAGCCTTGATATGTCAAACTGTGGGTACTCGCGTATGGCCAGTACAGTCATGTTATAGCGGTGGGTGGTGCATGCTATTTGCCGGCCTTGTTTGTGTGCTGGCTGACTGGCTGGGATAAAGAGAATGTGCTGGAGCTTAAATTGATTGTATGCGGCTTCGGCAATGGCTAAATGGCCCAAGTGTATGGGGTCGAATGTGCCGCCTAGGACTATTAGATTTTGGCAATGACTTGGTAGGTCGTTAGGGTGTTTTTTCATTGATGCCATCCTTCTTAATTTGCTACATTGTCCGCCCAACTTTCGCACTGGCTAATAACTGTAGCTACTGCATCATCTAGGCCTTCTGGCGGATATTTGTATTTTTTGAGTAATTTCTTTACGATACGGCGCATTCCCGCACGGGCGGACTCTTTTTTTTGCCAATCTATCGTACGGTTTTTGCGAAGCATATCTGTAAGTTCTTGAGTTAGCGCGACAAGTTCGCTGTTTTGGTAGAAATCCTTAACGGCGGAAGTCTTGGTTAGCGCGTCGTAGAAAGCCAGTTCCTCGCTGGTTAGGCCCATTTCCTGACCTTGGGCATTAGCGCTTGCCATTTCGCTTGCCATCTTCATAAGCTCGGCAATGACTTCCTCGTTAGAAATAAGGCCGTTTATATAGGCTTTCATACACGCTGCCATCCGCTCGGAAAATTTTTCGCTTTTTACGAGGTTTGTGCGCTTATATGTCTTGATTTGTTCCTCTAGCAGCTTCTTTAGCAGCTCTAATGCAAGATTGCGCTCTTTCATATTTGCTATATCATTAAGGAATTTGGGGTCAAATAGGGAGAAATCCTTGTCTGCGTCAGAAAAAAGATTAATAACCCCTTTGCTTTGAATACTTGCCTTTAGCAATTCGTTGATATGAGAGTTTATCTCCTTAAGAGATAGGGGTTTGCCAGTGCCAACAATACGCGTAAGCAGAGTACGCACGGCTTCAAAATAAGCCGCCTCGAACCGCTGATTTGGGTTTAATAACGAGCGGCAAAGTGACAGTGCTTGTCTTAGCAGCATCGCCTCTTTTATAAAGGATTCCTTCTCTGTTTCTTTTTCAAGGCCAGACAGGTAGTTAACCCCGCCACTTATTGTTTTTGCGCGTACCAGGTCTGTGGCTGTTTCGTTCATGAAAGCATAATAATCATAACCGTACATGATATTGCGGCATATTTCCAATTTTTCTATAAACTTGGGCAAGGCGGTTTTTGCTATGTCTTGCTCACCGTAGTTTTGTTTGTCACGTTTAGTAAAATCGCTCATAGCCTGCTTAAGGGCCGAAGCAATGCCTACATAGTCAACAACCAGCCCGCCTTCTTTATCTTTGTATACACGGTTAACGCGTGCTATTGCCTGCATTAGATTATGCCCAGCCATTGGTTTATAGATATACATGGTTGCCAAACTTGGGACATCAAAACCTGTAAGCCACATATCTACAACGATAGCGATTTTCATTGAGCCGGAGTCATCTTTGAATTGCGCTGCCAACTGGTCGCGACGGCGCTTGTTGCCTATAATGCCACGCCACTCTTCCGGGTCTTTGTTGCTTTCGGTCATGACAACGCCAATTTTATCAGCCCAGTTTGGTCGCATTTCTAGCAGTTTATTATATATACCCATGGCAATATTGCGGTTGTATGCCACAACCATAGCCTTGCCCGTTTGCTCGTATTGGCGGTTTTCTTCGTAATGCTTAACGATATCTTCGCACAGCGCGTCTATGGTTTGCTCCGCGCCTAGCAGTGATTCCATCCTGCCAAGCTCCTTTTTGCTTTTTTCTATAGCGTATTCTTCTGCGTTTTGCGCCAGGATATTATACTCGGCGTCAATTAGGCGCAGCATATCTTCGTCAAACTTAAGATGAATAACACGGCTCTCATAATATACAGGACGCGTTGCGCCGTCCTCTACCGCCTGGGTCATATCATAGATGTCTATGTAATTACCAAAGACTTCGATAGTAGAACGGTCTTTGCTTGAAATAGGCGTGCCAGTAAAACCGATATATGTAGCATTAGGCAAGCTGTCGCGGATTAGCCTTGCCGTGCCAACCATCACACGGCCTGTTTTGGCGTCTACTTTTTCTTCCAGGCCATACTGCCCACGATGCGCTTCATCTGCAATAACAATAATATTGCGGCGCTCGGAAAGCGGCTCGGAGGATTCTTCAAATTTTTGCATTGTGGTAAAAATGATGCCGTTGGCCTGCCGCCCGGCCAGGAGCTCCTTAAGATGCACGCGACTTTCTGCTTGAATGGGTGATTGTCTTAGGAAAGCGGCGCATTTGGCAAACTGGCTATAAAGCTGGTGATCGAGGTCGTTGCGGTCGGTTAAGACTACGATGGTTGGGGAGTTGAGCACATCTTGCAGCAGATGGGCGTAAAACACCATAGACAGGGACTTGCCGCTGCCTTGGGTATGCCAAAATACTCCCCCTTTGCCATCTGAAGCAGTTGCGTTAACAGCCAATGTCACGGCCTTACGAACAGCAAAATATTGGTGATACGCACCAAGGATTTTTGCCTCACCAGAAAAGCAGATAAAGTTTTTTATTATGTCCAGGAAGCGCGATTTGTCGAACATCCCTTCAATAAATGTGTCAAATTGGGCATACTTTGTGTTTTCGTAGCTGCCGTCTATTGTCTTCCACTCCATGAAGCGACCTTCGTTTGCCGTTATTGTGCCTGCCTTGGAAATGGCTTGGTCGCTCATTACCAAAAAGGCATTGTAAGTAAACAGCGATGGGATTTCGTGCATGTAATTGCGGAGTTGTATGAAGGCCTCGCTGGCGTCTGTTTCTTCGCGGGATGGGGATTTTAGCTCAATAACTACTACAGGGATACCGTTTAAGAATATTATTAAATCGGGACGTTTTTCGCTGTTTTCTATTATTGTCCACTGGCTGGCTACGGTAAATGCATTTTTGGTTGGGGATATATAGTCTACCAGATGTACCAGGTTTGACTCTTGCTGGCCTGCGTGGAAATAGGTTACGGATATACCGTTTTGGAGGTAGTCCATGAATTGGATGTTTTTTTGCAGGATCGTGCTGCCCTCTATGTTGCTTAGTTTGTATATGGCTTCGGTTAGGGCGGGGGGTGGTAAATTTGGATTTATGAGGGCTAGGGCAGGAGCAAGGTCGGATAAGTGAAGTGGATTGCTGAAGTCACGAGGGGTGTTTGGGCCGTAGATGTGGGTATAGGATAGATTGTTTTGGAATAGTTCTATAATTGCGTTTTCGTAGTTGGCTTCTGTGAATGGCATGGGAGTCTCCTTACCAAATCCATGGAATGTCATATTTTTGAATATTCTTGTCAGCTGTTATAATTGTCGTATCTTCTAAAAGTGCAGTAGCTATTCCATCAGTACATATACTCCTTCATTTCTTCCAGAGGCTCATGAAAATCATCTGGTATTTTGACGAGTCCATCCATGCACCCTAATAGGCTAGGCTTAGTTGTATCTGGCTCACGTAGCAGTCGTGGATTTTTGGCTGTTCTTCGGTGCTGGCGAATCTCCTTCATGGCTTTTTTATGTGTGTTTGTTATCGAAATGGGGCTGTCTGTAACAATAATTAAAACCTCTACATTTTCAGGGATTGTTGCAGTTTGCGAAGATATGAAACGCCCGTCTTGAAAATGCCCTTGAAATGTTTTTATCATTTTATCAACTCCTGTCGCGATTATACAATGACGACATAACATTTTACAACATATAACAACTATGGATTATTGGTTGTAGTGTCAACTGATAAATGGCCGGACGTTAGACGAGGTAAAAGTACGTCACGAGCAGATGCAAGATGAATATTTTGAGCAATATTTGATGCCATCATTCGATACATTGGTTCTATGATTGAGTTGAGCTTCGTTAAAATAGAAGTATTACGTGGAAAAGCTATTTTGTATTCAGGTATAGCTCGTTTACTTAAATGCAAAACAGTTGTACCATTCACATATCCCAGCGCATGGCTCTTGAATTGTGGACTACGCAAAATAGCTGCTAATACAAAATTTGATAATTCGGGCAAACATGATTTGACTTTTACAATATCAAGTGAAATTATTATTTTTTCATATATTCCCATTGTCATAAGCATCTCTGCATTGCCTATTATATCTGCGTTTTGAGTTACATCAGTATGTGCTACCAAGATATCAAACGGCTCCACATATTGTGCAGGTTTACTTTTTCCTGTGACTACAATTTCTTTGAATCCATCTGTTTTGAATCCACCTTTACGGTTGAAATTTTTAATTGTTGCCATTGCAGTTTTGGAAGGTAGCAATTCTTTACTTTTGTATGAATATCCACCCGTCAGCATAACAATATCATTCAAGCTTATAACATTCCAACCCATAGGAATTTCACCAAGCTCACTATCAATGAATTCGTTGTCTTTAAATGGCTCAAAGTCAATAAACCAAGATTTATAAATCGCCTGCACCATCTGCTCTAAATGCTGATTTATATCCTTATTTACAGCAATCTTGGCATCAAGGGCAGAAAGTATATCAGCTATTTTTTTTTGCTCTTCAATAGGAGGAGCAGGAATAACTATCTTTCGAAAATCAGTTTTATTAAATTTAGGTTGTGCGCTTCCAGAAACAATCGATTTCAGCATAAACTGACCAGCAGCACTCTTTAGCCAATAATAATAAAAATTATTGTCTCCCTTGAAATTTACCATTATTGCATTAGGCGCAAGTGACATTTTATATGGCAGTACCGGGCAACGAAACACCGTTCCAACATTGGCTCCAACATTGGAAATTATTATTTCGCCCCCTATTAGCTTGCTTTTTTTTAAGAAATGATAGGCATCTTCGTTTATATAAACAAAATTGCCGCTAAAATCATTATTAAAGTCTGTTAGTCTAATTAGCACAGCGTAATCAGGATTATTCAAATATTGCACTTTTTCTTTTAATGCCGCAAAACTTCCGTTTGCCACATAGTCAGTTACAACATCAGCGTAATCGGAGATTGAAGATAATTCCCAATGTGATGGAATTAAGCCAAAAATAGTTTCTTTATATTTAATGCCCTGCCCTTCTTGCTCCCCACGAAATATAACCTCATGCCCCCCATCAACAACCCCTTTAAACTCCGGCGACAATGCAAAATAATCTACAATATCAACACGATACGGCAGGTCAGATTCCATAAAAGCTTCACTTAATATCCCCATGCGCTTAAGCCCTAGCCGTTCACCGTTTTTTGACACAAATGCCAGGTCTAAATCGCTGTAATCTTTAGGCGTCCACTTAAACCGGGAGCCAAAGGCAAGTACATCGCAGTCGGAGGCGCGTTTTTGGATAATATTGGTTATTATACTAAGTTCATATTGAGATACACAAATCATAGCCTTGCCTCCAAGCTTTTGACAAAGCATTTAAAGTACGGCAACGCCGCAAAGGTAGCTTCTAAGACTTCATCAGCTACATTTTCGTCATAGATATGTGATGTGCGGTTTCTGCTTTGATGTATTTCCATCCATTTTTCTACATCAGTAATCAGCATGTTTTCCGCCGCTTGCCTAAATAACTCCCTTCTTGTTACGCCGTCTACTGCTATGGGGTCTACATTCATTTCTATCCAGCGTTTCATATATTTCCAGCTAAGTTCGTAGGTAAACTCAAAGTTTTGTATCACACCTGCACGTATTACCGATTTTTCGTCTTGGCCAATATCTTTTAACGCATGAAAAACACGCATAGCACTCTCTAAGGATTTTAAGGCGCGCTGCATACTTGTTATGTCTAAAATATTACTATATGACATTTTATCTCCCGCTTTCGATAATCTGTTATTGTCAGATCTCAAACCCCAGCTCCCCCAGCCTTTTTCTTATTTCCCCTTCCAATTCATGAGAACGCTTAAACATCCCGGACAACTCCCCGGTTAGCCTCGCCATTTTTTCTTCAAAGGGCTCGCCATCATCCTCCTGTGCTTGTATGCCCACATAACGCCCTGGTGTGAGGATATAATCCTGCTTTGCTATTTCTTCGGTAGTTATTGCGGCGCAAAAGCCCTGTATATCTTCTAAATTTCCGTCATTAAATGCCGCAAAGGTATCGGCGATTTTGGCAATGTCTTGTACAGTCATCTCGCGAAGGCGGCGGTTGACCATCGTCCCCATTTTGCGAGCGTCTACAAACAGGGTCTTGCCCTTTTGCTTTTTGTCCCGACTTAAAAACCACAGCGATACGGGTATTTGTGTTGTAAAAAACAACTGCGTAGGCATAGCAATAATACCTTCTACCAGGTCGTCTTCTACAATTTTGCGCCGTATTTCGCCCTCACCGCCGCTTTGGGATGAGAGAGAGCCGTTGGCAAGCACCATTCCTATCTTGCCGGCCGGCGCAAGATGATGAATCATATGTTGCAGCCACGCAAAGTTGGCGTTGCCCGATGGCGGAAGGCCGTATTTCCAACGTTTGTCGTCGTTAAAGGAGCCGTCGTTCCAGTCTGAGAGGTTAAACGGCGGGTTAGCCATAATATAATCCGCTTTTAGATTAGGATGCAGGTCATTGTGAAAGGTATCCGCATTATAGCCGCCAAGGTCGGCTTCTATGCCCCGGATAGCCAGGTTCATGAGTGCCATCTTACGGGTAGTTGGGTTAGCGTCCTGGCCATAGACAGATAGGTTGCCGATGTTATACGCGTGATTTTTAACAAAATCAGAGGACTGGATAAACATCCCGCCGGAGCCGCAGCATGGGTCATAAACACGCCCTTCAAAAGGCCGCATAACCTCAACAAGGGTGCGTACAACACATGATGGCGTGTAAAATTCCCCTGCTCGTTTGCCTTCTTGCTCTGCAAATTTAGCTAAACAGTATTCATATGTGCGGCCAAGGATGTCCTTATCTGTGCCGTGTTCTATCATCTTTATGTTTGTAAAAATATCAACAACGTTTCCAAGCCTGCGCTTGTCAAGCTCCGCACGGGCATAATTTTTGGGCAAGATATCTTTTAGACGCTTGTTTTCTTTTTCTATCGCGCGCATTGCATCGTCTATTATCGTGCCTATTTCCTCTTTGCGGGCAGCCTGAGCTATTACATCCCAGCGTGCAGATAGCGGTACAAAAAATACATTTGCTTCGGCATACGCGTCTTTGTCTTCTACGTCATCGTCATCGGCTTTAAGTTCCAGATAGCGTTCCTCGAACTTATCCGAGATATATTTTAAAAAGATAAGGCCAAGCACAACATGCTTATATTCGGCGGCGTCCATATTGCCGCGCAGTATATCCGCTGCTGCCCATATCTGTTGCTCGAATCCGATTAATGCTGTATTGTTTGAAGTATCAGGCATGATTATATCTCCTAAGGATTTTTATGTTAGAAGCTGTGTTCATAGACGCCGAAAGTATACTACGAAAAAACACGCTTTTAAAGAAGTAGCGTACATCAGAAACGGAGGATGCAACATGAAAGACGAACGAATATACAAGATGGCCTTTTCCAGTGTCTACCCGCTTTATTTGCAAAAAGCAGAGCGCAAAGGCCGCACCAAGTCTGAAGTAGACACTGTAATATACTGGCTCACCGGCTACGATGAAGCGGCACTTGTCTCGCAAATAGAAAAAGCCATAGACTTCGAAACTTTTTTTAAAGAAGCCCCACAAATTAACCCTAATGCTACTATGATTAAAGGTGTAATTTGCGGGGTACGTGTGGAAGACATACAGGAGCCGCTTATGCAGCAAATACGCTGGCTGGATAAGCTTGTGGATGAGCTTGCCAAAGGCAAAGCCATGGACAAGGTGCTTAAGTAGGTTTTGTCATTTTTGCCAAAAGCGATCCTTCGTTTTTTATAATTTTTTTAACTCTTGCTACATGTAGCTGCTTGTTTTGCTATTTTTTAGGCCTGCGGCTTACTTTTAAATGTATCGCTTCAGAAGGGTTTTGCAGTTTTTCGCGGGGTCACGCATTACTACATCCAGTAGTTCTTCTAATTTATCGCCTATTGCTTTCCCCTGCGGTACACTGGCCGCTGCCAAGTCTTCCCCGTTTATTGCCAGGTCACGTAGAGTATAGCACTCCTTACTGGCCTGTATATCCCGGGATTCTTGGCGCACAGCTTCTAACCTTTCGGCATCATCAGGGGCTAGCACCCCTTGCAAAGTAAGCAGGTTTTCAAAATATACCAGCGGCGCCTGTCTTGGACATTCTTCATTCCCATTCACCTGTGGCATCTGTCGCAAAACCTTCTTTATATTGTATCGGCACAGCGGGATATTTATATGAAGCATGTTTACATATAGGCTCACGTCTCGTATCGTTTTATTATCGAATCGCAGGTCGCGTAGTATCTTTCCTATTTCGTTGCCACTATAGGCTAGGAAGATAGCCAGCCGCAAGTACGCATGTCTTGGGCAGTTAGCAAGTTGGCTAATGGTATGCGTTAAGTCGCCTCCATAGACATGGCCAGCCAATACATATGGCAAAAGACCTGTACTTTCCAACAAGACTATAGCAGAAACATTAGGGCCTATAATTAGCTTAATAAGCTCTTCGCGTATGCGCTCTGTGCTGATATTTGCAAGGCTCGCCCGTTGTTCGGTTATGGCTATCAAAGCTTCTGCGTCTACCGCAAACCCCAACTGCCCGGCAAAGCGCACCGCGCGTAACATCCTTAGCGCATCCTCGCTAAAGCGGCAACTGGCGTTACCTACACAGCGGATTAATTTTTTGCTTATATCCTCTCGCCCTCCAAAAGGGTCTACAAATCCGCGGCTTGGGCTATAAGCGATTGCGTTCATAGTAAAATCGCGACGGCTTAAATCTTCTTCTATATTGGTTGTGTATGTCACACTCTCTGGCCTGCGGCTATCCAGATACAGGCCATCTATGCGGTATGTGGTAATTTCGTAGCCTTGACGGTCAAATAGTACAGTAATCGTACCGTGTTTAATCCCTGTTTCAAATGTGCGCGGGAATATCTCCGCTACTTGGCCTGGCAGGGCCGATGTGGTAATATCCCAATCCTGTGGCCGGACACCCATAACACTATCACGGACGCAACCGCCTACAATAAACGCTTCATGGCCGTTTGCCGTTAATATATCAATAATTTGGCTTACATCGGGGGGTAACACAATGGTCATTTCTTATCTGGGCCTCCTTAAACTATTGTATTTCAACTTTTAAAGCTCGTAACCTATTTGACACATGAGTGGATTTTCAATATTATCATGGTAATTTTTGTAGCGGGGTGATATTATGTCTGTTTTTACAGGGTCAGGCGTGGCAGTGTGTACGCCTTTTGACAGCGTGGGGAAATTTAACTGCGCCGTTTACGAGAAACTCATAGATTTCCAGGTAAGAGAAGGCACGGATGCGATAGTGGCTTGCGGCACAACCGGCGAAGCCACGACACTTTCCAAAGACGAACATATCGAGATAGTGCGCCAAGCGGTGGCATTTACTCAAAGCGCCGGCAAGAAGTACGGCAAAAAAGTACCGGTAATAGCCGGTGCCGGCGGCAACGATACCGCAAAATGTATAGAAATGGGCAAAGCCCTTACTCAAGCCGGGGCAGACGCGCTAATGTACGTCACGCCCTATTATAACAAAACATCCCAAAAAGGGTTGGTTCAGCATTATACGGCTGTGGCTGCTGCGGTTGAGGCTCCTATAGTACTGTACAATGTCCCATCACGCACAGCTCTTAACATGTTGCCCAAAACCTTGTACGAACTTTCGAAGCTTTCAAATATTGTGGCAATAAAAGAAGCCAGCGCGGACATAGTGCAAGTGGCCGAGATGATAGAACTCTGTGGCGATGCCATAGCTATGTATTCGGGCAATGACAATCATATAGTACCGTTGCTAAGCCTTGGCGGCAAGGGAGTAATCTCGACTATAGCCAATATCGCACCTGCCGCTGTCCATAATATGGTTATGGCATACTTAAATGGTGACTTACAGGAAAGCTTGCGCCTGCAATTAGGCATTTTGCCGCTGGTGCGCTGCTTGTTTGCCGATGTTAACCCTATGCCTGTAAAGGCCGCGCTTAACATGATGGGCTTTGAAGCAGGTGAATGCCGCATGCCGCTTACTACTATAGATGATAATTTACACGAAAATCTTAGGCAGGAAATGGCCAATTATGGCTTAATAAACATATGTTAAAGTTAAAAGATTAACACAACAAAGATAAAGGCTGGTTCACATGACTCGAATAATACTCTGCGGCTGTTTTGGCCGCTTAGGAAGCGCTATATGTCGCATTGCTGCTCAAAGCCCTGATGTTGAAATCGTAGCAGGAGTAGATGTCATGCCCCCTGGTGGTGGCCTGTCTTACCCAATATATTCCGACATTACCCAGTGCCAACAAACGGCTGATGCTGTAATATGTTGTTTACCACCATCTTCGACCACGGACATAGTAACCCAACTGGAATACTGCGTCCAAGAACAAACCCCAATGGTGCTATGTACTACCGGCCTACCCGACAGCATCTTGGATGCCGTACAAAACGCATCCGACAAAGTAGCGGTATTCCAGTCAGCAAATATGTCCCTTGGGATTAACCTGCTTGTTAACATGCTGGGCCGCGCAACAAAATTATTGCATGACGCCGGTTTCGACATTGAAATCATAGAGAAGCATCACAATCAAAAGTTGGACGCCCCAAGCGGCACCGCATACTTGTTGGCAGACGCCGCAAATCAAGCCTTAGACGGCAAAATGCAATACACTCATGACCGCAGCCATGCACGAGACAAGCGCAGCCGCAACGAAATAGGTCTGCATGCCTTAAGGGGCGGTAGCATTGTAGGCGAGCACAATGTAATTTTTGCCGGGCAAGACGAGTTAATCGAGCTTACACATATAGCCCAGTCCCGTGACGTGTTCGCGGTTGGGGCCATAAACGCGGCGCGATTTATTAATAACAAGCCTCCGGGGCTTTATAATATGCAAGCACTTATAGACTCAATTCACTAGGAGGACTTACATGAGTTATCTAAAAAAATCCATCACGACTTCTATGCTAATCGCGCTATGTGTCGTACTGCCAATGGCCTTCCACACGATACCAAGGGCAGGGTCGATTTTAATGCCTATGCATATCCCTGTACTTTTGGCAGGCCTGATATGCGGCCCTGTGTTTGGCCTTATAGCTGGGGCTTCCGGCCCGCTTCTTTCTAGCCTTATCACCGGTATGCCACCATCTGGCATAGTCCCAATAATGATGATCGAGCTGGGCACATATGGCCTTGTTTCCGGGATTATGATTCAAGTAGTACATACCCGCCGCATATCGGTGGATTTGTACATTAGTCTGATAACTGCCATGCTTGTTGGGCGGGTTATAGCCGGTATTGCCCAAGCCGTTTATTTCTTTGGTGGTACTTACGCAATCGGCATATGGGCAACCAGTTATTTTGTAACTTCAGTCCCCGGCTTGGTGATTCAGCTTCTTTTTGTACCAAGCGTAGTTATTGCTCTTGAGCGTGAAAGGGTTATCCCACTTAGGTATCCGGTTAGCGCAAGCGCATGACAGATTTAACAAAATTTTTATTGGAAGAAACCAAGCTTCACCCCTCCCTTGCGCCGCAAGATGTGGTGAAGCTTTGCTATCAGGCCGCTTTTGGTGCGGAGCATATGTTAAACGACCAAGCACAAGCTTATAAATATTTCATTGACGAATATTCCGCGACCCCGGCAGACAGCAAATCACTTGCTGAGCATATTGCTCCAACTGTTTGCCGGGTAAACCTGTCTGCATGGAAGAGATTAAAGCTTAACCCCGAATGGCTTTGGAAGTTATTTGTAAGCGCAGCTACTCCAATTGCAATATCTGAAAACGGTCATGAAGCTTTCGCAGAATATATAGCTAAAGCGGATCAATTAAGCCGGGCTAACGCATTTTCTTTTTCGTATACCCTATGGCAAGAATATATATGTGAATATAAAAAGTCAGATCCACAATCTGTCCGGCACAGCGCCACATACCGGGATAAAGAGAAACCCGCATACCGCATTTTGTCGGGCTTACCGGCAATGACGATTCCCATATTTGAGGCAATTGCGGGGCGAGACAAGGGTATTATCGCCATAGACGGGCCAGCGGCTTCTGGCAAGTCCACTTTGGCAGGTTACTTAAGTGACATTATCCAGGCAAATGTTATAGCTATGGATGATTTTTTCCTCCCGCCCGAACTTAGGACAGCAAAGAGATTATCACAGCCCGGCGGCAACATACATCATGAGCGGTTTTCGCGGGATGTGCTGCCATACATTAGGAGCGGTAAGGGATTTAAATACAGCAAATTCGATTGCAGCCGGATGGAGTATGATGGTGCTCCGGTAGAGGTTAAACCACAATCTTGGTACATTGTTGAAGGTGTTTACAGCTCTCATCCCGAATTGGGCAGATATATGGATATACTGGTGTTTTTGGATGTTAATCAGGCAGAGCAAAAGACCCGCATCCAAACCCGGAATACAGCAAAAATAGCAGAAGACTATTTCGCCAAGTGGATCCCTATGGAAGAAGCCTATTTTAAAGAGTACAACATACAGGAAACCGCCGATGTAATAGTAGGCATGCAATGCCACTAAAGCGATAGTAGGCAGGCAATGCCACTAAAGCGATAGTAGGCAGGCAATGCCACCGAAGCGAAGCAAGGACAAACTTCCACCACGCTGGGGCGGGTGGCCGCAGCGAAGCGAGGAAGCGAGGACGGGCTTTGCCCGCCGCAGCGGCGGGGGTTTGGGGGCAGCGCCCCCATTAAAAAAGGAGGCATCCTTACATGCTCTACCCCCAAGAGATAATCCAAGATGTACGCGTGCTTAACGATATAGTGGACGTAGTAGGTTCTTATATAAATTTACGGCTAAAAAGTGGGCGACATTGGGGTTTATGCCCATTCCATAACGAAAAATCCCCATCTTTTAGCGTAAGCGGCGAAATGCAAATGTTCTACTGTTTCGGCTGTCACGCAGGCGGAAATGTTATAAGCTTTGTGATGCGGCAAGAGAATATGGACTTCCTAGACGCGTTAAAACTGCTTGCCGACAGGGTTAATTTCAACCTGCCAGACCAAGCCGCCGCCCCTGGCGCTAAAATTCGCGCGCGGGAGCGTGAACGCACCGCAGAGCTAAACAAGCTGGCCGCGCGCTTTTACTACGATCAGCTGCAACAAGACATCCCAGAAGCAGAACTGGCCCGTAACTATCTGGAAGGCAGGGGAGTACATATATCCCTGCAAAAGCGCTTTGGACTGGGGCTCGCACCACCTGGGTGGGACAATCTTATGAGTCATTTGTCCGCACCCGGGCCGGAGCTATCCACAGCGGGGCTTGCCGTACAAAGCCAAAAAAACCAGCAGCGCTACTATGACCGCTTTAGGCGACGACTAATTTTCCCGATAATCGAGTCAACCGGCCGTGTCGTTGGCTTTGGCGGGCGGGCGCTACCCGGCGGCGAAGACGGGGAAGCCAAATATATTAACTCCCCCGACACCCCGTTATACAATAAAAGCCGCCAGCTATACGGCCTAAACCTAGCCCGCAAAGCCCGCAAAAGTGAGATGATTATTGTAGAAGGCTATATGGATGTACTGGCCCTTCACCAAGCAGGCTATGCAAATACTGTCGGGGTGCTTGGCACTGCCCTTACCGCCGAGCATGTGCGGCTGCTAAAACGGGCAAACATAGATACCGCGACTCTGCTCTTAGACAGCGACGAGGCCGGTACCCGTGCCGCACTAAAAGCAATCCCGGAGCTTATAAATGGCGGGCTTGACGTAAAAGTTTTACGTTTTTCCCCGGAAACCGGAGCCAAAGACCCCGACGAATACCTGCAACTGCATGGCTCTGCCAAGTTTGGCCGTTTACTTACCTCAGCAAAAAATCATGTAGCGTTTCAGGTAGAAATCCTAAAAAAGAAATATGCTCTGGATAGCGAAAGCGAAACCGGTCAGCGTATCCACTTCACAGAAGAGGCCGCGGGCCTACTAACTGGCCTAGTAAGCGCCATAGAAACAGATGCCTATGCCCAAGAAATAGCAGATATTTCTGGTATAGCCCCTGCCGCGATTTTAGCTGAAGTACAAAAGCAACGCGCTCAAGCAGTAAAATCGGAAGATGGACAAGCACTGATAATACCTACACGAACCCGCCCAAGAGTACGCGTAACCAGCGAGGAAAAAGGCTTGCGTGAAGCCCGTAAAGGCTTGCTCAACCTGGTACTAACCCATAACCCAGCAGCAAACGCTTTAGCCAAAAGCGAATATCTAACCCCGGAAGAAATGGGCGACGAGACATATTCTCAATTATTAGTTTTAGCCTTCAAAAACGCAGAAAATAAGCGGCACATGCCCCCGGCAGACATCACCGCCCATTTTGAGATATTAGAAGACCAGCAAAAAGTAGCAGAGATTTTTGCCTCCGAAACCCCGTATAAATCAGATTTTGACATAGAAAAAGCCTTAAACGAAATGGCTTCTATTATAAAACGTGCATGGTTTTCCGCCCAAATGGATACATTAATGCAAAATAACGACTTAAATGCAGTAAATAACCTGTTTTTGACCAAAAGAAATCTGTCATCACTGTATATAACCATGAGTGATGGATAGAATAATAGCGACACGAGAGGAATGGTGTTCTTTGAAGTCCTTTGAAGATCCTTTGTTGATGCTCAGGTTGCAAGAACTGATTGATATCGGCAAAAAGAAGAAAAACACCCTGGATCACAAAGAAGTTATGGATTTTCTTGGTGATATTGACCTAGACCCGGATCAGGCCGAAAAAGTCTACGAGTGGTTAGAGGGCCAAGGCATTGAGTTAATCACAGGCATGGAGCCGGAAGTTGAAAAGGAAAAAGAAATAGACCTTTCCGCCGTGGAAGGCGCCATAAATATCGACGACCATGTACGCATGTACCTGAAGGAGATAGGCAAGGTGCCGCTACTCACAGCCGAGGAAGAAATAGACCTAGCCAAGCGCATGGAGGCCGGCGAGGACGACGCAAGGCAACGTCTCGCCGAGGCTAACCTGCGCCTGGTTGTTAGCATTGCCAAGCGATATGTAGGCCGTGGTATGCTGTTTTTGGATTTAATCCAAGAAGGTAATCTTGGGCTGATTAAGGCCGTAGAAAAATTTGACTATACCAAAGGATATAAGTTCAGTACGTACGCTACTTGGTGGATAAGGCAAGCTATTACCAGGGCAATCGCGGACCAGGCTAGGACTATTCGTATCCCTGTTCATATGGTAGAAACGATAAACAAATTGATCCGTGTTTCAAGGCAACTTTTGCAAGAGTTGGGCCGTGACCCAACACCGGACGAGCTAGCCAAAGAAATGCAAATGCCTGTAGATAAGGTACGCGAGATTCTCAAAATCGGCCAGGAGCCGGTTTCACTGGAGACTCCTATCGGCGAAGAAGAAGATAGCCATCTTGGGGACTTTATCCCTGATGATGATATCCCCGCACCCGCAGAAGCGGCGGCTTTTACGTTGTTAAAAGAACAGCTGATAGACGTGCTGGACACATTAACCGACAGGGAAGAAAAAGTGTTGAGGCTGCGCTTTGGCTTAGACGACGGTCGCGCGCGCACTTTGGAAGAAGTGGGCAAGGAGTTTAATGTCACCCGCGAGCGGATTAGACAAATAGAAGCAAAAGCCTTGCGTAAGCTACGCCATCCCAGCCGCAGCAAAAAACTCAAGGATTATTTAGATTAATGTTGGCCTTATCGCCAAGGTTACAGGCTGTGCTGGATTTTTGCCGGTCTTTACATACGCCTAGATGTGGCGTTTTGGCTGATATTGGAACAGATCACGCATATTTGCCCATTGTGGCAATACAACATAATGTTTGTACAAGTGCTATTGCCTGCGATTTACATCCCGGGCCGCTTGGCATAGCAAACGAAAATATCCAAGAAGCGAGACTTACAGGAAAAATCGAGACACGCTTAGGCGATGGGCTTGCGCCACTTTTGCCCGGCGAAAGCGATTGCATTGTTATTACTGGGATGGGTGGTATGCGCATCTGGGGCATTGTACAAGAAGGGATTGAACAAGCCCAGGTGGCTAGACGGCTGATTTTACAGCCTCAGCACGACATAGTGTTGTTACGCAAAAATATGCACAAAGCCGGTTTTGAGATTGAAGACGAACAACTGGTACGTGAAGTTGTTAGCGGCAAGGAGCATTTTTATGTAGTACTGGCTGCACAGTATGCCAGAGATGTTAAAGCCTGGAGCGAACGTGAGTATTTCCTGGGTAAGTTCTTGATTAATAAGGCCAGTGAGGATTTTATGGCCTATTTGGATTGCGAACGGGAGAAGATCACATCATATATAACATCAATCAAAGATAAAACTGCACTATCAGATGCAAAAAAAAGATTGGAATGGTTAACCACGTAATCCAAATATAAAGGAGCCTTTTATGTCTGACGTAAAATTCTACTCCGGCGAGCAAGTACCTCTGGAGATGCACAAAGTAAGAATGGTTCAAAGGGTTTATCTGCTACCCATCGAAGAGCGAGCACGGCGCATGCAGACGGCGGGATATAATACGTTCCTACTGCAAAACAAAGACATATACCTGGACATGCTAACAGACAGCGGCGTTAACGCCATGAGCGAAAACCAATACGCGTCCATGCTGCAAGCAGATGACAGCTATGCAGGGTCAGAAACATATTACCGCCTAGAAAGCGTACTTAAAGACATGTTTGGGATGGAGCATTTCCTGCCGGCGCACCAAGGCAGGGCTTGTGAACATATTATTGCTCGCCTGCTGGTTAAGCCCGACTCCGTAGCTGTGATGAACTATCACTTTACTACGTCCAAGGCACATATCTCTGCAATGGGTGGCAAGGTTGAAGAGATTATCATAGACGAAGGATTAAAAATCAGTAGCGATTTCCCGTTTAAGGGTAATGCTGATATCGAAAAACTCCGCGAGGCAATTTCCCGCTTAGGCAAAGACAAAATCAGCTTTGTACGCATGGAAGCCGGCACAAATCTTATAGGCGGCCAGCCTGTTTCTATGGGGAATATGCGCGAAGTATCAAAAATCTGCCGGGCGGCAGGCATTCCACTTGTATATGACGCAAGCCTTCTTTCCGATAATCTATACTTCATCAAGGTACGCGAGCCAGAATTTAAGGATGTTGATATAATAGATATTACCCGGGAAATCGGGTCGCTAATGGATATAGTGTATTTTTCTGCGCGCAAGCTGGGTGCTGCCAGGGGCGGCGGTATTCTAACATCCGACCAAAATATGTTTTTAAAAATGCGTGAGATGATACCTTTATATGAAGGATTTTTGACTTACGGCGGTATGTCTGTACGCGAGATGGAAGCTATGTCTATCGGCCTTAGGGAGTCCTTGGACATGGATATTATCAACCAGACGCCCATTTTCGTGGAAGTGCTGTGCAAAGAACTTCTAAAAAATGGGATACCTGTAGTGACACCGCCAGGCGGCCTTGGCTGCCATGTGGACGCAAAGCAGTTTTGCTCTCATCTTTCGCAGGATAAATACCCTGCCGGCGCCCTTGCGGCGGCTGTTTACATGGCAGCCGGCGTACGTGGCATGGAGCGCGGTACATTAAGCGAGCAACGCAACCCAGACGGCAGCGAAACTTTTGCCAATTTAGAACTTTTACGGCTGGCTTTTCCTAAGCGTGTTTTTACGCTTTCGCAGGTAAAATATGTTGCCGACCGGCTTGTATGGCTTTATAACAACCGTGAAATGATTGGCGGGCTAGAATTTGAAGACGAACCAGCGGTTTTGAGGTTTTTCTTTGGAAGGCTCAAGCCAATTGGCAACTGGCCAGAGAAATTAACGCAGCAATTTAGAAAAGATTTTGGGGATAGTTTATAGCTAAATCGTTCTTCATTGATTTAGTTGTATAGCCAATAACTTGTTTCACTGCCAGAGGTAACACAGTATTTTAAAACCGAATTTGCTCAAACTAGAATCGCAGGACAATCATTCGCATTCGAGTTAAGCGCCGCTTAAAGCGTGCTTAGCTCGAAGACGAACCGCCTGCGATTTTTTATTGATTTATTGAAATAAGGGGGAAAAACAGTGAAAAACTGGAGAAAGATTCTTGTAACCGGTATGGTTGCCGGTATGGTTGCTGTTACAGGCTGTTCCAGCAACTTACCAGAAACCAATCAAGGTAACAGAAATGGCCAGCGTGTAGTTGACGCCGTTAACCGCAGAACTGATAGTTATGGTTTAACCCGTTCATACAACACAGGCCCACGTACTCTTCGCGGCTTTAACCGCGGGTTCAGAAGAGCCGCACGCAATGATAGGAACGCCGGGACTCGGCATTACAACCATATTGCACACCGCGGTTTAGGTGTAGATGGAAATAACCATTATCGGCATCCTGGTTCTAGCACCGTAAATAACATCCCAAACCGCAGCACCAATACGCTTAACCGCGGCCGGGTTGGCCACACTTTTGGGTATGATCAATATGGGCATATGAACGGTATAGACGGCGAATACAGCGGATATGATTTAGGGCAACGCGCCGGTACACGTATTAATAATACAGCGCAAAACAACGCCGCTAACTTAAATAATCGTGTAGTCAGAAGCACCCCGGCAAGAAACGTAACACGCAATACCAATACAACAACCACAAAAGCTGTTCATCCAACGCGTAAAGCTACGCACACCAAAGCAGTCCAACCAACACGCAGCGCCACCCGCAGCACTCAACCTAAGCATACTACAACTCATACCGCAAGGCCAACAACTACTGCTAAGCCCAGCGCAACCATAGTGCCAAGTACCACAACCCGTGGCAATGCAGGAAATGTTACTCATCCCATGCTGCATAACACCCACAACGTAGGGTCAGCAACTCACGCAACTCCAGCAAGGTCAATTGCCAATAGGCAAGGCACACGCAGTTTATCCACGAGGACGGAAAGATCACGTGAACTACGTCAAAACAGGCCCACTCGTTCGCTTAATGCCAATATCGGCCCTGTAGCACCAATAATGAATGCTAATCCTATAGTTAACCCAAGTGCTACCCGTGGCCTTACCCACGCCCGTTCTTATAACAAAGGCTATAACCGCAGCCAAAGACGCGCAGCAAATCGTACCATTAACCGCGCAAGCCGCCCACACAATGTAAATATAAATGACTTTAATCTGACACATCGTGGGATTAACAACAGCATGCGCCTAGGCCCTGATTTTTATATGAGCAATAACGATGTTAATGGTGTATATGGCGGTTTGCCATTTAACGGTTATAGTTCCGTACCCGTAAGCATGACCGATGACGGCGATTATGCCTTCTTTAAACGTAACAAGACCAACAACGAAGAGACACCACCGGCAGCACCAGCACCACCAAGCGGCCCACAAGCCCCAAGCTCTAACCGCTCTAATCGTGTAAACCCAGTGCAGACTGCTCCAACACCGGCACCCACACAAGCAACACCAGTGCCCACAAGCATGACAAATGACTGGGATGGCAACGCCTACGACAATGCCTACGATTATGACAATACTCATGATTATGATAATGCCACAGATAATTACTATAACAATTATGTTCCACCAGCCCAGCATAGGGCTATGAAATAGCTATAAGTAAAAAACGAAAGGGACGATGCGTTTATCGTCCCTTTCGTATGTATGGGAAACCTGTGGTATCCACAAGATATTTCATGTACAATGCGATAACTTGTGTTTCGGCTTGAAATGAACTAAAACAAGCCAATTGATATCTGGGGGCTAAATGATGGCACATGCAGAGCCGAACTCATCAACAAAACATACTCTTAAAATAATAATTGCCACATTAGTGATTATAACAGTAGCCGCAGTCGTCTTTTTACTTTTCATAGGCAGCAGGTTACGAAAGGAACTAAACGAACTGCAAATACTTCATGAAGCCAACAATAGCACAATTAAAGAACTGGAGAGCCAAACTAAATCCTACCAAGGCCAGATAGTCAAACTCGAAAATGCAAGGGCTGAACTACAAAAGCAGATAGTGCTTAACGATGGTACCCTTGAAGAGCTAGAGGGCTTAATAATATCCCATCAGAGGCGGATATCTGAATTAGAAAATGCAAGGGAATCAGGGCATTTCTTCAGTATGTTTGGACAGTGGACACCTGAACGGATCCGCCAAAACCTGATAGAGAACAGCGGTAATCTCCCATGGGATGAAATATTTGGCACAGGAAGACATCAGCTTGGAGTTTTCCATGAAGACGCCATATTACTTGGAAGAGGATATGCCTTCGCCCAAGCTCAATTCGAATACGACGAGCCGGGCCAACGGCAATTAAGTCAGCCAGATGTAATCTTGACTTACAGTGTAATTGACGAAAAAAACTTGCATTGGGAAATTGTCGGCTATTTCTTCCCCTGGGCATGGGGGTCTCTTGGTGTTGTGCCGGATAATTGGCAAAACCGCCGCCGCCACATAACCGATGCCGAAAAATTAACGATACGAATCCACAGTGCATGCTATGCGACCGGGCTGCTTACAGAGACTTATCACTTAGAAGAAATACCCGGCGAGATAATATGGGAAGAAACCATCCGCCTTAAAGCCTACCATACAGGCATAGAAATTTTGGATTTCTGGTACGAAGGACGTCGGATATATGTAGACCTTGCACCCAGCCAATGGCCCGATTTTACTTTTGGAACATCGAGTTTTTGGCTTCATGCCCGTGTTGTGTTACTGACTTTTGCCAGCTTTCCGGATGTAGACGAAATTAAAATTTTGTTCGGAGGCTTAAAGGCCGACCTTTGTCATCATGGGACATATTATGGCTATTATAGAATTGGTGTAGGGTTTCCGGAGTCGAGCATAGCGTACGATTTACCCATTTTTGTCGAGGAGGAATGGTCTTGAGTCCAATGTTGAGCCTGCTAAAGCTTGATTGCGCAGATATTCCCTCTGGCGGTTTTGACCGGCTTTTTCATTTGTCTAAGAATACTGCTTGGACAAACGAAAGCCGCCTTCATGATGATAATGATAAAAGCGATTGCAGTCGTAGCATTACACAAGGAGGAGCTAATGACTTGGAGATTACAATGCAATGAAATAAGTCACTATCTGGAATCAACCCATATAGTAGACTTTGCGACAACACCGGAAATACTTAAATTATCATGCGACATTGCCGCGCAGGCAGAAAATGAGATAGCTTTTATTAAAGCCGCCTACGAATATGTACGTGATAATATCGCTCACTCTGCGGATATACAAGGCAAAACCGTAACTTGCAAGGCCTCGGAAGTACTAAGTGCAAAAGAAGGCATATGCTATGCCAAAGCCCACTTGCTTGCTGCAGTGCTTCACGCTAACAAGGTACCGGCAGGGTTTTGTTATCAAAAGCTTATCTTGAATGAGGATACGGCCCCGCATCTCGTTCTGCACGGCTTAAATGCCGCATACATAAAATCCTTGGATAAATGGATTAGACTAGATGCACGCGGAAATAAAAAAGGTGTTAACGCTCAATTCTCCTTAAACAAGGAGCAACTTGCCTTCCCGGTCAGGGCCGAAAAAGGTGAATCAGATATCCCAATAATTTTCGCATACGCTGATACAAATATAGTAGATACTTTGGCTAAATATGATGAACTAGACCAACTATGGCATAATTTGCCTACTTGTCTTGAGGGTCTAAAAGATAATTAGGTTGCTCTGCCATATGTTTGAGTGGCAATACTTGGGATCAAAAAAAAGAGCCGGCTATCATTTGATAACCAGCCCCTCAACTTTTTAACACATTATCTCGCTAGCGAGCGACATCACTTCAACCAACGTACCTATGCCCACCACATCGCGGCAGGTGGCTCATACATTAGTATCGGCTTTAGGAAATCAATAGCCTTTTTAAGCCCTTCGTCAACAGACATAAGCCCGTCTTCATGCTCGATACTTATCGAGCCATCGTAGCCTACACCCCTTAGCGCGGATATAATATCACGCCATTCGCTTTCGCCATGACCGTAGCCGACTGTCCTAAACACCCAGCTCCTATCCATTATATTGCCATAATGGCCGGTTTCCAGCACACCGTTGACGGCAGTATTAAACTGGTCTATACGGGTATCCTTTGCATGGAAATGATATATCGCGCCTTTTAAGGCTTTGATGGCCTCTACAGGCTTTATCCCCTGCCAAAACAGATGGCTTGGGTCGAAGTTAGCGCCGATAGCCGGGCCAACCGCCTCGCGCAGCCTTAGCAAGGACGCTGTGTTGTATACGCAAAAGCCTGGATGCAACTCCAGCGCAATCTTGGTTACACCATACTCCGCGGCCAGCTTTACGGTATCCTTCCAGTAAGGTATCAGCACTTCATTCCACTGGTAATCCAGTACTTCTAAGAAATCTGGCGGCCAAGAGCAGGTCACCCAATTAGGGAGCTTGGCACCAGGGTGGTCACCTGGGCAACCGCTGAAGGTTATTACAGTGTCTACACCCAGTTCTTTTGCCGCTTTGAGGGTATTAACAAAGTCTTGATGATATTTGTCGCGCACATCTTTATTGGGGTGTACTGGGTTGCCATGAGCGCTTAGTGCGCTAATAGTTAGCCCGTACTTATCCAAGGATGCCTTGAGATTTGCTATCACAGCAGGGTCGCCAAGCGCGGCAACCGGGTCAAGATGAGCCGTACCGGGGTAACCGCCGGTCCCTATTTCCACCGCTTGTACGCCAAGGTCTGCTAAATATTTAAACGCCTCATCCACAGACATCCCAGAAAGAGGTACTGTTAAAACTCCTAGTTTCATACTCGCCTCCTTATTAATGGGGCTCTGCCCCATGCCCTGCCACTTCGCGGGGGATAATCCCTCGCTCCGCCTGCGGGATCACGCCTTACGTGGCTCTTAAAACTCCACAAGCTTCCCGGTTTTGGCAGATTCATAAATCGCTTCAAGGATTTCGGTTACTACGCAGGCCTGCTCTGGCAGTACGACAAGCGGCGTGCCTTCGGTTATCGCGTTTATGAAAGTCAACTGCTCAAAAGTACCATGGTCTACAGAGCGCCCTTCATTGAAGGCAACACCACCTGCTTTAAGAGATGGGTTCTTTTCGTATAAGCGGCCAAAATCATCGCCGTTTATACGCACGCCACCTCTCATATCAGCTCCGCCTTTGGTACCGCACAGGGTAGACTCTGCTTCAAAAGTGTCTATCATATTAAGAGCCCAGCTGGATTCTAATATAATGGTTGCGCCGTCTTGCATTGTGATTAGCGCAAAAGCGCTGTCTTCTACGGTAAATTTATCGGGATCCCATGGGCCGAAGGCATTGCCGCATACGCCGTTACTATTAAGCTTTTTATAAACATTGCCCATTACAGACTTAGGCTTGTAGTTGTTCATATACCACAGTGTTAGGTCAAGTGCATGGGTGCCGATGTCTATAAGTGGACCGCCGCCTTGCTCTTCCTCGTTTAAGAACACACCCCAGGTAGGTACCGCGCGGCGGCGTAACGCGTGAGCTTTAGCATAATAGATTTCGCCCAGATCGCCACGTTCGACCGATTGCTTGATGTACTGGCTAGGAGCAAAGAATCTGGTTTGATAACCAATTGTCAAAATCTTGCCTGTCCTTTTAGCCGCTTCCACCATAGCACGGGCTTCTTTAGCGGTTTTTGCCATAGGCTTTTCGCACATAACATGATTGCCTGCTTCAAGGGCATCGATGGTGATGAAAGAGTGGGACTTGTTGGGGGTAAGTACATACACCATATCCAGCTTGTTTTCTGCCAGAAGCTTTTTGTAGTCTGTGTAGCATTTCGCGTCCGGAGTACCATATTCCTTTGCGGCCTTTTTGGCCTTTTCTTCGACTATGTCGCAGAATGCGACCATGTCTGCCCTGCCTGTTTTCGCGAGGTTGGGCATGTGTTTGCCGTTGGCAATGCCGCCGCAGCCGATAATAGCGGCTCTTAATTTTTCTGCCATGGGGATTCTCCTGTCTTTTTATGATTTACGCCTTTTGGCATAGGTTGATTATACGAGCTTAATTGCCGGCTTGCAACATGTCCCAGCCATATGTGATAATGCAAGAAATGAAAGGAGGATGACTATGAAAGCAAAGATGACAGTTAACAAGGCGTTCACTGTTGCGCCTGTAGACCCCAGAATTTACGGCTCCTTTGTAGAACATATGGGGCGCTGCGTTTACACTGGGATTTACGAACCCGGCCATCCCAAAGCTGACGCACAAGGTTTTAGGGAAGATGTAAAGGCTCTTGTAAAAGAGTTAAACGTACCCATAATACGTTACCCAGGCGGCAATTTCCTCTCCGGTTACAACTGGGAAGATGGCATAGGCCCAAAGGCCGACCGCCCCAAGAGACTCGATCTTGCCTGGAAAACCGTAGAATCAAACGAAGTTGGCCTGCACGAATTTACATCCTGGGCAAAAGAAGTAAATGCCGAGGTCAACATGGCCATAAACCTAGGGTCTCGTGGGATTGACGCCGCTCGCAACATAGTAGAGTACTGCAACCATCCCGGCGGCACGTACTGGAGTGATTTGCGCCGCAAACATGGCGCAGAAAAGCCGTTCAAAATAAAAACATGGTGCCTGGGCAACGAGATGGACGGCCCATGGCAGATAGGCCATAAAACAGCGGAGGAGTACGGCCGTATAGCCGCCGAAGCCGCCAAGGTTATGAAATGGGTAGACAGCGACATAGAGCTTGTGGCTTGCGGCAGCAGCAATAGCACAATGCCTACATTTGCGTCATGGGAAGCCACGGTTTTAGACCATACCTACGAGCATGTAGACTACTTATCCCTACATCAATACTTCGGTAATCAAAAGAATGACTTGCCAAACTTCTTGGCTCAGTCCGTAGAAATGGATAATTTCATTAAAAGTGTCGTGGCTATATGCGACTATATAAAAGCCAAAAAGCGCAGCAAGAAGACAATGTATCTTTCATTTGACGAATGGAATGTATGGTACCATTCTCACGAGAAAGACAGCAAAAATGAGCCCTGGCAATATGCCCCCCCTATCTTGGAAGATGTATACAATTTTGAAGACGCGTTACTTGTAGGTTGTTTGCTTATTACTTTACTAAAAAACTGCGACCGAGTAAAAATCGCATGTATGGCCCAGCTGGTAAACGTAATCGCGCCTATAATGACAAATCCCATGGGTGACGCCTGGAAACAGACAATATTCTACCCATTTATGCACGCGGCCAACTACGGGCGCGGCACAGTGCTTAAGCCCATAATAGAATCGCCGGGCTATGATTGCGAAAGCTTCAAAGCAGTACCATATGTAGAATCAATTGCCGTGCACAACGAGGAAAAAAGCGAAGTGGTTGTGTTTGCGGTTAACCGTTCGCAGGATGAGGAGCTTGATTTTACTGTAAACCTACAAGGCTTTGAGGTTGCGGATGTCGTTGATGCTGTTGAAATAAGCGGGCATGGAATCAAGGATGTAAATACTAGCTCAAGCGCGCCTGTCGTGCCAAAACAATGTGCAGCCGCTATTAAAACAGATAAAACCAGCGTACAGGCCAAACTACGACCGCTGTCTTGGAATATGATTAGGGTTGCGCTACAATAGTAAAGCAAACCGCTGAGAGTACTAAAACCTCCCATCGTTTTATCTTCCGATTGGAGGTTTTTTAGGTTTTTTAGTATTATTCACTTTTGGTTCTACTCAAAATATAGTACAGGCGATTATATAGAACATCAGCTAAAGTCCGTCAAAAAGGGGATTACTATGATAGACAGAAAAAAACTCGTAACAAGACATAATCCTAAACTAACAAATTTCGACCCGCACTCCCCGCTGTCTGTAGGCAATGGAGAATTTGTTTTTACTGCAGATGTTACCGGCCTGCAAAGCTTTAACGAACTTTACGACAGCGCTATGCCCCTGTGCACGATGGCGAACTGGGGCTGGCATTCCACACCGTTTAGCAAGGACATCGCCAAAATCGAAAAGGCGGAAATTGAGCCAACTTATTACGATACCTACGGCAGAAACGTCCCATACTACACAAACATGACAGAAAAGGAAAAGTATGATTGGCTGCGCCAAAATCCTCATAAATACAACTTGGGAAAAATAGGATTTGTCTTCTTAGATGAAAATAACCAAACCTTATGTTCCAACTCCGTATCGGATATCAACCAAGAATTAGATTTATACACAGGTATTTTATCCAGCTCATTTACTGTAAGCAACACCCTATGCAACGTAAAAACGGCTGTATGCGCCCATAGCGATACAATCGCGGTAGAAGCCGAAAGCGCATTAATTGAATCTGGTAAAATGCTGATTAATCTAGCCTTCCCATACCCCACTCACGAAATTAGCGGAAGCGAATGGCATGGTGATGAACGCCATACAAGCAAGCTGACCAGTACCTCATACGGATATAAAATTGAGCGCGTAATTGACGACATGCAACTAAGTATAGTTATCCAAGGTGCCAACATATCCACTAAGCAAGTAAAACCTCATATGTACTATATCAAATCAACAGGCAAAACACTCAGCTTATCAATTGCTTTTGACACCGAAACCGCCTCCAATGTCACAATAGAGGATATCTTCAAATCAAGCACCGAAAAATGGGCATCTTACTGGGAAAATGGCGGTATCATCAGCCTGGAAAAATCAACAGACAACCGCGCTCGCGAGCTCGAAAGGCGCATAATCCTATCGCAATACCTTACTGCATTGCAATGCGGCGGCTCATTGCCCCCTGCCGAAACAGGTCTAACCTGCAACAGTTGGTACGGCAAGTTTCACCTGGAAATGCATTACTGGCATGCCGCACATTTTGCGCTCTTTAACAGGCCTGAGTATCTCGAAAAATCCCTTGACTGGTACATGAGCATATTAGGTAAAGCCCAAAAAGATGCTAAGTTCCAAGGCTATGACGGCGCAAGATGGCCAAAGATGGTGGCAAGATGCGGTATAGATTCGCCATCGCCTATCGGGCCGCTTTTGATATGGCAGCAACCTCACATAATTTTGTATTGCGATTGGATATATAAAGCAAACCCTAGTCGTGAGATATTGGAAAAATACAAAGAACTTATAAGCGAAACGGCAAAATTTATGGCCTCGTATGCACATTTTGACGGCGAACGCTATGTCCTTGGCCCACCGGTTATCCCTGCGCAGGAAAGACACAACCCAAGAGAATGCCTTAATCCAACCTATGAACTGGAATACTGGATCTATGGTTTGAAAACCGCAATATGGTGGTTTGAGCAACTAAGCTTAGAAGTGCCGCAAAAATGGCCAGATATTATTAACAAGCTTGCCATGCCTCACATAAATAACGGCGTTTATGTAGCCCAAGAAAACTGCCCAAACACCTTTGAGAACGTGAACAATGACCACCCATCAATGCTGGCAGCATATGGCGTAATCGGAAGCGGTAGAATTGACAAGGCCGTTATGAATGCCACTTTAGACAGAGTTTTAAATGACTGGAAATACCCAACCATGTGGGGTTGGGATTTCGGAGTTATTGCCATGACCGCAGTACGCTTGGGCCGTCCAGAGACCGCCTTAGATGTGTTACTAAAAGAAACCGAGAAAAACATGTATGTAACCAGCGGTCATAACAGGCAAATGCTACGCAACGACCTTCCGCTGTATCTGCCCGGCAATGGTTCGCTATTGCTTGCCGTTGCAATGATGGCAGCGGGCTATGAGGGTTGTACCGTAAGTACACCTGGCTTTAATATACCGGGCTGGGCGGTTGAGTTTGAAGATATTTGCAAATATTCAGCTGAGATATAATTATTAAAACCATAAGTTCCACACGCTGCTGGGGATACATCCCCAACCCCTCAAAACCGCGCATTGCGCGGTTTTATTTTAGATATAAATTGATGTATCAATTTCGTTTAACTTACCCTGCTTTGCTGCTTCGCAGCTAATTACGGCTAAGGGTTCTAAGCTGTTTATCCATATATATTCGCTCTTGTCGAATCTGCTTTGGTATAGGGTGCTACTGTCTTTGTTATCAGATACCCCGCTCGCGATGTTTATGGCTATGGCATCCGCCATATCGAGGTATGCCTTATTTTTTGTAAATAGATGAAGATTCAAAAATGCAAATAAGCAGTATGGGCAAGAGCTTTGTGTATCATAACCCATGTTGGGGCTGTCATTTGAGATATCGCCAAACCCAAGGGATTTAGCCATTTGTGACGCTGTTTGCCATAGGAGATTGCGGTCTGTCATTGCGGCGGCTTTAGCAAACACTAGAAAAAATAGCCCATCCGCATGGTACTGATTAAGAGTTGAGCCTTTTTTCCCGTAATAACCGTCTCTTTTTAGCTCAAAACCTGTTAAGTCGCGCCCATCGGCTAGTACAGGGCGGAACATATTTGTTTTGGGTATATACGCGTATCTTGCAAAGGCTTCTAGGCCCGAACAGCAATGGTCTAAGAATGTCTTCCCAATTTCACATGAGTCGCCTAATGTATAGGCCTCATGAAGCAATACCAGTGCAGCTGACCCGTATAAAGTACGGGCTTTGCCTTCCAAAATCATGTTTCCTTCAAGACAAGCCTCTCCAAGTTCTGGTCCTAATTGCCGCTTGGCCCGGTCACCGAAATACGACTCGGTAATGGAAAAATCGTCTGTATATTGGGTAGCTCTTGGTTGGTTAAATTGATAAACACCCAGCCCCGTTTTCTTATCCCTAGCCTTAAAATACATATAATCAAGCCGCTTTGCCCATAACAGAGCCTTTTCGTTCCCTGTCGCCTTGTAATACTCGCAGGCCGCGAATATAAGGTCGCTACCGGTATTAATAAACGATAACCCTTCCACTTCAATAAAGGGCTCAGGATCGGTGAAATCGTTGTCCCATAGCCTACCCATTTTTAGCTCGTAATCGCCGTGGCGCGAAATCTCTAAACTTCCCCAATTGTAGACATGGGCATTCCAAAACGCTTCCATATATTTAATAGTTTTCTCTCTATCTATGTTAAGCAGTAATGGGTAGGCGGGATAATCGTTTTTAAGTTCATGGTTCATTTCGCCGTCAGGCTCAAGGGATTTCAAATCCACCATCCTATGGCCGCCCCAATGAAATAAGCCGTTTTTGCTTTGATAATGCTTTACATAATAATTGTAGTTGTCTTCAAACACTTTTTGATATTCCTTTTTGCCTTCAAGGATATACAAAGCGTTAAGGATACGCATAAAGTTCATCTGATGCGCAAGGTTTGAGTAAACCATATTGGGACACTCCCAATACCGGCCATAATCGTGGCTAAAGTGCTCTTTTGTCTCCTTGTGATACGCGTCCGCCAAAAGAGATGACGCTGGTTGACGATAATTATCGGCTGCATAACGCAGCGCATCTTCTACAAATTTTATAACATATCTCATAATATATATCCCCACATTTTAGTCATATCCGATTCCCAGCCGTTAAATATGAGCTATGACTCAATCCGTCCAAGCATCTGAAGCAAACGCTCTAGCTCATCCGGAGAGTAATATTCTATCTCAATACGGCCTTTTTTCTTGCCGGGACGTATGTTAACTTTTGACCCAAACAACTGCTTCAAATCATCTTCGGCACGCCTATAAGCACGCAGCACTTCATCGGATATCTCGCTTATGGCACCCGTTTCGTGAAGTTCGTTTTCAAGCTTAGCCGCTTCCTTTAACGCTGCATCTACAAGCGCTTCCGCGCCCCGCACACTAAGTCCATCTTCCTCAATTTTCTTAGCACAGGTCACCTGCAAATCTCCGTCCTCGACTTGCAAAAGCACCTTGGCATGGCTGGCAGTCAGCTTCCCCTCCCCTGCCATGGCTTGCACACGGGGGTCTAATTCCAAAAGATGCAACGCGCTAATAATGGCATGTTTGCTCTTCCCGACCTTACCCGCGATATCCTCCGCAGAAAAAAAGAAATCATCCATCAGACGCTTATAACACAGCGCTTCTTCTATAGGCGTTAAGTCCTGACGCTGGATATTTTCTATTAGCGCAACTTGTAACATATCCCCATCAGAATAATCCTTGACGATAACCGGCACTTCGGCAAGCTTCGCGATACGTGCCGCACGATAACGGCGCTCGCCGGCTATTATCGTATAAACCCCGCCATTTTCTTTTACAACCAGCGGCGATATTACCCCGTACTCTTTCATAGATGCGGCCAGTTCTTCCAGTGCTGCCTCGTTGAAATATTGCCTGGGTTGATCCTTGGTTGGCTCGATTTTGCGTATATCCACCATTATCGTCCCACCGGTTACCGGTAGCGATGTGGTATCATGATTATCATCTTGGCGCGACGCATCCAATAATGCGTTTAATCCTCTGCCTAAGCCTGCTTTCACTATTGCCACTCCTTTTTGCTATAAAAAGTATATCAAATTCCATCCCAATCAGGAATAGACTCTAAATGTAAAATGTAATTTCTGCTCGTATCTCTTTATCCGATCTTCCTTATAACTTCCTGTGCCAGCAACCTATACGCCTCAGCGCCTTTAGAGTCGGCAGAGTATAACGTAATAGGCAGCCCATAACTTGGCGCTTCGCTAAGCCTTACGTTCCGTGGGATTATTGTCCTATAGGTATGCGCGCCAAGGTGTTTTTCAACCTCTTCCACTACCTGATTGCTTAAATTGGTGCGGGAGTCATACATAGTAAACACAACCCCTTCGATAACCAAGCGTGGGTTAAGCTTGCGCTGCACACGGGAAATCGTATTCATTAGTTGTGTAAGTCCTTCAAGGGCGTAGTATTCGCATTGTATAGGAATAAGCACAGAGTCAGCCGCGCATAAAGCGTTAAGAGTAAGCAAGTTAAGAGACGGTGGGCAGTCGATAAATATGTAGTCGAAGAGGTAACGCGAACGGCTGAAAAGCTCTCTAAGTCTATACTCCCTGTTTTCCATTGTTATCAGTTCGATCTCTGCGCCGCTTAGATTAATGTTAGCCGGAAGAAGGCGCACACCATCTGCGCATACAGGCAAAATAACATCTTCTAATGTTGCTCCACCTATCAGCAAGTCATAGACGGTTTTTTGCAGGCCATACTTGTCCACCCCAAAACCACTGGTACTATTGCCCTGAGGATCCATATCAACTACTAGCACGCGCTTACCCGCTTGGGCCAGGCATGTAGATAAGTTTACATTGGTGGTGGTCTTCCCTACCCCACCTTTTTGGTTGGCTACTGCAATAATTCGACTCATGGTGTCATACCATCCTTTGCATGCTTTAGATACGCGTTCACTGCAACTAAGTAATGAACCGGGAAACCATTTTGATTAGGTACAATAAAATCCGGGTTAAAATCGCGATATGGTATAGACTTACGCCCACCGCTTTGCGCAATCCCATGATATTTGGCCAAAATCTCACTTGGCAACAAAAACATCTCGCTTTTTGCCAAAAAATGCACAAGGAGAAAGCTCACACCTTGCTGTTTGCGGAAATTTTCCATAAATTCTATCTGGTGAGCGTGGATATTACGCATTGGCAGGCTTAACTGATTGGTCTCTTTTGCATCGAAGCAGATGGCCAACCCCTGGGCCACACCTATGAAATCAACCGTACTTTTTTTTTCAAAGTAGGCAGAGGTGATTATTCTGGCCTTGTTATCCACTTCCACTGGTGTTATCGGCGTCGGTATTTTTTGGATAATTGCTAGCCCTCGCTGTAGGTACAGTTGGTTAGTTAAGCTTATCATTTCTTCAAGGGTACTACCACGCAAGCCCTGTGTTTTCCAATAAGCCATTATTTCAGCCTTAGATATAGCGATAAATCGGCTGTTTCCATTGGTTTGGAGAAATATTTCCCTTGCAAAATCTCTATGCCCAGTTCTGCAAGTAAGTCGCGCTGGGCTTTGGATTCGATATCCTCGGCAATTATGGTCATTGGCTTTGATTTTTCGACAATTTCCTTTATTACATTAGCACTAAGCTCGTTAAACTGAACATCATGGGTGAGTGCGCCGCTTAACCTGATGGCCTTGATGCCCATCCGCCGCAGATTATTAAAATGGGTTAGCTGCAAACTATAATTATCTATTATTACTCTAAGACCAATAGATTCCAATGCGCTCATAAGCGTCCAAGGGTCAAAGCCCGGATCCAAGACCTCGTTGCTAGACAAAACAATCCTAACAAATGCTGGGTCGATATTGTATCTCATAAGCGTTTCCGCAATCGTCTTGATAGTTTTTGGTTTGCTAAGCTGTTTGGGAGAAAGATTAACTGTCATCAACAGATCCGTAAAGCCATTCTCCCTCAGGTATTGAAGACTGGCAAGCGCTTCGTCCACCACAAATATATTAATATCATTTTCCAACCGCCCTTCCCCCGCAAGGATATGCACAAGCTGCTGTGGAAGTGGCCCTAGGGACATATGCCGGTATCGCACTCTGGCTTCCAAGCTGACCATGCGATTGTGGCTGTCAATCATGGGCTGGTACTCCAAATAAAAACCACGGCCACGCCTAATGTCATGTTCCATTTCTTCAAATAGCGAACGAGCAAACACCCCTACATCATCCCTACGAGCCAGGAAAGGGGCGGCGGCGTGGGTCATAAGCTCCTCTACCGCAAATTCGCTTCGCTCTTCACAGGTGTTATTAGCAATCCACACAAATGGCAGGTAAATAAGGGTGCTTATGGCCAGTGTAAGAATTTGCATAAAGCCAACCATGGCAGACCCTGTAGCCATCCACCCACCAATTACCGGCGGCATTGTGGGCGCAACACCTGCAGTAACAACCATATTCATCCCAGCCGATACAGCAATGCGCGCAATCATACCAGAGAAAACGGGCGCAAAAATAAAAGGAACCAAAAGAATCGGGTTGAATAATACAGGCAAGCCATAAAGTATTGGCGTGCCGATATTGGCGATGCCCATGGGTAACGAAAGAAGCACTGGCCTCATTGCATTTTTCCAGCGCACAATTAGTACGGCAAAAATAAACGAAAGAGCTCCGCCACCCCCGGCTAGCACAAAAAACCGAAAGAAATCTGGGCAGAGCACATAAGACCAGCCTACATGGTCAGCGACACTATAAACAATATCACCGCTATGCAGGCCAAAGAACCATAGCAATTGATATATAAAAGTAAAAATCATCACAAATAGCACTGGGCTGTTTATCCTGTGATAAATACCGGCAAGCATATAAATAACACGCTCACCAATAGCATCTGGGATATCGTAAACGCCAAAGGCATTAAAGATGTATCTTAGGATGCCAAAAACCAAAACAGTAAACAACACAGGCTCAAGAAGCAATACAACTTGGGCCAGATATGCCGTCGCGGCTTTGGGCCTTACTACAATCAGCCTGAATCTATAAAAAAAGAAGAAGAGTAAATGAGACACAACCGCAACAACTACTGCAAGAAATACCCCACCCGGCCCAAACTCCACAAACCGTATGCCAAAACCCGGGGCCGCGGCTAGCATAAACAGGCATGAAAGCCCAACAAGGGAAGGAACTAGCGGGCTCAACACCCTGCTAGAATAATGCGGCGAGTGTAACGCCAATGTATAACTAATAGAAAATACGGCAGCAATAGGAATTATACCCAATGCCCCGCGATATATTTGCTCAAAAGTAATATGCCAGTTTCGGCCAGGGACAGCCATGGCGTCTAAGTATAGGGGTATCTCCAGTTCCACAAGCATGAAAATAAAAGCCCCTATAAGCAGGATCGGCATAATACCGGCAAACCCGTCTTTAATGGCCTTGATGATCCCTATGCTTTCAACCCGCAGCGCTGACCGGGATAGCCAATCTCTCACCGCTATAGTCACTCCATTTCAATGAGGGCTCCCCCTCATCTCACACATTTGCTACGCAAGTGCGTTCGCATAAACTCCCTCGCTCCGCCGGGCTGGTCGTTCCGCTAACGCGGAACTGCTCGCCCATGCAACCGGGGCTAAACCCGGCTACGTTCCGCAGGCTGCACCGCGCCATTATACTAGTACAGCAGACCGTTTGCTGTGTCTGTGCCTTCACACTTTTTTGCGGTACCTTAAGGGGAATGTTTCGGCAGTATACCATAAATGCGTTATTTTGTGGTTATGTAATCTTTTTTGTCATGAGTGTGCATGGTTTTGATTATGATAAAGGCTTATTTCCGGTTTTGATGATAATGATAAACCTTTTTATCAGTTTTGATGATAAAGATAAGGGCTTTCCGGGTTTTGATGATAATGATAAAAGCGATTACAACTGTCGTATGGCTTTGCGCAACCCGCTATTTTACACAGGTTTTTCGCTTGACAACGCAGCAATGGCTATAATAGTATACATTATATAGCATGACAATTGATATAAAAAAGGGAGGCACATAATGAAAAAACCTCGCATAGGCATAGTTGGATGCGGAGACATCAGCGGTATTTACTTAACAAACCTGACTAAGTTGTTTACGGAGCTTGAAATAGCTGGTGTATGCGACCTTGTTGACCAAAAGGCAGAGAATGCCATATCCACATATGGTATACCGCGCAAATATAAAGATATGCATGAGATGTTTGCCGACCCACCAGTAGATATAGTGCTAAATCTCACCCGGCCATATGAGCATTATGATGTAAGTATGGCCGCTATAGCGGCAGGCAAACATGTGTACTCCGAAAAGCCATTGGGCGCAACTCTGGAAGAAGGCACAAAAATACGAGATGCCGCCGAAGCCGCAGGGGTAATGGTAGGCGGTGCACCGGATACCTTCCTAGGTGCTGGGATACAAACCTGCCGCAAACTTATTGACGACGGGTATATAGGTAAACCTATAGCGGCTACGGCATTTTTCGCTTGTAGAGGGCATGAGTCTTGGCATCCAGATCCGGCTTTTTATTATCAATTCGGCGGCGGTCCTATGCTGGATATGGGGCCGTATTATATTACGGCGCTGGTAAATCTCATAGGTGCGGTTAAGGCCGTTAGCGGCATGGCGAAAAAATCTTTCCCTACGCGCCGCATCACGAGTCAGCCCCATTACGGTACTATTGTAGACGTGGAAGTAGCAACTCATGTTGCAGGACAAATGGAATTTGCAGATGGTGCAATTGGCACAATAGTCCAATCATTTGATGTCCCTGCTCACAAGCTGCCAATAATAGAGGTATATGGCACCGAAGGCACTCTGTCTGTACCCGACCCCAATACATTCGGTGGCCCTGTAATGCTATATCGCCCAGAAAGTAAAACCTATATGGAAATACCTTTAACCTTTGGCTACGCAAACAACAGCCGTGGTCTCGGTCTTGCAGACATGGCACGGGCCATCCAAACAGATCGTAAGGCCCGCGCGGGCGTGGATTTGACACATCATGTGCTTGAAGTCATGACAGGCTTTATTAAAAGCGCCGAAACCGGCGAGCATGTGGCTATTTCCACCGCGCCTGACAGGCCTGCGCCAATGATTACAGGATTACTGCCAGGAGTTTTAGATTAATGCGAAAAAGAAACATACCCACAATAATGGCAGTAATTTTTATGATAACAGGGTTTATTTTGCTGTTTTACCCAGATATCAGCAATTTACAAAAAGCTATGGTTCATGACGCGATTCTTCGCGAATACGATTGGATGGTGGCCCAGCTAACTACTGAGCAAATTGACCTACAGCTTTATAACGCGGCTGAGCATAATAGGGCTCTCGGCAGCTTGGATTCATCTTTGCCATTATTACTTGGGCATGCTGCCCCGCTACCAGAGGATTATAATGAAACGCTGTATGTCGAGGGGGTAATGGCATGGATAGACATACCTGTTATAGATGTAAGCCTTCCAATTTTTCACGGCTCTAAACCTGAGGTACTTGCAAGAGGCGTGGGCCATTTAGAGGGCACGGCCTTCCCTACTGGCGGTTACAACACTCATTCTGTACTAACTACCCACTCGGGGCTGTCAGGTACACGATTGTTTACGGATTTGGAATTACTGGAATACGGAGATATGTTTTTTATATCTGTGCTTGGCCGGCGGCTGGCGTACCAGGTAGACCAGATTAAAATAATTTTGCCTCATGAAATTGAGCAGCTGCGTGTAACCCCTGACAGAGATCTTATGACACTAATTACCTGCACACCAATGTATATAAATACCCATAGGCTGCTTGTGCGTGGAGTAAGAATCCCATATGTATCAGACATGGCTGATGAAATTGTGCCAATGGCTATATCTACTGGGTTACATTTGCGTGCACTCGTTTTTATTGCGTTTTTAATTGTTAACATGTGCCTGTGGCGAAAAGGTCGGAAACCGCCTGTGTTTGAGCAGTCTCCCTAAAATTTAATAAGTATGTAACGATTTTCTATTGCAAATCCGGCTTAATAAGTATACATTCTATGGGTCATATCTACATATTTTAATCCAGATTATATCATTATCGTTGTTATGCCATGTCTCAAAGGGGAAGGGGGTGCGATGTGAAGAAGCATTTGCCCATAATTCTTGTTGTAACCATGCTCGTTTTGGGCTTATCAATGCTTTTTTATCCGGATGTTGCGAGCTGGTGGAATGGGCGCCTCCAACGCGGCATGGTAATGGATTACAACGAGGAAGTAAGGCGGCTTACCTATGAACACATAGATGCGCAATTCCGTCGCGCCGCAGAGGTTAACGCAGACCTTGCCACATTACCCAATGCCGCCCCTTTACTGGTTGCGCATCTTGCCACCGTGCCTGATGACTACATGGATATCCTATATGTAGGCGGTGTTATGGCACGTGTGGAGATTCCAGTAATAGGCGTAAACATGCCTGTTTTCCACACCACATCTACTAGGGCACTGGACAGAGGCATCGGTCATCTTGAAGGCACGGCTTTTCCTATTGGCGGATACAGTACGCATTCTGTTTTGACGGCGCATACTGGGTTGGCCAATGCCAGGATGTTTTCAGACCTGGAGGGCAGCGTTACCTATGGCGACCAGTTCTTCATAGATATTATGGGGCGTCGCCTTGCATATGAAGTCGATCAAATTATGATAATTTTACCACATGAGGTAGAATCACTGCGCGTAGTCCCAGGGCAAGACTTAGTCACGCTTATGACATGCACACCTTATGCGATAAATTCCCATCGTCTACTTGTACGTGGCAGAAGAATTGAATACATACCGTATATGGCGGAAGAAATCGTGCAAACTATTGTCACCACGAGAGTTGACGTCCGCATCTATATATTTGTAGGCTTGTTCTTATTGTTTATGTTGGTCTTTGGCATATACAGCGCCATGAAAGGCAACGAAGCTCATAATCCAAGGCGCAGGCGATCCCGCGCCACAGAGCCAGTTCCGGTTCCGGTGCTTGAAGCGGAAACCGCAGCCCAAGATAAATATCTCGAAAGCCAACTAATAATGAATGACCTGTTTAGCGAGTTGGAAAACCCGGCCAATCCTCCTCCTCAGGCGCGTAGGCAAGCATTTCACGAAGCGGATCAGCACAGGATATATGAAAGCGCCGTATCGGTTAGCCAGCAAGGCAAATATAGGCCGCCGGATAGGGGCCGTAGTATAAAGCCAACAACAAGAACTACAAAGCCTGCGTTTACAGGCTCTAGTGGACGCAAAAAGCCGGCACAAAGCTCAAGCATGACAAAATACATCGCGGCATGCTTTGTAGGGCTGTTAATAATCATTGGCATAGGTATTGGTGTTGCACAGGCGTTTAACCAACCAGGCAGCAGAAACGGTCAATCAATGATAGAAGATTTTGTTACAAGGATAGAAGACTACAATACCGACTATAGAGACAGATGGATGGCAGAGCAAATAAGGCGCTGGTTGGAGTATGGCGAACTTACGGTTCCCGACGAAGACGCATACGAAAACCCACTATCTTGGCTTCATAGCCGGATAACGGAGCATAACCGCCATCTGTACGAATCCGGTCAAGGAAGCCTGCCAGACCCCTTCGGTTACAGCCAGGATAGCTTTAACTTAAATTATTTTGGCTTTGAAGAAGAGATGATTGGTTTTATAACTATCCCAAGCATAGATATAGAAATGCCAATATTTATGGGTGCAAGCCGCAGTAATCTTCATCGTGGCCTGACACATATAACCAATACATCTCTTCCTATAGGTGGTACAAACACAAATGCTGTAATTGCTGGATATATGGGCTTAGGGCGTACCAACTTACTAGATAATCTTGGTGAGATAAGTACTGGCGACGAGATACACATAACAAATTTCTACGAAACTATTATTTATACCGTAGCATATATTCATCAAGATGACCCTACATCTACTGAAACACTAACAATTCAAAGTGGGCAAGACCTCTTGACTTTGCTTGGATATAGGCAAGGAAGCACAGAGAGGTATACGATTGTGGCAAAAAGATCAAATTAACAGACATAAAAACGTAAAAAACCTGTAAATATGCTGTAACGACATCTGGACGATTTTTGTATATAATTAAATCGTTCGCTCTTGCGGCAAAACTATATTGGGGGGAAAGACATAATGCGCATCTCAACCAGGATAAAACATAAAACGATACAAACATTGCTCATTGTCATAGCCTTGGTTGTAGCGATATGTGTTGTAAGACCTATCAATTTAATGGCTTATGAATATGACGAAGGCCCTGTACCTGATTTAATTGACATGTTAAGAGCCGATGGGCGCTTCATGGTGCTGTTCGACCCTACTCCCGGTGAATTTACAGAAACCGAGAATCTTTCCGGCGTACGCACGGTGGATGCCGCACATCCAATTTTACCTCGTTCTTATTTCCCAAATGCCTCCCCTAATGATTATTTCCCCTATGACCCTGTACGTTATGGCTATACTTTTGATGGCTGGCGGCGAAGTGAAGATGGATCCCGTGTAGAAGGCGATTATTTTGAGGTAACCGGTATAACAACTATTCTTGAAGCCATGTGGATAAGGTATGGAGACGCGCCAGCAGCAACACCAACACCAATCCCTGGAACTTCACCATCACCTACCCCAACAGCGACCCCTACGCCTACCCCATCACCATCGGCAGGCTCACCCAATCCAACAACTAACCCATTAGCTATAAGCCTAATGATTTTTGGCGCCGTTGCTGTGCTTGGCATTGCTGCTTTCAGCATTATTAACCTGTCTATGCGGCACACCGCGGCAGTTGACGATTACCGTACAAACGCCATGCGTTACAAGCGAGAATCACGGCTGGTTTCGATGCTAGGGATTGGAAATGGCAAGACGCCAAAAAAATAAGACACAAATAATCTATAAGCCCCCGAGCGGCATGCTTGCATGCCCTTCGGGGGTTTTTTATATCAACAAATAGGTGGCATATGCGAAGGTTTTTGTGATATAGTACCCATTGCATATACCGAAGAGCAGTTGAAATGCCAATGGCATTTTTTGAATTCATTTACCGAAGAGCAGTTGAAATGCCAGCGGCATTTTTGGATTTTATTTAAAAGGAGTCGACAACTTGGACGCACCGAAGAGGAACATAGAGATACCCAGCACTTTAATAAGCAATGTCTTTGGTAAGCTGGACGAGCATGTAAAAAAAATAGAGCAATCTTTTAATGTGGTAATTGTTAACCGGGATGAAGGCGTACAGATAATGAGCAACACAACCGCCACAGCAGGTGTGGAGAAGGCCGAAGCGGTACTTCGTAAACTGGTGATTTTCGCCCAAAAGGGTGAATCAATTACTGACCAGCAAGTCAATTACTTGATAGCATCTTTGGCAGATGAGCATTTTGGCCAGATAGAAAAACTGGGCGACGATACCGTATGTATGACTACATCTGGCCGCCCTGTTAAACCCAAGACCGTGGGTCAAAAAAAATACATCGACTTAATACGCCAAAACACAATAACATTTGCCGTTGGCCCTGCTGGTACAGGCAAGACCTATCTTGCCATGGCCATGGCTATTACTGCATTCCGCTCTGGACAGGTTAACCGCATAATCCTTACCCGTCCCGCTATCGAGGCCGGGGAGAAGCTGGGTTTCTTACCAGGTGATTTACAGCAAAAAGTTGACCCATATCTTAGGCCGCTATATGATGC
>Ga0123355_10000707_pt1 | contig 45259 bp, 31 predicted proteins | sample TergutEmb28metaG_3_FD_89872 | JGI IMG/M metagenome (GOLD analysis project Ga0123355, IMG submission 89872) | Embiratermes neotenicus P1 segment gut microbial communities from Petit-Saut dam, French Guiana - Emb289 P1 | ecosystem: Host-associated > Arthropoda: Insects > Digestive system > Gut ...
AATTGGAATGTCGGCCGGGTATGCTCCGCAACGAAGTATGTCTTTCCCGTCATCTGATTTGAGTAGATACCCCCATCCACCGCTTGAACAGACATCACCATCACAAAGACCGCAAAAATTTTTAATTTCGTTGTGAGGTGATTTCCCGCTTTTCAATGCCCTGCGTGAGGCATCATCTTTGTGGAGTGCTGCTATAAACCGCACGGGAACGTCTTTGCAAGACGAATATTTCATTCTAAATCGTCCATTGCCGCGATGTATGCCTACTTTTGCAATTGGTTTTTTCGTGTCAATATGTTTGAACAATAAATCAAAGTCAGCAACCGATTGCTTATGCGGTTTGTAACCGAGTTCGATGAGTGCCTCCACCAAATCGGTAAAATAAGGCAACTCATTTGCCGGCAATGCTTTATATAATACTTCGATGAATTGCGTTTGTTTAGCGGTCATATGAACCTCCGTGGTTTGTCTGCATTTTTTGCTTGCGTTGATGAATATAATATAATTTTTCGCAAGCACACTGCTAAGAGTTATTTAACACCAATAAAACATATATCAATAATGGCATATCCTCTTTTATCTACAACATTGCGAATGGGGGAATACCGCTCAAACCACCACTTGGAATCGGGAAGAAATTCGATGCCTTCTTCTTGGAGTCTTGGAACAACGATCCGCTCTGTTGCGTAAATTTCATCCTCTTTCCCATAAATCCAACCCACTCCCAGTTCTGTTTCGGAAAAATCTTCATGATCAAACCCATCGGGGACAGGGGTATTTTCCGGCGTAAAATAACCAAGCCAATATTCTATATCTCCGCTGCGCATACTCATCAAACCGATTAAAGCATCCGCATCTTCCCCTAATTTATTGGAGGAGATTTCGCGTTGGTTTTTTAATGACAATGTAAAATCGTTTTTATTTTTTTCATCCCATGCATCTTTGCCGCTGTTAAATTTCTTTCCGATAAACCGAGTTGCTCCAAAATGCTGCCTATATGCTCTGATGACAACTGGCGTAGTAAGTCTCGTATCATCGAGTTTCTCTGTCACCTTCATCAAACGGCTTGCATTGGAAGGTTTCCCGATATAGTCTACATTGGTAATATGCATCTCAATATCTTTTGCCTTGTCGTATAGCAGTTTGATGTCGGCGTTGTCGGCGAAATTCAAACCTTCTATTTTGCTGATAAAATCCATTACAATGTCTTTCAATTCATGAAGTAATGCGACTTCATCATCTATACTTTGCGCCTTCTTGCTCAACACATCCAAGACTATACTAGAACCAGCATCATTAAAAATCCTCTGTATATCTTTGATGTTAATATTCAATTTGCGTAGAATAAGGATTTGTTCTAGCCGCTGGAGAGCATTTTCGTCATAAAGCCGATATGCATAATCGTCATTGCGGCTGCTGGTAATTAGCCCCATATCTTCGTAATAACGCAGGGTACGGGCGGTTACATCATACATAGCTGAAACATCTGTGATTTTCGTTAGGGCAGTCATGGTTACTCGGCTCCTTTGGTCATGCTCTGATAACGCTATTATAAAGTCTTCCCTAAAGATAGAGTCAAGATGATTTCAAAAATAAAAGTCGGGTTTTCAGAAATTTATCGAACGATATTTCGATTGTCATTTTCTGCAATGCGAAAGTCATAAAGCTAATTCAAAGAAAAATCCCAAGCCCATCTGCGGAAGTGTACATCCGCTCGATGGGCTTTTTATATAGATTGGCTTTGCCAAGTTATCCACATCTTTTCGGTTTTTTTCTTCTTTATGGACAGCAAAAAAGCTGTCTCGCTTTTTTTTGCTTAGCGAGACAGCCCCATTCTTCTACGTGGTGATACCGGAGTATATCAAAAAAACAAATTTTCCTAACATGCCCGGAGAAACATTAGTTACGCATGTAAACGTATGCTGCTCTGTTTGCTCCATCCCATCTCACCTCTGCGCCAAGGAGTTCGGCTACAAAGCGAAGCGGTACAAACACACGGTCTTGAACGATTATCGGGGTTCCCATGCCATCCGGTAGCGGCAAATCAACGACTAGCGATTGTGTTCCATCGGTAGTAGTAATGAGAACGGTGCGAGTTTCGCGTTCCCACTGCACTTCTGCACCAAGGGCTTCAGACACTGCACGCAATGGAATCATTACGCGGTCGTATGCCTGGTTGACGAAAGGCTCAACATCATTTGTGCGAGGTGTGCCATTGATGGTGTAAACAAGATTATCCATTACAAAGCGTATCACACGTAGTTGACGTTGTGGCGGTGCAGGAATTTCCAAAAGTGGTGCGCCATCTTCTTCATAAGCAATCAGCACGGTTTCATCTGCATCCTCTGCAACAATTATCGGCTCATTATCCTGCACATTTCTTGGCGACCATGATATATATGGCAACACAGAAGGAGGAGCTGTTGGCAGGGGATGCGGTGTTGGCTGCTGTACTTCCGGCGGTGTTGGCTGCCATGGTATACTGATGCATTCGCAAGGATAATTACCACATGTGTTGCACAGTATCGGACATACGCAAGGGTAGTTATCACATGTGTCGCACAATATCGGACATACGCAAGGGTAGTTATCACATGTGTCGCACAGTATCGGACATATGCAAGGGTGTTCATTGCATATATCACACGGTACAACGTAGGGTTCTCCTGCAGAAAGACCTACACCCCATACTGTAAGACCATTATAGTTGCGGTCGTTGCCGTCTGAAATAACACTAAATGTCTGTACCCATGTTTGTTGGTCTTCGTCAAACTGGCGCAGGAACACGCCTGTATAGTCGATGCCGTGCAGCGTGATATTGGCTGTATTATCGCCTACTAATGCCCATGCACCTGCAACTGTCCCATCAGCATGTACGGTAATTACACCATCACTGTTAAAGCGATACAAAGACGACGTGTTGGATTCTAAATCTACGTAACGTCCGTGGTGCAGCACTTTGTAATCCCCCACCAATGCTTCTTTGGTAAAGGTGCGTACGGCATTGCCGCCGTCGTAGCGCAACGGTGCAAGTACAAACCAACCTGCATCGGTCATAAACATTTCATGTACACGAATTGCGTGCCATTCGCCACGACCTGCCCAACGTGTATGGAACACTTTATAGTATCTGCCTGAGTCCGGACAAAGAATTGCGCCGCCATGCCCCGGAGAAAGATGGGCTGTACCTGCGTGAGACTCGTTTGGTGCCCCCACGAAATGGGCACCGCCTAAGATTTTAACACCAATGTCAACAAAGTTAAACAATGTATCGTCTACATCTATAAAAGGCTGTTGACGCGGGTTTGGCTGAACATTGACTTGAGAAAATCTGGTATCTGCAAATGGTCCGTACGGGCGAAGCGAACGCAGTATACGCACGTTGTAGCCATCGTTTGCGCCCAAACCACCGGTGGTAACAAATAGATAATAATACCCGGAAGTTTCGCTAAATATAATGTGTGGTCCTTCGATTCCGCCACGGGCAGTTCCGCTAAAGGCGTGAACTAATTCGCCAAAGCCATCGTTTCTGCTATTAAGCTCTGACTCTGCAAAAGGAATTGGCAGCCCGGTGTCTGCACACATTTCATATAGGAATATTCCACCGCTCCAAGAGCCATATACTAGCCAGAAGTTGCCTTGGCTATCGAAGAAAGGACTTGGGTCAATGGCATTGGTATGGATGACTGTTTCAAATGCACTTAAGCCGTCCGGGGTGTAGCCCCAAGGTCTGGCAGCAGAATAACCTGCAGCCCTTCCGGATGCAACAAACATGCCCTGTGTCACCCATGGACCTTCCATACCGTTTTCAGATATTGCAAGACCTATTCCGCTTCGGTTCGCTTGTGCTACACCAGAGTGGAAACCTGCACTTAAGCTATAGTACATAAACAGACGTCCGCATGGCATTTGTATAATTTCATTTGCCCAGAAGTTTATGCCGCCATCCGGGGTATTATCCGCATCTGCACGGGCAATTTGTGTGGCAACTGTTTCTACATTAGGATCAGGATTATTTACCGGGAAGAACCAGTGCCCGCTAGTATTATTATAACGGTTACGTATCGCCCCTAAGCCGTAGTTAATAGATTCCCAGTATATTAAGTCACGACTTCTGCCGCCGCCAAGGAAAGTGCCAATAACATAATAGTAATCACCAACTCTAGCTCTGGTTAGCGACGGATCGTGTACTGTAATGTTTCCAAACACCGGCGCAGGAGGATCTACATATTCCATATTTGCGCCCGGCATAATAAATTCAGGTAATTCTACGAGTGCAAGTGCCCTAATTTCGGTAGTGGTTAACGCCGTTTCCGGAAAGATATATAGCTCATCTATCAAGCCTCTAAACGCTAAGTCGTTAAATAGGTTTAATCCCAAGAAGAACTGACCATTGGTCATACCACTGAAAACATCTGTGGGGTTATTTACTCTATAGGTGAGCATACCGTTTAAATAGAAGCGTGATGTTTGCCCATCTGTAGTTAATGCAACATGAGTCCATTCATTTGCAGGTATAACGCCCGGTGAGAAATGCCATTGGTGGCCCGGTACAAGGAATGCACCGGTTCCGTTTGCCCAACCAATGCGTGGGGCAATACTTAAATGGCGAGGCGAGTTGCCGCCAAAGAACATAGAAGTCCAGTCGGTAATGCGGTCTGGGCTTGCCCAAAATGCAACTGTATACGTATTACCCGTGATGATGTTATCGCCAAGATACAAGCCACTGTTGCCGTTAAACTGCGCAGCGTATCCAATGCGCCCCGGTACACGCGGTACATTTCCGCGTATGCTTGTGTTTACATTAAGCAAGTTTGGCTGTGTACTTACTTCTGCTGCACCGCCTAAGTCTACATCAAAAGACCAACGGTGTGCGCCGTTTATAAGCGGCGGAACCACAGGCGCATCTGCAGGCTCTGTGCCAATAGCCATGTCCGGGTTGTACAAAATATATACTTCGCCTGCCGGAAGTGCACGGTTAAAAATGTGCAAGTCCGAAATTGCGCCAATAAACGGCGCATCCGGGAAAAAGTTCGTACCTAAGAAGAAATGCCCGATATTTGCTGCAGGACCAAACAGGTTCATAAGATTTCCGGATGCAACTTGAGGAATAGAAATTCCGTTAACATATAGTGTAGTGCTGCCGTTTGCTGCAACTACTACTGCTACATGCTGCCATTCATTTGCTATGAGTCTATTTGCGTTAGAAGCAAAGTTATCCGTCCATGGTACATGTGGATCACCATCATAGGGGCTGCCCGACCAAATGCCTAAGCCGCGGGGACCACCTGCATTTGTTGCCGCATGCACAGATACCCATGCCCCTTGAGCAATACCGCCAAAGAACATAGACGTAAAGCTGTTATGCATAGGACCGTCTGCACCGTCCGGTCTTTCCGGGCGTACCCAGAAAGCAACAGTGTAAGCGGCTGTATCAATTACATTTGCACCTAAGTAAATGCCCATTTGACCATCTAAATGTACAGCCCCATCCGGGCTGCCATGTCTGTCATATACAAAATCCACGGTAGATGCATCACGCTCGTTGCTTTCTAATATAAGGGTCGCATGAGTGCCTGCATGCCCTATTGCATACGCACCGCCCAAGTTACCGTCAAAGTTCCAAACATGTGCGCCGGCTGCATTGCGGGTGGGGATATTTGGAAGCAGTATGCCCGGTGGTAACGTTGGAGTATCTTCTTCAGGCACTGCAACATTTGCAGAGCTGAGCGTGTTGGTAGTAAATAACTCTGCAACACCGGCGGCATTCACTGCACCATTGTTAATTAGGCGCACCTCGTCAATCATGCCTTGGAAAGCAGGGTCAAACCAGTTGGCACCTAATATAAGGGCACGATTACCAGCTTGAGATAAAATGCCCGGCATGTTATTACCTGTTGCCACAACTTCGTTATTTACATAAACCGTTACGGCATCGCCGTTTATAGTAACAACAAGGTGCGACCACTCATTTAACGGAATACGGCTTTGCCCGCCAAACCACTGGAAAGGATATGGACGGCTTGTATCATTCGCCCAAAATCCTGTGTTGCCCGCAGCACTCGAAGGCACTATAGAGACCCATTGTCCACCGCTTCCAAAAACATACCCAAAAAACGCAGAGGTATAATTGGTAAAAGCAGTTGGGTTTATCCACATAGATATGGTATAAGTGCTTGATGTAATCAAGTTTGTGCCTAAATAGATACTGCTGTTTCCGTCAAATACGGCGGCATCGCCAAACCTGCCCGGTGCAAAAGTAATGTTTCCGCCCGCCGAGAACGGACGATATCCATGTTGGCTTATTGCACCGCTAAGGTCTCCGTCAAAACTGAAAATATGCTCTGTAAAATATTGCTCGCCACTTAATGCAACTATACGGCTGTTTAACTCTCCTGTTTCCGACGTCTCATCATTTGCTAATTCGTAATCAGGAAGATACTCTTCTAAATTATCTTCATAAGGATTGTACTCCTCTGGTTCATACACATAATCAGGGTATTCCTCTTTCGGCATTTCCAAATTGTTGTACACATAATACAGCTCGTCTGACGCTTCGCCCTGCACCACAGGAACACTAAAGGTGGCAAAAGACAACACAAAAACCAATGCCATTGCCAACGCTTTAGAAAGCCAACTTTTTGTAACATGTTTCATACTGCGTCACTCTCCTTTTTAACTATTTGGTGATTATGCCGACAAGCTTATGAAGGAAAAGCTTGCGTCGGGCTATTTTTACAAGAATAAAAGCGGGCGTAACGAAAGTCAATTGTTGATATCACAGGTAAAGTGTAGAAATTAAATGTGTTTGTGATTTTACTGGAAAAACAGTCACAGCACCTCAAAGCTGCGAATAGCCACCGTAAGTGAAGTGCGTGTACCATGTTTTGAATGAGCGACCAGGATTGTCTTTAATTTTCATGCCTTCATCTCTTCAATTTTTATTTAAAAACTTGCGGTAAAACGCATTTCTAAACTTACTGGGAGTGGTGCCTTCCAAGCGTTTAAACACCTTCATAAAATACTTGTCGTCTGCAAAGCCCAACCTTTCAGCAATTTGCTTAATAGGCTCTCTGGAAGAAAGCAATATTTCCTTTGCTGCGTCTATTTTTGTGCGGTATATAAAGTCCAACAGCGACACGCCCGTATGCTTCTTAAAAACACTGGAAATATAGCCGGGGTGGTAATTGAATACCGACGCAACTTGCGTTACACTCAAATGTTCGGTATGATGCATGCGTATCCAATCCATAATTTTAGTAATGTATTTGTATGTGGCGGATACATTGCTTACATCGTAGCTCATTACAAAACCGATGGTAATTTCCAGCCCCAGCAGGCTAAGGGCATAATGCACCAAATACCCTGAGTAAAACTTTTGCTCGGCAGCGTCCAAAAGCTGTCTGAATTGCAAAATAACGCGCTCGCTTTGCGCAAGCCGCCCTGTTTCCGGGATAATATAGTGGTCGTGTGCCATGCCGGGATTTGACTTAATAAAATGAAGTTGGCGGCCTATTTCCTCGTCATTTGCAACACAATAATCATCGCCCCATATTTTAAAATGACACCAGTAATAGGACAATTCACTAACCGATGCCTTGTAGCCTCTGTGCTCTACATCGGGGAAGAGCAAAATGTATTGGTTAGGGCCTATTTCGTATTGCCTGCCGCCTTGCTCAATATATAATACACCCCTGTCACACAGGATTAACACAAACTCGCCCTGCAATGTTCGCTTGGCGTGTAAAAAACTATCCGAGTTCATTAAGTGCCCGCATCCTTCCAACAGCAGAGGATTGTTGCAAGGAGAATTTAAGTACATCATGTGCGATTTTTCCACCTTTCCTGTAGAATTATCATTTACCAGTCGTGCACACTCTCATATACTTGTAGATAGTTACAACACATGTGCGTAGTATATCACAGTAAAATAAAAACTTCACCATACATTAAACACTTTTATAAGGAGGCGTTCGTTTTGAAAGCTAAAATGACAGTGAACAAAGCGTTTACCGTATCAAAAATTGACCCCAGAATCTATGGTTCTTTTGTAGAACATATGGGGCGTTGTATTTACACCGGCATCTATGAACCCGGTCACCCTGCTACAGACAATGAAGGGTTTAGAAATGACGTAAAGGAACTAGTTAAAGATTTAAAAATTCCTTTTATTCGCTATCCGGGCGGCAACTTTGTGTCCGGTTACAACTGGGAAGATGGCATCGGACCAAAAGAAGACCGTCCAAAACGTTTAGACCTTGCATGGAGAACCGTAGAATCCAACCAAGTAGGCATTCACGAATTTATTAACTGGTGCAAAGAAGTGGGCGCAGAAGCGAACATGGCTATTAACCTTGGCACAAGGGGGATAGATGCAGCACGTAACATCGTTGAATATTGCAACCACCCAGGGGGCACATATTGGAGTGATCTCCGCCGCAAAAATGGTGCGGAAGAGCCTTTTAAAATTAAAACATGGTGCCTCGGTAACGAAATGGACGGTCCGTGGCAAATAGGAATGAAAACCGCAGAAGAATATGGGCGTTTGGCGGCAGAGGCAGCAAAGGTAATGAAACTAGTAGACAGCAATATCGAACTTGTTGCTTGCGGAAGCTCTAGCCAATTTATGAATACCTTTGCGGAGTGGGAAGCCACTATTTTAGAGCATACTTACCCACATGTAGAATATATCTCGTTGCACAGCTATTACGGCAACCAAAAGAACGACCTGCCAAGCTATCTAGCTAAATCCATGGATATGGATGACTTTATCAAGAGTGTGACAGCCATTTGCGACTATATAAAAGCAAAGCAAAGAAGTAAAAAGACCTTGTATTTAGCCTTTGATGAGTGGAATGTATGGTACCATTCAAACGAAAAAGATAGCAAAAACGAACCGTGGCAGTATGCCCCGCCAATTCTTGAAGATATCTATAACTTTGAGGACGCACTGCTTGTGGGCTGTTTGCTGATTACACTGCTAAAAAATTGCGACCGTGTAAAAATTGCTTGCATGGCACAACTTGTAAATGTAATCGGTCCAATTATGACAGAAGCCGGCGGCGAAGCTTGGCGTCAAACTATTTATTGGCCGCTTATGCAAGCAGCACACTTCGGGCATGGCACAGTGCTTTTATCCACAGTAGATGTGCCAACCTATGACATTGAGGGCAGAAACGGCGTTCCATACATCGAGTCTATTGCCATTCACAACGAAGAAAAAGAAGAAATCGTCATTTTGGCGGTTAACCGCTCTGCGGACGAAAACATGGAACTATCTTTAGATTTGCAAGGCTTTGAGCTTGGCGACGTCATAGAATGCAAAGAAATGCACGGACACGATATCAAACTTGCCAACACAAAAGAAAACGGGCAACCTGTTGCGCCTGTAGATGGTAAGCTGCCCACCATTTCTGGCAATTCTCTATCTGCAACGCTTGCCCCTCTTTCTTGGAATATGATACGGGTGACTGTGCGTGCGTAGGAGAACTGTGACTGCACCCGGCGCAGGCTTTGATTTTAACGATCCGCCTTCTCCATTATTTAAAGAAGTGATGGTTCACGACCCGTCCATATTCAAAACAGGCAACATGTTTCATATATTAGGGTCACATATGGCGTCCGCACGCTCTACAGACCTTATTACGTGGGAGCAAATATCAGACTACACACGCCCCGGAAACCCTCTAATGCATAGCATTGAGGATTTCCGCGAGGCTTTTGAGTGGTCTAATTCATCCACTTTTTGGGCAGGAGATGTTCAACCCATGCCCGACGGACGATTTTTTATGTATTATTGCAATTGTCAAGGGTCAAGACCTCTTGGCGATATTGGACTTGCCGTTTCTGACAAGCCAGATGGACCTTACAAAAACCAAGGTATCTTTCTAAAATCAGGCATGATTGGAACAAGCGAAGACGGAACGCCCTACGACCCAACCATTCATCCAAACTGCATTGACCCTCACGCCTTTTTTGATAACGACGGAGTATACCGTTTATTGTACGGCTCTTTTTCCGGCGGAATTTTTATATTGCGTCTTAATCCGGAAACAGGGTTGCCTTTCCCCAACCAAGGTTATGGAAAGAAACTTACAGGCGGTAACCACGCCCGTATAGAAGGTCCTTACATGCAATACAGCAAAGAGACAGGGTATTACTATCTGTTTTTGTCCTTTGGTGGGCTTGGGCGCGAAGAAGGGTACAATATACGTGTTGCCAGAAGCCGTAATGCAGAAGGACCTTTTTATGACATGCAGGGCAATGACATGACCAATGTAAGAGGCGCAGAAGGTACTATTTTTGATGATAAATCCATTGAACCCTGCGGCACAAAGTTGGTAGGCGGCTATTGGTTTATGCAGGAACATGGCGAACCGGGGCGGAGTACCACCAGCCACATATCACCTGGGCACAACAGTACGTATTGCGACGAAGAAAGCGGACGATATTTTCTTATTTTCCATCAACGCTTTATGCACTCTCGCTCAATTCATCAAGTGCGTGTACACGAAATGTTTCTCACAGATGATGGATGGTTTGTAGTATCGCCGTTCCGTTATGACGGTGCACCTTTACGTGCATTCAAACCCGAACATGTGCATGGTTTTTGGAAAATAATTAACCATGGACAAGACATTAACTATACACCCGCACTTTCCACCACCGTCCATTTAAACCTTGATGGCACTGTAAGCGGGGCAAAAACAGGAGAATGGCACTTATGTAGCGACGGCAAATCTTTTAATATTACAGTAGATAACATCGAATACAAAGGCCGCTTACTGCGAAGCTACGCTGCCGACCATGACAAGTGGGTCATGTCTCTCACTGCAATATCGCAAGAGGGAATTGCCATTTGGGGCGCAGGTGTAGCACTGGATATGTAATGAAACCTTGATGGCTTTGTCCTTAGACTCCCACAACTTTTCAAGCGGTATCATGTGATGGGCACAACAGTGGAGGCAATTTTGAAAAAAGTGATTTTATTTTTGGGGATTTACGTCCTTATATTTGCTGCTTGTGGGTCAAACAGCACAGAGATGACAGAAGATGCATACGGTGTCACGCAAGACGCTGAGCCAGCCGAATACCATCAAGAGTTGGCTCTTGCCGGCGATTCAGATTACGATCCCTCATCCGAACCGTTATATGTCTCCGTACCTCTCGTTATTTCTTCACCGGGTACAGGGTTCGACTTTGACGACCCGCCAGCCCCGCAATTTAGAGAAGTGTCTGTTCATGACCCTTCTGTGTTTCGTGTGGGGGATACTTTTTATATTATAGGCTCGCACATGTCCTCTGCGCGCACAACGGACTTTATTCAGTGGGAGCAGATTTCGGCATATGTCAGTGAAGATAATCCGCTCATATACTCCTTGGAGGATTTTCGCGAAGCATTTGAATGGGCACGCACCACAACTTTTTGGGCAGGCGATATCCAACCCATGCCCGACGGTCGGTTCTTTATGTACTATTGCAATTGCGAAGGCTCTATGCCCCTTGGCAATATAGGGTTGGCAATTTCGGATAGCCCCACAGGTCCTTTTATGAACCAAGGCATTTTCCTGCGTTCGGGAATGCACGGTACAAGCGAGGACGACACACCATTTAACGCAAACATCCACCCAAACGCTGTAGATCCTCATGCATTTTTTGACTCCAACGGTGACTTTTGGATGGTGTACGGCTCATTTTCGGGGGGCATTTTTATTCTACAAATGGATCCGGAAACAGGCTTTCCGCTGCCCGGGCAAGGTTACGGCACACGGCTGATGGGCAATAATCACAGCCGCATAGAAGGGCCGTATATCTTGTTTAGTCCGGAAACAGAATACTATTATTTATTTGTCACCTTTGGCGGGCTTGGGCACAACGATGGGTATAATATGCGTGTGGCACGCAGCCGCTACCCCGATGGACCTTACTATGATGCCCGAGGCAACCCAATGATTAATGTGCATGGCGCACGGGGTTCGTTTTTTGATGATAGGGCAATTGAACCATACGGAACCAAGCTGATGGGTGGCTATTGGTTTGAGCGTGAAGAAGGCGAAAGGCGCACGACGGCGTATCTTTCGCCGGGGCATAATAGTGCCTACTTTGATGCAGAAACCGGACGATATTTTCTTATTTTTCACACACGTTTCGTCATTGGTCCTCAACATGAAGTACGCGTACACGAAATGTTTCTTAACGAAGATGGTTGGTTTATTGTCGCCCCATTTCGTTTCGACGGCGCACCACAGCGCAGCTTTACGCCCGAGCATGTGCCAGGGTCTTGGAAACTGATAAACCACGGGCAAGAAATCAACTATGTCTCCACACAATCGGTAACTGTAAATTTAACTGCAGACGGCTTGGTTTATGGGGCAAAAGATGGCTACTGGCGTTTAGCAGACGACGGCGTTACATTTAACATTACCGTTGATGAGGTAGCATACAACGGTCGGCTACTGCGAAGCTACGCAAGTGACCAAGGACAATGGGTAATGTCGTTTACAGCAATGTCGAGCGAAGGTATTTCTCTTTGGGGTGCCGGAGTTGCGTTGCCGTAAGGTAGATAACTCTTAAAGTTAAGAATTTAATGAAAATTAAAACGTACAAATAAAAAAGCGGCTTACATAACCGCTTTTTTGTTTTCCGATGACTATATATAGTGAAATTAATCATTCTTCTGCGGTACTCCAAATACAGGATAGCCTGCATCATCAAACTCGAAAGCTTGAACACAGGTATGCCTGTCCGGGTTATCCAACGGACTGCCTACAATTTCTGTATAATCCCGCGAGTGGAACACAATTAATGGCGTTACACCATCCTCAGCAACAGTAAAGCTGTTATGTCCGGGACCGTATTTACCGTTTTCTATACAAGAGCCAAATACCGGCTCTTCGCTCTTTGTCCAAGATTTTGAGTCAAGCAAGTCGCTGTTGACATCCGCGGTCAACAGCCCTACACAATACTCAATACCTGTTGCATTGGCGGAATATGCGATAAATATTTTATCTTTATGCTTTAATATGGCAGGGCCTTCGCACACTGGAATTACAGAGCATTCCCAATCGTATTCAGGCTTTGCCAGCATAACAGGCTCTGTTTTAAGGGTCCACGGGTTTTCCATTTCTGCAATGTATATGTTAGAGTTTCCGCGTATTTTCGGGTCTTTTTGCGCCCAACAATAAAATAGTTTGCCGCTATGCTCAAACACTGTAGCGTCCAAACAGAAGCTTTCCATCCCTGTTTTAATTTCGCCTTTTTCTATCCACTCACCGGCAGGGTCTTCTGCTTCCAATGCATACATACGATGTTGGAATGTATTGTGCTGCGGATGCCCTTCTGTGGTGTGAGCAGCGGCAAAGTAAATGTACCATTTGCCACGTACATAATGGATTTCTGGTGCCCAAATGAGTTGACTTGCTGCGCCGGAATCGTGCTTTTTCCATACGGTTATAGGCTTGGCAGTTGTCAGTTCTGTTATTGTGTCGGCAACTCTAAGCTCGATTAAGTCAAAGGCAGGTACACTGGCAGTAAAATAATACTTACCGTCTACATGGCGGTAAATAAGCGGGTCTGCACGCTGAGGTATTAATGGGGTTGGATAAATAGGTTTGTTCATATTAAACGCTCCTTCAAATAATCAGCCTGCCCGTGCAAAACGGACAGGCTGAAATAAACATTAAAGTTTTTGTTGAACTTTTTCAAAAAGTTCAAGTGTTTTAGGTCTTTACCTTTGCGGCGGTGGACCGTAGATTGCTCTAAAGTTAGCCAGTGTGGCCTCAAAGAATTGGCGACCTCTTGCTTCAAGGTAAGGTACAGCGTCATGGGCGTTGATTGCGCCTTGTGCTACTGCTGCATAAATACCGATTACGCCATTAAATTCGCCATTAAAGTATACTTCGTGCAACCATGCGTCAAAACCAAGGATACCGCGGGCACCCAATGGCACTGGCTCACGCTTGTAGCGCATTAGTGCATCAAAGGCTTCTGCTAAGAATGTGTCGCCCTCTACATCAGGCATTAACAGACGATATGCTTGCCATACTTCTTCGGATGTGGTTACAGGCATACGGTTTGGTACACGGTAGAAACGGTCACCGTAAGCATTTAGTTGGTGTTCGTAGTTGTAGATACGATACATCCATGCATCCGGGTTGAAAGAGAACCATTTTAATACTTCGTAAGCTTCTCTTGGGTGAGATGTTGCTGCAGAAATACCTGCGAAGTCTAAGAATGCAGGTTTGCGGTTTGTTTGTGCATTTGCGCCGCGTGGTACCGGATAAGGAATCATATCAAGACCGCGCTCAAGACGATAGTGGTCTTGAGAGTAAATGTTGTTTAGTGTCCACCAAGCATCCATTTGCATACCGATACGACCAGAAACACCAGGCCATAGATAGCGGTCACCTGTTAGGGCTTCCCACTCATCTGTGCCTGCAGCGGCTCTCATGCCAAGTTGCTGCCACTCGTTCATTTGCATAAGGGTATCTGCCCAAATACCCATGTTGTAGTATTCACCATCCCAACCAAATTCTGACAACGCATCGGTAAGAACGATTGGTGCGTAGGTGATAGGACCAATAAAGTTATAGAAACCAAATATGCCTAAGTCAGGGCGTGTTAGCTGTGGAATAAGTGCAATCATTTCTTCGTATGTCCAATTAAATCTTGGCATTGGAACGTTTGCACGCTCAAATACAGACCTGTCAAGGAACACCACGCATGGCAAGTATCCTTCTACCATCATCATTGCTCTGCCATCGATAACACCAGCGTCTCTAAGAGACTCGAGGTAGTGAATATCTACATCGGGGTCGTTAAACCAGAACTCAGAGAAGTCGTAGAACCAACCGTTGTTAACCGGTGCACTCAAGTCCATAAACCCGAAAATGTCGGGCAAATCTCTTGCAGCTGCCATAGCTGTCAACGTGTTTGTATGCCCGTAATGCGGAATGTAGATAATTTCTACGGTAATGTTGGGATGTCTGGCTGTAAATCTTTCAGCCAAAAATTCATTCTGATAGATGTCGTGCCATGTACCGAACGTAAGATGCACAGGGTCGGTAGTAAGTGGTGGGAGTAGAGATGCATCAGGTTGGGCTGCCACATTGGCAGTGGTATCATTGCCAGAGGGTGTAACATTTGCTGCAGGCTCATTGCCACTGGGGGCTTCGTTGTTGCCTCCGCCACAGGCTGCTAATGCGACTAAAGCGACAAGCAGAACTGCAAAAAGTAAAAATTTTTTCATTTTAAATTCCTCCTACATTTTTTTGCCCTTTGGTAATGCCCTTTAAAATCTACATACTGTCAATTTTTCTCCAAATACTACATATACCAATGAAGTCCGTTTGAGAAAAACCGTGTATGATATAATTTAAAAAGATTACCGTAGGTTATATGTCAAAACGGGTGCTATTCGCCTGTTATTCCCGCCTTGTCAACACTTTGAACAAACTGCTTTTGTAATATCAAGTACAGTATCAGAAGTGGTACGATTGCAAGCATTGTGCCTGCCATACGCAGTGCTTCGTTTACCGGGTCGGGAGCTACTGTACCTGCCCCCGCAAACACTTGCCCAAAGGACGATTGAAAACGTTGTAACTCCAATAGCAAGGTTGTCAGCCCATCTGCACGGGTGTTTCCATGTCCCAAGAATAAGTTCACAAGGAACACTTCGTTCCAATACCATACGAACGAAAACAGCGTAGTAACAATAACTGCAGGTATTGCAAGGGGCATTGATATGCGGAAAAAGCTGCTTAAATGCCCTGCACCATCAATTTCCGACGCTTCGATTAACGAGCGTGGCACTTGTCGGTGGAAATTATAGAAAATTAAAATGAATATGGCACTTTGGAACCCTTGCCCCAAAGCAGCGGGGATAATAAACGCTCGAAGTGAGCCTATAATGCCTAAATCGTTGTAAAATACAAAAGTCGGGATCATTGTAATTTGCGGCGGTATAACAAAGGAGAAAATTAGCACAGCAAGCCACAATTTTTTCAAAGGGAAATTGTACCTTGCAAAAGCATAGCCCGCCATAGCCGTTACAATCACTTGGAATATGGTTGGGATAAGTGCAATTTGCAAGTTCTTCCATAAGCTGTTCCAATAATCCATTGTTAACATTGCGTTTCTGTAATTGCTCAAATGCAACCCGGACGGTATCCACTGCACAGAGGAGTCCAGCAAGTCGTGTGGCAGCATAAAACTTGTTACAAGCATATGCAGCAGCGGATACAAGTAAACAAACCCGATAGCAATAAGCAGTGTATAAACAACAATGTTTAATAACAGACCATTTTTTTCTCGGCTGCCCATTATCTTTTTGCGCGTTTTTAATCTTACCGCATCCCAATCACGGGACTTTTTTTCTTTACTCATTTTTGCTACCCCCATTGTCAGGGTTTTCTGTGAAGTTGATTTTTTTCACAATTTCACGTCGTTGCGGCATGTTGCTCTTCGCCAAGCGTTTTACTTCTTTAACATGCTTATCCTTTCTTTCATGGAACAATACCCAACAAAGCCCGAGAATAAGCAATATTACAATGGAATATGTCCATGCCATTGCAGATGCATGACCATAACCGCCCGGCATACCGCCTGCAGCCATAACCCCTGCAAACATACGCCCTACTATCATATTAATGATTGGGTTGTGGTCGCTGTTAGCAAGCCACACCACTGTGTATACTGCATTCAAGAATATCATTGGCATAATTGCAGGTATTGTAATTTTCCAAAAACATTCCCACGCACTACCACCATCTATTTTTGCCGCTTCGTACTGTTCTGGGCTTAACTTTTGCAATGCCGCAAGGAATATCAGAATTTGCACACCGGAGTTCCAAAGCACCATGATTAGCTGTGTAAATAAATCTACAATGGGGTCAACCACCATAGAAGGCAGGAACGAAAGTGCACCAGCTATTGCCGCCGTATTTACTGCAGGCACTGTTGCCACACCTTCGGCAATAAGCTCACTCATTACCGGTCCTGTGGCTATAATTACCGGCAAGAAGAAAACAGCCCTAAACAAACCTTTTGCACGTATGCGCCCATTAAGCAAAATGGAAATAATAAGCGCAAACGAAACAATGATTGGCGCTTGCAGCACGGTTTGCAATGAAAACGAAACCAATCCGTGTATAAAAACTGTATCTGTCATAAAAATATTGGCGAAATTGTCCCAACCTACCGGATTAAGTACCATGCCTGTAGGCGGGAATATTACATTGCTTCGAGCAAAGAAAAACGAGCGGTATAACGGGTACACAAGAAGCGCAAATACCCCAATAAGCCAAGGCAACAAAAAGAAATAACCGTAAAGCCATTCACGCAATGTGCGCTTTGATATACGAAACCGCTTCTTAATGGGGTGCCGCCGTTCCGTTGGGCTTACAGCTACACTTCCTTCGGGAAGCGGCGCAGCCGTTTTTATCACTTTATCTGACATCCGTTATCCCCTCCGCACTACGTAGGACATCGCCTCTACAGCTATGCCATTTATTACGGCATCCGTAGAGCCGTAATTTATATAAATCCTAACGCCATTGTCATATGTGACTTGTACCAAGTGACCATCCGCCTCATGCCCGATAATGTTTGCCCCTGCAATATATGCATGCAATGCAGAAAGCTCGTTATGATAGCGGATTATCCTTGCACGGTACAAACTATATTCAGATGAGTACACATCGTTGCGGTTGGTCAAACGTAAATAAGCCGGGTCTACCTCTGTAATCATGAACATTGGTCTTGCGCCTGTCTCTACTAAGTTTAAGAAAAATCGACGTTGATTGGGGTGAAAATTAACATACTCCAAATATACAGGAATTTTCCCGGACGTGACAATCGAAAGGAAAGGAATTTCACGATAAACAGATAAATAACCGGAACCACGTAATGGCATATCCACTAAAGCACGCCCATATTGCCATAGGTTAGCATTAGGTCGCGTAAGCACAGGTGCATCAAACATAGAAACGGCATAGTCAAACATTACCGCACTGTCCGTACGACAAAAGAATGTGTTGTCTTCACTGTAAGATGTCAAAAAGTTGGCAATGCCTGTAACATCAGCTACAAACCCATTTTCATTCAGCGCTGTGGCAGTTCTTTCCGATAGCTCAACCACACGAGAAGGCGTTGCAAGACGCATTGTGCCGTTTGGTACAAAAAAATCTGCCGTTCTGCCTGTTACACGGCGCATTCCGTTTAAAGATTCTATCGGTTGCGCCCATGTGTAAATAGATAACGGGTCAACTAAAAGTGTAAGCTGTCCACCCAGTTCTTCTGCGGCATCTCTCAGGCGAACCAAATCGTTTCTGCCGCCTAAATTTCCGGCAGGGTTAAAGCCGCGGATTGGCAAGCTTAGCGTAGAGCCGCCTCGCGCCCAGCCATCAAAACGCACATTTATACCCGTTACACCTTCACTGGCCAAGTCACGCAAAATATACTCTGCTTGTTCAAAAGTTGTCATGTTTACATTCAGCCTAAACAATGCCCATTCGCGTTGCTCGCTGCCCAAGAAAGTTAAACCAATGCTAAAATCGTCCATCACGGCAGAGTTAAAAGCACCATTTACCGCAAGATATTCTCTATAACGCAACGCCAAACCGGTATAATTTGCTTGGTCACCCCCCACAAAGAGGAAACTCAGTTTTATATCTATGCGGTTAGGACGTGGTGTACGTGTTGCTATAACGCTGGATGTCATGCCCGTAGGCTGTGAAAACAAATGCCTGTACACAAACCTTGCACTTGTCCAGTTAAAAGAAGTGCTTACACCATTTGGCCAAGCCTCTATAAATGCATTCTCTGCCCCGGACGAAATGACACCAAGGAAGCCAATTTCTCTATCCGTATGCACCATACCAAAAACAGGCATCAGCACTTGCTCTACGTCATTCATAAAAGAGAACCCTTGAAAAGCCGCAAGCATTGTATCACCTTCAAGCCCTACATTGCGCCCGAACACAGGCTCGTTGAACGGAGTTGCCAGACGTCCCTCGTTATAGTCAAGAGAAATAAGAGCACCTTGTCCATCAGGAATTACCATGTACCCCTCTTCATCCCCAAGCCTTGTATAGCCGAGGAATGGGAACACATAAAACGAACCCACAGTTAAGTTAGGGTCACCCTCATGTATTGATGCTTGCGGAATTTCCGCAGTAAACCCAACATCTGTGAGGGTTACAATAAGCGTATAGCCAATTTGGAACTCCGGGAAATACACTTGTGCAGAAAAACCGTCCTCACGAAAGCGAATATTCAAACTCCTGTTTGTATTTACCAAGTCTGCACGGGTAAGATGCACATTAAGTCCTGTTTGAATATCAAGAGATACACCGCTCAGATACAAACCTTGCCACATGGCATTGTCCGCTTCATCGGCTTCTGCAACAGTAGAGCGCATGTAAGCTCCTGTAACAACGTCTCTGATTATTATGCCCAAAGTAGACTCGTTAAGATACAGTGCATAAAAATCATTTTCTGCTACCAACATATGCCCATGCAAAACTCGACCTGTGTGTGCAAGTAAACTTTGCGCTTCGCCTGTTGGTGGCACAAAATCCGGAATCAGTCCCGCAGGCGGGTCTGCCGCAATTTGATTTATGTTACAGCCTGAAAAGCTTAGCAGTATGACAATGAGCAAAGAGAATGTGAAAATGAAGCGCATACGTGACCATGACATTTTAGAATCCAACAATTCTAAACACCGCCTCTCTGGTTACAGATGTACCGAAATCTGCCACTTGCATAATAAGCACATACATTATGAATATAAGCAGTGCTGTAACAACTGTCACAAATATAGCCAACAGCACTGTTCTAATTGCCTTTGGGAAGGTATAGTCATTTATATTTTTTATGGCAAGGAAAATCAATATCGCCGTCCATGAATACGCAATTGTATTTGTGAATGTAATAAAGAATGCTTCATTAAGAGTAAGCACGTTTGTCATGATAATAACAATGGGCTTTAAGATGAACAGTGGCGCAAAAGCGTACATTATACCGGAGAACAATTGCTTAAAACTGGCCTCGCCATCGGTAATTGTAGTCACAAGATAGCAGCAAATAACTGGCAAGCTTACTACGGCGAGAATGAGTGCTGCATCGCCAATCAGGTCATATTGTCCTTCGGCAATAGTGCGGAACAAGAACCCGGAAAAATACCGCTCCAACACATACAATACATAAAAAATGAAAAGCAATATAAACGATGCACGATAACTCGCCTTACCCTCGTACTTAATGCTGTAAGCCGTTTCTGCAGGGTTGGTTATATTCTTAAATGCAAAAACACACGTAGATAACAGCTTTATCTCTCCCATTTTGCTCTTAGCAGCACGCAAAGGTTTTAGCACCGGCACAAAACGGCGGTCTACTTGTTTTATTACGCTCCACGCAACAAGCAGAGCAAACACCCAAATGATAATGGCTGCCAAATGGTCACGCATCCAGTCCGAGCGCAATTCCCAAAAAGTATCGGAATAGCCTTGCCAATAATAACCACGGCGGAAAGCTTGTAACGCAAGGTCAAAATCACCACCACGGAAATGTGCTTCCCCAAGTCCTATGCCTGCATAGGAAAACATGGAGTTCATTTGCATGATGTTTGTCCAGTATGTTTTACTTTCCGTGTATTGTCCATCGTTAAACAGTACAAAGGCGCGATGTACATCGTTTGTAAATTCGGTAGGGGCAAGCACCGTTATGTTATTTAGCATTTCATCCAATACAAGTAAATTGGAATTATAAACGGCTATAGCAGAAATTGCATGAAAGTGTCCTATTCTTTGCTGTGGAGAAAGCCCACTCACACCAAAGGCAAAAAGCAATTCACCTTCCGAAGTATATTCGTAAATCCACTGGCGAGAAGCCGCAAAAATATTTCCGTTTTCTCCAACGGCTACAGCTATAAACTGGTTCCAGTTCCATTCGGGTGGGATATTCAAAATATCACGCCCGGCGACGTTCAGCTTCTTCAGACCAACATCATCGCCCAAGCTTACAGAGTAAATAAGCCCTCGCGAATCAATGGCCATATTGCTGACAGTCACCGGATTTATGCCGGAAAGGCGAACCATTTGTTCTTCTGTATAAAACATACGGCGCAGAGCAGTAAACCATGTTACATTGGTAATGTTTGCGCCAAAATAGCCAAGAAATTCCGCAGTATCCGCCGCAAGTTGGATAATGCCGTTGGTGTTGCCTTGGCTTGTAATGTATAAATTCCCGCGTTGGTCAACCACCACTTTAAGAGGTGCAAAACCCGCCATTGTACCAAACAAAGGATGATCGGGGCGTCCGATTTCCCGTATAAGTTCTCCATTTTCGTCAAACACAAAAACCTTGGCGGCATCTTGGTCGGCAACATAAACCAGTCCATCGTCTGCCCTAAATACACCGCGGGGAGTTTGTAAAATGCCTTCTCCAATTGTGCGCACCCATTCACCCCTTGGTGTTGCAACCAGTACACGTCGGTTTCCCGTATCGACAATGTACAACAACCCGTCAGAGCCAATGCGCATATCCGATGGCGAATTTAATGTATAATCGCCAATATGAGAAATTACTAAATACGTCTCATAGGCTGTTTGCGTAAGCACAAACGATCCACCCGAGCGTGTAAATGTATTGTATGGCACGGCAAAAACCGGCGTTGACATGACTATTACCATAAGAACGGCAATTACAAATAGCCCTTTACGCTTCATACATGCCCCCTTATTTTAATCCGGAATGAGCCATGGTATTCATTACCCTGCTCTGCATTACAATAAACAACAACAGATTGGGGATAAACATAACCAACCCCGCTGCCGCTGCCATTCCTTGCCCGGCAATACCACCTGCCGCCGAAAGTGTAGTCATGTAAAACGCCAATGTGCGTATACTTTCGGAGGTGACGAACAATTGGCTTGTTTCAAGGTTGTTCCAAGAGAGTTGGAACGCCAAAATTGCACCGGTAGCCAAAGCCGGCTTTATCAACGGCAAAACCACACTTTTATACACAAACCAAGCCCCTGCACCATCTACGGTTGCGGCTTCTATCAGCGAATCAGGTACTTGATTATCTATATTTTGCTTTAACAAGAACATAACCACAGGAGTAGCCATAATGGGAAGAATGTGTGCTAAAAATGTATTTTCAATGCCTATATTTGTTATAATCATATAGCGTGGAACCACTACCGCTGCAGGAACAAACATCAACGCCAAGTTATTGATTGTAAACAGTATCGCACTGCCGCGGAATCTCATTTTTGACAATGCAAATGCTGCCATTGAAGATGTAATAATGGTACCGAACACAACAGATGCGGTTACGACTATTGAATTAAACAGGTATCTTGATATAGGCACAGTAGACCCTGCCGCCACACGAAGCAGTGCATTAAAATTTTCTAACGTAGGACGATACACAAAAAACTGCGGAGGAAAGGCAAACAATTCATCCATCGGTTTAAAAGCATGGTTAATGATAAATAAAATTGGTGCACCCATAAATATCATGAGTGGTATCAAGTATAAATACAGCGGGATTTGGTTTTTATGAAACCGCTTGGGATTTACTTTACTCATACCCTTAGTCCTCCTTAAACATTTTGCGCGATGCAGACGAAAAGCCGTAAATTATACCCAAAAGCACTACGGATATTGCAGCGGCAAATCCCATTTCGTAACGTATAAATGCGTAGTCGTCGATATGGTTTACCATCAGCTGCCCTGCATAATGAGGGGTAGGGTTGCTACCCGTTAAGGCAACACCAATCGCCCCAGCTTGGAAAGCTCCAACAATGCTCATTACCGCACCAAAAAGCATTTGCGGCTTCATAGACGGAATAGTGATATAAAACACTTCCTGCAATCTGGTACGCACCCCGTCAATAGAACCTGCCTCATAAAGCTCCGGGTTTACGTTAAGTACACCTGCAAGCATAGCCAAAAAACCAACGCCCATGCTGCTCCACAATGAAACTACAATGATAATGGGCATAATAAATCTGGCATTTGCCATAAACAGTATGGGCTCGGTAATCAACCCAATATTTATAAGAAAGGCATTGATATGCCCTTGTGGGTTTCCAAGGAAAATAATCCGCCATACAACACCGATAGCAACCCCTGTAGTCATAGAAGGAGAGTACATAAACAATGCCATAATTGTGCGCGGTACTTTTGTAAGCTGTGCCAATGACCAGGCGATAAAAAATGCCAATGCAAACCCACCCGGACCTACAATAAGGGCAAAAATTATCGAGTTGGGCAGCACATGCTGCAAGAAAATCAAGTCTTGTGTAAATAGGTTTACAAAGTTGGTAAGCCCTATAAATTGCGGACGTTGTATTGCATCAAAGTTGGTGAACGAAAGCCCAACCGCCATGCCCACAGGTACAATAATAAATACGGCAAACAATAGTATATAAGGAAGGAGGAAGAGAATTGGCGCATTTTTCTTAAACATTATCTGCCACCTCCTCTTTGGAGTACATCTTCACTAGGCGTTATAAATGGGCGAATTGTCTCTCCGCCACGGGTAAAGCCAAATTCTTCAAGCTTGCGAAATACTTCTCTGTCTATGCGCTTAACAGCGGTATCCATAGCCCTGCGCACATTTACACCGTTTATAATTACCGCATCAAATGCATTAGATAGTTCGCGCTCTACCATGTACGTGCCGGGTACCCACGGTACTTCCACCATGTATTCTGTTTGGCGCAATATAACTTCACGGTGATGCCCCGGTATTGGCAATTGTGCAAATGCAGAACGGTTTGCACTGTTCCACATAAACGTACCGCCATGCAAAGCCATAAGCGATGTTGCATAGCTTGCCTGCACTTCGTCACTACTCCACCACTCCAAAAATTGCCATGCTGCTTCTGGTTGGTTGGTAGTAGAAAAAATCATGCTGCTGGTATCGCCGCCTGTGGTGTGGCGGTTAACAGTACCATCTTCTTGTCTTATTCCCGGGAATGGTGCAATATTCCAATGTCCGTCCAGCTCCGGTGCAGCATTGGTGAGCAACACGTAAGTGCCAACATCAGAGATACCAATTGGCAGTGTTCCCGCACGAAATTCTTGAAAGAAACCCGGTGCAGGCACTTCAACAGGCAGGTTAAATATCGTAAACAGGTCTGTCAAAACTTGGAAGCCTGCAAGGCTAGCAGGAGAGTCCAAAGTTGTAGTCCCAATAGAATCCCCAAAAAAACCTCCGCCGGATTGCAATATAAAAGGAATTGTAGCAGGGAATACGTTAAGCCCCACCATGCCCGCTGTCGGATAGAAAAAATTCATGCTTCTGCGTTGTAACTCCGGCAAAATCATCAATACTTCGTCCAAACTGTCAGGCACAGGTAACCCCAACTGCTCAAAAATATCCGTGCGATAGTACATGACCCAGAAATTAATTGTTTCGGGTAGTGCAAATACGCCGCCTTCTACAATGCCGGGTACAAACAAGCCGGGCGGGAAGCGTTCCGCAACATCATAAAAGTCGTCAAACTGTTTCAAATCAAGGAGCGCACCGCGTATATTCAAATAAGAAGGAAGTACATACGGAACAGACAAGCCAATATCCGGCGCATTACCCGCAGCAGCAGCCAATGGAAAACGTCCTACATCAATAATAGATATGTCCACCTGTATTCCCGTTGCAGGGGTAAATTCTGCATCCACCTTTGCTTGCAGAAGTTCTACAAACGGGCGCGGACGTGACATCCATACTTGCAAAGTTTCGCCATCACTTGCTCTTCCCGCTTCAAACTCGCGGCGAGTAAAGGATAGGAAGAAACGGCGAACAGCTTCAAGCATACGTGTAAAAAGTCCGGGGCGTGCAGGAAATTCTGCCTCGCTTTGAAAAATATAAAGCCGGTCTATGCTCAAGGCATTGTTGTCCATGTCCGACAAAGTATGCGCCAAAAAAGCCGTAACACTGTAAGGCGCACCGGAGAGCTCGTTCATGCGGCGCGGCACATCTATCGGACGCTCTGCAAGAGAAAGCAGCAGATCTTCCGCAACTTTAAGCCCCGCAAACGTAGAGGATACACGCCCGTTTGAATACACAAGGGTAATATCCAGTGCATTGCGAGAGTCTGTCGCCCAACCTGTTAATATACCATCAACGTTTGGTATAAACTCATCCAACCTAAAATCCCTGTGGCGGTCTACTGTTGTACCGCCTGTCAAACGCGTAATTTCTGTTCTAAACTCGGTTATTTCCCGCAACAATCTATGAACTGTATCGTACACTTCCAACAACGGTTCGCCACGGATTACCATGCTTATGGTGTGTTCACCCGCCGGTAGCCAAAAAGTTTGGTCACCGCCGTCAGGGGCCGCCACAGTCATTCTGCGGAAGCTGTTGGTCCATGGAAAAGGAACTGATTGCGCCGCTTGGGTAGGTACTTCGCCATTAATCAGAATGTCAACAAACACAGGAAAATCTGATTTTGCAGATTGACGATAAGAGAACCCTAAATGGTACCAACCGTCTTGCGGTATATTTACAACCCAGTCCGCTCTATCGCCTTTACCGGAAAAAGAGCTGCCGTCTATAATGTTAAGCAGTCGTCTTGAAGCATCGTAGGGGGTAAGCACAGGGTTATATTCTCCGCCGGCTCTAATGGACGGAGAATTAGAGGAAAAGAACCCTTCCGCTTCGTATATTGCTATAAAATTACCGGAAGCATTGCCGGGTGAATACGGCGGAATAACCCTCGGCACTCTGAGTTCCACGTCATAAATCGTTATTTCGCCATCATTTACAGTAAACTCTAAAACATTCGTTCCACGGGACAATTCAAATGCAAGGGGTGACGATATCATATGTGTAGAGTCTTCTAACGGTCTTGTTAAAACATCTCCGGAAGATAGCGGAATGGCAGGAATTTGATTGCCGTAGCGGTCTTCATTGGGTGGAAGCGTAATCCAAAGAGACTCAAGCCTTAAGCGCCTAAGCTCCGAACGGTCAAGCTCGCCGTTAATGGTCATAGAAAGGCTGGACGGCAAGAGCTGTGCCGCAGGGTTGCGGTAAGATACCCATATCTCATATGTACCATCAGCAGGTGTATCCACATAAAAAATCGCACTTTCACCCACACTAAGTGTGACCGACTGAGCCATTACCTGCGAACCAGCAATAAGTGTAAATACTAAAGCTAGCATACATCTTAACAACACCTTCATCTAAAGAACGACCCCCTTACATCAACATTCATAGTGTAATGTCAAAATTGATACGAAAATATAGATGTTTTTCACAGTATAAAGCGTGGCAAAGTGTTAGACAATCGTCATATGCTAGATAAGGTGGAAAAAACAAAGATTATTTTTTGGAATTTCTCAAAAGAACTTGCGATTTTTTTTATGGCAGTTAGAATACAAGATACAGAGTGAAAATGGAGGGAGATTTGTGAGATGAACAATCAAGTAAATCCGTTAATTTGGTCAAATATCCCTGACCTTGACATCATACGTGTTAACGATACATGCTACATGACAAGTACAACCATGTATTTTACACCCGGGCGCCCAATAATGAAATCCACAGATTTGATAAACGGGGAAACCATAGGGTATGTATACTTTGACTGGTTTAGGCTCGGAGAATACAGTGATGCAAATTAGTCGAAAAAAAATAATACCGATAGCTATTATTGTCATTGTTATCATAATTACAGTGCTTGTAGTACGCAATGAAAACGAACCTGTAACTTCACCAGTAGTGGCTCGCCATGGCGATGAAATCAAATATGACGCAAGCCTGAATGTACCTGTTTTTTCCCATGGGTCAGGTTTTTTCGCAGAAGATTTCTACTTGACTCTCAGCGGTGTTGGGGCAAACGAAACCATCCGCTTTACTTTGGACGGAAGTGTTCCAACTGTGGATTCACCTAATTTTACATCGCCTATTCTCATACATGCACCCGTACCCACTTGGGAAAACAGTCCCATGTCACTTGGCGCACGCCCCGGTGTATTGCCGCGGCTTTACTACAACGGCATGGTGGTTAGAGCGCGGATTTTTAACGCAAACAACGAGGGTTCGGCTATCGTTACGCAGTCTTTTTTTGTAGAGCGTCAAGTTGGCGATTCCACCAGAGGCACGTTTAATATGCGCGTGTTATCCATTTCCATTGAACCTGAATATTTTGGTCCGGAAATGGGAATGTATCCTATGTTCAACTTAGACATCAGGCGTATGTCATATGTAGAAGTATTTTATCCTGACGGAACGCCTATGTTATCGCAATACGCACAGTTGCGTGTGGCGGGCAACTGGTCACGGAGAGAGCAGCAAAAATCGCTGCGGCTAAACTTTAACCAAGGGGATGGCATTGTTGATAATATCGACCTTATCCCTGATACACGACAGAGCTTTTACTCTCCTTTAGAGACGGTAAGCACATTTAGACACGCCACTTTGCGTACGGCGGATTTGCACAGAACCACTATTCGCGAAGCACTTGTTGACCGTGTATCCGAGCCTCTTCGCCCGGATAACCAAAATGCCACACCAGCGGTTGTATTTATCAATGGGGAGTTTTGGGGTATGTTTTGTATGCGCGAACACAGAGGGCGCACGTTTATTGCCGCAAGTTACCCCGGCATTAGCGAACAGTCGGTGACAATGTTGGACTTTTCTTGGAACACGCGAAACTCCGGCGACCACAGCAATTGCCTCTCCCATGATTGCCATTATGCGCGCCAACCAGATAATTTGCTGTACCCTCTTAACCCGTGTGTTTACGGCATTCACGCCAATGAAGGTCCTTTTGGACCATGGGTTAATGCATACGGTCGGCTTCCCCGCGAGCATCCGCTTTTTAGGGTAGGGTTTTCCGAGGGTAGAGACGAAGCAATGGCATATCGGTCATGGATGCGAACGTACAACGCCATAGTTGGTGGACGAGTATATTGCGACAGTTGCATGGAAGCTGTTATTATTCCAGAACATTGCGATAAATGCCTTTTCGGATTAGACATGTCCAACAACGACCATTTTGAAATTGCCATGCAATTTGTTTGCATGGACAATCTCATCGACTTTTTCATCATTTATTTCCACTTTGACAATTGGGATTGGCCGGGCAACAATTTTATAACGTGGAAAACCGATAGAATTTATTCGGATATACCTGTGGGGGACGGGAAATGGCGTTTTGTTATCCATGACTTTGATAATGCAATTGGCTATGTAGGCGCAAACAATATAAATTTATTCACTACGCCAAGCACGGGGCGTGGTGCAGGCACATGGGATATTTTAGACGATGCGCGTGTTCCGCTCTACCACGATAACCAACCCGCATGGGCAGTTACAATGTGGCGCAAACTTTTTGAAAATGAATTATTTCGCAACACTCTTGCTGCACGCTACGCCACATACACAGGCACGGTTTTTAACCCTAACCGAGTAAACCATCTTATTAATATTCTTCAAGAAGAGCGCGTAGCGGATATTGGGGCAAACTTTTACCGCTGGAACAAGTTGGGTGGCGATTTGGAACAAAGCGTACGCAACTGGGCATTGGAAATTAACCACTTGCGTAATTTCTCTCAATACCGCGCGCGCCATGCTCTCAACCATATCCGCACATACTATAACAGAACAGACCGCCCCAATTTAGGGCTTAACTTACCAAACGGAACCACAAACATTAACTGGTCAACGGATACGACTATGGGCTTCTTTGACATTGCAGGAGCAGAAATCCGACCCGATTTATTTGAGCGGGACGGCATGCTTTTCTTTAACCTTAATAATTTTAATGCAAATTATTTAAGAGGCTTGCCCGTTGAAGTAACGGCACGCCCCTTCGACGGCTATCAATTTTCGCATTTTGAAGTGTCCGGTGCAAGCAATAAAAGCATGGAATACAACCGATTAACCATTACACCTACCGAAAACGAGAGTATAATTCAAGTGGTGGCAGTGTTTGAACTTATTCCGTAAATAAGGCGTTATTGTTTTCAGGACAGTATGATAGCAGTTTCAAAAGAAAAGCAGTTCGAACCAATATTCAAAAAGCACACTATCCGTTGTTCCCGCATAAATCATGGGAGCAATGATTTTGTTGTGACACTTTGTGGCTACAATATTGGTTCGCTTATATCTCTTTCCTTGTTTAATCAAAGCAGCTCTTCGTATAACTTAATACTCTACTACCATATCATAAACCTGCTGCATAAATGGGAAGCTATTTTCAACATAATGGTTCTGCTCTCTTAAAATAAGCGTTTGCAGGTCACCTTCCCCATGTTGGTAATCATGCAAAATGTTAAATGCCCTTGTTACATACTCGTTTGCACAAATAATTCCCTGCTGATACCACGAAACTTTACCTTGAGCCACTGTGTCATCGCACATTTTTTTAAAGGCAGCATTTTCATTGTACCATTTCTCAGCTATCGGGTTTGCAAAACTATGACAATACTCATGGATAATCGAACTATTATGAGGCACAATTGAATATATAAGCTCACCAACTCGTGTAGCAAAATTCATGCGTTTTAACGATGGAGAATATATGCATCGCATATGCGATATATCGATGTATTTCGCAAACCACTTAAAATCTATTTTTCCATATGTGTGGTCTATGAATTTTCGGGTTTCTTCTTCGTAAAATTTGATATGTTCGTTATAAAAAAAACCAAACTGCGTGTCCAAGTAAAAATCGTTTAATAATTTCAAAAATGACATTGCCCTGTCTTCATTCCAACGACTATCTATGGTTAATAGCTGTAAATCGTCAATCAATTTAAATTTGCCGTCTTCTTTCTTCAAATGAACAGCATATCTACCTACTGCATCAAAACCCAAACCTACACTTTGTTGCAAGCTTTTTGCGCATTCGACTACGGGATGTTTTGCAAATTGCATAAATGTATCATCCAGCTTAACGTGATATTCAGTCCCTGTTTCTTTATCAAAATAACTACCGGGAACAAGCCTGAATATTAAAGCACATAGCTCAAACCTTTCATCTACCATGTTTTCCATATCATCATCTCTTCCTAACATTGATATTCAAGTTACATTTCGTATTTACAAATTCGGCTTCCCTCCACTTGTTTGATAGTACATCCAACTATTACTATACCGCAAACTCTCAGTTGTCACAACAGAGGCGTATTAATACAAAAACAACCCCGGGCTGGATTCACACTTCAAATCCAACCCGGGGTTGTTTTACATTATATCAACCATAAAATTAATACCAATATGGCACTATGCACAATTCGTAATAGCAAAAACGCAACTAAAGGTGACAAATCCATCATTGCGAACATAGTCCCGCCGGATTGAAACCGACGTAAAAAGTTACGAATTGGCCCAAGAATAGGCTCGGTAATCATATACAAAATTTCTACTAAAACGCCCTTGGTACCAGAAAACCATGATAAAACTACCCGTGCAAGTATCATAAAATACAATACACGAAAAAGTAAATCGGCTATACGTATCAATACAGGAGCCATTATATTATTTAATTACCGTGAAACTGCCCTAAACATTCCGTAATCCTTGGCAACCGGAGCATTTTCGGAAGAAGCAGAAACATCGTACTCCCTTGGGGAAATTACAAAAATACCTTTATTTACGCGGCTAGTATTGCCTTGCAATGTATGAACAACCCCGCCTAAATAGTCTGCAATACGTTGAGCATTGATAGAATCTAGGCTTGATAGATCAACAATAACCATTTTTCCGCTGCAAATTTCATCACAAAGTCTGGCAGCATCTTTAATATCTTTTGGATGCGCAATAACAGCCGCAGGTACCACTGCTTGTCCAAGGTTTTGGTTTTGTGAACCCTGGGAAGCCGTATATCCTAGCTCAACTATTTTATCTGCATAAAAAGAACGTGTTTTTGCGGGTTTCTCCGGCGTTCTGCGGGGTGCTGGGCTCACATGAGAATAATGCTCCTGCATAGGATCATCTTCGTAGTTATCGTCGTAATAATTATCCTCTTCGTCATAATATCCATCGTTATAAACGTCTTCTCCGCTTGTAAGTAGGAATTTTTTCATAGCATCTCCAGCCTTCTTAAACATTCTTAACATATAAACCTCCCAAGGATGTGATTCGGTATTCAACTTCCTATAAAACACATATACCCGCAATAGGTAAAAGTTACAATGTTGATAATAAAGGATATGGGAATGTATGTCAAGTCATGAATATCGCATTTTCCGGGCTTTTTAATAGTAAATATTACCCATATTTACACTTACTTCCAAAAATGCGGAATTATCTGATTATATCCCCATGAGACACCGTCGATGCGTCGGTAACTATAGTATCAAATTCTCTTAAATTAGGATTTTTGGCCGGGTCTAATAGCGTGTATGTGTCCATGCTGGAAAGTTCCCCATCAAGTACAATTGGTGTGAAACTTGCATAGCCAAATAGTGTCCTGTACACATTATGTTCCACTCTAACAGCAGATTCGGTAATTGTGTAGCCGCTATAATGCAAAGATACAGGTATTAACGTATCACCCATAATAAGGCCAGCCGCATCTTCTATAATATATACATAATAGTCTGTCATTTCTACTATACTTATAGGCACCTGTCTTTGCCCATAATCTGCATGAAGGTGTACGTAATAATCGCCATGACCGTGAACATGAGTTACGGGTATCCTAATTAAACGCCTGGTAGTTATTGCAGAAGTAGGAACTTGCAACCCACGGGAAATATAGTCTGTTGTACGTATGCTTATATTTCGCTGGTTTAAAAAATCTATTACATATCTGGAACTTCTAAAAACCACTCGGCTTTCTGTATGAAAACGCTCTAAATGCATAATGCGCATTGTCATTGGCTCGTAATTTCCGGTAGTGGCATTTTGCACAAAAATGACACGGTCCGTATCCTCTGCAAAGTCTGTAATCATGTTATTTGGCATATAGGCAACTATGTACCATATGTTTCCCACAATTTTAAACACAGGATCACCCGCCTGTACATCACGAGCAGGAAGTAAGGCAGAATGGTCCACTAAAAAATTTACAGCAGGGCGGGCCAGCTCAGTCATGTTTTGTGGAGTTACAACGTTTTCATGCCCATCCACTATATTGAACATAATCCCACTTCTTGTGGCATAGATATTCGTTGAACTCATTCCATATTGGGCCATTAGTTGATCATGCTGGCGGCTAATATCACCACCAACAGCACCATGGCTATCATCCACTCTTATTTGAAACCTAGTATCCGTAAAATTAGCTAACTGGTTACGAAGGGAATTTATTTCCGTAAGATTTAAAGTAGAAAAGTGATGCATATTATTACTCATTGCATTACGTACCGCATTATTTATCCGTTGGACAGAGGGATCGGACTCTACATGATGCCTACGATCATTTCGCCTGGTCATCTCGTCTTCAAGAGTTCTCATGTCTTGTGTAATACGCCCAACTGCTTCCACATCTCTAATACTAGCAATAAGATTACCCCGACGAACCCTGTCTGTATTGGCAACGGCCCAAACAACATGCCCATCCCTTGAAGCATAAATAACTTCTTCGTACCTAGTAATTATTCCTGTTACAGAACGTTGTATTTCTCTGTTGCGCTCGCGTACTACTTCTACCGCTACACTGGGGGTTAGGGCACCGTGAACAGCCCGCACCATATATATAACCACAAATATAAACAATAAAGCTGCAACCAAAGCAACAGAAATGGGCATGGTTTTGCGACGAGACGAAGCCATTCTTATATTTATCTGAGGTACGGGAGGATGGGGTTTGCGATTTTTGCCCGGGGGTGGCGTAACTCTTTTTTGTGGGCGGCCTCCTTGTGGAGGTGGGCCTTTTCGGCGTGACATATGGATTCACCTTCTTTTCTTACAATACTTATTATGTATCTAAGGACGTGTTCCAATGATTATACTTGTTTTTCTTATTACATTCAAGGTTCTGTTTATCATGTTTCCAGGCGTTATACTAACTGCGGCACGGGAAGGGCTAGTTTTGTGGCTTAATAGTATAATGCCCGCCCTTTTGCCTTTTATGATTATTACTAACATGCTTGTGAGTTTAGGCTTTGCACGTTATTTGGGGGAATTTCTTTCCCCTGTTACAAAAAAAATTTTCTGCCTGCCCGGAGCCGGCGGGTTTGCACTTATCACCGGACTTACATCCGGATACCCGATAGGGGCAAAAACTGTGGCAGATTTGCGTATGTCAGGGGAATTATCAAAAAGTGATGCCCAGCACCTACTGGCGTTTTGCAATAATGCAGGGCCGCTTTTCATTTTAGGCGTAGTAGGCGTTGGATTTTTTGGAAGCCCAGCCATTGGATATGTACTATGGGCCGGGCATGTGTTTTCTGCGTTACTATTAGGAGTTTTACTAAGGTTTGTGCCCTTTATAAAAAAACAGGAAGGCAGCAAAAATATTCGCATTACTCCCTCTTGTAAGTTTAGTATTAGTCCAGGGAAGGCTTTTGGAGATTCTGTCAGAAACGCTATGGAATCTATGACTATAATCGGAGGTTTAGTAATATTTTTTAGTGCCGTTATGGCTGCTCTTGGGGAGATAGGCCTGCCGGATACGGGCCTACTTGCAGGGTTAATTGCCGGCATTATTGAAGTCACAAGTGGGGTAAGCAAAATTTCGGAAAGCGGTGTATCCACAGCCAGTCTTGGTTTTGCAGCATTTGCCATTGCTTTTGGCGGGCTCTCTATACATATGCAAGCCCTTCATTTTACAGAAGGCACTGGGATAAAAGCCATTCCTTATATTATTTGTAAGGTGCTGCATGGGATACTTGCCTTTGCAATAACAATTTTTTTAGCAAGATTATTTGTCTAATTTTCCTTTTTGCTGTAGAGTATAGCAACACAAAACGCAAAAGGGGCACATTTATGTATCATATTATAGTAAATCCCACTGCAGGCTGCGGGCTAGGAAAGTCTCTATATCTTCCTAACCTAGTTACAGCGTTTGACGAAAATAATTTGGAATACTATGTTCATGTAACCGAAAAAGTAAAAGATGGGTATGAATTTGCAAAACGTATCTGCGAACAGTATCCGGATAGTAAGGGAATCGTCGGCATTGGCGGAGACGGGACAATGCAGGAAATTGTAGCGGGAATGGCAGATGCGTCCCCTCATGGGGACAAAATTCCAATACCGCTTGCTCTTTTCCCCGGTGGAACAGGAAACGATTTTGTCATGGCTATTGAAGGCGGCAAATCTGCAATGCGGGCAAAATATAAGAAAAATGCTAAAACTGTTGCACAGGCATTTGTAGAAAAAATTCGTCGGCGTAACTTGCATACTATAGACTTAATTACAGCCAATGGCGAAGCTTTTTTGGTAGCCGGTAATATTGGCATTGATGCGCGTATTGTACAAAACGCCGTGGACTTAAAGCCCAAATATGGTAGACAAGCTTATCTAGCGGCGGCTTACAAAAGCATTATGCAACACGAGAACATTCCTATGGAGTTATTGCTAAACGGAGAAACCTTTACAAAGGATTTCACCTTAATAGCTATCTGCAATAACAGTACCTATGGAGGAGGGTTGCCAATTGCACCCCATGCCAAATTTGATGACGGTAAAATAACACTTTGTATGGTAAATGGAATGAGCCGTTTAAAACTTGGCATACTGTTCCCTTCCCTTCTAGCAAAAAAGCATATACATTTTAATAATATAAGTTTTGCTGAATGTACAGAATTATGTATAACCCTACCCTCTGGCGCAGAAACGCTATGCCTGGACGGCAATCTTTACCCTGTGGAAGATAAAATTCATTTTAAAATACTAAACAATGTACTGGATGTGTTTGTGTGAACCATTATTTTATAGAAAACCCACTTTTACTAACTAACGAGCGTATTCTCGAACTGGAAATTTTTAATATGCAATTTAAATTTTTGACTAATAACGGACTCTTTTCCTGCGACAAGATTGATGATGCGTCTATTACGCTATTGAAAAATATACCTATAATAAAAGGAAAATTGCTTGACTTAGGCTGTGGTTACGGCACACTTGGCATTGTATTGGCTAAAAAGTATGGAGTAGAGTTAACAATAGCCGATATTAATAATATAGCTCTTGAATATGCCATAAAAAATGCCAAACTGAACAAAGTACATGTTACACCATTTCACTCCGATAGCTTTGCCAATATCACAGGTCTGTTTAACAACATTGTGCTAAACCCGCCAATCCATGCAGGCAAAGAAACCATGTATCGAATGTATGAAGAATCTGCCCGGCATCTTATACCCGGAGGGACACTGTATATTGTCATTCAAAAAAAGCACGGAGCAGAAAGTACAATAAAAAAATTAAAGGAAATATTTGATAGTGTGAATGTATTATATAAGAAAAAAGGATGCTTTGTTATTGAAAGCCGATGACAGTATATATCCATGCAATTGCAGGATTATGTCAGTATCTAGTATATAGCACTAATTTAGACAAAAAAAGAAGTCGAAAGTTTATCCGACTTCTTTTTCTTGTCTGTGTATTAATGCCAGCTTAAGGTACCTGAAGTAACTACTCTGCCACTACCTGTGTGGTCATTAAATGTAATTGTTCTGCTATGCAGGTTATCAAACCACATGCCTGGGAACGTAACCGTCCAATGTATGCCATTGCTTGTGGTTGCCATTTGGGAACTGAAGCCTGATATGGTAACCCAAATGCCACCATGCCAATGGTTAAGAACAGCATCTGTTGTAAATGTTATTGTAAGTTGGTTTCCGGAAGTAGTGTGGCTTGCATGGGCACTTGTAACCCAAGAGCCGGAAGGCATAGAAATCCATGCGTTGCCCATATGCTGTTGACCTGTTATCGAAACACTTCTGGAATCTCTTGATGTCCAAGAGCCGGAAACATCACTTATATGCACTTGAAGTGTGCTAATATTGCCAACACTAGAAATTTCCGCCCTCCAGGTTCTGTCTGTTGTTCCAGTGCCGGAAATGCGATTTAGTGCATGTGTATTCCCGTTAGGTAGTTGTACCCACACATGTTCTGCAAATTGGTTTGTTGTTACTTCTACAGTTACATTTTGCCAGCCGGCTGTCCACCAGTCATGACTCCATCTGGCTGTAGGTGTACCTACGAAAGATGCATTTTGCTGTTGTGCAGTAATATGCTCCGTACTGGTTACCGCACCAGTGGTATTATTTGCAGTGTTTGCATATACCGTCACAGAACCTGTCCGAGTTGGCGAGAAGGTTACTGTCCATGTACGGGTTGTAGCAGTTGGCCTGCCGCTTGCAGTTGCATTACGGCGGTTACCGTCTACGTCAATTATCCAAACATAGTTTACATCCAAATTCGTACGGATTGTAAATGTAGTACTACCCCCGGGGAGAACATTGCGCGTACTAGGCGACACTCCTTGAATGGTAGGTACAACAGGAGCCACAAAAGGCTCGGCAAGAGTTAATACATGGTTTTGAGTAGTTGCACCGGCAAATACATATTCGCGGTTTGCGCTTACCTGTACTGTTTGAACTGCCCAACGTTCCGGACGGAAATTAATTACCCAAGTACGGGTTGTTTCTGTTCTTAGTGCTGTTTGTTCTTGGCCTCTGCGGAAGCGGCCATCGTCAAATTGTACCCATACTTCATTTGCGCCAACTCCGGCTACTACTGTTAGCTGAATATAGTTTGCTCTAATTGCCGGAGTTTCTGTAATACTGTGAATTGCCAACGGGCCTGTTGTTACAGCCGGCGTGTCGGGTCTGGAAACACCCTGCATAATAGTAATTGGAGGCCCGACGCCGGGGGTTATAGGCGTAGTAGGCGGCGTTGTAACAGTGGCTGCGTTAACGGTAATAGGAATACTTACTGTTGCAGCACCGGTTTCGTTATTTGTTGCGTTTGCGTTAATAATAATGTTACCTGTACGGCTTGGGCTTGCAACCAGCCGCCAAGTATTAGCAGATTGAAGAGTGCCCTGCACTCTAACACCATCAACATCGGCAAAAACATAATTAACTTCCGATGTGGTTGTTAAAGAAAAAGTGACAGATTGACCTTGGTTAATAGTTGCCCTGTCCATACTGAAAGATGTAATTGCTGAGGCAGCGCTTACAACTATCGGGAAAGCCAATAACAGAAGGAAGGCACCAACCACAGTAGCCAGTAATTTACGCTTGCAATTTTTGAACAAGAATAATCATCTCCTTTACATTTTTAATATATTTGCAGGAAAAGAGTTGTCTCTCCCTTTAATTGGGTATATGATATCATAGATGCACAGTAAAAGTACATCACTTCTATTTTAAATTTGAAAATATTTTGAATTTCATAATCAAGAAAGGTAATTTATAACATGAAAAGAACAAAACCACTGTTTATAGGTTTGTATGACACAGGCCTTTTGGGAATAAGATATTTATCAGCCACTTTAAAAAGCCACGGATACAATCCACATTTAGTTTTTCTCAAAACTTTCAATTCTTATTCAGTGGACGAGCCTACAGAAACAGAATATGAGTTGCTTTACAAAACTATAAAAGAAATAAATCCAACTTATATTGGTATAAGTATAATGAGTTCCTTTTATTTATCTGTGGCAAAACGAATTGCCAAGGATCTAAAAAAGAATTTTGACATAAAAATAATTTGTGGCGGTGCCTATGCTACTCTTTTCCCGGAAAAGTGCTTAGAAATTGCAGATGTTATTTGCCGTGGCGAAGGCGAGGACACCATTTTAGAATTTACACAAGCTTTAGAAGAAGGCAAACCATATGACCACATAGCCAATATTACAACCATGTCGTCAAATGGTGTAATAACAAACGATATTCGCCCACTTGAAACAAATTTGGACAAGCTCCCTCCACCGGATTTTGGCGGGGACAATATGTTCTATATAAACAGCGACCGTATAACAAATGGCGACCCACAAGCACGGGGTCACAGCTACGAACTTGCCACAAGCCGCGGCTGCCCCAACAAATGTTCTTATTGCTCTACGGGGTCTATTCGCAATATTTATAAGGGAAAAGGCCCGTTTATACGACAACGCAGTGTAAGTGATGTTATGGCAGAATTATTAGATGTAAAAAAGAAAAACCCAGGCTTGCAAAAATTACGCTTCTGGGACGAAATTTTCCCATGGAATAAAGAATGGGTTTTGGAGTTTGCAAAGGAGTACAAAGCAAAAATTGGGCTGCCCTTTGAAGCATGGGGGCACCCAAGGATAACTTCCGACCCTGCTTGCGTTAAGGCTATGGTAGATGCGGGGCTTTCCAAATTGGTAATTGGTATACAAAGTGGTTGCCCCACCGTCCGTAAAGATATTTACATGAGGGACGAAACGCAAGAACAAATTCTTAACTGTGCCAAAGTACTATCGGATGGTAAAGTACCCCTTGTTATTTACGATTTTATTTTAGGGCACCCTTTTGAAACACCTGATGATTTGAAAGAGACACTTGAACTTTGCCGTAAATTGGCAAAACCATTCCGTTTACAATTGCATGGACTAAGCTTTTTGCCCGGCACCCCAATAGAAGATATTGCTGTAGAGCGTGGCGTAAAAACCTGGGAAGAAATTCATGCAGAGCAAGCACGGCCCCTAAGGGAGCAATACCATTCTATGGCCTGGTGGCGGCAAGGCCACGGAGCCCAAGATAACGAGAAAATTTTCTGGTATTCGCTTATTTACTTGACCCAGTTTCCTTCCGGCGAAAAGATTATCCGCTGGGCATTAAAAAAAGAAAACTTAAAACAGAACCCAGGAGTTTTACTGCGTCTGCATAAATTATATAATTACCGTGTTCAGTTTGAAATGGGAATGCGGAAGTTGAAATTTATTGTTAAAAAAATGTTTAAAGGTTAAATGCGGGTCTATCTCGTTAAAGTCCGAAAATGTATTTGATATATAACAAAGCAGGAGCGTATCAATGCTCCTGCTTTGTTATATTATTAGTCTTCGTGGCTATTTTCATTTTGGCATCTACCGCACAAACATTCACCTTTATATTCACAAAAACCATCACGCCAGCGTTGTTGCAAACAATCCCACCAGTATCTGTTGCAATATTTGCGTAAATATTTCAGTGCTTCGTCCCACTTATCAAGCGCATTAGGCGTCGATTCCATAATACAGTTAAACTCAGGTTTTTGCGGTGGTGCGAACCAGAATATCGGAAATGGCAGACAATCAAAATATTTGCATACATCACATGGCGGTGGTGGTGGGCAATATATGTTTACAAACTTGGGAAAACCATCGGGATAATCTACGCGCGCCTCAAGTGTTCCATCTCCATTATCCATTACTGTAACTACTGCGCGGTAAACGCTGTCATCCGTTTTCCAAATTGCATCAGAGGGTGTAAGTTCTTTTATGATATATGAATATATACCAGGAGATGTAAATGTAAGCGCAGGAAAGTTTATATTCTGACATTTCATCCAAAGTCCCCCTAAATAAATACTTATTATACTGTTGATATGCTCGAGCCACTAGCAATAACTCCGGCGATTATAATGCGCCGGAGTTATTACATTTTTGCGTGACTATGCGTTGCTTCACACTTATCCTGTTATAGTTTCCTCGGCTGCACCATTTGTTACTCTACCAATTTCATTTCCTTCTGAATCAAACAATCCAAACTCGAATCGACCAACAGGAAGCGGCGCACCAATTGCAATTTTACACCCGCTGATTATAACTCGTGTTGGGTCAACGGAGTAAGTGTTTGTAAATGTCGGGAAGCCGTCAGGGTATTCTAATAATGCAACCAAGTTCCCATGTCCGTCATCCACAACAGTTACAATCAATCTTACAACACGGTCATCTGTAGTCCAACCGTCGCCAGATTGAGTTAGTTCCCTCACAGTGTATTCATAAATGCCCGGCTCGTCAAAAGTTAAATCGGGAAATTGAAATGCGCCGCAAGTTGCGCCGTGATGTTTGTTTACAAAAGTAGGCAGACCATCAGGGTACGTTACCGCCACAACAAGATTACCTTGTACGTTAGTAACATCAAATTTGATTGACCATTCTGTAGTGTCTTTATCCCAGTCTGAAGGAGCATCAATTTCCCTAACGGTATATTGATATTCCCCAGGAGCGGAAAAGCTCACGTTAGAGAAGTTGATAAGTCCTTTCGCATCGTTTGTAGCGGTGTATAATGGTTCAGAGCCACCTTGCTCGAATATTCCAAAGGTAAATTCGCCGCCAACTTGCGGCGCACCAATTGCAATTTTGCTCATAAGCAACATAACATTTATATCTCCTTTAATTATTTCCAAGAATACCTCGTTGGATTCAACATCATATTTTGCGGGTATACCGCCTTCAACTGGTGTGTAATCATAGCGGATGCTAGCCGTATTTATCACAGGATTGTGCTGGTCAGATTCAGCCAATGCCTCAAATTGCACCACCACCTCATCCCCACCGGAGAGGTTTGGCAAGGAAAATCCTATTTCCGGGTCAGCCAATGGTTCTTCTAAATCGTTTACTGTGACAGAACCAGGTATAAAAACCAACCCATGCGGCAGTTTATCTATAAACATAATATTCGTTATAGGGAAAGTGCAAGTGTTCTTTAGCACAACTTTATAAACTACTGTTTCACCAACGAAAGCCACGGATTGGTTTATGCTTTTTACTGGTGTAAATACAGGTACGGTTATTTCATTAAGAGAAATATCATCAATGGCATAGTCGTTGCCTATTGCGGCATCCCCTTCGCTTAAGAACATAACTGTCAGTTTAGTGTTGTCATAGGATCTTATGATTGTGCCGATTTGCTTCCATTCCGGCACAACGGTGTTAACGGGGATTAGTACTCCAAGTGTTGCGCTGTAAATTAGGTTTCCGTTTTCATCAAAAATTTTTACACCAAGTTTGGGGTCTGCCCATCCCGTTGCCTTAAACAAATTTATTATCCATGCGCTAAACAGATAAAACTTGTTTGACGTTACGACTACTTCTTCAGAGAAAAAAGCTGTTCCTGGCGTATCTCCGTTTACAACCATCATTCTGCCAGTTTCATTTCCTGTTGTGCGGTCGGCAATGCGCCACCAAGCCCCTATACGGTTGCTGTTATCATCGTTTAGGATATTCTGTACAGTATATTCTCCATCTTCCGGGGCGTGAAACCAAGGGGGATAATCAGGGGTGTGTACTGCGTGTGATAGAGGTAAAACATAGTTGAAACTCGGCACATTATCGGGATATGGTTCGTCTGGCACTCCTGTATTTGCTCCTGTACCGGCAGAAAAAATCCCCATTGTACCATAATCAGCATCAACCAATAGGTTATCTGGTGAAACTACAGCGCAGCTATCCATTATATAGGCGATAGGTATATGCTTTACCGGGCCGTTAAGAAAATTTTGTTCAACAATATTGTCTGCCTGAACAGTGACATACAGCGTGTTTGGCGTAACGCAATCTAAATGTGTAGCCCCCGCAGGTGGGTTTGGTGCAAAATTTATCGGTGGCACAACCGCATTTGGTATTGCGCCGGGCAACGCATTGCTAAAATCCCCCGGTGATGGGATAGCAATTTCGCCATACGCTTCAACTATCCGATACTCGCCCTGCGGCACATTATTAAAGACATATTCGCCTATATTGTTTGTTAAAATAGTCAGTCGTGGGAAAGGCGCATTAATATTTTGTAACACTACCGGCACATTCGGTATGCCTTGCAGACCTTGAACATTCCCTGTTCTTTGCCTGTCAAAAAATACGCACCCTATAATATTTATCATTATCATTCTTCCTTTAATTGAAATTTTAAGCAACATAATTGTCTATATTTGCTTGTTTCATAATATGTTAAGATTGATTTTTTGGTACATAAATAAGCCTTAAACTTGACTTGTAGCACCAAATACTACATGTTAAGTTTGAGGCTTTATATTATTTAGGACTATATAATATCTAGACAGTGCCGACAATGGCAGTCATGCGGTATTCAGTTCTGATGGCGAATAGCGATATAACAAATGATTGTTGTGCCAGCACCATCTTCGCTTTGTAAAATCACTTTTCCTTTATGATGTTCCGCAATATGCTTGACAATCGAAAGCCCCAACCCTGTGCCGCCTGTTTTTTTAGAACGGGAAGCATCAACACGATAAAAACGCTCGAACACACGATTTTGATGTTTGCTTGCAATCCCAATGCCTGTATCGGAAACAGAAATTCTACATTTGCCGCTTTCTTCACTGATGTCAATAATGACATTGCCGCCTTCTGTATTATATTTAATTCCATTGTCGAGTAAATTAAAAATGAGTTCGTCAAGCAAGCGGCTATTCGCTTCTATTTGCAACGGCTGCCCTGTAAGTGCAACCGATATAGATTTTTCTTCCGCTTTATCTTGCAACGAAGCAATAACCGTTTTAGTTAACTCGTAAATATCAAATTTAACAAAGTCTTTTTCGACTTTGCTTTCGTCAAATTCGGATAAGCGTATTATATCGTCAATGATATTCATTAGGCGTTTGGTGTGGTCTGATATTTTTTGTGAAAACCTAGCGACATCATCTGCTTTTGCCATACCATTTGCCATCATTTCAGATAATGCAGAAATGGTGGTGAGTGGTGTTTTTAATTCATGCGAAACATTGGCGGTAAATTCTTTACGTTGTCGGTCAGATTTATGTTGTTCGGTGGTGTCCAAAATGAAAACTATTGCGCCGTTACTCGCAGGACTAAGAAAGGCATTGTAAAATTTATTGTTCCTCGAAAAATTCATTTCAAAGAACGTACCTCCAAGACATTGTTTTACACCTTGCACAAATTCGGGGTCACGATAAATATGCCCTATGTTTTGCCCAACTACATCATGCTTTGCAGATATGCCAAAAATATCTAACACGCTTTTGTTGACCGCAAGCACTAAGCCCTTTTCGTCCAACATTACAAGCCCCTCACGCATATTTGCGATTATTGCATCAATAGTTTCAGCACGGTTGCGAAGCGTTGCAAACTGGCTTGCGATTTCTGCTTTTTGATGGTCGATTTTTTTCATGTACGGCCATAATTCTTCGTAGAGCAGTTCGCTTGGTGTTGATTTGTCAAAATTAATTTCTGTAAGCGGCTTAATGATAATGCGAGTAAGGCGGTAAGCAATAAAATATGCTACCGCTAAAATAACGACTGTGATAATTGCGAATATGGGTATGGTTGATGTAAACACTTCACCCAAGCTATACAGCGTTCGGGATAAGCGTAATACATTGCCGCTATCAAGTCTAATGGCATAATAAAATGTATCTGCACCCAACGTGGCAGATGCTCGGATGGCTTCGCCCGAACCGTAATTGACCGCCTGTATAAACTCCGTGCGGTCACTACGATTAACACTCAAATCTGCCCCTGTGTGGCTGTCCGACAAGGCTCTGCCATCAGCAGATATAATTGTGATTCGTGTATCGCCGCCGTTTATAACTTCATAGTTCGTATCTGTATTTTGGTTGAGCAGTTCAGCTACGAGCTGTGCCTTATCACGAATTGCCGCCATTTCATGGGTTTGTGCAGCTCTAAAAAATAGCAAGCCAAACGACACAACCAATAAAACAACACAAACCAAAATTAGTCCAACAAAGTTTAAGAATATGCGTTTTTGCAAAGCTACACCCCCAATTTATATCCAACATTGCGGATTGTTTTTATATGTTCGCCCGCATCACCTAGCTTTTGGCGTAATCGTTTAATGTGCATATCCAATGTACGGCTTTCACCCTCATAGTCATAACCCCATACTGCTTCTAAAATTCTATCACGGCTTAAAACGATATTTGCGTTTATAAGCAAGTAGTGGAGTAATTCATACTCCTTGAATGTTAGTACGACAGCTTCACCATCTATAGTAACTGTACGTCGTTCGTGATTTAATTTTAAGTTTTGATAACTGTGTTCTTGGGGTTCGCTTGGGGCGAAACTACTTCGGCGCAATAAGGCTTTAATGCGTGAAATTAACTCCATCACGCCAAAAGGCTTAGTCAAATAATCATCTGCACCCAAATCCAGCCCCTTAACTTTATCATGTTCGCTACTCTTTGCAGTTAGCATAATTATAGGCAGAGTTTGATAATCTGGGCTTTGGCGTAGTTTTTTCAATATGGTTAACCCATCATCCTGGTTGCATGGGCGAGCAGGATGCGAAGCATCCGACCAGCCACCCGGCAACATAATATCGAGAATAACCAAATTGGGCGGTGTTGTTTCTTTGTTTTCGAGCATAGCAAAGAAGCTATCACCACACTCAAAACCCATTGCTTCAAAATTTGCAGAACGCAAAGCATATAGGGCTATTTCTCGTATATCCTCATCATCTTCAACAATCCAAATATTTGCCATAAAATCGCTCGCTTTTCAGGTATTATCATTAACAATTTTTTCTATTGTTTGCCGATGTTTTGAATACCAGCAACCAAATACATCTTCTGTCCATTCTTGCACCATTGTTTCGTGTTTTTCTTGATATGTAGCTTTCAACACATCAATTACCGTTATCTGTCCATTGGGAATAGGTGGTTCTAACCATTCAAAAGATGGGTTATTTCTTAAAACCATCCCAATTATTTTAGTGGCATCTTTACCACTTAGATTTTTAACGAGAACGCAATACAAGCTAATCAAGTGAATGTTTACTGATTGAATTGATTGTTTGCTCGGTTGCCCCGGGTGCTGTATGGCATAAATATCAACGGTAAGCCTGTGGGTATGTTCGGGATAGTTATATTCACCATATTCCTTAGCCAAAATTTGCCCATACAGCTCCCAACATCCCTGTGTAGCCCCGATGTATTTGTGTGGTTGTCCTGCAATGATTTCAACTAATGCACCACAACCATAACATTCTATTTTGTCAACACTTGACTGCTCCATATTGTCACCTCACAAAATTACGCTTGCTTTCCTGTGATTGAATACACCACCCATTTTGCAATATTAACGGCATGGTCTCCTATACGTTCATAAAACTTTGCTATCATCAGCAAGTCTATTGACTGTTCACCATGTTTGCTGTCGGAGCGTATCATTTCAATCAAACCAAATTTTACTTTATCAAAAAGGTCATCAACAACATCATCATACGCAATAACAGACTTGGCAAGTTTCAAGTCTTTTTTAACGTAAGCATCAATACTTTCTGTAACCATTTTAACAGTTGCGGTTGCCATTTGCGGTATTAGTTCCAGTTTTTTTGCATAAGGCGCACCGTTCATCATTACTACAATCTCCGAAATATCGGCGGCTTGGTC
>Ga0123355_10000708_pt1 | contig 45250 bp, 41 predicted proteins | sample TergutEmb28metaG_3_FD_89872 | JGI IMG/M metagenome (GOLD analysis project Ga0123355, IMG submission 89872) | Embiratermes neotenicus P1 segment gut microbial communities from Petit-Saut dam, French Guiana - Emb289 P1 | ecosystem: Host-associated > Arthropoda: Insects > Digestive system > Gut ...
ATTTTTCGCAAGGCGAGAAGCTGAAAACCGCCGCGCACTAGCGGTGCGCAAGGTTTTCAGCGACGAAGGATTGCGGGAAATTTACAAGTTCTATGCGAATGTTTTTAGGTGGAGCGGCTATATGTTAAAACCACCAGAGGTTCACTTCTTTTTTGGAAAAGAAAAAGTGAGAGAACATCGGTTTTTTTATTAATCAAGGCTTGGGCAAGGGCAAAGGCCGTAAGAAAGCAGGTTGCTTTCTTACGGCCTTTGCCTATTATCTACGATAAAATAAAGCTCGCAAATTAAATTTTTCCCCGCTTTTTTCAAAGGTAACCTTATAGAAATCGGGCAGGCTATGCCGTGCTCGCAAAGCTAACCTTATGAAAAGCGGATGGATATGGCTGGCCGTGGCAAATCCTGCGGCATTATTCACTCACCGCAGCACAACCACCCTACGCGCCAAGTTTTGGATATCTACCACATCATTCTTCCCAGCGTATTCGCCGTCTACTGTCCATGGGATTGCTTTGTGGAAGCTGAAGTTGACTTCTTTGGCCTTGGTGAAGATTATGGCTTCGTCGTCATATTTTTGTAGCAGTATGCCGTTGAATATGGATTGTATGTCTTTTATGTCCTTGGGTTTTTTCACTAGCAGCACTTCAAACTTGCCGTCGTCTATGGCCACATCTTCCTTGGCGAACAGGTGCAAACCGCCAACTATGGTAGAGTTGGATACGCAGCCAAATAGGAATTCGCCGCCTATGCTTGTGCCGTCCACAGATATTTCTGCGGTGATTGGCCGCATGTCTGATAGTTCGCTAATGCCGTAAAAAAAATATGACGCGCGTCCCATATGGTTTTTTAGCCATTGTGGGGTTTCATAAGATGCTTTGGTAAACGCGCCAAAGCTTGCTACATATGAGAAATATTTCTGGCCGCAGAATAGGCCTATGTCTAGGGGTTGCTCTATACCTTGCAGGGCGGTGGAGATTGTTTGGCCGGTGTTGCCGCCCAGGCCCAGGCTACGGGCCAGGTCGTTGCTTGTGCCAGTGGGGATATAACCTATGGGGATGGCCAAGCCGGCTTGCAGTAGGCCTGTAAAAACCTCGTTAAGCGTGCCGTCGCCGCCGCAGCATATTATACGATGATGCTCTGCTGAATGGGCAGCGGCAAAGGCTATGGCTTCCCCCGGCCGCGATGTAGTGAACACTGTTATCATATTCCCTTGGCGGCATAGGAAATCTATGATTCTGGGCATCAGGTAGCGGCCTTTTCTTCTGCCGGCCACAGGGTTGATTATCAGTAGGATTTTTTCCATGCTGCCTCCTAGTTGCTGCATTCTAGCACATAGGCTGGGGGGATGTTTCGTATTTCATGCTGGATATTTATTTTGTTAAAAAACCTGCCGATAAAATCTTTTTTAAATAAGCTGTACTGAAAGGTGATAAATTTGCCACCTGGCTTTAGCAGATTAACTGTGTTAACTAAAATATTCTCGGCCACCTGCCGAGGAAGGCTGGCAAATGGCAACCCAGATACCACGCAATCTACATGGGAGAACCCATGGGCGGCTAAATGCTCTGCAATATTCTCAGCAGAATCGTTTATTATATGAAGGTTAGGCTCGCTGCCGAATTTTTCTTGCAGTTCGCGGCAGAAATTTTCGTTGCGCTCAAATAATAGCAGCAATGTGCTTGGGTTGCGCCTTAGCAATATTTCGCGGGTGAGTACACCTGTGCCGGGGCCAAACTCTGCAATGGCTTGTACCGCTGCAAAGTCTATGCCTTCCACCATTTTGCGCGCCAGGTATTTAGAGCTTGGCATCACCGCGCCAACTGTGCGGGGCTTGGTTACATATTGTAGCAAAAATGATAGTCTCCCCATGGCCTTACCAACCTGCAATCGCGCCGTCTGCGCGGGATTCTGTACCACCAACCAGCACGCCAGAGGCAGGGTCGCGCCATATGATTTGCCCGCGGCCAAATGTTGTGGATTCTAGGGCTGGCACGATTTTATGCCCCATTCCTGCCAATTGCTGGGCTATTTGGTTGTTAAAATGCGGCTCTATTTCAAATGTTTTGCCGCTGGTCCATTGCCAGCGTGGGGAATCTAAGGCGGCTTGGGGGTTTAGGCCAAAATTAACAGTGTTCATTACAACCTGCACATGCCCCTGGGGCTGCATATAGCCGCCCATCACGCCAAACGGCCCAACCGGTGCGTTGCCCTGGGTTATGAAGCCTGGGATTATGGTATGGTAGGTTTTTTTGCCGGGGGCTAGGGCGTTAACATGGGCTGGGTCTAGGCTAAAGTCCACGCCGCGGTTTTGCATGGCAATGCCCGTGCCAGGGATGACAATCCCCGAGCCAAAGCCCATATAATTGCTTTGGATAAAGCTTACCATATTGCCGTCGCCGTCTGCGGTGCAAAGGTACACTGTGCCGCTTTTTGGCGGCATGTGGGTTACTGGCTCTTGGGCTGTGGCAGTAATTTTCTTGCGTAAATCTGCCGCGAAGCTTTCGCTAAGCAGCTCGCTGACGCTGGCTTCCATGAAGGCTGGGTCTGTCACGGCATGTTTGCCGCAGGCGAAGGCCAGTTTCATAGCCTCGAACTGCCTGTGGTAGGTGCTGGCGCAATCTTTGGCAGCAAAATCGTAGCCTCTTAATATGTTAAGGGCGATTAACGCCACTATGCCCTGGCCGTTTGGCGGGATTTCCCATATATCGTAGCCATGGTAGTTTGTGGAGATGGGGTCAACCCATTGGGGGGAAAACTCGCTCAAATCTTCGGCAGTTAGAAAGCCGCCGTGCTTCTTGTAAAAATCTGCGATTTTCTGTGCCAGGTTGCCTTTGTAGAAGCTCTCTGCATTGGTGCGGCCAATCTCTTCTAATGTATCCCCATGCCCAGCAGATGCCCACATCTCGCCCACTTGTGGCGCACGGCCATTTGGAGCGTAAACATCGAACCATGGGGCAAATTCCTCGCCCTTAAACGCGCTGGCAGAAACCGCAAAAGTGCGCCCCCAAAGCTTGCCGCAAAGGGTAGCCACCGGGAAACCCTCCCGAGCATAACCGATGGCAGGCGTAAGTGCCTCTAGCAGGCTAAGCTTGCCAAACTTGCGGGAAAGTTCTGCCCAGCCAGCGGGCAACCCCGGCACGGTGGCTGGCAATACGCCATAGGTGGGCATTCTTTCATGCCCCATGGCTTTTATTTTTTCTATGCTGATGCTTTTTGGGGATTTGCCAGAGGCGTTTAGCCCGTGTAGCTTGCCCCCTGCCCATACCAGGGCGAAAGCATCGCCGCCAATGCCGCAGGATGCTGGCTCTACCACCGTTAGAGCCGCTGCTGTAGCTATGGCCGCGTCTATGGCATTGCCGCCGCGCTTTAGTATGTCTAGCCCGGCTTGGGCGGCTAGGGGCTGGGTGGTGGCCACCATGCCGCGCCTGGCGTAATGGAGGTTTCTGGTGGCTGGGTATGGATTGTATTCTGGGTTAAAATTCATTTTGCTGCACCGCCTTTGTAACATAGTATTGGAGATATAGGTTAAATAAATGTTTCCATGAGTATAGCATAGTTGGGGCGTTTTTGCATTGGATGGATATACATAGAACTTGTAAATTCCCCGCAAGTCTTCGTCACTAAAACCCTTGCGCACCGCTAGTGCGCGGCGACTTCCAGCTCCTCGCCTTGCGGGAAATTTCCTACGCTCTATGCGAATGTTTTTAGGTGGAGCGGCTATAGAGGCGGGTAACTTGTTCATGCCGGCGACGAAATAGAATCAACTAATTACAATATGTAATTAGTTGATTCTGTTTTTGCGATATAGACCTCAGCATTTATTTCACTAGAGTTCTTCTGAAATTGCAAAAAACGTAATTTCAGAAGAAGCAAAAGATTGAAAATGTAACTTTTCCGAAATTAAAAAGAATAATTTCGGAAGAAGTCTACTGTACAACCAAGTCATTTTCTAATAGAATAGCAGCAGTTTCAACATTTCATTACAGAAAGCGAGCGAAAAATGGATATCTTATTTAAAAATATCACCGCCGTTACCATGAACCCGGCCGCGCCGGTTCTAACCAATGTGGATATAGGCATTACTGGGCGCCATATCACCCATATCGCGCCACATGGGCAGGCCTGTGCGCCCGCCGTGTTATAGATGGCGCGGGCAAAATCCTGATGCCAGGCATGTACAATTGCCATTCCCACGCGGCTATGACGCTGCTGCGGGGCTTTGCAGACGACCGATTCTTAGAAGACTGGCTGTTTAACCATATCTTGCCCGCGGAGGAAATGCTCACACCGCAGCTGGTATACACCGGCACGACCATAGCAATTGCAGAAATGATTGCATCTGGCACAATCGCCTTTACGGATATGTACTTCCATATGGACCAAGTGGCCCAAGCCGCCCAGGATGCAGGGGTGCTGGCCAATGTGTCCAACGCCGTAGTATCCTTCGACAAAGACAGCTACAACCTTACTGCAGACAATGTCTACCACCAAACCCTGCGCGCCATAGAAAACAACAACAGCGACGGCCGGGTAAAAGTAGAAGCCTCTATCCACGGGGCGTACACCTCCTTCCCAAATGCGTGGCGGCAGGTGTTAGACTTTGCCCAAAAGCACGGCCTAGCCATGCATGTGCATCTCTCTGAAACCAGGGCAGAAAACGAAACAGTGCGGCAAAACTTCGACAAAACCCCCACAGAAATTTTCTACGAACATGGCATATTTGATATCCCAACCACAGCGGCCCACGGCGTATGGCTAACCGACAACGACATAACTCTCTTGGCAGAAAAATCCGTAACCGTAGCCCATAACCCAATATCCAACCTAAAACTAGCCAGCGGCCTAGCCCCCGCTCATAAAATGCTTCAAAGCGGCGTGAACGTAACCATAGGCACAGATGGCATGGCATCAAACAACAGCCACGACCTTTTTGAAGAGATAAAAATGTCATCCCTGCTGCAAAAACACCTGCTTAACGACCCTACAGCCATGCCAGCCGCCGCAGCCCTACAGCTAGCCACAACAAACGGCGCAAAAGCCCAGGGCCGCCCCACCAGCGGCCAAATCCAAACCGGCTACGACGCAGACCTGGTGCTAATAGACCAAAACAACCCTCGCCACAGCCTCTCCTTCTGCCCAATCTCTGCCCTGGCATATTCCACCACCGGCCGCGATGTAGAAATGACCATATGCCGCGGCAAAGTCCTATACGAAAAAGGCGAATACAAAACAATAGACATAGAAAAAGTCATGTTCGAGGCCAGAGACGCCATACCAAAATTTTTATCTACAAGAAAGTAAAAATCGCCCACAAACCTTATCTTTAGGAGGTAAACTATGAAAATTAGAGTATTCGAGGCAGTAACCGCAGCAGGGCTAGAAAATAGCGTGAACAAGTTTCTAGAAGAAAACCAAGGGCTTATAGAAGTAAAAGACCTAAAATACAGGCTAACAACCGCCACCCACGGCGTGATTATCGTGTACGAAGATAAACGCAGCAGCACGCCCAGCTGGAATTGATGTAGAACCGTGGGCTTCGCCCACACCCACTTCTTTTTTTGGGAAAAAGAAGCAAAAAACTTTATAGCCGCTCCACCTAAAAACATTCGCATAGTGCGCGGGAATTTTTTTTGCAAGGCAAGGAGCTGAAAACCGCCGCGCACTAGCGGTGCGCAAGGTTTTTAGCGACGAAGGCTTGTGGGAAATTTACAAGCTCTATGTGAGGGTTTTTAGGTGGAGCGGCTATAACATTGGATGTTTTTTTTAAGCGGAGCTTAGGCAAAGGCAGAGACCGTAAGAAAGCGGGTTGCTTTCTTACGGTCTCTGCCTTTGCCTATTGGCTACGATGAAGCAAATCCCCCAAAGCTAAAGTTTTTTGCCCCTCTTTTTTTCAAAAAAGAGGGTGGGTATGGGTGAAACCCATGGTCTTAAATATCACAGCTAACCGCCTCGTAATCAAACGGCGTAGTTATGCTAGGTTCATTACCGCATACGGCGCAGTTTTCCTGCTGGTGAAGCCGCACTTTGCGGAAGCTGGTAGCCAGGGCATCGTAGGTTAGCATGTTGCCGGTTAGGAGCTGGCCTTGGCCGGTTATGAATTTTACGGCCTCCATGGCTTGTAGGCTGCCGATTATGCCGGGCATCATGCCTATTACGCCTGCTTCGCTACAGCTGGGTACGGCGTCTGGCGGCGGCGGGGCGGTAAAGATGCAGCGATAGCATGGGCCTTGGCCGGGCACATATGTTAGAAGCTGGCCGGCAAAGCGTAGGATTCCGCCGTGTGAGAAAGGTTTGGCGGCTAGAACGCAAGCGTCATTTATCAGGAACTTTGCCGGGAAATTGTCTGTGCCCTCTATTATAAAATCGTAGGGGGCGATGGTTTCGTTTATGTTGGCGGCAGCCACGAAGCCATGGTGGGTGATTATATTTATGTCTGGGTTTATAGCTTGCATTGCTTCTTTTGCAGAAGCCACTTTTGGCTTGCCTATATCGGCCGTGGAATGGATTATCTGCCGCTGTAGGTTGGATAAATCCACAATATCTGCGTCTGCAATACCTATTGTGCCTACCCCAGCGGCGGCAAGGTATAGCGCCGCTGGCGAGCCTAACCCACCTGCGCCTATTATTAAAACTTTGGCGCGAAGGAGTTGTTGCTGCCCCTTCACGCCAATTTCTTTTAGGATTATATGCCTGGAGTATCGCTCCATTTGTTGGTTTGTGAAGGTCATGGTTGCCCTCCGGTTTTTTATTGGAGTTCTTGTGAAACCTCAAAAGCGTGATTTCGAAAAAAGTCTAGCTCTGTTGCGGCTGAGGTGAAGCTGCTTTGTTTTGCGTTTACAAATTCAGTTGGTCGGATTTTCCGACCAACTGAATTTTTCGCTAGCTTGAATGACCACAAATGGCAACAGCCTTACCCACATTTTTCTATCTGGAGATTATAAGTGCCATCTGCATTCTGGGTTATCCCCAGCACCTTATGCCCTTCTTCCTCTGCGCTGCGTGGTAGATTTTTTAGGGGTTCGCCACTGTTTATTCGGGCGGTTAGCATCTGCCCGGTTTCCATTTCATCCAGGGCAACTTTTATCCGCACGAAGGTAATGGGGCAGAGTACATCTGTTGTGTCTACTTGCATCACAGGCATGCCTCTACAAACGCCCTGAAAATGGGACTTGGGCGGGTTATGCGTGATTTAAACTCTGGCCTAAACTGTACCCCTACAAACCATGGGTGAACATCCTGTGGCAGTTCGATTGCTTCCATATGCTGGTCGTCTGGGCTGGCGGCGGCTTCTACTAGCCCGTGGGCCACAAGCTCTTTGCGGTATTGGTTGTTTATTTTGCAAAGATGACGGAATCTTTCGGATATTAATGCCTCGCCGTAGGCTTTGTAAAGCAAGGAATCCGGGTTAAGCTTGCACAAAAACGCCCCGCGGCGCATGGGTAGCTTCATGGTTTCGTCAATTGGCACAGAGATAAATTCTACTACCTTTACCGCCGCGTCGTTGTCTATTTCCACTGTGTTGGCGTCTTTTATGCCGGCCACATTGCGGGCGAAATCTATCACGGCGCATTGCATGCCAAGGCCTATGCCAAAGAATGGAACTTTGTTTTCCCGGGCGTAGCGGGCTGTGCTTATTATCCCGGCTAGGTCACGGTCGCCGTAGCCACCAGGGGCAATAATGCCGTCTAGCCCAGCAAGTTTATCGCCGGCGTTGTCGTCTGTCATATCTTTGGAATGAATCCAGCTTAAGTTTATTTTAGCACCAAGAGCAATCCCTGCATGAACCAGAGATTCATGCACGCTAAGGTATGCATCTCTTAGCTCGGTGTACTTGCCCACCAGGCCTATATTTACCTGTTTATCTGTAGTTCTTACCGCGCCCACAATGCTTGTCCATTCAGTAAGGTCTGGCGCTGGCGGTTTCAGCTTTAGCCTTTTGCACACGATATCGGCAAAACCTTCGTTTTCCAGCAACAACGGAACATCGTACAGCGAATCCGCGTCGATATTTTCAATCACGCAGGATTTATCTACATTGCAAAAAAGCGCCAGCTTCTCGCGCATGTCCTTAGAAATCGGCCGCTCTGTGCGGCACACAAGGGCATCTGGCTTAATCCCAAGCGACAGCAGCTGCTTCACAGAATGCTGCGAAGGCTTAGTTTTCATCTCGTCTGCAAAAGACAGGTACGGGATAAGCGTCACATGGATGTACATTACATTTTCATGCCCCACATCATGGGCTATTTGCCTAATCGCCTCTAAAAAAGGCAGGCTTTCAATATCCCCAACAGTGCCGCCAATCTCAGAAATTATAATGTCCGACTGGGCATCCCGGCTGGCCTGGCGCACGTACCGCTTAATAGAATCCGTAATATGCGGGATAATTTGAATGGTCTCGCCCTTATAATGCCCCATGCGCTCTTTGGTTAGCACATCCCAATAAATCTTACCTGCAGACACGCTATTGCTGGCACTCAAATTCTCGTCTATAAAGCGCTCATAATGCCCAAGGTCAAGGTCAACCTCTGCCCCGTCCTCTGTCACATAAACCTCACCATGCTGGCATGGGTTCAAAAACCCAGGGTTCATATTGATATATGGGTCAAATTTTTGAATAGTAACCTTATAACCACGCGCCTTAAGCAGCCGCCCCAGCGAAGCAGCTGTAATCCCTTTACCAAGCCCGGAGCATACGCCCCCCATCATGAAAATGTACTTTGGTTGCATGTTGAATCCTCCTGATATATTTAAGGCCACGGTGGCTTTGCCCCCGCACACCCACAAACTTTTTGAAAAAAGTTTGACAAAAACTTTAAAATTTATAGCTTGCTAACTTCGTGAAGCCTTGCTGACTTTGCCCCCAATAGAAGCTCTATTTCATAGCCTCGTACATCTCGATGGTGCCAATATCATAACAATCGCCGTTCATTTTGTAGGCGTATATGTCGCGGATTTTGTGTAGCCATTGGGGGAAGCCGCCGGGTGGGTCTGGGTTGTTGCCTTCTTCTAGATACTGTTTGAATAGGGCGGCAGTTTCTTTTTTGTAGAAGTATGTGGCGTATATTGCTATGTTGGATTCTGGCTGTTGGGGTTTTTCTACTAGGTCTAGCACTTTGCCATGTTGGTCTAGCTTTGCCACGGCGAAGGATTTTAGCATTTCTATATTATCTAGCTCTTTGCCTGCTATGGTGTCACAGTTTTTGGCTAGGTATAGGTCGTATTGTTCTTTTAAGTCGTAGGTGAAAAGGTTGTCGCCAGCTACTATGAAAAGTTCGTCTTCTATAGCTTTTTGCTGGATTGTGAAGTATATATCGCCTATTGCCCCTAGGCGGTTATCATTGGAGGTTGTGCCGTCGTCTAGCACTTCTATGGGGATAGCGGTGGGGGCAGTTTTTGCCCAGGCAGAAAAATGCGGGTAAAAGCGCGAGTTGGTGACAGCGTAGATTGTGTCTATGGCCGGGATGCGGTTTATTTGCTCTATAATGTAGTCGATTACGGGCTTACCCTTGATGGGTAGCAGAGCCTTTGGTTGGTTTTCTGTAAGGGGGTACATGCGGGTTGCATAGCCCGCTAGTAGGATTATTGCTTTCATGGCAAATCCCTTTCTATTTATTTAAATGAGGCGCTGCCTCAAACTCTCTCGTGAGCTGCGCTTACTGGCCGCTGCGCGTGGTAAAGCCAGGCTGGTTTCATTGGTGGCTTGCACTCTTAATATTTCACCAAAACTGCCCGCACGGGGCTGCCGTCGCCGTCTTTAAACTTTAGTGGCAGGGCAGATATTGTGTATTCGCCCGCTGGTACGCCTTGCAGAACTAAGCCTTCCAGCACTGTTATGCCGCTGCTTAGTAAAATTTTATGCACCGGGAAATCTGGCGAATTATAGCTGTCTACAGACAGATAATCTATGCCTATGGTTCTTATTTTTTTCTGTGTTAAGTATTCTGCGGCACAGGTGGTTAGGGTTTTGTAGTCTTTTTTTAGGTTGCTTTCTTGCATGTGGATGGATTGACCGGTGTCTAACAAAATGATATCGCCCGCTTGTATATCCAGCGGGGCGAGGTCTGCATGGGTTACATCACGGGCTGGCGAAATATCCAGCCTAAACAGCTTCGCCTTGCCGAAAAAATTCTCCAGCGGTACATCTTGACAGCCAGCACCGCCACCCACAAAATGCAGCGGCATATCCGCGTGGGTGCCGGTATGCAGCGACATTGTTACCCTTGTCAGGTTGCAGAAATCCCCGGCCTCCATACTAAGCACACGCTTCATATCGAAGGGGTCACTTTCGCTGTAGAAAGGCAGATTTTGCGAAACTTCTGCGGTAATATCATAAATTTGCATGTGACTCTCCTTTCACTTGCATGGCGTCTTTGTTGCTTCTGCTTGTACGCTGGTGCGGAAGATATCAAGCTTGGTTGCCGCATCTATGGCTTTTACCACATCTTCAAAAGTGTCAAGTGCCATGGCTTTTTGCGGGGAAAACCAGCCAATTTCGTCTATTTCGGTTTCTTGTATTGTTGTGTGGGTACTTATTGCCTTGCATAAGTAGAAAAAATCTATACTATCGTACTGGCCATTGCCGCCGAAATCTACAGAAATGATTTTAAAGGGTACGGGCAGCTCTTTTGCTATTTTGTCTTGCAAGTTGAGGCTGGGTGCGAAGGATATGACTTCCACTTGCACGCCTGTTTCCTCTAGCACTTCGCGGGCGGCGGCTTGACATGGGTATTCGCCGCTGTTTACATGGCCGCCTGGGGGAAGCCATTTGCCAAGTTTCTTATGTTTAACCATAAGAAATTGGCCGCTATCGTTGAACACCAGCCCTGTGGCGGTAATCGTTTTTACCATACATCCCTCCCGAATATCTCTTGCAAGCCGCTGGAGAAATTTTGCGGCGGGGTGGCCTCGAAGGTTCGCCCGGCGATGGTAATTTTGTGGCAGTGGAGTAGCTGCGCCGGGGCGTGTGGCGTGGGTTTTCCACCGTATTTTTTATCACCGCAAAGGGGATGGCCTATGGCCGCCATATGCGCGCGTATTTGATGGCTGCGGCCTGTGATGGGGTTTATGTTTAGTAGGGTTTTGCCGCTTGCGGTGGCTAGTATGGTGTAGGCTGTAATTGCCTCGCTAGGTTGCTGGCCTTCGTGGATAGTTGGCGGTAGTTTGCCCTGAGGGCTATTTGGTATGATTGTGGCTTTGTTTATGCTTGTGTCTTTTTGGTAGAGTCCAGTTAGGGTCTTGCTTTCACCGGGCTGGCCCATTATGCCATCTACCACGGCTAGGTATTCTTTCTGCGCCTCGCGGTTTTTAAACGCGGCATTTATATTTTGCAGCGTTCGCAGGTTTTTCCCGCAAATTACCACGCCGCTTGTGTTCATATCTAGGCGGTTGCATATTGCCGGGGCAAAAGTTGCATCTGGGCTGTACACGCCGGTTTTATATAGATAGTAGAGTATCCTGGCAAGCAGGTGGTCGCCACTGGCCATGCCCCCATGTGAGGCCAGCCCAGCTGGTTTGTTCACCACCAGCATATTTTCGTCTTCGTGGATTATGCCTACAAGTGGCTGTGCAGCAGGGATTTCCCGCGCTGTGCGGAAGCCATCAATAGTTTCTGGCGAGAGGTATAGCTTAATTACATCCCCCTCTTGCAGTATTTCATGGCCATCTGCCCGGCCGCCGTTTAGCTTTATGCGTTTTTTCCGCAGCATTTTATATATGAAAGATTGCCCCGCGCCGCCCAAAAGGCTAAAAAGAAACTTGTCCAACCGGCGGTTGGCATCGTCAATGGTTATTTTAATCTCCAACCAACAGCCCCCAATCAAAGTTTCAGTTGGTCGCAAAATGCGACCAACTGAAGTTGTCGCGATATAATATTTACCCGACCTGCTTATGCATCCAGATAAGATACGCATTCATGAAAGCGTCAATGCCGCCGTCCATCACGGTTTGCAGGTTGCCTGTTTCTTCGTCTGTGCGGTGATCCTTTACCATATTGTATGGGTGGAAAACATAGCTGCGAATCTGACTGCCCCAGGCATTATCCTTTATTTCGCCCCGTATGCCAGATAGTTTTGCCATCTGCTCTTCCCGGTGGCGCAGGTATAATTTAGATTGCAGCATTTTCATGGCGCGGTCGCGGTTTTGAATTTGGCTGCGTTCGTTTTGGCATTGCACTACTATGCCGCTGGGGATATGGGTGATGCGTATGGCAGATTCTGTCTTGTTAACATGCTGGCCGCCCGCGCCGCCGCTGCGGTAGGTGTCCACTCTTAACTCTTCTGGGTTTATTTCTATAGAAGTGGCCTCGTCTAGCTCTGGCATAACATCGCAAGACGCAAAGGACGTATGCCGCCTGCCGCCAGAATCAAATGGAGAAATACGCACCAGCCTATGGATGCCTTTCTCGCTGCGAAGATAACCAAAGGCGTTCTCGCCGCTTATCTGGAATGTAACGGATTTGACGCCCGCCTCATCTCCATCTAAAATATCCAATATCTCGAATTTATAGCCACGTTTTTCTGCCCATTTGCCGTACATACGCAACAGCATACCAGTCCAATCGCAGGATTCTGTGCCTCCTGCCCCCGGGTGCAGCGAAACTATAGCATTGTTTAAATCGTACTCGCCGCTTAGTAGAGTTTCTACCCGCAAGCGGTTGTATTCTGCTGTAAATTCGGCTGCCATCTCACAGGCTTCGGCCACTATGGATTCATCCTGGGCCTCTATGCCCATGTCTGTAAGGGTGATAGCATCGTCATACAGGCCTTCTAACTTATCGTAGGCAGTGATTTTGCTCTTTAGGATTTTAAGCTGCTTCAGCACAGCCTGTGAATTTGTTTGGTCATCCCAAAAGCCCATCTTCTGGGTTTTTGCTTCAAGTTCTTCTACTTCTTGCCGGCCGTGGGCCAGGTCAAAGTGAATCTCCCATTTCTGTAAGCTTTGCCCGGTAGGGGGCTAGTTCGCGTTTTAGCTCTTCTAAGGCTAGCAAATTGTCACATCCTTTGGTGTCTTATTTATTCACACAGCATTGCTTGAATTTTTTGCCACTGCCGCAGGGGCATGGGTCGTTCCTGCCTACTTTATCGTCTGCGCGGCGGGCGGTTTTTTTCGCTTGGCTGGCGGTTTCGCTGCTGTTTGTGGATAGCTTGCTCATATCCACTGTATCTTGCATTACAGGTTGGTTTTCTTGCACCAAAGTTACATTAAATAGGGTGCGCACGGTTTCTAGCTGTATGCCGTTTATCATATCGTCGAACATCTCGTAGCCTAGGAACTGGTATTCTATAAGCGGGTCGCGCTGGGCGTAACTACGCATGGAGATGCCTTGGCGCATTTGATCCATATCATCTATATGGTCCATCCAGCGATGGTCTATGGCTTTTATCATGATGGCACGTTCTACTTCACGCATGCGCTCTGGGCCAATTTCTGCTTCTTTCTTCTCGTACATGGCTTCGGCGGTTTCGCATAGGTCTTGCTTTATGCCGTCTTTGGTCAGGCTGTCTATATTCGCAGGGGTGACCTCTACCGCTGGCTTATGGAAGATTGGCAGCAGGTCATCGTTTAGGCCTTTGATATCCCATTCTTCTGGCACTGGTTCTTCGCTGGTAAAACGATCTACTGCGCGGCCTATCACGCTTTTTAGCATGGTAAACACATTGCTGCGCAGGTCTGCGCCGTCTATTATTTTGTTGCGCTCGCCGTAGATTACTTCCCGTTGCTCGTTCATTACCTTATCGTATTGTAGCAAGTGTTTACGGGTGCCGAAGTTATTGCCTTCTACACGTTTTTGGGCGTTTTCTATTAGTTTTGTCATCATGCCGTATTCAAGCTCTTCGTCTTCTCCTAGGCCGGAGAAGCTTAGCACTTTTTGCATACGATCGCCGCCGAAAAGCCTCATGAGGTCGTCCTCTGCGGATATATAGAAGCGGGATTCCCCGGGATCGCCTTGGCGGCCGGAGCGCCCCCGCAGCTGGTTGTCTATACGGCGGGATTCGTGGCGTTCTGTGCCTATTACTTTAAGGCCGCCTAGGTCTGTTACACCTTCGCCCAGCATGATGTCTGTACCACGGCCAGCCATGTTGGTGGCTATGGTTACATGGCCTGCCTGGCCTGCCATGGCAATGATTTCTGCCTCGCGCTCGTGATGCTTGGCGTTCAAAACTTCGTGGGGGACGCGGGCTTTCTTAAGCATTTCGCTTATTAGCTCGGATTTTTCTATTGAGGTTGTACCCACTAGCACTGGTTGCCTTTTTTCGAAACATTCTTGTATATCCCGCACTATTGCGCGGTATTTTCCGGCTTCGGTGCGCATTACAACGTCGTGGCGGTCATTGCGAACCATGGGGCGGTTGGTTGGGATTTCCACTACGTCTAGGGCGTAGATATCGCGGAATTCCCCTTCTTCTGTGAGGGCTGTACCGGTTGCGCCGGCTTTTTTGTTGTATTTATTGAAGAAATTCTGGAATGTGATAGTGGCGTGGGTTTTGCTTTCTCGTTGGACTTTTACCCGCTCTTTGGCTTCGATGGCCTGGTGTAGCCCGCTGGAATAGCGGCGCCCTGGCATTAAACGCCCGGTAAACTCGTCAACTATAACAATCTCATTTTCCTTGTTTACATAGTCTATATCCAGATGCATATTGTAATTGGCTTTTAGCGCATTATTGATAAAATGCTGAATTTGCATGTTTTCTGGGTCGGATAAATTTTCTATGGCGAAGAAACGCTCGGCCTTTTTCACGCCGTCTTGGGTGAGGGTAACGGTTTTGCGTTTTTCGTCTACTATAAAGTCGCCTTCTTCTTCAATATCCTTGCGTAGCATGGGGTTGTCGGCTTCTTCTTCGTTTAGAATACGGCCCTTTTTTAGCCCTTTGGCAAAATTATCTGCAACTTCGTAAAGCTTGGTGGATTTGCTGCTTGGCCCGGAGATGATTAGCGGCGTGCGCGCCTCGTCTATCAAAATGGAGTCAACTTCGTCTATTATGGCGTAATGCAGCGGCCGTTGAACCCGGCCGTCTTTGAAAACAACCATGTTGTCGCGCAGGTAGTCGAAGCCTAGCTCATTGTTGGTGGAGTAGGTTATATCGCATTCGTACTGGGCGCGGCGTTCTTCTGGCTTTTGCCCGGTTAATATGCAACCTGTGGTAAGGCCAAGGTAGCCGTATAGCTCGCTCATCATTTCTGCATGGTAGCTGGCTAGGTATTCGTTAACTGTTACCAGGTGGGCGCCTTTGCCCTCTAAGGCATTTAAATAAAGCGCCAGGGAACATGTATAGGTTTTACCTTCACCTGTTCGCATTTCTGCAATGCGCCCCTGATGCAGCACCAGCCCGCCCATAAGCTGAACTCTAAAAAGCCGCTTGCCCGAAAGCCTTACCCAGGCCTCGCGCAGCACGGCAAAGGCTTCTGGCAGGATATCGTCTAGAGTTTCCCCATTGGCCAGGCGGTTTTTAAACTGGGCGGTTTTGCCTTGCAGCTCATTTTCAGAGAGCTTTTGCATCTCTGGTTCAAGAGCCTCTATGCGGTCTATGGTTGGTGCCATGCGTTTAATTTCTTTTTCGCTGTAGGAGCCGAATATTTTTTCAAGAATTCCCATTTAATTGCACCTCTTTTGAATATTGATACTAACCTCAAATTAAATCAACCAATTAAAGCAGCACCACAGAACGCCGAAATGAGGCGCGTAATGGCGAACTTGCTGCAAGCAACGAGGCAATTTAAATTGAGATTAATATGACAAACTACTAGAAATCGTCCTTATGAAGTGTATCAGTTGACGGGGCGGAGTGCAAGGGGTAAGGGTAAATTTGGTGGGGTAAGTTTATTATAAGAACACAGTGTAGTGAAACAATTCGAAATCGGTCTCGCCTATCGCGGCAAAAACGCCTAAAATGCCTTATCTCGGCGTTTTGGAATGCCGCCCCAATTCGTTGTTTTAATTTGAGATTAGTATCAGATGCCGCTTAGGCGAAACCGCTTCTCATTTATTTCGCTATGGCTGCAAAAGCAGTTGGTCGCAAATTGCGACCAACTGAAAAATTCCCCACCAAACAGAAAAAAACAACCAGCCTAGTTTTCTTCCCGGTTGAACATCACACCCGCCCATCACAACTCAAGAATTGTGCCATGGAAAATGTCATGATATAATAAGAAAAATTACAACCCAAAAGGAGATTTATCAATGAAAAGATGCAAAATACTTATGGCTGTCGCCATCTTACTGGCAATTGCCTTCGCCGCCACTGCCTGCGACAGAAACAACGCCCCGCAAGACACACAGGTGGAAGGCAGCACCGCAACCCCAACGCCAGCGCCAACCCTAACCGCAGAAGTAGCCCCCATAGTATCACTACCTACACCAACCCCAACGCCCTCACCTACTCCAACCCCTACACCCACCCCAGAAGAAGTAGGCGAAGTACAACTGTCAATCACCTTCGACGATGCCTCATGGGAGGCCTATGAATCGCGCATTACGGCTGGGGCGCAAGTATCTGGCGAAAGAGTAGCGGATTTTGGCCGTACAGATAATTATTCCTACAGGATAACCAACACCACCGGCGATTATGCCAGCGGTGCAGGTAACTTTATCACCATAAACCTACCACAGCCATTGTTGCTGGGCGGCACGTACAATCTTTCATTTTATGTATACATCCCAGAGGACAGAAACCACGATAAAGAAAACATCCCCGGCGCTGGTATTGTATTCAACTCTACCTTTGGCTCGCCAGCCAACCAGCCCACCAACGCCAACGACCTTACCCGCCGCACCCCAATGGATGAATGGACACAAACCACCACCACATTTACCATAGACCATACCTCTGGCCAGATAAACAGCATCGTGTTCCGCTTCCGGGTAAACGACCCTGCCGAAGTGCCAACCGTATGGTATATAGATGATATCACCATCACCCTGCTAGAAATGGAAGAAATGATAGAACCAGTATGGGATATGACCCTACCAAGCCTGCGCGAAGCATGGGCAGATTATTTCATAATAGGCAGCATTATGGAGCCGTCACTTATCAACAATAACCCACGCAATGTGCGGGAAATGTTCCTGCTCCATTACGGCGCAGTTACCGCAGAAAACGCAATGAAAACCGATGCAATCTCTGGCGGCGGCAACACAAGAAACCGCCCAGCATCCCTGCATCTTAACGGCGCAGAAACTGTGGTGCGCTTTGCAGAAGAAAACGACCTATTTATGGTAGGCCATACCCTGGCATGGCATTCTCAAACTGCCCCATGGTTCACCAACCACCCAGAAACAGGCGAACCACTAACTCGTACAGAAGCCAAAGAAAACATGCGCTGGTTTATAGAAAACTACGCCGGCCATTTTGAAGGCCGCGTACATGCATGGGATGTAACCAACGAAGTATTCACCGGTGGCGGCGGCGCAAACCTTGTGGGCCAAGGCCCAGAAGGCTCTACCGTTTACCCGGTTGGCAGCTGGCAGCGCGCCCTGCGCAACTATGTACCATGGTACCATGCCTTCGCCAACGGCGCAGATATTGAAGCCGGCGAAAGCGCATCTGACTATGTGTACTACGCCTTCGTGTTCGCAAGAAGATACGCCCCCAGCGCCCTGCTAATCTACAACGATTTCAACGAATGGTTTAACCACAAGCGCAACGCCATGGCCAACATGACAATAGAGCTAAACGAACGCTGGCACAACGATTCTGTAAACAACCCAGCCTATGGCGATCCTTCCCACCCAGACTACGGCCGCCTGCTTATTGAAGTTATTGGCATGCAAGGCCATATAAGCGCAGGCGCAAACCTGCAAGATATCTACCGCGCGCTAGAGCTGTTTAGCCAAACCGGCGCCAGAATCCACATTACAGAGCTAGACCTCACCTTCCCAAACACCACCGGCCGCCCCATGGTTATGACACCAGAAGAAGAACGCCGCCAGGCAGATATGTACGCCCAGCTTTTCGTATGGTTTAGGGAATTCTCAGATTATATAGACCGCATCACCTTCTGGGGCCGCGAAGACTCCAGCAGCTGGCGCTCTGCCCAATCACCACTACTATTCGACCGCTTCTTCCGCCCCAAAGATGCTTTCTGGGCAGTGCTAGACCCCGAAGGCTGGCTAGCGCAAGATTAACAACCAAAAAGGCATAACAAAAAACTTCAGCCCCTGGGGTAAGGAACTCACCCCAAGGCTGAAGTTTTTTATTGCGCTAACAAGAATTGCTATAAGGCATTGGCTGTTAAGGCTGGGTTAGGCAGGGCTTAAATATTATGCCTGCACATGCTATAATTACAAAAACTACAGCAAAGGAAGACACGAGATGATAGAGCAAAAAATGTTCAACATAGCGGCAGAACTAATCTGCAAGCGCTACCCCAAGGGCGAGGGCGGCGCTGCCGTAGTACGTACAGAAGATGACATGTATTTTACCGGCATTTGGCTGGATACGATAAACGAATCTGTTTCCATTTGCATTGAAACCGGGGCCATATGCGAGGCCCATAAACATGGCAGCCGCGTAACCCATAGTCTTTGCCTGTCCCGCGAGGACGAAAACAGCCCCTTCGAAATATTAACGCCATGCGGCGTATGCCAAGAGCGCTTGCGATTTTGGGGCGACGGGGTGATGGTTGGGATAACAACGCCAGATAGAGTTTTGAAATTTCTTCCGCTGTCTGTGGTGCAACCGCACCATTGGACGGGGGCTATCCCGGCTGGGGAAATTGAGGATTATGATTACAACCAGCGAAACACTACAATGAAATCTATTTGAGCCGCCACTAAGTGCAACGACATGTTTTTATACTTGGTGCAATATGCCGAAATTACAACATCATGTTTGTGAATACTCACAGTCGCCCCCCCCGCTTCATTATGATATCATGCGACATGTGCAATCACAGAAAGGGGTGGGCGACATGATTCTTATTGCATAACGCGCGCAAAGCAGGCATATCTTCAAGTTGTTTGAAAGAATGTTTAAATGTATCGGCAACTAGCGTTCAGTGACCCAAGATGAAGGAGTGACTTTTATGAAAAGAACTATCGCGTTGATAATGGTTGTAGTTATGATGATAGGCTTACCTGTGATTTTAATTGCCGCAAACAATGGCAATGAGTTGAACAACGCCTACGATTGTTGCGAAATGTGTATGATAGCGGAATTGCCAGAGGCCGATAAAGTTATACATCTTGGTGGCGATTATTATCTAATAATGGAGAGGTATGACGTACCTCTAGAAGAGTCAAGATATTTTGCCATTGAACCATTTGTGATAAATTGTTGCGCCAATCCTATTATCACTATATCTCATCAAACTTTTCATACGATTAGAAGTCATCCGTTGCCTCATATATGCGTGTCGAGGACAATTGTAAGGCAAGATCTATGTTCTATCTGCTGGTCTTCGCACACCACAACTTCACATTTACCCGGCTGCGGCACAGCTTGTCCTGTCATTGGATAAGTGAAACCGTAAAGCTATCAATGAAATCTCACACTATTTAATGCCTGCCTTACAGTGAGTAAGTGCAAACTACAAATCAAATCCCCGGCGATTATGCCGGGGATTTTTTCTCTACTATAGCCAACGTCATGCCTTTCACTTGCCTGGCGCCGGCTTTTCGCAGGACTTTTGCACATTCGTTTAGGCTAGCGCCAGAGGTGTAGATATCGTCTACTATTATGTAGGTGATGTTTGGCTGGATTTTTTCTGTTAGCGCGAAAACACCGGCTACGTTTTCGGCGCGCAGGCTGGGGTGCATGGCAGATTGTGGTGGGGTATCTTGGATACGTGTTAGGGCTTTGGACAGTGGAAGCCTCAGCGCGGCAGATAGCTCTGCCGCTAGGATATCTGCTTGGTTGAAGCCGCGCTCGCGGCGTTTTTTCTTGTGCATGGGCAAGGGGATTAAGCAGCATTCTTCTGGGAATGGATGGTCTTTTAGGGCTGCTGCCCATAGCTGGCCTAGCCCATGGGCGATTTGCTTCTTGTTGCGGAACTTTAGCTCATGCAACAAGTCGCGCATCACATCTTGGTAAAGAAAAGCAGCGTGGTTTCTGCTAAAATGATGGCTTTTGCCCAAACATTGGGCGCAAGTTTTTACGCCATCTTCTACCGAGACGCCACAAGTAACACATGTAGGCTGCCCCACCGCCTGGAACAAGCCAACACAACTTGTACATAACAATATCTTCCCAGCTGCGGGGCGGTTAATAGGCAGCTTCATGCGGCAGGCAATGCAAGTGGGCGGGTAAATCCAGTCTAGGATATTCATGGTTGCCTCCTTAGCTTAAGGCCATCAGAGGCTTTGCCTCTGGTGCAGCCACTTTTTTTGGAAAAAAGAAGCAAAGAACTTTAAGATGTGCGCTGTAAAGGGTGAAAATAACCTATAATTTTATTTACAACCAAGCGGTTACTAAAATGCTAACGTGGATCACGGCAGTTAAAACAGTAATCTTGAACTCTATTTCTGTGTATTACTTGTATGTTCTCACAGCCAGGTGTATTGCATTCGCCAGCGACGCCGGGATTTCGCCAGCGCCAGCAGCCAGTCATACCAAAACAAAGCAATGTAATCACAAATATAGCGATAGTTTTTTTCACAAATTTTTTCATGAATACGCTCCTTTAAGATATGTTGATAATCTCTATTCAACTAATAAAGCCATTTTACCATGGCTTTGTTTCTTTTGTGATGGAATTATCCGAACTACGTTATTTCCGCCCTTCACAGTATGTGTCCTAGAATTTTATCGGCAGCATGGAGGCGTAGGGGATATGCTCGCCTTTGGTTTTGTTGGAATAGGGCTGGCCGTTTATTAGCGAGTTTATTACGTTTATCACGCCGCTGTGGGTTACTAGGGCTATGTTTATATTTTCTTTGGTTATGGCTGTGCAAAAATTTTCCCAGGCGGATTTTATGCGTTCGTAGAAGGTGCAGGGGCTTTCGCCTTGGGGGTAGGCTTCGTTCCAGGCTAGGTTGCTCCAGTATATGCCGGGGTATGTTTTGTTGGCTGTTTCGTGTGGCATGCCTGCCAGCAGGCCGTTGTTGGTTTCGCGGAACTGGGGTACTGGGAAGGCTTCTAGTTTCAGGGCAAAGGCTATGGCAGCGGCTGTTTCTGCGGCCCTGGGCAGGTCGCTTGTGTATAACTTTTTTATTTGCAGATTACTGGCGGCTATATGGCCTGCCAGCTTTGCGGCTTGGGTTTTGCCGGTTTGGGTTAGGCTGGCGCTGCTCCAGCCGCCGCGTACTGTTTCGTCGTCTTGGCCGTGCCTTATTAGATAGCAGATCATCATTCGCCTCTTTTCTAGCCCACTTGTATCCCTCTGACGGTTTGCAGCCGCTGGGTTAAGGAGGTGTAGCGGGCGGCCACTTTGTTATTGTCTATCATGCGGAATAGCACATCTGGACTGCCCACTAGCACTGCTAGTTCTTTCGCCCGGGTTACAGCCGTGTAAATCAAGTTGCGGTTTAGCAGCATGGGCGGGCCGTTCCATATGGGGATGATTACTACCCGGTACTCGCTGCCCTGGGATTTGTGCACGGTCACGGCGTAGGCTAGTTCTAGCTCGTCTAGGCGGGAGGGTTCGTACACTATTTGGCGGCCGTCGTCGAAGCAGACTGTCACGCCGGAGGTGTCGCTTATTTCTGTGATTATGCCCATGTCGCCGTTAAAAACACCGCTGCCCTGAGCTACGGAGAACTTGCCTTCGTAGATTTCCCAGGTGGCGTCGTAATTGTTGCGGATTTGCATTACTTTGTCGCCTTCGCGGAAGATAATTGGCCCGCTTTCCCGCTCTTTTTTCTTGGGGGACGGTGGGTTTAGTTTGGCTTGCAATAAGTTGTTTAGGTTGGCCACCCCCAGTGGGGTTTTTCTGAGGGGGGATAATACTTGAATATCCTGGATGGGGTCTAGGTTTTTGTAGGCTGGCAGCCGGGTAGCGGCTAGTTCTAGTATTGTGGCCATTAGGTTATCTTGGTTGCTTTTGCGCATGAAGAAGAAGTCGTTATCCCGCTGGTCTAGGTTTGGGTATTCGCCTTTGTTTATACGGTGTGCGTTGGTTATTATGGCGCTTTGGGCGGCCTGGCGGAAGATTTCTGTAAGCCTGGCTACGGGCACAGTGCCAGAGTCGATTATATCCTTTAGCACATTGCCTGCGCCCACGCTTGGTAGCTGGTCCACATCCCCCACTAGGATAAGCCGCGTGCCGTGGGCTACGGCCTTTAGTAGGCTGTGCGTGAGGGTTACATCCATCATAGAAGCTTCGTCTACTATCAGGATGTCGGCTTCTATTGGCAGATCCTCGTTGCGGTTGAATATTTGGCGGTTCTCGTTGCCAGATACAAAGGCTACCTCTAGCAAGCGGTGGATGGTTTTGGCTTCCCGGCCAGTGGTTTCTGCCATACGCTTGGCGGCTCGGCCTGTGGGGGCGGCCAGGGCGATGGTTAGCTCTTTGGCTTCTAGCAGCTGGATTATCGTGTTTATGGTGGTGGTTTTGCCAGTGCCAGGCCCGCCTGTGATAATAAGCACGCCGCTGGTCATGGCTAAATTTACCGCGTGAAGCTGCCCTTGTGAAAGTGTGATGCCCCCAAAGCTTGGGGTTGAGTCGGTATCTGTGGCGGGCAGGGGCTTGCTTGGCTGCCAGTAGGAATGTAATGCGATAAGATTCCTGGCTATGGCTAACTCTGCCCGGTACAGATGGGTGAGGAATACATGATGGTCTGGGGAGGATGGAGGTAGATGTGGTTGTAAATTGTGGCCAGGTTGATTGGGTTCGCCGTGGGGCGTTTTAATTTCAGTTGGTCGCAAATTGCGACCAACTGAAATTTGCGTGGACTGCAGGAAGCTGGCCTCGCTTATGTGGCCGAGGGGGCTTATGTTTTCGCCATGCACTTCCACGGGAAAATGTGGCGATGCCTCGTCTAAAAGCCCGACTTCATCATTATGCTCTGCTGAGGTTACATCCACATTTGTATCCGGCCGCGAGTTGTTTTCTAATGCATCCTCCACATTCCCACGGTGCGCCCCCCCGGCGAGGGGCCCAGGCGAGGGGAGGATGCGGGTGATATGGCCAGATAGCTGTATTTGTGTCAATTGGTTTTTTAATGTGTCGGTAGGGGCTAGTAACAAGGAAGAAGCCTGGGTTAGCAGCAGGGATTCTGGCATGTAAGTATGGCCTTCTGCAGAGGCTTCTTGTAGCAGATATTTTATGACAGCGGTAATCCTTTCTGGCGAATCCCGTCCTATGCCAAGTTTATAAGCTATTGCATCTGCAGTTTTGAAGCCTATGCCAGATATATCGTCGGCCAGCTTGTATGGGTTGGTTTTTATAAGGGCGATGGTGTCCTCTTTATAGCGCTTGTATATGCGCATTGCAGCAGCCTGAGATATCCCATGCTCGTGCAAGAAAAGCATAACAAGCCGCATATCCCGCTGCGCCTGGAAGCTCTCTGCAAAGCGCGCCGCCCGCTGTGGGCTTATGCCGCGTATTTCTGTCAATTTTTCTGGGTTGTTTTCCAATATATCAAAGGCATCTGTGCCAAAGCGTTCCACTATCAGCTTGGCTGTTCTTGCACCTAGGCCGCTAATCATGCCAGAAGAAAGGTACCTTTCTATCCCATCCAATGTGTTGGGGCGGATGCGCTCTGCCGTTGTTATAGAAATCTGCTTGCCATAGCGGTGGTTGTCCACTACTTTGCCCTGTATCTTTAAGGATTCCCCTTCCACAGGGTCAACAATAAAGCCGGTGCAGGTGATATTGTTGGCGTCTTTGTCTAGAATATCTTCCAGCTCGCCCCAATCGTCGTCATGGCCATCCTCTGCGCTGCGGCCCAAAATAAGCACGGTAAATCCGTTTTCCTCGTTATGGTAGATGATAACCTCCACCACGCCGGATATTTGTAGGTTCGTATCAATCATGCAAGTAGTTTAGCATTTAGTCTTGGTGCTGTCACTATGGCTGGATAAAATCATGCCAAAAAGTCAAAAAATCCTTCCCAAGCCGCATAATGTCTGCTATAATACGCCCACAGCAAAGATACTTCAGCCAGATGACAATCAGCATTTATCAAACAAGGAGCATATATATGGACTATTCAAAACAAGGGGCAAAGCAGCGTAAACGCAGGCAAAGCTCCCAATCTACAAGAATGCGCAACAAAGTAAGCCTGCTGCTTTTGCGGGCTGTTTTTGCTGTTGTGCTTATTGCTGGCTTTGGCGTACTTGGCGCAGGTGTTGGCTTGTTTACAGGCATAATCAACAGCGCGCCAGAGATAGGCATGCGCCATTTCACCCTTGGCTCGTACAGCTCGTTTATAATCAACGCCCACACCGGCGAAGAAATGATAACCCTGCACAGGGGTATTAACCGCGAGATTGTAACCCTTGCAGAAATCCCAGTGCATGTGCAAAACGCCTTTATAGCCATAGAAGACGAGCGCTTCTGGGAACATAACGGCATAGATGTACGCGCCATCGGCCGTGCCGCCAACACAATAATCACCACCGGCGGCGCACGTACAGAAGGCGCTAGCACCATAACTCAGCAGCTTGTCAAGAATATACTAGAGCGTTTCGACGCAGATCTAATAACCAAGCTACAAGAGCAATACCTGGCCATTTACCTAGAGCGCCACCTGGCCGAGCAGCGCAATGGTGACCACATAGCCGCCAAGCAATATATATTAGAATCCTACCTTAACTTGATAAACCTAGGCCGCTCTAACTACGGTGTACAAGCCGCCGCCAGGTTTTATTACGATGTAGATGTATGGGATTTAACCATTGCTCAGGCAGCCACCATAGCCGCCATCACCCAAAACCCATCCCGCTTCCCGCCAGACACCCGGCCGGTAGACAACTGGGGCAGGGCACAGCTGGTGCTGCGTAGCATGTACCGCCTAGAGATGATAACATCCGAAGAATTTGCCGAAGCCTCAGAAACAATGGAACATACAATGGCAGACGGCACAGTAGTAGAAATAGGCACAGTATACAACAGCATAGTGCGCGTAGAAGGCGGCAACACCCGCCCCATAATCTCCCATTACGACTGCTTTACAGACGCCCTTCTAGTAGCCGTGCGGGACGACCTTGCCCGGGAGCTAGGCCTCACGCTGGCAGCGGCAGACAATATGATTTTTGAAGGCGGCCTCAGAATCTACTCCACCCAAAACCTAGAAATGCAAGCAGTGGTGGACCGCGCCTTCCTAAACGATGCCCTATGGCCAGCCGCAGACTTTACCATAGATATCGAATTTAGCATGACAATATACAACCCCATAACCAACCAAACCCGCTCTATGGGCATAGAGCGCTTCGGCTTCGCCAACATGGCAGCCGTGGATGCATATATAGAAAGCTTCAAAAACACCCATGTACATGCCACAGAAGATGTGGTAAACGAGCTGCTGCTTACCACGCCACAGCCTCAGGCGGCTTTTGTGCTGCTAGACCATCACACCGGCCATGTACTGGCTCTGCGCGGTGTGCGCGGCGAAAAGGGGCAAAACCGTACCCTCAACCGCGCAACCCAAGTCACGCGCTCCCCGGGCAGCCAGATGAAGCCCATAGCAACTTTTGCGCCAGCATTTGACCTCGGCATAATGCAACCAGCCACCGTTATAGACGATGTACCATTTACCCACGGCACATGGACGCCAGGCAACTGGTGGGGCAGCCAGTTTGAAGGCCTAGGCGGCAATGCCCGCCGCGCCATCTACCGTTCTATGAACGTAGTATCTGTGCGCGCCACCATGGCACCAGAGATAGACCATGTTGGCCTGGGCACCATGTTCAACTACCTGCTAAACTTTGGCCTTACCACCTTGGTAGAACGCGACGACCGTGGCTTTACAGATATAGGCGGCGCAACCACCCTAGGTGGCCTTACCCACGGCGTGCGGCTTATAGAACTAGCCGGGGCATACGGCTCTATAGCAAACCTGGGTGAATTAAACCGCCCCGTACTATACACCCGTGTAGTAGACCATCAGGGCAATATAGTCCTAGAAAACCCGCACAACCCAGAGCGCATCCTCCGGGACACCACCGCATACCTGCTTATAGACACAATGCGCGACACCATGCGTATGGGCGAGGCCACCGGCGGTGCAGTCAACTTCACCAACGCAAACATGCGCCGCGATATCCCTATAACCGGCAAAACCGGCACATCACAGGACAATCATGACCTTGGCTTTAGCGGCAGCACCCCATATTTCACCGCATCTATATGGATGGGTAACGACCGAAGGCAGCGCATGAGCCGCAGTGCCAGCAGCGTACACAATATAGTATGGCGCACCATCATGGAAGAAATCCACTACGGCCTGCCACCAAGGCAGTTCCCGCGGCCTGCTGGTATCGTGTCTGTGCAAATTTGCCGGGATTCTGGGCATCTTCCAGGGGAATTTTGCACCACAGACCCAAGGGGCAACCGCCTGCGCAATGAAATTTTTGCCGCGCAGCATCGCCCAACCCGCACTTGCGAAGTTCACCAACAGTTCACCTATTGCACCCTGCACAATTACCTTGCCGGGCCAAACTGCCCGCCATCGTATGTTGTAACCAGGGTTGGCATAGTACGCCCCGTACCCATAGCCCACCCCACCGCCAATGTACGCGACCGCCATATGGAATTCCCGCCGGGTGTGCTGGCAGGTACAACCTGCCCCCATTGCCGCCCAGGCGCATGGGGCTTCCCGCAACCAGGCAACAATTGGGACGGCTGGGGCCACTGGGCACTTGACCAGCCACAAGATATAAACGACCTGAACCACCCACAACTGCCAGAAATGAACCAATTTGGCGAAATTGTAATGCCGCAACTCACCCCACCAGAAATGAACCACTTCGGCGAAATTGTTCAGCCATCGCCGGGGTTTTAATATGGCAGCCGAACGTGCGCCATTCGAGCATTTACCCGTACTGCCAGATGAAGCCATAAACGCGCTAAATATTCGGCAGGGCGGCATATATGTAGACGGCACCTTAGGCGGTGGAGGCCATTCTGGGCTTATCCTAGCCGCTAACCCCGGCCGCCTAATTGGCATAGACCGCGACGAAGCTGCCCTGGCCGCCGCAACATCAAGGCTGCAACAGCCTAACTTCCAAGCGGCACGCGGCAATTTCTGCGATATGCCAGAGATTTTACAAGGGTTTGGCATCGCAAAGGTAGATGGCATTCTGCTAGACCTCGGGGTAAGCTCCCATCAGCTAGACACCCCACAGCGCGGCTTCTCCTACAGGTTTGACGGGCCGCTGGACATGCGCATGGACAACCGCGCCAGCCTTACCGCCTACGAAATAGTCAACCATTTCCAAGAGAAGGAAATCGCAGATATTCTATACAATTACGGCGAAGAACGCCGCAGCCGCCAACTGGCTGCTGCAATTTCAGTTGGTCGGAAAATCCGACCAATTGAAACCACAGCCCAACTGGCAGAGATTATAGAAAAAGCCAGCCCACGCCGCAAATTTGGCGACCCTCACCCATCCATGCGTAGCTTCATGGCGCTACGGATAGCCGTAAACAACGAGCTAGACCCCTTATACAACTCCCTAGAGCAAATTATCGGCAACTGCTTGGCCACCGGCGGGCGCATCGCCGTAATAACCTTCCATTCCTTGGAAGACAGGATCGTAAAAAATCTCTTCCAAAAGCTAACCAACCCTTGCATATGCCCAAGGGATATCCCCTACTGTGTATGCAACAAAGCTCCCCTGGTTAAAAAAATTACAAAAAAACCAATCCTACCCAGCCAGGCAGAGTTGGAAACCAACAATCGCGCCCACAGCGCAAAACTACGAGTAGCCGAACGAATCTAACCTCCCTGCAGCAACGACCGAAAGGACAGACCATGCCAAGAAACAACGCCGCAAGAATAGAATACGACAATAACCCCACAAGGCCAAGGCGCAGCCCTAGCTCTAGCGAAAGCTCGCAAAAAAAACCGACCCGAAAAAAGCCCAGAAAAACCAAGCGGCGCGGGTTGCGAATTTTCCTGCGGGGCTCTGTTACATTTATTAGGTTTGTGCGCAAGCCTAGCTCTTTTCATGTTGTTATGATGGCCATTACCCTGCTACTGGCATTTGGCGGGATATTGTCCACTGTTTTAGCATCTGCCCATATCGCCCAAACAGAAATGCAAATTACCGCTGCCCGTAGCAGCCGAGTGTCCTACCAATCCACCAACATAAACCTACGCCAGATGGTAGAAGAACGCTACACCACCTACGAAATAGAACGCCTGGCGTCAGAGCGCCTTGGCATGTCGCGCCCAGACCCTGCACAGATTATAGAAATCTACGTACCGCGCCACAGCTACGTGGTGCTTAACACTGCAGAATACGCCCTGCCGCGCCAGAATTATTTCTGGCAGGATATACAAGGCTTCATCTCTGGCTTCTTTAGCCAATTTTTTAGGGGTTGATTATATGAATAGACGTTCATTTGAAGATATGCAAAGAACACGTCGCGTGCGGCGGCTGCTCGTGGTGGGGTTAGCCTTTATTCTATGTATTACCGTACTTGGCGGCAGAGTTGCCTACTGGCAAATAGAATATGGCGACGAGTTTACAAGGCGGGTAGTAGCCACAGCCACACGCCGCGAGCAAATTCGCGCTAGCCTAGAGATTGCCCCAGCCCGGGGTGCAATAGTGGACAGGCATATGCAGCCCATAGCCAGCAGCCAACCCACGTACAATATCTTTCTGGATGTAACCCTGCTGCATAATGGCCGCAGCACTGCCACGGGCCGTACAGTATGGGAAAACACCCTAACCGCCCTAAGCGAACGGCTAGACATCCCCCGCCGCGACTTACTAGCGCTTTTTGAAACAGACAACGGCTTATACAGCGGCAACCTACGCCACCCCACCAACCATAGGTACATTGCCCACGGTGTGCAGGCTTCTATTGCCCTGCCCCTTACAGATGAGTTTAGGCATGTACATTACACAGAACTTTCCCGCCGCTGGCATCACGACCCTTTCTTTGCGCCGCATGTTATCGGCTTTGTGCGGGGCGATGTTCCGTGGGGGCTGGAGAGTTATTATAACGATTTCCTAGTAGGGGAAGCCGGGCGCAATATCTGGCTGCAAGGTGATGTTGAAGAAATCCCCGTACGTGACGGCTACACCCTTGTAACCACCCTAGACTGGGATATCCAGCGCATAGCCCAAAACATAGTAGATGACACCTGGCGCAACCTGCCTTCCACCGCAGACGCAGTGGGTATGATAGTAATGAACCCCAACACAGGGGAAATATTAGCCATGGCACAGGCCCCAACCTTTTCCCTAGAAGACCCATTTAACCCAGATTACATCACAGACCAGCGCCTGCGCCGGGAATGGGATTACCTTACAGAAGCAGAACGAGTAAACGCCATGAGTCGCCTATGGGCAAACTTTCATACCACGCGCAGCTTCGAGCCAGGCTCTATATTCAAATCTGTAGTAGTTGCCGCGGCCATTGAAGAAGGGGTGCTTAGCCACAATGCTACATTCTTCTGTAACCGGATTCGCACGGTAGTAGATGCCGAGATTCGCTGCTGGACATCGCACGGCGGGCTTACCCTGCGGGAGGCAATTTACCGCAGCTGCAACCACGCCATGATAGATATAATGAACATGTTTGGCTCAGACTCCCGCGCGCGGGCAGCGGTTTTCTACCGCTACCGTGGTTATTTTGGCTTTGCAGAGCGCACAGGTATAGACTTCCCTTACGAAAACGCAGTATCTGCGCCGGCGGTTATGTATTCTCTGGCTAGGCTTGGCCCCGTAGAACTGGCCACAAGCAGTATGGGGCAAGGCTTTAACCTTACCAGCTTACAAGCCATAAACTCTTTCGCCACCATAATAAACGGCGGCAACGTGATGGAGCCATTCCTCGTAAGCCAGATAGTAGACAACAACGGCAATGTAATAAAGGAAAACCACCCCAGGGTGGTGCGCCGCGCAATATCTGAACAAACATCAGAGTTTATGCGCCGTGAAATGCAACATGTTGTTTCGGCTGCTAATGGTACAGGCCGTAGCTCTGCCGTTCCTGGCCATGCCATAGGCGGAAAAACAGGTACAGGCCAGCAAGGCCGCGGAACAAACATAAACAGCCTAACGTACATCGCCTATACATCTGTAGAGAACCCAGAATTCCTCGTGCTTATGACAATAGACCGCATATACGACCCGCTTGGGAGATTTTCTGCCGGTGGCCAGGTAGCGCCACAAGTAGGCCGGTTTTTTGAAGAGCTAATCCGCCTGCGCGGCCTGCCGCCATCTGAAGGTGATTTCGACTTTAGCCAATGGGAAGTAGCCATGGGTGCAGAAATAATGCCAAACTTCGTAGGCCAAAACCTAGTGGATGTAGTGCGAAACATTAACAATGTGACCAATGGCGGCTTCCAAGTAGTGGGCAGCGGCACCGTAATATCCCACACAATCCCAGAATATGGCCGCCTAATGCCACAAAACTCGCCGATATTCTTTTACATGGACAATAACACCCATGTAGAAGGCCAAATGACAATAGTACCAGACGTAACCGGCGTCCCCGCAGAACAAGCCGCAACCCTGCTTGCCTCTGCAGGCCTTACCACAGCCATAACCGTAATAGACCGCCCCGCCCAACCACCAGACCCCAACGCCATCCCACACACCGCCGGCCCAACAGAACGCACCAACGGCGAAGAAGCGCCACCGCCAGCCACCCAACAGCCAGCCCCATATACCGTATTCCAGCAATTCCCCACCCCGGGCACAGTAGTAGAACGCGGGCTGCAAGTGATGCTGCGCGCACGGTAACTGACAAAACCATCAGAAGCTTTGCCGCCGGCACATCCAAAGACTTTTTCAAAAAAAGTATATGCGATAGTGAAACAAATGAAAAACGGTCCCGCCAGAACGTCACCTGGAACGCCGAGACAAGGCGTTTCAGGCGTTTTTGCCGCGACAGGCGAGACCGATTTCGAATTATTTCACTATAAACTAAGAAAAACCCAAGGAGGTTATCATGGAGAATTTTCAAATTTGTACGCCTACTAATTTAGTTTTTGGCAAGGGAACACAGCATCAGATTGGTGAGTTGATTAAGCCGTATGGTAAGAAGGTTTTGCTGCATTATGGCGGTGGCTCGGTTAAGAAGATTGGGCTGTATGATGATACGGTTAATTCGCTTAAGAAGGCCGGGGTGGATTTTGTAGAGCTTGGCGGCGTTGTACCCAACCCCCGGCTTTCGCTGGTACAAGAGGGGATTAAGCTTTGCAAGGCCGAGGGTGTGGATTTTATTTTGGCCATTGGCGGCGGCAGTGCTATAGATTCTGCCAAGGCGATTGCGGCTGGCATGTGTTACGATGGCGATGTTTGGGATTTGTTTGAAGGGATAGCCCCGCTTACGAAAGCCCTGCCCATGGCTACGGTTTTAACCATCCCTGCTGCAGGCAGCGAAATGAGCAACAGCGCAGTGGTTTCCAACGAGGAAAAAGGGCGCAAGTACGGCATTGGTGGCGATTGTATCCGCCCGGTAGTTAGCATTGTTAACCCAGAGTATTTTACTACGCTGCCAAAGAACCAGATTGCCAACGGCGTGGCAGATATTTTAAGCCATATGTTTGAAAGATACTTCACCCATACCAAAAACTGCGATGTAACCGACAGAATGCTGGAAGCGGTGATAAAATCTGTAATGAAATACGCCCTGGTGGTGATAAATGACCCAAGCAATTACGAGGCCTGGGCAGAGGTTGGCCTGGGCGGCATAATAGCCCACAACAACTGGCTTGGCATAGGCCGCCAGCAAGACTGGGCCAGCCACAACATGGAGCACGAGCTAAGTGCGTACAACGACATTGCCCACGGGGCAGGCCTGGCAGTGGTAACTCCCGCCTGGATGAAATATGTATACAAAGAAAATATAGGCATGTTCGTGCAATTTGCGGTTAATGTGATGGGCGTATCCCATAGCCACCGCGAGCCAGAAGCCCTGGTGCAAGAAGGCATTGCAAGGCTGGAAGAATTTTTTGGCAAGATGGGACTGGCACAAACATTGGGCGAGCTAAACATCCCAGAAAGCGCATTTGAAGATATGGCAAAAAAAGCCACCGGCGCCTATTTCGGCCAAGAAAGAGGCATCGGCAGCTTTAAGAAGCTAATGTGGCAGGATGTTGTGGAAATTTATAAGCTTTGTAGGTAGGTTCAGGTTTCTGATAAAACAGGGAAACGGAACTGCTGCGGCAGGTTCCAATCATCCTTAACGAAAAACAACTCCCGCCCCATGTCTTGGGGCGCCCAGGTTGGCTGTAGGCCAAGCCAATCTGGGCAAAAGCCGAAATCTATGGCTTTTACCCCGGCGAAGGGCAGTTCATTTACAAGAGATTGAAAGGCGACAGGCTTTTTGGCGATAACATCGGCCAAGAAAAGCCTGTCGCCTTCTTGTTGTGCTATTGCAAAGGCGTCTAGCTTTGGTAGGTAGTAGATATCTTGGCTGTATTCCATTAGCAGGTGGAATAGCTGTATGGCTTGCGTGCCGCGACAGTCTAGTATATTGGAAAATGCCCCGCGGCTTTGCAGGGCTGCGGCTACTTCGCTATCGTGAAAGTTGCATTCGATGGCGGCGGCTGGGTTGTTGTTAATTTCCACTTTTGCCGATGGCCAGTGGACTTGCAGCTGACGGAAGCCAAATTGCTGGTAGAAATTGGCCACGCTGGGGTTGGCCGCTAAGAAGGCTGGTGTACCGCTGTATTTTGCCAGCACATGTTTCACCAGCAGCCGTGAAAGCCCTTTCCCCCGGGCGCTTTCCCGGGTAGCGATGGCACCTAGCTGGATGGCGTTTATGGGCCTGCCCTGCACCAGCAACTCCATTTTGCAAACACTGGCATTGGCCAGCATTACGCCGCCCTCTATAATGGAATAACTCTCGTAAGTGTCGCCCCAAAGGCCGCGCTGTATCCATGGCGCAAAGGAGAAGCCAAAAACACTTTGTATTAGGCTGTTAAACTTTTCTTCATAGGCGGGGTTGCCGCCGCTGCTGCTATGGATTGTGTACATATTTTCATCCCTCTCTGGGGGAAGTATAGCAGATTTTATTAGACTTCTTCCGAAATTACGTTTTTTAATTTCGGAAAAGTTACATTTTCAATCTTTTGCTTCTTTTGAGGTAACCCGGAAGAAACCGGGCGGCACGAAGTGCCGGGTTCGCCAAGCGAACCTTATGAAATTGCGTTTTTTGTAATTTCAGAAGAATTCTATTGGAAAAAAGAAAGGCCGTGGGAAAGTGCCATCCTAAAGCACAGGGGGCGAAACCTCTGACGGTTTTGTCCTTAAAAATAAAACAGTTCCTCAAATTTTTTATCCAGGGCTATGCATAGGATTAGGGCTAGTTTTGCGGTGGGGCAGAACTGGCCTGTTTCTATAGAGCTTATGGTGTTGCGGGATACACCTACCATTTCTGCCAGGGCGGTTTGGGAGAGGTCGTTTTCTGCCCGGGCTACTTTTAGGCGGTTTTTTAGGGTTATGTCGTCTTTCATTAAGCGCCCCACCTCCAAAACCTGTCTAGGATTACTGTCCATTCTTGGGTGGCGGCCAGGAATAGCATAAAAAAGTGGAACATGCCCATGATGCTAATGATTACCCAAGCCAGTAAATATTTGGTGCGCTTGAAGCGATAAACCGCGAGGCTTTGCCCGAAAGCAAGGGCGAAAATGACTGCGCCAATGGCGAAAAAAGCCACTGGCTGCCCCAGGAAGAACGCCAGGAAAACTAAAACCATAGCCATGGCGCCGCCTGTGATTTCGCCAAGCTTGAGTCCTTTTATAGTCGCATGTTCTACGCCCTCGTCTTTTTTGGATTGCCTGCTTCTTGCTAGGATTTCTTCTTTACGGTTTCCATTGTATTCTGTCATAAAAATACCTCCAAATTATAATAGTTGCACTCATCCAAACCGCCACAGTATGTCTAAGACTGCTATCCATTCCAACATGGCGGCCAGGAATAGAAAAGAAAAATAAATTGTACCCACAATGCCAAGGATCACCCATGCTAGTAAATATTTGGTGCGCTTAAAAAGGTAAACCGTAAGGCTTTGCCCAAGAACATGGGCGAATATGATCGCACCTATGGCGAAAACAGTCTCAAAGTGGCCTATAAAGAATGCTGTGGCGATTAGAGCCATGGCCACGATGGACCCAAGAAGCTCGCCAAGCCTAAAACCTTTTATGGTTGCATGTTCTACACCCTCGTCCTTTTTTGACTGCCTGCTTCTTGCCAGAATATCTTCTTTGTTTAGTTCTGGTGAATTGTTCATGAAATTACCTCCAAGTATTATTGTATTTTTGACAAGTTTTATTGTCATGCTAATATTAACACGCGCCAAGTTTACTTGTCAACACCTTTTTGGGGAAAATATTTCAGTTGGTCGTATTTTGCGACTTTTGCGGCGGCTTGGATGTTGTATATGCCTCGCGAGCAAAATGACAACAAAAACCCCGTCTTTTGTGATAAAAGACGGGGTTTTAACATGGGCCCTCAGGGACTTGAACCCGGGACAACCCGGTTATGAGCCGGGTGCTCTAACCGACTGAGCTAAGGGCCCGTAGGAAGGTAGCTACCATCATATTTCTGACATCAAAGCGTCCGATTTTCACATCGTCGGAGCAACTGATTAGCTATTCTACGCAAACCCAATAATATAATATTACTGCTATATTGTCAAGAAAATAATCCGCTGTTAAATTTTTACTCCCAAATGTGTTGAAAAAATTGCACATTATTCTTGACAATAAAAGATACATATAGCATCATTCAAGATGCTGAAAAAAGCATTTCGAATGATAGAAAATATGGGCAGATGGCCGAGTGGTTAAAGGCGGCAGACTGTAAATCTGTTCTCGTACGAGTACGAAGGGTTCGAATCCTTTCGGTTTAACTGGCTATATTTCGAAAACGGTCTCGCCTGTCGCAATACCTGGAACACCCTATCTCGGCGTTTCAGGTGCTGTGACAGGTGAGACCGTTTCTCATTTATTTTCCTAGAGTTCTTATGAAATCACAAAAAACGTGATTTCATAAGGTTCGCTTGGCGAACTCGGCACTTCGTGCCGCCCGGTTTCTTCCGGGTTACCTCAGAAGAAGCAAAAGATTGAAAGTGAAACTTTTTCGAAAGAAGTCTACTATGTTACAAGATAATTTCTACAGAATCTCCATCCCTGGCAAACTCAAGCTCTAAAGCTGCGGCAAAATTGCTAAATGGGAAAAACACGTCCCCGGCTATTGCAACAGGCGGAGCGCTAAAAAAATGAGAACTAGTTTCCCCAAATGTATATCCTCCGTCCGCTTCGAAAATGGTAGAGGTTGCATATTCGCTAGTTCCCATCAGTATTAGCAACATATTATTTCCTACCAAAATAGTTAGCCGTTGCTCGCCGTCAACAGTCATCTCAAAAGCTGTTCCACCCAGGGCATCAACTACCCTTTCTACCGGAATCATCATTTCTGCATCACTTAAAAATGGCTCTGCCCCGGCAGCCCATGGTATGCTTTGTCCATTTACTGCAATGTTTATCCCATCAAGTTGTGGGGTGGGCGACGGGGTTGGCGTTTCGGAAATCTCTCCCGTAGGTATCTCGGAAGGTTCGTAGTAGGCCACTATGCTACTGGTGTCGTGCTCCGGCGTTGGCAATATCGGTACAACTGCTTGCCTTGAGGTAATGATAACGGTTTGTGTCATGCTATCCCAGGCCAAATCATAACCCACGCTTTCTAGCGGAAATCGCAATGGCACCATCGTCCTACCACCAATAATTTGCGCTGGAACATCCAACACATGAGCTAACCCATTTGTATAGAAAACCGCCTGGCCAATTGAAATCTTAACCACATAACTATCGCTGATTAAAACGGCAGTGCTGGTTTCCGCCTCCCATTCCACGTAAAAGCCCAGCACTTCAAAAACACCTCGCACGGGCACAAGGGTTCTTCCGTCAACCAAAACAGGCTCTTGGTCTTCAAAAACCACATCAATCCCATCAATCACCACGTTTATGCCTCCGCTTGCATATATCGCAGCATGGGCAAAAACAAACAATACTGTCACCGCAAAAAAGATAAAACATTTTTTCATATAAATCATCCTCTTCAAATATTTCCGCCAACCAGCGGGCAATATAAATATAACATCAATCTAGGACAAATCAAAATTTTGACGTTTTGCTTATTTTTGCAAAAAAAGTGTTGCGACTATAACCATAACAATTCTTAAACAACTTAAAGCAAACACGAACATGTGTTCTCTTTAGATTTTGTCCTAGCTAGTGTATAATCGTTCTGATGGGGTGTTTTCATATGGGTCGCGAGAGTATTTATATAAAAACACCCACAAATAAAATCTGGGAGGAAAGATATGGCAAACGTGGTTGAAATCCGTTGGCACGCAAGAGGCGGACAAGGCGCGAAAACAGCATCCGAATTGCTGGCAGACGCGGTATTTGAAACAGGGAAATTTGTTCAAGGGTTTCCAGAATACGGCCCCGAGCGCATGGGCGCGCCTATAGCGGCGTACAACAGAATCTCTGATACTAAAATCAGGGTTCACAGCAATATTTATGAGCCTGATTTTGCTGTGGTACTAGACGAATCTCTGCTAGAATGTGTAGATTGCACAGCAGGGCTAAAAGAAACCGGTGCGATTGTGGTAAACACATCCAAAACCCCCGACGAAGTTCGTGCAGAGCTTGGCGGGTACAAGGGCAAAGTGTGCACATTGGACGCAAGAGAAATTTCTGAAAGCTGCATAGGCAGATATTTCCCAAACACGCCAATGTTGGCAGCAATTGTAAAAGTGTCAGGCGTAATGCCCGACGATGTTTTCATCAAAGATATGGAATCATCACTAAAGCGCAAATTTGAAAGCAAACCACAGGTAATCGAAGGTAACATGAACGCGTTTAAGCGCGCCATTTCGGAGGTGAAAGGTCTATGAACGCAGGTAAAGGTGTAAAACTTGTATCATGGAAAGAAATTACTCATGGCAGCCATGTTTTTGAAGCTGGCAACGCTAAGAATTTCAAAACCGGTGACTGGAGAAGTAACAAGCCAGTTTTCATAAAAGAAAACTGCAAGCAATGCTTGCTATGCTTCCCTGTATGCCCGGATTCCGCCATTATGCTAGACGAAAACACACAAGTAACAGGCTTTGACTATGATTTCTGCAAAGGCTGCATGTGCTGCCAAGAAGCATGTAACTTCAAGGCTATCGAAAGGGAGGATGTTTAAATGGGCATAAGAACGAAACTAAGCGGCAACGAGGCAGTTTCCGTTGCTTTTAAGCAAATCAACCCAGATGTGGTTGCAGCATATCCCATTACGCCGTCCACTGAAGTTCCGCAATTTTTCTCAACCTATGCGGCCAACGGCGAAGTAGAAACAGAGTTTGTACCTGTAGAATCCGAGCATTCTGCCATGAGCGCATGTATTGGTGCCCAGGCAGCAGGCGGCCGTTCTATGACAGCCACAAGCGCCCAAGGCCTAGCCCTAATGTGGGAAATGCTATATATCGCCAGCGCCTACAGGCTGCCAATAAACATGGCAGTTATCAACCGCGCCCTATCTGGCCCAATTAACATCCACTGCGACCATTCAGATTCCATGGGCGCACGCGACAGCGGCTGGCTACAAATCTACAGCGAAGACTGCCAAGAAGCATATGACAACTTTATACAAGCAGTAAGAATTTCTGAACATCCAGATGTTATGCTGCCAGCCATGACATGTTTCGACGGCTTTATCACCTCCCATAAAGTAGAAAACCTAGAGCTTATGGAAGATGCAGAAGTTCAAAAATTTGTGGGCAAGTACAAGCCTCCATATCATCTAATGGACAAAGAAAAACCAATGTCTATGGGGCCACTTTCCCTGCCATTCCACTATTTTGAATCTAAGCGCCAGCAAGCTGAAGCTATGCGTGGCTCTATAAAAGCAATCCTAGAAGTAGCTGCTGAGTTTGAAAAGGTTACAGGCCGCAAATATGGTCTATTTGAAGAATATCAAATGGCCGATGCAGAAGTTGCCATTGTAATCCTTAACTCTACGGCCGGCACTGCCAAAGATGTTGTAGACGAGCTGCGTGCAAAAGGCGTAAAAGCTGGCCTGCTGAAAATCCGCGTGTTCCGCCCATTCCCGGTAGAACAAATCGTGGCAGCATTGGCTAAATGTAAAGCAGTTGCTGTTCTGGACAGGGCAGATTCCGTAAACGCAGCCGGTGGCCCAGTGTTCACAGATGTGACATCTGCCATGTTTGGCCGCGTAGACGGCGTTAAAGTTATTAACTATATCTATGGCCTAGGCGGCCGCGACGTAAAAACAGACGACATTAAAGTAGTTTATAACGAGCTTCTGGAAGTAGTGAAAACAGGCAAGGTTAAAGAAGTCTACAATTATCTAGGCGTAAGGGAGGTTTAATAATGGCGTATAATTTAAAAGAATGGGCAAAACGCCCCGAGCGTTTTACAGGCGGCCATAGACTTTGCGCGGGCTGCGGCGCTACCCCGGTAGTAAGAACTCTAATGCGCGCATTAAAACCAGAAGACCATGCGGTGGTTTCTGCCGCCACTAGCTGTGTTGAGGTTTCCAGTTTCCTATACCCATACACCGCCTGGGAAGATTCATTCATCCACAGCGCGTTTGAAAACGTAGCGGCCACAATCTCTGGTGCACAAGCTGCATACGAAGCAAAAAAACGCAAAGGCGATATCGTGCCAGAAACTAAATTTATTGCTATCGCAGGCGACGGCGGCACTTACGACATCGGCCTACAAGCACTTTCTGGCGCAATGGAGCGCGGCCACGACATGGTTTACGTATGCTACGATAACGGCGCATACATGAACACAGGTATCCAACGCTCTAGCTCTACACCTGTATACGCAGCAACTTCTACCACACCAGCAGGTACAGAAATCCCAGGCAAAGTGCAACACAAAAAAGACCTAACACTTATCATAATGGGACACAATATCCCATATGTAGCGCAAACTCTACCACTAGGCAACTTTAAAGACATGAGCGAAAAATGCGAAAAAGCCCTTTACACCAAAGGCGCCGCATTCCTAAACATTCTAGCACCATGCCCACGCGGCTGGAGATACGAAACATCTAAGCTTATGCCTATGGCAAAACTAGCCGTAGAAACATGCATCTGGCCTCTATATGAAATAATAGAAGGCAAACTAACGCTAAACTACGAGCCAAAAAACAAACTGCCAGTAGAAGAGTACCTAAAACTTCAAGGCCGTTTCAGCCACATGTTCGAAAAAGGCAACGAGCATCTAATAGAAGAATATCAACGCCAAGTTGATAAAGACTGGCAGCTGCTTAAAAACCTTGCTGAAATGAGGTAATAAAACCATCCGAGGCTTCGCCTCCGATACCTGCAAAAACCTTTAACATTTAATATTTTATGTTTGAGTTTAAAAAAAGCCCGATTTTTCGGGCTTTTTTGTTTTTCACATAGATGAAAATAGTACAAAAAGGCGTGTTTTTGACAGAAAAGTGGTACCGTATGGTACCATTTTCCTATGATTATGGTACCGTATGGTACCATTTTTTGGTTATGGCTCGCCGTCGAGGGGTTACCTGGAGGAGGTCTTTTTAACCCGAAACGATTGTCGATCATCGCTGCGGGCGCTTTCCCCGCAGTGATTAGCGACCTTAGTGCAGGGTAAAAAGGCCTCCTCCAGGCAACCCCATGGGTGCGCAAACGAAACCCACTCACAACTACTTGACATTTTCAAAGCCCTACTCTACAATAGTCCAAAACAATTACCGTAACAAAATTAGACAAGGAGCTATTGAATGGAACCAGAAACACAAATTGAAACAACAGCAATGCAGCCAGAAAGAATAGACAACATCGCCCTAACCCCAACATGGAAAAACCTTATGAAATTCGCGCTGCCGACTATATTGTCCACCATTATAATGAGCACATTTGGCGTAGTGGATGGGATTTTTGTGTCGCGCTTGATAGACCCCATCGCCCTTGCGGCCACTAGCGTGGTTTTTCCGTTTTTGGGCTTTTCTTTGGCTATTGGGCTTATGCTTGGGGTGGGTGGCAATGCCCTTATTGCTAAAAAGCTAGGCGAAGGCCGCGAAGTAGAATCCAGACAGAACTTTAGCCTTATCACAGTGGTGGGGCTAGTTGTGTCTGCGGTTATTTCTTTGGTGGGGCTAACGTTCCCTGATCTTATTATGGATATACTTGGGGTGGATGATTTTATCCGGCCTATGGGTTTAGATTATCTGCGGCCATTATTGTGGTTTTTGCCGGTTTTCGTGCTTAGCATGATGTTTCAGCAATTTCTTATCACTGTGGGCAAGGCGCATTATAGCGCGGTTACTGCCCTTGTGGGTGGTGTTTCCAGCGCGGTTTTAAATTATGTATTTATCCGGGTTTTGGATATGGGCATTTTTGGGGCGGCATTGGCCACTAGTATCGGGTTTTCTTTGCCTGCTATCGTGGGGATTGTGTATTTCACATTTGCCAGAGGCGGCAGCCTATACTTTGTTATGCCAAGGTTTGACATTAGGGCGCTGGGAAGAACCAGTATAAACGGCGCGTCTGAAATGCTAGCAATGCTGGCAACCAGTATAACCGCCGCAATAATGAACAATGTGCTGCTAGACCTTGGCGGGGCAGAATCCCAGGCGGCCGCTGCGGTTATGTTTACCGGAATGGGCGTATTTACGGCCTTGTTTATTGGTTATGCCTCTGGCGTAGCACCTATGATAAGCTATAATTATGGCAAGGGCGACACCTCAAATCTAAAGAAGGCGTACAAAAATAGCATGTGGCTTATCGCCCTGTTATCTATAGCGTCAGTTTTGCTTGCCCTGCCTTCCACCAATTTACTGATTGGTATTTTCGATATCCCCGTAGGCTCTAACATGTATGATATGGCAGCCGTGGCCTTTAGGTTTACCATTGCCAGCTTCATATTTGTGGGCTTTAACTCCTTTGGCTCTATGTTCTTTACAGCCCTCAATAATGGCGTTGTATCATCTATAATCGCGTTGCTTCGCACCCTTGTGTTTGTGGTTATTGCCTTCATGACATTACCTGCGCTGTTCGGCCTTACGGGGGCTTGGATGGCATTCCCCGCGGCAGAAATCCTGGCGATTTTTGCTACTGTGTTCTTCTTTGTAAAAATGCGAAAGAAATATAATTACGCATAGAAAGCGCTAACGGTACAACCGCGCTTTCTGAAAGGAGAAAGCAATGGAACAAGCCCAGCTTGAAGAGGCTCGCAACAAGTTTAAAGAAACCTGGCATAGGTTGGATATCCTATTTAACCAGTATGCCAGGGCTTGCGGCCTAAACTTCACCAGCATGATGGTGCTGGATTTTATTTACTATGCCCATATTTCCCAAAAACCCTACACCCAAAAGGAAATCTGCGATAAACTAAACCTGCCAAAGCAGTTGGTAAATATCGTAATTAAAACCTTCTGGCAGCAGGGTTATGTAGAACTAAAGGAAGCAAAAGACCGCCGCATAAAACATATCCTACTAACCCCAAAAGGCCAAAATTACGCCGCCAAAATAATAAACGCAATAGATGCGGCAGAAGACAAGGCCTGGGAATGCTTCGCAGACGATGATATAATAAACCTAGTAAACGGCATGGAAAAATATGAAAAATCCTTCGAGCAGGCCATATGCAACATACAGAGAGGCGGAGAAAAATGAAAAATTGCGTAATCACCATCAGCCGCGAATACGGCAGCGGCGGCCGCGACGTAGGCCGCATGATAGCCGAGCATCTACAGCTACCAGTGTACGACAAAGAAATAATGCACCTGGCAGCAGAACAAAGCGGGATGCCCGCAAGCCTGGTAGAGAAAAAAAGCGAAAGCATACCCAGCAAATTCCTGCTAAGCCTTAAACGATTCTCCTTAACTGTACCCAGCACACGCATCCCATCCCGCTACAACTCATTTATAGTAGCCACAGACAAAACCAAAATACTAGACGAAGACCGCCTCTTCCACATCCAATCCGCCGTAATACAAGACCTAGCCAGCCAAGGCGGCTGCGTTATCATTGGCCGCTGCGCCAGCCATATCCTACGCAACCACCCAAACCTCTTGTCCGTATTCATACGCGGTAACTTTCAAGACCGTGTGCAGCGCACCGTCCAAACCTACAACATGCCCGAGAAAAACGCCGCAGAAAACGTACGCAAAATAGACAAACACCGCGCCAACCACTACAAGCTACACACCAGCCAACAATGGGGCGCCGCCAAAAACTACGACCTTGTGATAAACACATCCTACGCCGGGATAGAAGGCGCGGCCAGGGTGATTGAGGCTATGGTAAGCGCTAAGTGAAAAGTCGCTCCACCTAAAAACCATCACATAGAACTTGTAAATTTTTCGAAAGATGAGGAGCTGAAAGCCGCCTCGCACTGGCGGCGCGCAAAGTTTTGTCGACGAAGGCTTACTGAAATTTACAAGCACTATGCGAATGTTTTTGGGTGAAGCGGCTATACATATATTTGAACAAACAAAAAGATGGTACCGTTTGGCACCATAATTACGCCTTCCCACTAACCATAAAAAATAAAAAAGCCCAAAATATCGGGCTTTTTTTAAAAGTCAAATCCAAATTTTGAAATTTTTTACTTCTTTTTTCAAAAAAGAAGTGGAGATGTCAGAGGCGAAGTCTCTGACGGTCTTGTTATTGTTTCAACCTCAACGCGGCCTCTGCTGTTTGCACTGCATTTGTAGCCGCGCCTTTGCGGGTGTTGTCTGCTACCACCCACATGTTAAGGCTGTTTTCGCAGCTGTCGTCTTTGCGCAGGCGGCCTACGTACACTAGGTCTGTACCGGCGGCTGTTAGGGGCATGGGGTAAAGGTTGTTGTTGCCGTCGTCTTGTAGCACTACACCTGGGGCGTTTTCCATTAGTTTTTTTATGTCTGCTAGTTCAAATGGGGACTTCAAGCTTACGTTTATGGATAGGCTGTGGCCAAATTTTACTGGCACGCGCACTGTGGTGGCTGTTAGTTTTAGCTCTGGGGCGTGTAGCATTTTGCGTACTTCTGCCATTAGCTTTTTTTCTTCGCCGGTGTAGCCGTCTTCGTGGAATTTGTCTATATGGGGGATTAGGTTGCCGGATATGGGGTGAGGAAATTGCTTTGGCTGGCCGCCTTTTGCGGTTTCTTCAAGGTCGCTCATGCCGCCAACCCCGGCACCTGATACCGATTGGTATGTGGAGATTACAACCCGCTGCAGGCCGTATTTTTCCAGCAGGGGCTTTAGGGCTACTACTGTGGGGGCCGCGCAGCAGTTTGGGTTTGCTATTATGCCTTTGTGCATGGCTAGGTCGCCACTGTTTACTTCTGGCACTACCAGGGGCACTGCATCGTCCATGCGGAAGGCAGAGGAATTATCCACCACAATTGCACCGGCCTTAGCTGCCAGGGGCGCAAATTTTTTGGCCACATCGCCGCCTACGCCAAAGAGTGCCACATCTATGCCTCGGCCTTCAAATGCGGTTTCTGTTAGCTCTTCTATTACATATTGCTTGCCGTTAAAGGTCATGGTTTGCCCGGCAGAACGCGCAGAGGCAAACAGATATAAATTCTCCACTGGCAACTTGCGTTCTTGCAGCACTTTAGCAAACATGCTGCCCACCATGCCGCTTGCACCTACTATCGCACAGGTAAATGGCTTCATTGGGCTACACCTTCTTCCGTATCGAAAACATGCAGGTGGTCAAATTTATCATGTATTGCGTTGGCGGCCTTTGCCACTTTGTTTTCGTCCACCAGCACGGTTAGTTTTATTTCAGATGTGTTTATCATCTCAATATTTATGCCGTTTTCATACAAGGCTTCAAATACTGCAGAGGCTATGCCAAAGTTGGTTGCCATGCCTGCGCCCACCACAGCTAGTTTTGCCAGGTTTTCGTCTGTGGTAAGGGATTCGTAACCTATTTCTTCCTTATGGGCTGCCAAAATACTGGTGGCCGCCGCAAGGTCTGGCTTATGCACTGTAAAACAAATATCCCGGTTAAAGCCAACCCCCACAGATTGCAAAATAATATCCACTGGGATTTGCTCCTTAGCCAGCAGCGAGAAAACCTTGTATGCCACGCCAGGTTCGTCTTTAAAGCCAACTACGGTTATTCTTGCCACGCCACGGTCTATGGCTAGCCCGGTTACTGATAATCGCTCCACCTTTGAATCCTCCTTAATCCATGTGCCGGGCGCTTGTGTCATGCTAGAGCGCACCACCACATTTACATTGTATCTCTTTGCCATTTCTACTGCCCGGCCATGCAGCATTTGCACGCCACTAAAGGCCAGTTCTAGCATGTCGTCATAACCAAGCTCGTCGATTTTGCGTGCCTTGGGTACTATGCGCGGGTCAGATGTAAAAATGCCTTCTTGGTCTGAATAAATTTCGCATACTTGGGCCCCAAGCACCGCCGCAATAGCAACCGCAGTGGTATCTGACGCGCCGCGCCCAAGGGTGGTAAGGTCGTTATAACAATTGACCCCTTGGAAGCCCGCCACAAGCACAATCTTACCCGCGTCAAGCTCTGTCACCATGCGCTCTGTGGCAATTTCCTCTATAAGAGCGTTGCCGTAATTGTCGCTGGCTTTTATGCCAACTTGTGGCGCGTTAAGCGAAACCGCCTGGAAGCCAAGCTTTTGTATAGCCATGGCCATAAGCGCCACAGATTGCTGCTCTCCGGTAACAAGCAGCATATCAAGCTCACGGCGGCTGGCCTCTGGGTTAAGCTCGTAAGCTTTCTCTGTAAGCCGGTCTGTAGTATGCCCCTGTGCCGAAAGCACAACAACAACCCTATTGCCAGCCTCATGGGCCGCAATAATGCGCCGTGCTACATTCATAATCCTCTCGGCATTGGCAACAGAAGTGCCGCCGTATTTTTGAACAACTATATTATCCAAAGCTACTCCCCCTAGATGGGATAGGCTAAAGCGGCTTTGCCGCTTTGCATTAGCCAAACAATTTTTATTTCGTAATAGAGGTACATCACAAGACATACTCCTCGGATTTTACCTTGAAAAATTTATCATATTTATGGGAAATGGTCAAGTGTGTAAGACCGCAAGGCCACGACAAACGCATGAAGCTCTATCCATCGGAACGCTTAACCGAATTGCGCTATAAAGACATTTTTTCAGCGGACGGCAAGTTCCTTATAATCATCACGTTCACGCAGTGAATCAAACAATTC